>VYLD01000347.1_pt1 | contig 14252 bp, 13 predicted proteins | sample 5114401 | NCBI WGS metagenome assembly VYLD01 (sample SAMN12291783, study PRJNA351875) | freshwater metagenome | isolation source: freshwater lake | place: USA: Michigan, Gull Lake | collected 2013-08-08 | reverse complement strand
CCGCCGCCGGCTCGACGTTCGAGGGCGGAGCGAGTGGCGCGGGGGCGGCGGCCGGCGGCGGCACCCCCTCGGTGGCGGCCGCGACCACGCTCATGTCGAACAGCGCGCGTTGGGCATCTTGCGTCGAGTGTTCCGCAGCGAGCGACGCGAGCGCGCTGCTGCTTTCGCCAGTGTCTGACCCAAAGCTGCCCCCAAACGCGGGCGGCAGGCCTGAGGTGTCCTCCTGATGAGGCAACTGCAGCGAGCTGAGGAGATCCGAGACCGCGGAGCTGGGCGCGGCCTGCGGGGGGCTCTCGAAGGCCCTCGACGGAGGCGGTCCCAGGCTCGAAAAGTCGAAGGACATCGACGGCGCGTCGAGCGGGCGCGCCGGGGCCAATGAATCAGGAGCCACCGCGGGGACCGGGGCGGGCGAAGGGGCCAGCGGAGCGGTCAGCGCCGAAAAATCGAACGGGGCGGGCGCAGCGGCTGCCCTCTGCGGTGCCGCGGGCGGCGCGGCCGCGAAGCTCGCAAAGTCGAAGGGAGCAGGCGAAGGCGCCATCGCTGATGGAGGGACGAGGCTGGCAAAGTCGAAAGGCGACCCGCTGTCCTTCGACCCGGACAGGGGGCCCGGAGTGAGGCCTGCTTCCAGGGTGGCACCCAACCCAAACACAGCGCTCGCGGGCCTGCCGCTCAAGTCGGCGACCTTGGAGGCCTCGACCCCCGCCCCCCCGGGGCGGACGGCCACGTCTTTCGCGGCCGCGCCCGCCTGGCCGAAGCGGCTGAACGGGTCTGGGTGCGCTGACGGGGCGCTGACCGCGGCCGGTGCCGGTGCGTGTGCGACGGGGAACGCGCCGGTGGCCGCTGCGTCAGGACCCCTGGTGACCCGGAAGGTGTGGCCACACTTCGCGCAGCGAACCTTGACGCCCTTGTCCGTGACCTTGTCGTCAGGAATCTTGAATCGGGTCTGGCATTGCTCGCACTTGACGATCATGGGCTCGCCGAAGGGCTCGGACTTACGTGCAAGTATACGTCATTCAAGGCGCTTCCCCTCTTCTCAGTCGAATGCTAGGCGCGTTTCGCACTGCGTCAGAAACAATTTCCGGGGAAGCCGATGACCGAAGCCGAGCAGACCGCGCGCGAGCCGAAGGTGATCAAGCGCTACACGAACCGCAAGCTCTACGACACCGTCGAGAGCCGCTACGTGACGCTCGACGAGATCGCAGAGATGGTGAAACAGGGCGTCGAGGTGCAGATCGTCGACAACCGCACCAAGGAAGATCTCACCTCGGTGACGCTGGCCCAGATCGTCTTCGAGGAAGAGAAGAAGAAGAACCAGATGCCGCTGTCGGTGCTGCGAGAGATCATTCGCCGCCCACAGGATTCGCTCAACGAGATCACGGCCAACGTCACGCAGCGGGTGGCGAACTTTCGTGAAGAGGCCACCCACCGAATCGACAAGCTGCTCGGGCGCGAGAGCGAGAGTGAGCCGTTGACACCGACGGCCTTGCTGACCCAGTCGCAGAAGGTGGTCGAGGCGTGGCAGTCGAAGATCGACGAGCGGGTGAAGCACGCCATCGAGAACGTGCTGGGGAACCTGCCCGCGCTGGGGCGCGACCTCAACACCCTGGTGCACCGCATCGAGCAGATGGAAAAGCGGGTCAGCGAGATCGAAGAGGCGCGACGCTCGGGCGAGCCGCGGCGCTCTGACGACCACCGGCGCCGCGAGCGCTGAAGTCATTCGGCCCGGCGGCCGGCGCGATCGATCGACGCGGCGATGGCCTTGAGCATGGTCGCCCCGCGGCTCCAGGGTGCGTATTCCCAGATCGTCTTCCCGTGACTCTGGGCTTCGTCGACGGTGACGCTCAGCGAGAACGGCTCGGCCGTGCGGCGCGGGAAGTACTGCTTCAGCTTGGCGACCACCTCGTCCGCCAGCTGCGTCTTGCGGTACAGGGTCGGCACCACGAGGGTGATGCGCAGCGCCTGGTGGTGGAACTGGGCTCGCACCCGCTCGACGGTCTCGACCATCTCGGCGCAGCCGTCGAGCGCGAGGTACGTGGTGGCCACCGGCACCACCACCTCTTCCGCGGCGACCAGGATGTTGGTGGTGGTGAGCCCGAGTGACGGCGGCGCGTCGAAGATGATGAAGTCGTAGCGGTCGTCGGCAGCCTCGAGGCGCTCGGCGAGGCGGTGGGCGCGCTGGGGGTCATTGGCCGCCGCGGTCGGGAACTCGGCCATACCCTTCCACGACGGCACCACGTGCAGGTTGGCAGTCGCGGTCGGCAGGGCGACGTCGGCGAGCGAGACCCCAGGTTCGGTCAACACCTCGAAGATGGTGCGGCCCACGGAGCGGGGGTCGATGCCCAGGGACTTGCCAGCGTGGCCCTGGGTGTCGAGGTCGATGAGCAGCACCCGCCGTTGGTCGAGCGCGAACGCGGCGGCCACGTTCACCGCGAGCGTCGTCTTGCAGGTACCACCCTTCTCGTTGATGAAGGCGATGCGGCGCGCCGACATGGCTACTTCTTCTTCTGATCGACCAGCACGTCGACCTTGTTTTCCATCTGGGCGAGCACCCGCTCGAGGTCGTCGATCTTCTCGCGCAGCGTCTCGAGGTCGCCGGTCGACGGCAGGTTCATCGCCGAGAGGGCCGTCTTGATGGACTTGTCGAGCGTGCCCTTGGCCGAGAGCGCCCGCGAGACCAGCGTCTGCACGCCGGCGACGAAGGTCTCGTTCGACATCAGCTGTTGCACCAACTTGCCGACGCGCTCTTCGCCGGTCGCGACGAGCTTCTTCATCACCGGGTTGTCTTTCAGCATGGCCGCGAGGCTTTTCCGCGCCGACCGCCATGTCAACGAATGCGTTCACTCGACTGGGGCGGTTCCTGCGGTTACGAGGGTCGCTCCACGCTGAGCACCGCCAGGGGCCCTTTCTGGGAACGCCGTGATCGCCACCCTTCGAGACAGACGGCTGCTGATCGTCACCGGCAAAGGCGGCGTGGGCAAGACGACGGTTTCAGCGGCCCTGGCGCTCGAGAGCGCACGCTCGGGGCTGCGGACGCTGGTCTGCGAGGTGAACACCAAAGAACGGGTGACGCAGCTGCTCGGCCGGCCCGAGGTGGGCCCCGAGGTGACGGGCATCGACGAGAACCTGTGGGCGGTGAACGTGCGCCCGCAGGAAGCGCTGCGGGAATACGCGTTGATGGTGCTCAAGTATGAGAGCATCTACAGCGCGGTCTTCGAGAACCGGGTGGTGCGGTACTTCCTGCGCTTCATCCCCTCGATGCAGGAACTGGTGCTGCTGGGCAAGATCCTCTTTCACGTGAAAGAGAAGCGAGCCGATGGCCGCTTCCGCTTCGACCGGGTGATCGTCGACGCGCCGGCCACCGGCCACGCCATCACCTTTCTGTCGGTGCCCCAGGTGATCCTCGACACGGTGCCGCCCGGCGCGATGGCGACCGACGCGATGTGGATGAGAGATCTGCTGGTGGACCCGGCGATCACCGCGGTGGTGTTGGTGTCGCTGCCTGAAGAACTGCCCGTGAACGAGACGCTCGAGCTGCATGAGGCGTTGGTGCAGCGCGTGAAAGTGCGGCCGCAGGCGGTGGTGTTGAACCGCTTCATCCCCGAGAGGTTCGACCGGGCAGACCTGGTGGCCGAGATGAGCCCGGGCCTGAAGGACACGCTGCTGGCGCACGACGCCCGCGCCCGACGATCAGCGACCTCGCGCCAGACGCTGGCCGAGCTGGGGCTGCGCCTGGTGACCGTGCCCCGAATCTTCACGCTGCAGTTCGGGCGCAGCGCCATCGAGACCGTGGCGGCGCGGCTCAAGGGTGACCCATGACGGCCGGTCGTCAGCGCAACCCGATTCAGCTCGCGGTCGAGTCGTCCGACGTACTGATCACCGTGGGCAGCGGCGGGGTCGGCAAGACCACCATCGCGGCGACCCTGGCGCTGCGGGCGGCGATGGAAGGCACCGGCGCGCTGGTGTTGACCATCGACCCCGCGCGGCGACTCGCCAACGCGCTGGGTCTCGAGGCGCTGGGCAACGTCGAGGCGCGCATCTCAGAGGCCACCTTCGCGGCGGCGGGGTTGGCGCCGAAGGCGTCGATGCACGCGATGATGCTCGACATGAAGCGCACCTGGGACGATCTGGTCGAGCGGCGCGCGCCGCCGGACAAGCGCGAGAAGATCCTCAACAACCGCTTCTACCAGGCGCTGTCGACGGCCCTGGCCGGCTCGCAGGAATACATCGCGATGGAAAAGCTCTGGGAGCTGCACGACCAGGGCCGATACCCCCTGATCGTGCTCGATACCCCGCCCACCGCGCACGCCCTCGACTTCCTCGACGCCCCCAACCGCATCCTCGACTTTCTCGACAATGACGCGGCCAAGTGGTTGCTCACGCCGGCGCTGGCGGCGGGCAAGTTCGGGCTCAAGCTGTTCAACCTGGGCGGAAGCTACGTGGCGAAGACCATCGCGCGCTTCACGGGCACCGAGACCCTGCAGCAGCTCGCAGACTTCATGATGAACATCTCGAGCCTCAACGAGGGCTTTCGGGAGCGGGCCCACCAGACCAGGAACCTGCTCGAGGCGCCGTCGACCTCGTTCGTGCTGGTGACCGGGCCGATGCCCGAGCGGCTCGACGAGGCGGTGTATTTCCACACCCTGCTGCAGCAGAACAAGATGCGGGTGGCGGCGGTGGTGGTGAACCGGGTGCACCTGCCGGTGCCCGATGCCCTGTGGGGTGAGGTCGCGCAGTTGTCAGGGCCGCTCCAGACCCGGCTCGAGCAGACCTTGAGAGAGAACGACGCCCTGGCCACCCAGGACGCCAAGGGGATCGAGCGGTTGCGAGAGCTGTGCGCGCCCACGCCGCTGGTGTTGGTGCCGCGTTTCGAGTTCGACGTGCACGAGCTGAAGAGCGTGTGGGAGACGAGCCGATACCTGTGGGGCGATGTGCAGGTCGAAGTCGTGAAGGGCGCGCGTTAGGGTTTTGGAACTCGACCTCTTCACGAGCTGTCACTGGAACTCATGGCCCTGACGCGCACGCTGGTCTCGTTGGTCGTCGTTGGTGTTGGTCTCTGCGGGTCTGGCTGCGTGGTGACCCGGGCGGTGGTCAAACCCACGGCGCAGCAGGTCAGGTTCGATGAAGTCGTCATCACCGGTGACCTCGAGCTCGACCGCCTGAATGACGAAGAGCTCTTCGCCGCGGGCACCAGCTTCTACGCGGCCGAGGACTGGTCCCAGGCGGCCCGCTACTTCTCGCGCATCTGTGATTTTCACCCCAACAGCAAACACCGCAGGCTCGCGCTGTACAACGCAGGGCTGTCGTTCGAGAAGTTGAAGGCGTGGGACGACGCCTACGGGCGCTTCCTCGAGCTGGCCGACCCCGCGAAGGGCAGCGGCGACTCGCTGGACGCGGCCTATCGGGTGGCCGAGGTGCTGTACCACCTCGAGCGCTTCGCCGACGCGGTGGACGTGCTGCGGGTGATCGCCGACCGGACGGACCTGTCGGTCGACAAGCGCATCGAGGCGCGAACTCAGCAGGGCATCTGTGAGCTCGAAGCCAACAAGATGGACGACGCCGAGAAGTCGCTGCGCGCGGTGTTGTCCCTGTATGGCGAGCACCCCGACAAGGATCTCATCGACGAATATTTCCCCGCGCAGGCGCAGTTCTTCCTGGGGGAGATCTTCCGCCTTCGGTACGAGTCGGTGCAGCTCGACGCGACGAAGAGCACCGACAAGCTGGCTGAAGACCTCGAGTATAAATCTGAGCTGCTGTTGTCGGCACAGGGTCATTACCTGCGCACCATTCGCATCGGTCACAGCCATTGGGCGACGGCGTCTGGGCAGCGCATCGGCCAGCTGTATGAGAACATGTATGATCACATGTTGAACGCTCCGGCCCCTGCAGACCTGGGCAAAGAGGAGCAGGAGGTCTACCGGGTCGAGCTGCGGAAGAAGATTCGGGTGCTGATCTCCAAGGCCATCACCGTGTACGAGCGCACCCTCGAGGCGGCGGAGCGCATCGGCGCCAGCAGCCCCTTCGTGGAAGAGACCCGGGCGAGCCTGAAGCGCATGAAGGAGCTGCTGTTGGCCGAGGCGAAGGCTGAAGAAGAGGCGCCGCCGCCCCCTCCCCCGCCGCCTGCCGCACGACGAAAGCCGCACTCGTAAGCGGGGCCGCTAAGGTGCGGGCCCTTGGAGCAAGAGCCCCTCTACACCGCCGAGCAGCTCGCCGACGTGAAGGCGTATCACCGGCCGAAGTATGTGCTGGGTGCGATCGACCTGGTGTTCGCGCCGGTCTTGCTGATCCTGATGGTGCGCTTCGTGACCAGGCCCTTGTGGAACGTGAGCCTGCGGTGGGGCACTGCGGTCGAGGAGTGGCTGGCCGGCAGCAGGGCCCGGGCCTTCGCCAGGGTGGCTGGTCTGCTGTGGCGGGGTCCTGGCTGGGCAGCCGCGCTCTTCTTTGGGGTGTTGTTCTTCGAGCTGCAGCAGCTGGTCGATCTGCCCCTCGACCTCTGGTTTGGCTTCGTGCGCGAGCACGAGTTTGGTCTGTCGACCGCGTCGATCTGGGTCTTCATCGCAGACCTGGTGAAGGGGAAGCTGTTCTTCGCCACCGCGCTGGCGACGCTGGTGTTCGGGCTCTTTGGCCTCGCGCGCCGGCTTCGGTCGTGGTGGTGGGTGTTGGGGGTGACGGCGTCGGTGCTGATGCTGGGCGCGACGGCGATCGACCCGTATCGCAGCCGGCTGTACGTCGAGCAGACGCCGTTGCCCGAGGGCGAACTGCGCGATCGGGTCACCCGGTTGATGAAGGACGCTGGCATCGACTTCAAGGACGTGTTGGTCGAGCACACCGCGTCACGGACGGTGCGGCTGCAGGCCTACTTCGCGGGGACCGGCCCGACGCGAACCATCGTGCTCAATGACTCGCTGGTGTCTGCGCTCACGGTCGATGAGGCGCTCGCCAGCGTGGCGCACGAGGCGGGGCACGTGAACGAGGCTCGCTGGCCGGCGCGGCTGGCGTCGGCCCTGGCCTTGGTGGGGTTTCTCTTCGTGGTCGAGCTGATCTTCCGGCGCTCGGCGGCGAAGGGCTGGTTTGGGATTGCCGAGCGGGCTGACGTGCGGACGCTCCCGATCGTGGTGTTGGCGTTCTCGACAGCGCTCACCGTCGCCAACCCGGTGAGCGGGGCGTTGTCCCGCGAGCGGGAGTACGAGGCTGATCGGTACGGCATCGCGCTGACGAGGGATCCCCTGGCGTTCAAGCGCATGCTGATGAAGGCGGCGCGGACGAACAAGATGGACCCGGATCCCCCCCGGTGGGTGGTGCTGAATGGAATGTCGCACCCTCCCATCGGGGAACGGATCGCCGCGATTCAGTGAACGTCAGATCTTCGCGGTGGCGAGGACGGCCTTGGCGCGCGCGACCAGGTCGACGCTCTCGGCCCGGGAGTCCTGCACGACGGTCTTGAGGGCCTCGAGCCCGCCGGTGCGATCGTTGCCTTTGAGCTTGAGGATGCCGAGGCGAAGCCAGGCGTCGGTGTTCTTCGGTTCCCGGGAGACGGCCATGCTGAAGGCCTGCACGGCGTCGTCGGCCAGTTCCTGCAGCTGGTAGACGCAGCCGAGCGCGTACCAGAAGCCGGCGCTGCGGGGGTTGAGGGTGACCAGCCCCTCGAGGATGACGCGGGCCTCGTCGAGCAGGCCCTGGCGAGCGAGCTCGAGCCCCTGCTCGGCCCACTCGGCGCTCTGGTGGAAGGAAAAGCCGTAGGTCTGCGCGAAGGTCGGGCCGTCGGTCGCGCCCATCAGGTTCTTGAGTTCGAGTCGCATGGTGGGGTCCTTTCAGCGCATGTTGCGGATCGACGACGAAGCCATCTCTGAGTACATCTTGGACATATTCGAGAGCATCTCTTGCTGCTGCTTCATCATCTGCATCAACGCAGACATTCCCGCTTGAAACTTTGCGATTTTACTGTTGATGCTGGTCATCGCTCCCTGGTTTCCACTCGCTGCTGCGATCGCGAGATCCTTCTCGAGAGCATCGAGGGTCGTCTGAAGATGCTTGCTTGCATCGAGCATGCGCCCCTCTCCCGTAGGCGAACTGGACGAGAAGGGCCCAATCTGAGAGGCATTCGGCATCATCTGCGCCATGGCTTGCTCGGGAGTGAGCGACGGTACCGTACCAGCTGCCGGTGTCGGCTGACTCGAACCAGTTGAGCCAGTCGAGCCAGTTGAGCCAGTCGACCCACCGGTGCTCGCGTTTTGGGTGGTCCCTGGCGTCGATGGCCGAACGGGTTCAGGGGGGACGGTCTGCTCCGAACGAATCTGCGCCTGGAGTTCGGGGATCCTGCGCTCCAATGAACCGATCGCCATGTTGATTGACTGCTTGGTAACGCCCCCCGCACCGGTTTGGAGCCCAAGCCGCTGGTGGTCGGCTGGTGACAGCGAAAGCAGCCATCGAGCCGCGGCCTTGGTCTCGGCCGAAAGAAAAATGCTGTTCGAGAAGTCGTTGAGCTCGGCTCTCGTGAACGAAGCGCTGAAGTCGATGATATCTGCCAACCTCGACAGGTGGGCCCTCTCTGTTCCCGAAACTCCAATCTGCATTTGGAGGTCGCGGTTCGTGCTGGCGATCGCGCCGTTGTCCTTGATGATGTCTGCGCGCTCCTTCGTCTTGCGGTCGAAGTCGAGCTGTTCAGGAGTTGGCGCCGCTCCGTGACCGGACTCGGTCTGCGAAGCGGTCGAGCTGTTTGGGAGACCGTTACCGGTTGGTTGAGTCTGGGACCTGTTGCTCGCGTTTGCGTTCGACCCAGCTGAATCGACAGTGTTGTTGGTGACGGCTTGGATTCCGTTCAGCTTGGGGTTGTTGATGGGGCTTTGGTCATTCGTCTCGGTGACGTTCAGCCCCACGTTGATTTGAATGCTGGGTTGGATCCTGGGTTGTCCCATGGCGTACTCCTTGAGGTTCGGCGTGATTGCCGAGTGACCGGGCGCTGTGCAGTCGGCACGCCAGCGTCGATCCCCCCTCCTTCCGCGGGCTTCGGAGCACCGATCCCCCTCCAGGGACGGTACGGCGGGACAGCGTCCGAGCTTCGAGATCGGGCCCACGCCCGGACACGCCAAACAGCTGACATCACAGGCGTTTGGGCGGCACTGGGGTTGCTCTGTGGGGGGAAGGCCCTCGCCCGGAGTTGACCGTGACCACGTTCGCCGATGTCCTCGCTGCAGCTGACTCAGCCCTGAACCTGAAGGACTTCGACCAGGCCGAGCGGCTGCTCTCCCAGGCGCGTGGACTCGACCCTTTCTCGATCGACCTCCTGGTGATGAGCGCTCGCCTTGCCCTCCTGCAGAACAAACATGAACAGGCCCGCTGCATCCTCGACCATGCGCTCGCTCGTGCACCGAAACACGCTCTGGCGCTCATGCTGCGAGGTCTCATCTGTGAGACCGCTGGAGACCTCAACGGAGCCGTCTCGTTTTTCGAGCGCTCAACCCGCTTCGGCCCCACCGCACCCCTCGCCTGGTTCAACCTGGGCCGGGCCCTGCTCGAGACCAACCGACTCGCCGAAGCTGCGATGGCCTTCGAACGAGCCTCGACCCTGGCCCCGGACAACCTGTCCTTTCTGCTGACACGGGCCCAGACCCTGACTCGGCTCGGCCACCATCGACCTGCCGCGAACCTCTGCCTGCGGTGCATCGAACATCACGTCATCAACCCCTTCTTCGTCGTCGAGCTCGCCACGGCCCTTCGTGACGCCGGTGAGCTCACGCTGGCCGATGAATTGTTGGCCGCAGGGTCGAAGCACAGTCCTGGCAACGGGGTCTTCGATTCAAAGCGGTCTGCCCTCGCGCTCGAGCGACGCGAGGTCGAAGGCGCCGTGCGGTTCGCGCGTGAAGCCTGCAGACGTCAACCGGACTGTGCCGAGTTTCTGCTCGAGCTGGCCGAGCTCGAGACCATGAGACAGAACTTCGACGAAGCCCGCGGCGCTGCCGAGCGCGTGCTCGCGCTCTTCCCCACGCACTGGAGGGCCAACCACGTTCTTGGCATCGCCTTCGAGGCTCGGGGGCTCACCGAGAAGGCCATCTCGTTCTACCGACAGGCGGCGCGCCTCGCGCCCAATGAGGTCGCTCCCCTCAAGCGCCTCACCTCGCTGCTCATCGCCGTGAGGAGCCGCAGCGCGATCAACGAGGCCTGGCAGCTGCTCACCCGATACACCGACGAGGCGCCCTTGACCCCAGAGACGGCAGAGATGCTGCGGGCGCTCTCGGTGGTGAAGCTGCTTCGCAAGACCGTGACGAAGCGCCCCGCCCTGCTGCACCTCTCGACAGTCTTCAAGGCCCGCTGACAGGTCGCGGTCTTTCTGCTCGGGCCAGCGGTTCCTTGGGTAAGCTCGTCGCCGATGCGTGCGATGGGCCTCGACGTCGGGACGAAGACCGTGGGCGTCGCCGTGGCCGACGAGCTGGGCTTCACCGCGCAGCCGCTGCTGGTCATTCGGCGTTCGAGCCTGCGCGTCGACCTGGCAGAGCTGGTGCGCCTCGCCGAAGAACGCAACGTCGACCGCTACGTGCTCGGCCTGCCCCTCAACATGGACGGCTCGGAAGGGCCCCGCGCGCTCGCCACCCGGGCGTTCGGCGACGCCCTCGCGAAGGCCTCACAATTGCTCATCATCTACCAGGACGAACGCCTGACGACCGTCGCGGCCGAGCGCTCGCTGCTCGAGGCTGACGTCTCTCGCCGAAAACGCCGCGAGGTCATCGACCAGGTCGCAGCGTCGCTCATTCTGCAGGGCTGGCTCGATGCCCAGCCCAGGAGCCCTGACCCGTGAAGAAGGTGTTGCTGGTGGTAGTGAGCCTTCTGGTGCTTGGGGCCCTCGGCGGCGCCGGGGCCTGGTACCTGCTCGAGCAACGGGTGACGACGTTCGCGGCGACCGCCTTCGGCAGCCCAGGCCCGGTGGTGGTCGAGATTCCACCGGGCACCAACCCCAAAGGGGTGTCAGCCGTTCTCGCCAGGGCCGGCGTGGTCGCTGACGCAGACCTGCTCTACGCGTGGCTCAAGCGCGAGAAGCTGGGCCCGAAGCTCAAGGCCGGAGAGTACGAGTTCGTCGGCCCCTCGACCCCTCCGCAGGTCATCGAGAAGATCATCAAGGGCGACGTCAAGGTGTATCGGTTCACCGTGCCCGAAGGCCTGCGGGTCGACGAGGTGCTGCCCATTCTCGCGAGCAGTGAACTCGCACTCGATCTGCAAAAATTGAAAAACCTTGTTCAAGACAAGGGCTTCTTGAAGCGCGCCCAGGTCCCTGCCGAGGCCATCGAGGGGTTTCTTTTTCCAGACACGTATTCCTTCCCCAAGGCGGCGTCCGAAGAGCAGGTGCTGCGAAAGATGGTCGAGAGCACCCTCGAGGTCGTCAAGCGTGCGCCTCGAAAGCCCGGCGTCACCCTCGATCTCCTGCAGACCGTGACCCTCGGGTCGATCATCGAGAAGGAGACCGGGGCCATCGAAGAGCGCCCGCACATCTCCTGCGCCTTTCACAATCGCCTCAAGCAGGGAGGCAAGCTCGAGACCGACCCGACCGTGATCTACGCCAAGATGCTGCGCACGGGTGTCTATTCAAAGAACATCACCCGAGAGGATCTGCTCACACCTCACCCGTACAACACATACAAGATCAAGGGTCTGCCACCCGGCCCCATCGCCAGCCCTGGCAAGGCGGCCCTCGAGGCCGCGCTCAACCCGCTCGATTGCCCAGATTTCTTTTTCGTGTCGAAGAATGACGGAACCCACGTCTTCTGCCCCGACTTCGAGTGCCACGAGGCGAACGTTCAGAAGTGGCAGCGCGAGTTCTTCAAGAAGAAATGAGCTTTAAGGCGCGCGCTCGAGCAGCCTGATGGCACCGGCGCGCGCGACCTCGACGAACCGCTGACCCGGAAACGGCAGGCTGGGCGGCGCGCCGTCGAAGGTCACCACCCAGCGAACGTGCTCGCCCTGCCCTGCCTGGGCCGCGAACGTCGGCGAGCGCCGCCGAGCGATGCGCTCGATGGGCCACCCCGACTCGAAGGTCAGCTGCAGATCGTCGAAGCCCCGAGGGTCGACCTCGACCACCAGCAGCGACGCGTCTGGGCCACGGTCTCGGAGCAGGCGCGCCATCACGCGTACGTCGCGATCGTTTCGAGACACCGCGCTGATCGCCTGGAAGGAACCAGCCCAGCTCCAATCATGCGTGGCCGCAGCGTCGATGGCTGGCACCGAGACCACCAGCAGCGCCAGGGTGGTGATGGCGAGCCACCGTCGTCGAGCCTCGAGGGTGGCCAGCCCTGCGCCGATGAACACCACGAAGACCGACAGCTCCTTCATGGTGAACCGCGACAGCGGCACGAACGAAGACAGCAACACCCCGCGCAGCGACATGGCCAGGGCGGGCACCACGGTGACCACCACCAGCCAGCGCGCGGTGCTTCGCCAGCCCTGCGCCAACCCCACCACCCCCGCGCCAGTCGCGAGCGGGGTGAAGGTCACCAGCGCCGTGATCGGCCAGAACAGCAACACGATGACGCGGTAGCGTGGCTCACCCCAGATGCTGAGCTCTGATTGAAACCAGGCGCGATGATAGTCATTCACCACGTGCAGCGGGTACAGCGCATCGCCGGTGTCGACCAGGTGACCCAGCAGCCACGCGACGGGGAAGCTGGCGGCCACCACGCCGAACCCCAGCGCTCGGCCGAAGGATCTGGACTCTTTCCAAACCAACAGCGCGATCAGTGGAAGCCACAGCCAGACGTCGTACCGAACCGCCGCCCCCAGGGTGAAACAGAGCCCTGAGAGCAGGCACCACTGGCGCTCCTGGCCCTCGAAGGACTTCGCCAGGAACGCCAGCGCAGACAAGACACACAGGCCGCTCAGTGCCTCACTGGCGGCGGTCGTCGAGGTCTGGATTCGCAGGGGCCAGAGCGCGAACACCGCCACCGCCCACCAGGCCGCCCGGACCGAGAAGACCCGCCGCGTGAGTGAGAACAACGGCAGCGCCGACACCGTGCCGACGATCAGGCTCAAGAGCCTTCCCGCGAGGTGGGCATTCCCAATCAACCACTCGACGAGCGCGATCAGCGGGAAGTGAAGCGGCCCAAACTGCAGACAGCCCTGCAGCGACGAGCCGATCAGCCGGGGGTGCTCGAGCCATGCGTGCGCGAGCCAGCTGCGCACGACCGCGTCACCGGCGACGTTCTCGGCGAAGGGAAACACCACCAGGCCCGGCAGCGCGGTGAGGCCGAGGACCAGCGCGAGGGTTCGGCCGTTCATGATGGTGCGTGGGCCCGCTCCATGGCGGCCTTGAGGGTGCGCAGCGCCGAGCGCACGTGCTCGCTGCGATCGGCGGGGCTGGGCAGCCCGCCGGGGTGGTGATCATCAGGCGTTCCCGCGCGTTCGGCGTGCTCGAGCCGCTGCCGAACCCGGGCCGCCAGCGCGCGGGCCTGGGTCGCCGACCGCGTGTGGGTGACGTGGCCCCACTCGACCAGTCCCCGATAGACCTCGACCGCGTCGAGCAGCGCCGCGTCGCCCGTCTCCGCCAGCCGTTCAGTCGCTTCGACGATCAAGGCTTCCGCGTGACCCAGACGCCCCCGCAGCGCCTCGAGCCCCGCGAGGCCCGCTCGCGCGAGGCCGCCGTAGCGGGCGTCACCCACCTCGTCGAACAGCTCGAGGCTCTCGGTGTAGCGGGCCGCGGCGGTCACCAGGTCGAGCAGCTCGAGGTGCAGCGCGGCCATCGATGCCAGCGCGATGCCTTCGTGCCGACGTGCTCCGACCTCTCGCAGAATGGCCAGCGCCTGTTCGTAGAAGGCCACCGCCGGCCCGCGCTGCTCCTGGTCGCGGTACAGATCGCCGAGGTTCAACAACGAGATGCCTTCGGACCTGCGGTTCCCCAGCTCGCGGTGAATCGCCAGCGCGCCGAGATAGTTCGCCCGCGCCTGCTTCATCAGCCCCAGCCCCTGCTGGGTGACGCCGAGGTTCGAGAGGGTGATGCCCTCGTACCGACGGTCACCGACCTCGCGGTGAATGACCAGCGCCGCGTCGTACGCCGCGAGGGCCTCGTCCTCGAGCCCGAGCTCGTTCAGCAGCACCCCTTCGGTCGACAAGCAGCGCCCTTCCATTCGGCGGTCATCGGCCTGTCGCAGCAGCGCCAGCGCCCCGGTGAAGTGGCGGCGGCTGTACGCGCGGTGCCCTGAGAGCCTGGCGATGACGCCGAGGAAGGACGTGATTCGCCCCTGCGCGGCCAGGTCCCGGCGCTCGGTGGCGAGGGA
>VYLD01000346.1_pt1 | contig 14271 bp, 7 predicted proteins | sample 5114401 | NCBI WGS metagenome assembly VYLD01 (sample SAMN12291783, study PRJNA351875) | freshwater metagenome | isolation source: freshwater lake | place: USA: Michigan, Gull Lake | collected 2013-08-08 | reverse complement strand
CGAGACCTCGAACAGCGCGCTGCGGTGGCTCGAGGCCCTGCGTCAGGTGGCGCCGGTCGATGTGCTGGTGGGCCGGGTCTACTACCAGGACCAGGTGCACCAGCAGTACGGCCTGTCGCGTCGGTTCTCGTACACCGACGTCGACCCGCGCGTCGAAGCGATGGTGGTGGAGGAGCTGAAGGGCCGCGTACCGACGCTCGCAGGGGCGGGCGAACTGACCTGGCGGGCGAAGCTGGCGGTGGGGCGCGTGGCCGATCACCTGCTCGAGCTGGCCGAGGCCGAGCGCTGTCAGCTGGTGGTGGTCGGCTCGCATCGCCGCCATGGTCTCGCCAGGCTGTGGAGCGTCTCGTCGGCCACCCTGCACCTCGCGCGCATGGCCGTGGTCGTGGTGCCTCCCGATGGCGAGGGGCCGACTCCGGCGCGGGCGCGCCTCAAACGGGTGGTGGTGTCGACGGACTTCTCCACCCTGGGGAACGCGGCGCTGCCGTGGGCCTACGCGGTGGCCGAGCCCGGCGCCGAGGTGTTCCTGACCAACGTGAGCGTCACCACCGGCCTGGCCGGCGAGCTGCTCGAGCAGATGGTGCCCGCCGCGGCGCTGGTGCCGGTCGCGTCCGCTGACGTCCAGGCGCGGGTCGCAGCGCGTTTGCGAGACCTGGTGCCTGCGACGGCACAGCAGAAGGGCATCGTGACCCGCACCGAGGTGCTGCAGACGCCCCACGCGGCCAGGGCCATCGTCGAGCTCGCCCAGCGGGTGGCCGCCGACGCCATCGTGCTGTCGAGCCATGGGCGAACCGGCCTGGCACGCACGCTCCTGGGCTCGGTGGCCGAAGAGGTGCTGCGTACCAGCCGCAAGCCGGTGTTCATCGTGCGGGGGTCTTTGGGGTGACGAACGGTGTGCCAACCGTCGCGAAGAGGCTGCCGCTGGTGACGGGCACCTGGGTGACGCAGACGCTCCACGCCCCGAGGCGCCACCACAAAGCCGGGCGAGCGCAGGGCCGCCGATGCCCTCGAGCAGTCGAGCCATGGGCGCGCTGGCCACGACCCAACGGCGTACCGTACGTCTGCGCCGAGGGAGTGCCCCGCGTTCATCAGCCGGCGTCACCGGGGTAGAACCAACGCATGCCGCTGACCCGCTTCGTCGCCATGGCCGACACCCACGGCGCTCACCACCGCCTGACCGTTCCCGACGGGGACGTGCTGGTCCACGCGGGTGACCTGACAGCGTCAGGCACCTTGCCGCAGCTCGAGGCCGTGGCCCGCTGGCTGCGGTCGCTGCCCCACCGCCACAAGCTCGTCATCGCCGGCAACCACGACTTCGCCGTGCAGCAGAAGCCCGCCGAGGCGCGGGCGCTCTTCCACGGGCTGACCTACCTCGAAGACGCCGAGGTCACCGTCGAAGGCGTTCGCGTCTGGGGCAGCCCCTGGCAGCCGTGGTTCTACGACTGGGCCTTCAACCTGCAGCGAGGCCCCGAGATCGACGCGAAGTGGCAGCTGATTCCAAAGGGCATCGACCTGCTGGTGACCCACGGGCCTCCGAAGGACCTGGGCGACCGCTGCTGGGACGGCCGCCGCGTGGGCTGTGAAGATCTGCTGCGTCACCTGGACCGCGTGCAGCCGAAGGTGCATGTCTTTGGACATATTCACGAAGACCGCGGCGAGTGGTTGCGTGGCACCACCCGCGTCATCAACGTCACCACCTCTGATTGTGAATTGCCGTGTACTGTCTTTGACGTCGACGTCCCGCCGACCTGAAGGACCGCACAGGGCTTCGCGGACGCCGGCGACCCGCCTCTCGTCGATTGACGCCCGCATGGGAGCCCGGCACGGTGCGTCGCATGAGCACTCCCGAAGAGCTGCAGGCAGAGATCGAGCGACTGAAGGCCGAGAACGAGGCGCTCAAGACCCGGGGCAGCAAGGGCCTCTCGATGAAGGTGAGCGAGAAGGGCGCCCTGTCCATCTACGGCATGGGCCGCTTTCCAGTGACGCTCTACCAGGAGCAGTGGACCAAGCTGCTCGACATGGCCGACGACATTCGCGCCTTCATCAAGGAGAACGAGGCCCGGCTCAAGAAGAAGGAGTGACGGTGCGGAAGTGGCTGCACGTCGCCGGCATGCAGGGCGCCTGGTTCGCGGCGGCCCTGCTGGCGAGCGGTCCCCTTCACCTGCTGGGCGCCCTCGCGAACGGGGTGGTGCTGGCGGTCCACGTCGCCACGTCGCGCGTGCCCAAACGAGAGCTGGCCCGCGCCGGCGTCGCCTCGAGCCTGGGCCTGCTGGTCGAGCTCGTTCAGCAGCACGTCGGGCTGATGCGCGCGGCGCAGGCCACCGGGCTTCCTCCGCTGTGGTTGCTGTCGTTGTGGCCGGTGTTCGCAACAGCCATGGTGCGCGGTCACTCATTGGCCTGGCTGCAGGGGCGGCCGGCTCTCGGCGTGTTCCTCGGAGCGGTGGTCGGCCCCTTGAGCTACGCCGGAGGTGCTCGGCTCGGAGCGCTCGAGCTGCACGGGCCGCGCACGCTGCTCACCATCAGTGCCTGCTGGGCCGTGGCCATGCCCACCCTGGCTGCGCTCGCCGCGAAGCTCGAGGCTGACCCGGCCGCGCCGATTCCGGCTGGCATCGAAGAACCACCACCGGGTTGACGCTCGCGCGAGCGGCGTGGCGTCGACGCGGCTCCGATGGACTCGTGCGCACGGCAGCGTTCTCGGGCGACGGTGAGCGCACGCACTCCGACCAGGGCGGGTCGCCACCTTCCAGTCTTTGACGGCAGCACGGTGCTTCGCAGGCGAATCGTCCGATCGACCTCGACGACGGCTCGCTCGTCTGCCTCGACCCGGCGGGCCCACGGCCCGTCGAGCTCGGACCTGCGTCCGAGGCCCGGTCGCCGGGGACCTCTCGATGCCCCAGAGGAGAACATCGCTCACCCCGGTGGGCCGGCGGTCACGACTCCCGCCGCTCAAGGCCTGCATCGACGACTCGACCGAACCCGTCGACGACGCAGCCCATCGCGGGCGGGCTGGTCATCGGCAGACCCAGCGGGCGCCGGTCACCCGACTCTGGCGACCAGCGTGCCGTCGTCACCGCGCTGGGCTCCTCCGTCCGACGCTCGCTGCTGCGCCGCGAAGGGCGAGCGCCACAGGCGTCAGTCCTTCTTGCGCAGCTTCATCTGCACGTCGCTGGACCAGTGGTTCGCGAAGGCCTTCACGCAGGTCGACAGGTAGCGGTCGTAGTTGGTCCACACCGTCTCGCCGTTGGCCATCACCTTGCCGCCCCAGCCCGACGCCATGATCTTGTCCTTGTTGGCGCGGAACCGTCGCAGCCACTCGGCCGTCGTCTTGCCGTAGTCGACGCGGCGGGTGTTCAGCTGCACCACTTCCCACGACTGGCCGCAGGCGGTCACCAGCTCTTCGAGCCGGGGGTTGAGGCCCCCGGGGAAGATGATGTCGGCGGTGAACTTCAGATCTTCGAGGTCCTTGCGGGTGCGCGGCACGCGGTCGCGCAGAATCGCCTGGAAGCCGAAGCACGCGCCCGGCTTCACCCAGGTGGCGAGGGTGTTGAAGTAGTCGCGGTAGATCTGCACCGCCAGGCCCTGCTGCTGCTGCGCCGGCGAGACCAGGTGATCGATCATCTCGATGCTGATCAGCGCGTCGTACTTCTCCTTCGGCGCGTGGTCCCGGTAGTCCTCGCACCACACGGTCACGCCCGGCAGCTTGCGTGCCTTGATCTCTTCGTACTGCGCCGTCGACAGCGTCACGCCGTGGGCGTTCTTCACCTTGCGCTCGAGCACCAGGTACTCGAGGTTGGCGCCCCAGCCGCAGCCGATGTCCATCACCAGCGAGTCGGATTTCACCTCGGCGAAGTCGGCCAGCCACCGGCTCTTGTTGCGCTGCGCCTGCTCGAGGGTGGTGTGCTCGGCGTCGTAGACCGCCGAGGTGTAGTGCATGCGCTCGTCGAGCCAGAGGCGGAAGAACTCGTTGGAGATGTCGTACCCGATTTCAACTTCCTCGCGTGTCGAGGTCATGGTTTTCCTTTTGTGTTGTCTTTGAAGAACTGGCTCAAGGGTGGTGGTTTCAGGCGACCTGATCGCCGTTCATCTCGCGGGTGAGGCGGTCGAGCTCTTCTTTCAGCACGTCGGCCGCGGTCACCAGCTGCGCGTCGCTGTGCAGGGACGAGATGAAGAAGCGCAGGCGAGCCATGTCCTCCTCGACCGCCGGGTAGAGGATGGGCTGCACGTTGATGCCGCGGGTCTTCAGCGCGTCCGACAGCTGCAGGCACAACACCGAGTTGCCGATGATCGCCGGCACCACCGCGCTGTCCTTCGACATGCCGGTGTTGATGCCACGCGCGTGCAGCAGCTCGAGGAAGCGCTTCGAGTTGGCCTGGTTCTTCTGCACCCGCTCGGGGTGGGCGATCATCTGCCGGGTCGACGCCAGGGCTGCCGCTGCGTTGGGAGGCGCGAGGCCCACCGAGTAGACGAAGCCCGGCGTGGTGTACTTGAGGTACTCGACCAGCGCGTGCGAGCCGGCGATGTACCCGCCGCACGAGGCGAACGACTTCGAGAGCGTGCCCATCCACAGGTCGACGTCGGCGCGGTTGACGTCGAAGTACTCACCCACGCCGCGGCCGGTCTTGCCCACCACGCCCGCCGAGTGCGCCTCGTCGACCAGCAGCATGGCGCGGTGCTTCTTCTTCAGCTCGATGAACTTCGGCAGGTCGGGAATGTCGCCGTCCATCGAGTAGGTGCCCTCGATGCAAATCAGCACCCGGCGGTAGTGCGGTCGCAGGTTGGTCAACATGCGGTCGAGCGCGGCGAAGTCGTTGTGCGGGAACGGGCGGCGCTTGGCCCCCGACAGCTTGGCACCCTGAATGATCGAGTCATGCGCCAGCGCATCGTGGAGGATGAGGTCTCCCGCGCCCACCACGTGGCCGACCACGGTGACGTTGGTGGCGTGGCCCGACACCAGCACGATGCAGTCTTCGGTGCCGAAGAAGGCGGCCAGCTCGCGCTCGAGCTCGAGCGTGAGCGGCTTCTCACCAGACGCCACCCGGCTCGCCGAAACCGAGGTGCCGTACTTCGCGATGGCGTCCTGCGCGGCCCTGGTCACCACCGGGTCGCCGGAGTTGCCCACGTAGTTGTACGACGAGAAGTTGATCATCTCCTTGCCGTTGACGACGGTGGTGTCTCCGCAGATGGCCTCGTGCACCGAGAAGTACGGGTTGCGCAGACCGAAGGCCTCGGCCATCTGCAGGCGCTCTTGCAGCGCCTCGTACTCGGGGAAGCGGGCCGGGTTCCACGTCGACTCATCGATGGTCAGTGGAGCGCTGGGCCCTTCGACCGTCAGCTCGGCCTGTGATTCCTGCAGCACCATCACCGGCAGCGGCGCCGAGGTGTTGTACGTGACGGTCGGCACTGGAGCAGGCTCGACCACCACTGCGCTGGCCCGCGGCGCCGACGCGCGGGGAGCCTGGAACTGCGGGTCGCGCTTCTTGAACTCAGCGGTGGCGCCGGTCATGAACGCCAGCACCTGGCCCTGCGCGTTCTGCCAGAAAAGGGTGCCAGTGAAGAGGTCGTCGCGCGCGGCCTCGAAGGTGACCGTGCAGCGCACCGGCCCCAGACCGAACGGCGCCAGCTGCACGAATTCGCCGACGCTGATGGGGAAGCCTGCGCGCTGGTGCTTCGTCCAGGCCCAGAAGCCTGCCAGCTGGAACGACGCGTCGATGATCAGCGGGTCCACGGCCCAGGTCTGGCGCAGGGGCTCCTTGATCCAGTCCTGCGGAGTGCTGCCTTTGACCCAGCCCACCACGCCTGCTTCGGCGAGCGTCTCGATGCGGGTGATGCCCTGGAGGCGCGGCCCGTGGAAGGTGAAGCTCTTGTAGAAGTCTTCCAGCGTCATCGGCAGGGGGCCGGCGCTGGTGAGTGTCGGCACGGCAGGCGGTGCGCTCGAACGGCCCGGAGCGACAGTGCCCGTGTACGACCGGGCGTTGCCCTGCGAGAGGACGACCGAGACAGGGCCCTCGACGCCGAGGCGAACGTCCTGGGTCACGGACACGTCGAGCCAGGTGGTGTCAGGCACCAGAATGGGCCGCTCGAGCGAGAAGTCGCTCACCGTGAACGGCCTGAAGCCGACCTCGTCGCGGCGCGCGACGTCGAGCGCTGCCGCGGTGACGTGATCGAGCGCCGCCGCCAGGGGCACCACGCGCTGGCCGGCCATGGTGTGGTCGTTGAGGTACACGTGGTTGAGCCGCGACACGGGGAACGAGGCCTTGAAGGCCCGCACGCGCTCGGGCACCTCGCGGCCCAGCAGCACCTCGCCCGACCCCGAGAGCAGCTCGGCCATGAAGGCGGCGACCCCTTCGTCATCGGCGAGGAAGGTGACGCCCTGGGCCTTGAGCTCGGCCTTCTTGAAGCCGGGGATCTTGCGGGCCATGTCCGAGTCTTCCCAGGGCGGCGAGTCGATGGTCACGCAGCGGGTGCCTGGTCGAGCCACGCGCGCCAGCATGCGGTTGGCGGCGGAGTAGTCGGTTTGCGCGGCGTTGCCGAAGCGGCCAGCCCACGAGCCGACGCCCGCGAACAGCGCCAGCGCGTCACCCCGGGTCGCGTCGAGCAGCGCCAACGCGCCGCCCACCTTGGTCTCGAGCACCGCGTCGACGTCAGCGAGGGCCTTCTTCTCGACCAGCGCATCAGCCAGCACGCCCGCGCTGTGCACCACGGCGTCGATGCGGCCGTGGGCTGCACGAATGGCGTCGACGGCGGTCTTGACCGACGCCGGGTCCCTGACGTCCATCGGGTGGTAGGTGCAGGCCTTCGCGCCCGACGCCTTCACCTGGGAGCAGGCCTTCGCCACTTCTTCAGAGGGCGACGAGCGGCCGGTGAGCGCCAGGGTGGCGCCAGTCTGCTTCGCGAGCGCCTTCGCCAGCTTGAGGCCCAGGCCCTTCGCGCCGCCGGTGACGATGACGACCGAGCTGGCCGAGAGGCCGGCGGCTTTCGCCGGCGCTGCGAGGGGAAGAAGAGACACGCCCACGCGGCCCTGCGCGGTGTAGCCGACCTCGCTCGAGCGATCGCCCGAGACCAGCTCGTCGACGAGGTGCTGAGCGAGCTCGTCGACGTTCAACGTGGGGTCGACGTCGACGGCCTTCACCAGCGCGTCGGTCCACTCCAGGGCCAGCGCCTGGGTGAAGCCGATGGCGCCGGCCTGTCCGAGCAGCTCGCGGGGGGTGCCCGAGAGGCCGAAGCCTCCTCCGAGGCCGGTGACGGTGAGGAACAGCTCGGCGTTCTCGGCGCCAACCCGCTGCGCGAGCCGCAACAGCTGCCGTGAGGGGGCGCGGTAGTCACCGCTGGTGAACAGGTCCGCCAGGTGAATGACGCCGCTGAACGTGCCCAGGGTGTCGACGTCGCCCACGGTCACCGCGACGTTGTGCTGGGCCAGCTTGCCGGCCAGCGCCTCGGCGAGGCCCTTCCCGTCGCGGGTGATGAGCACCGGCCGGTCGAAGCGCACCACCGACTCCTGCAGCGTCGAGAGCGGCGCGGGGGTCACCGTCGGCAGCAGCCGGGTCACCGCAGCTTTGGTGGCCTGGTCGTCGGCCTGCGCCGTGACGCCCCTGGTGAGCGTGCCCGCGATGTAGTCGATGACGCCCGAGACGGTGGTGGACCGGCCGAACAGCTCTCGCGGCAAGCCGCCCAGGCTCGGGTACGCCTTGCCGACCGACTGGTCGAGCTCGACCAGCATCAGGGAATCGAAGCCCAGCTCGCCCACCAGGGTCTGCTCGAGCTTGAGGCTGGCGACGGGGAACGCCGAGATGCGCGCCACCGCCTCGAGCACCTTCGCCTGCACCTGCGGCTTCACGTCGGCGACCACGGGCGCGTCGGGCTTCGCGGGCTCGGCCACGTCCTTTCCGCCCACGAGGTTCGAGAAGTTCACCGGCTTGGCCGTATGAGGCGCTGCAGGCTGGGTCGCTCCAGCGCCGTTGGTGTGGCCAACGCCGTGGTGGCTGTGGCCATTCGTGTGGCTGTGACCGTTCGTGTTGCCGTGGGTGTTGGTGTTTCCAGAGCCGCTGGAGTGGCTCTGTGGCGCCATCATCGCGGCTGCCGTCGCGCCTTGCAGCACGACACTCTGGGAGACGACTGACGCTCCGACGCCACCTCCTGCTTGAGGCGAGAGCTGCGTCAGGTTCACTTGCGCGACGTTGAGCTGGGCGCCCTGCCCCTGGGTCAGCGCCGTGATCGCCGCCGCCTGCGCCTTCACGATGTCGGCCTGGCTCTGCAGCAGGTGCATCTGCTGCTGGAAAAGCGCGATCAGGTTGTCCATGGGTGCTCCTCGGGACGACGGTGAGATGACGGGAAGGGGGCCGGCGCCAACCAGCGCTCCGGCAGGGGCCGCGCGGGGCAGCTCTGACACGACTGGGAGCTGACGCGGCGCGCGGGCCACCCGCTCGACGGCCCAATAGCGCTGGGTCTCGAGCGGCGTCGGCGGCAGCAGCGCGAGGCGGGCGCCGTCGAAGAGCGCAGCAGCCTTCACTGGCGCTCCGCGGACCCACAGCCTGGCCAACGTCTCGAAGAAGGGGGTGAGGCCCGCGGCGCCGTCAGACGAGCCCAGCGTGTGGAACCCGGCCTGGCTGGCCACGCCGCGCGCGAACGAGGTGAGCTGAGACCCTGCGCCGACCTGCACGAACTGCGTCGCGCCCAGCGCCACGCAGGCCTTCAGGCCCGTGACGAACTGCACCGGCGCGGTGGCGTGCTTCACCCAGATGTCGCGCGCCTCACTGACGCTGCCGTACGCAGCGCCCGAGATGCACGACACCACCGGCGTCGTCGCGGCGTGCACGGGCAGCTCGGTGACCAGCGCCTGCATGCCGCCGTCGATGCCTGCCATCAGCGGGGAGTGGAAGGCGTGCGAGACGTCGAGGCGCTTGCAGGTCAGGCCGGCGCTCGCCAGCTGCGCCTGCGCGGCCACGATGCCCTCGGTGGTGCCCGAGAGCACGACCTGGGTCGGGTGGTTGTGGTTGGCGACGAACACGCCCGGCAGCGAAGGCATGAACGGCGCGACCACTGCTGGCTCAGCCATCACCGCCAGCATCGCGCCGGGGTCTGCCAGGTCGAGCCCATTCATCAGCTGCCCGCGGCGCGCCACCAGCCGCACCGCATCTTCGCCGGTCAGCATGCCGGCAGCGCTGGCGGCGGCGAACTCACCCAGGCTGTGACCGAGGGCCACGTCGGCTTTGATGCCGAGCGCCGCGAGGAATTCGGCGAGCGCGATGCCCAGCGCAGCCATGGCCGGCTGGCAGACCTCGGTGCGGGTCAGGTGCGCTTGCGCCTTCGGCAGGTCGCTCCGGTCCGTCGGGTAGAGCGCGTCCACCAGGCTGCAGCCCGCGGCGTCCTTCGCGGCGGCGTCGAGCTCGGCGAGGCGTGCGGCGACCTGTGGGAAGCGCTGCACCAGCTCTTCCAGCAGCCCCACCCGCTGCGCACCCTGGCCCGCGAACAGGAAGGCCACCTTGCGCGCTTCGGCCGGCACGGGTGCTTCCGCATACGAGATGCCCGCCGGCATCGGCGCGTGGGCGGTGAGGGCGTCGTGCAGGCCCCGCAGCAGACTGACCAACTGCCACGGCGTGCTGGCGATGAAAGCTGCGCGCGCGTCGAAGGCCTGCCGCGTGGCCAGCGCTGCAGCGACGTCGTGCACCGACACCCCCTGCTTCTCGACCAGCACCGCGAGCTCGAGCGCGTGTGCAGCCAGCAGCGCTGGCGTCGGCGCCGACACCAGCACCAGCTGCTCACCCTGCGACGAAGATGGGCTCACCTCGGGCGAGCGGCGCGCCGACCTCCGCGCGGTGTCCGGGAATTCCTCGACCAGCACGTGGGCGTTGGTGCCGCCGAAGCCGAAGCTCGACACGGCCGCGCGTCGCAGCGCGCCTTCCTTCGTGAGCCACGGCTGCGCCTCTCGCGACAGCTGGAACGGCGAGCTCGGCAGGTCGAGCTTCGGGTTCGGCTGCTCGGCCGAGGGCTGCGGGGGAATGGTGCGGTGGTGCAGCATGAGGCAGGTCTTGATGAACCCCGCGACGCCCGCCGCCGACATGGTGTGGCCGACGTTGGCCTTGATGCTGCCCAGCCAGCACCAGGGCTGCGAGGCTGGCTGCCCCAGGCGCTCGGTGAAGAACTGGCGCAGGGCGCCCACCTCGACCGCGTCGCCCACCGTGGTGGCGGTGCCGTGGGTCTCGACGTAGCTGATGGCGTCGACGCCAAAGTCGACCTGCGCGTGGGCGCGGCGCATGGCGTCCTTCTGTCCCTCGGGCCTGGGCGTCATCGGGCCTTCGCCCCGCCCGTCGTTGTTGCAGCCCGAGCCCTTGAGCACCGCGTAGACCCGGTCTCCGTCTGCCAGCGCGTCGTCGAGCCGCTTGAGCACCACCAGACCGACGCCTTCGCCCATCACGAAGCCGTCGGCGCGCGCGTCGAAGGGCCTGCAGATGCCGCTCGGTGAGATGGCGCCGATGCGTGAGAAGCCGATGAGGTTGTCGGGGCCCAGGTTCAGGTACACGCCGCCGGCCACCGCCATCGAGCACTGGCCCGCGCGCAGGTTGACGACCGCCTCGTGAATCGCCACCAGCGCCGACGAGCAGGCCGCGTCGAGCTGCATCGACGGCCCGCTCAGGTCGAAGGTCTGCGAGACCGAGCAGGCGATCATGTTCAGCAGCCCGCCGGCGATGGAGAACGCCCGCGCCGGCACCACGTCAGCCACCGAGGCCCGCACCGCTTCCTGCTCCGGGGGGGGCAACGCGTCGCCGTACTCCCCGTTGACCATCTGCATCGCCCGGTGCCTGGCGGTCATCAGGTCGCGGTACTCGCTGACCGAGGCTCCGATGAAGACGCCGGTGTGCAGGCGGTCGAACGGCCGCGTGTCATAGCCCGCGTCCTGCAAAGCCTGGCGGGTGACCTCGATGGCGAGGCGCTGCTGCGGGTCCATCACCTGCACGCGTCGGGGCGCCAGGCCGTAGTGCAGCGCGGCGAATTCGTCGACGCCGTCGATGAAGGCGCCCTTGCGCACGTAGGTCTTGTCGGGCGCTCGCAGGTCTCGCGTGTCGATGAACGACTGGTGGTTCCACCGCGACTGGTCGATGTCTTCGAAGGTCACCTCGCCGGTCGAGACCACTTTCCACAGGCCAGGCAGGTCCTTCGCTTGGGGAAAGCGGCACGCCATGCCGATGACGGCGATGTCCTGGGTCCGGGTGGAGCGGTCGGTCATGAGAACCTTTTCGAGAATGGACGCCATCGACGGTGCTGCGCTTCTGCCCTGCGCGGGTGAGCTGGCGCGCTACCAGCTGACGTCGCTGCCCGCCGGCATCAGGCGCTTCACCAGGCCGCCCAGGTCGGCGACGGTCTGCACCTTGGCGAGCTCTTCGTCGGGCATGCGAATGTGCAGCTTCTCTTCGAAGTGCGCGACCAGCTCCATGATGGCCACGGAGTCGAGGCCCAGCTTCGAGATGACCGTGGCGCCCGACAGGTTGTCGAGCTTCTTGCCGCTGACTTCGAGCGCAGCCTGGGCAAACAAGGTGGGGATGTGGACGGTTGCCATACGATGGGGTCCTTCGAGATGAGCGGCGGGTGAGGGGATGACTCGACGGGTTGCTGGCGAGTGGCAGGGTGATCAGGACGACGGCTTCAGAACAGCCGGGTGACCCGGCTCGAGACGTAGGTGCTGGCCAGCCGCAGCTTGCCGACCACGTCGGTGACGCTGCGCACCTCGAGGGCGTGCTCCATGACGCGGCGGGCGCGGTGGCGGCTGCGGCCGAGGAACGAGAGCGCGACGTGCCGGGCCAGCACCAGCTTCTCACCGTTGGCGCCCAGGCTGCGGTTGCCCTCTTTGCCCACGGTGCCGTCGAGGTACTGCTGGCGGGTCTTCGAGCGCTGCAGCTTGCCGCTCGAGGTCTTGGGCAACGAGCCGACCGGGCACACCACCACGTCTGCGGGCGAGAGCTGCAGCTGCTCGACCACCTTCTGCCTGATCTGCTCCTTGAGCGCCTCGACCTCGTTCGAGCGGGCCTCGACGCGAGACTCGACCACCACGATCAGCTCTTCGCTCGCCGCGCCGGGCCGTGAAAACGCCACCGTCGAGCCCTTGCGCACCTGGGGCAGGTCATCGACCAGCCACTCGATGCGCTGCGGGTCGTAGTTGCGCCCGTTGATGATGATGAGGTCCTTCTTGCGGCCGGTGATGTACACGTTGCCGTTCACCACGTACCCAAGGTCGCCGGTCTTGAGCCACCCGTTGCCGAAGGTTCGCTCGGTGGCGTCGGCGTCGCGGAAGTAGCCCTTCGCGATGGAAGGCCCGCGCACCTGCAGCTCGCCCAGCCTGCGGTCAGGCAGCCGCTTGCCCTCGTCGTCGAACACCGCGACCTCATGACCGGGGAAGGTCTTGCCGCAGTTGACGAACTCCTGGGCTCGGCCGGTCTCGAGCAGCGAGACGTGGGCCGGCTCGGCGACGCGCAGCTTCTGGTAGGCGTCGGTGTCGACCACGTCGGTCGACAGCTCTTCGTCGAGCCCGATGAAGCTGATGGCGAGGGTGGCCTCGGCCATGCCGTAGCAGGGAATGAGCGCCTGGGGCTTGAGCTTCGCGGCGCTGAACTTCTCGACGAACGCCTTCATGGTGCCCGAGTTGATGGGCTCGGCGCCGCAGCCGAAGGCCTTCATCGACGACAGGTCCCACTTCGCGAGCTGCTCGGACTTGGCGCGCTTGGTCGCCAACGCGTAGGCGAAGTTGGGGGCGAACGAGATGGTGCCGCGCACGCGGTGAATGGTCTCGAGCCACAAGGTGGCGTTGCGCACGAACGCCATGGTGGGAATGAAGGTGACCTGCACCTTGTGGAACATGGGGGCGATGACGAAGCCGATGAGGCCCATGTCGTGGTACAGCGGCAGCCACGAGACGCCGTGGTCCACCGCGGAGTCCGTCTTCAACCCGTCGACCATGATGGCCCAGGCGTTCGCGCGCAGATTCCCGTGCGTCACCGCGACGCCTTTGGGGGTCGAGGTCGAGCCCGAGGTGAACTGCAGGAACGCGAGGTCATCGTCGGTGACGATGGCGGCGTCTTGCGACTGGCCTTCAGGCGCTGGGCCCTTGAGCTCTTCGGCGCTGATGACGCCCTTGAGCGTCTTGACCTGGGTGAGCCCGGCCCAGAGCACCTGCTGCAGCTTGGCGTTGGTCACCAGGTGGGTCGGCTCGGCCTTGCCGAGAATGGACTCGAGGGTGTCGCGGTAGCTGTCGAGCTTGCCGAGGGACAGCGGAGGGTAGAGCGGCACCGGCACCAGCCCGGCCCACACCGCGCCAAGGAAGGTCGGCACGAAGTCTTCACCGTCTGGGAGCACCATGGCGACCCGGTCGCCCTTCTTCAACCCATGGCTGCGGAAGTGCGCAGCCCTGCGCATGGCCTCGCCTCGCAGCGCGTCCCACGACAGGAAGAGCTCTTTCTGGTCCCGGTCGAGAAAGGTGTAGCCCTGGGTCAGCAGGCCCTTGCCGTCCTCGAGCGCCGCGATGAGGCTCGGCGCGTTCCACTGAGCGTGCGACCTGCTGGTCGGCGAGCCGGTGCTGTTCGGCGAGCTGGAGTTCGACGTGCTGGGGGTGGACATCGCGGTTCTCCTCGGGAGTCGAGCGCTGCGCGGCGGTCTCTACGGAGGTGGGCAGAAGGGGTCAAGACAAGGCACCCTCTCATGACGCTGACAGTTGACGAAAAAGGGCCTGATGCGAAGACTTTGACGCACTTCTGACGCAGCAAAATCATAGTTTTGACTCAGAGTTAACGAAGCCGTGCGAAGCTTGATGCGCAATCGCCCAGGTCAGCAACGAGCAAGATATTGCTCACTTCAGTTGACGCTTACGAACTGAAGGCCTTTAAAATGAAGCGCCTGGCCGGCGGGACTCAGGCCATCTTGATGGACCTTTGGAGCGGGCACCGAAGGCCGACGGAAGGGTCAGCGAATGAGAGCGTTCGTGGCGGTGCAGGTGGTGGTGGCCGCCGTGTTGGTGGCCTGTGGGCCTGTTCCTGTACCCCCTGACGGCGGCTCGGCGGGGGGCACGTCAGGCGGTGCGCAGGGCGGCGGGACGGCGCTCGGCGGAGGCTCGAGTGGAGGTGGTGAGTTCGGGGGAGGCACGAGCGGTGGAGCCGCGGCGGGTGGCGTGGCTGGCGGTGACGCGGGTGGCGCGACGGCAGGTGGAGCAGCCGCCGGTGGCACGTCGGGAGGTTCGAGCGCAGGTGGGGGCGCCGGTGGAGCAGCCGCCGGTGGCACATCGGGAGGTTC
>VYLD01000636.1_pt1 | contig 14300 bp, 8 predicted proteins | sample 5114401 | NCBI WGS metagenome assembly VYLD01 (sample SAMN12291783, study PRJNA351875) | freshwater metagenome | isolation source: freshwater lake | place: USA: Michigan, Gull Lake | collected 2013-08-08 | reverse complement strand
TGCCTGGCGGGGCTGACCCTGGCGACCGGCGCCTCGACCGCCGGAGCGTCGAGCAGGGCCAGGGCCTCGGCCGCCGACGCACAGCGGTCCTGCGGGCGTGGCGCGAGCAGGCGGGACAGCAGCCTTCGCATGCCCGGCGACGCAGGCGCACGTTCGAAGGCCACCCCGGTGCCGGGTCGAAAGAGCTCGGCCGGCGAGACCCCCGAGAGCAGGTGCACCAACGTCGCCCCCACTGCATAGAGGTCGGTGCGGACGTTCACCGTGCCACCCAGCTGCTCCATGGGCATGTACCCGAACGTTCCGACCAGCGTGGACCCATGGGTCTGCCCGCCGACGACGTGGCGAGCGCTGCCGAAGTCGACCAGCGCCAGCCGACCGTCGGGTCGACGAATGAGGTTGGCGGGCTTGAGGTCTCGGTGCAGCACCGCCGGTGTGCGGGAATGCAGCTCGCGAAGCACCTCGAGCAGCTGGTGCGCCACCTCCCGAACCTCGGCCTCGGGCATCGGGCCGCTCGAAAGGGTGGCGTCGAGGGCCTTGCCGTCGACGTATTCCACCGCGAGGTACAGCCTCAGCGACGGGCCCGCGCCTTCGCGGAACGTCTCCTTCAACCGGGGCACCGCAGGGTGCTCGAGCGCCGCCAGCACCGCGCTCTCGCGCTCGAACGCGTCGAGCTGCTGCGCCGTGGGCACCTGGGCAAACACCAGTTCCTTGAGCGCCACTGCGTTGCCCTCGCGGTCCACGGCCTTGTACACGCGGGAATGGGCCGTGCTGGCGATGAGGCCGGTGACCCGATAGCCACCGGGCCGGTTCGCCGCCCCACAGCCATCGCAGCGTTGCTCGTGCAGCGGCTCTGAACACACGACGCAGTGCTCGCCCTCGGCACCGGGCCGGCCCGCCGTCACCGTCAGCTGAGCCGTCTGGACCTGCGCCATCACGCGCACGCTACCCACCGTCGTCGCCGAAGCCCACGCGCGTGGTGTCCTCGCGCTTCTTTTTTTCTTCAGAGCCGGGAGCTCCGCCTTCGGTCTCCCTGTGCTCAGTCCCGAAAACCCTTGCCGCAGCCCGGCGGGCCCCCGCCGTCGTCCGCTCGTTATCGGTGACGAAGCGGTCAGGCCGTGCGCCAGCGTGCGCTCGTCGAACGCAAGGTGCGGGAGTTCGACGGCCGTGGCTCGTTGCGTTCGCGAACACTGAAGACGGTCGTCATGTGGCCCTGGTACAGCAATGATGCGCCCGCCTCGTGGCTCGTCCATCGGAGGAAATCACTCCGAACCGCCTGCAACGAATCATCGTCGCGAGTGCAATCCCGCTCATCTCTGGATGGTGGTGCTGGCGATCGATCTCGATCCCTGGGGCAGTCAACGGGTCGCCTCCACGCCGGCACTGCAAGAGTGCGGTTCGGTCACCGAGCCGACGCCATTCAACAACGAGCGCGTGGGCGTTACCGGGGCCCTGCTGTACCGCAACGACCACTCAGGTGGAGTGGCCCGCCGGCACCGTCAAGAAGGTCGACACCACCAGCGACTGCACCGGGGCGTGGTCGAGCGGGTGCACGCTGCCGCGGCTTTCAGTGCTCGGCCACCAGGCGCGCGATGACTTGCAGGCCGACGAGGCCGACCACCAGCCCCAGGAAGACGAAGAACGTCCGGCGGTCTCCTTCGCCTTGCGGCGTGAATCCACCGGCGCGCCCGGCCCAGCGACATTACCGACAAGGTCAGCACTTGGGCCTTCGAGAGCACCGCCGTCGCTCGGCCGCCGTCGAGCTGCCAGACGGGAATCAGGTGAGCGTGCCGAGCACGCCCAGTTCACCCGTCGAGGGAATCGCGACCGCCACGAAGGGCGCGACCAGCACCGCGACGACGAGGCTCCTGGATTGGCACTATTTCTTGACTCACGGAGTGAGCGATCACTGACACCGGGCTACTACGGTCCGAGCAGGGTTGCGATGTCTGTTCGCGCGGGCGTGAAAGGGCCAGCGGTTTCTCTCGTCGGCGATGGTTGCGTCTCTCGTCTGAGACGCTTGGGGCGGCTCGCCAAGAACAACCGCGTAATCGTGGTCTACGACGACGAGTTCCTCTCTGGCATTATCTGCTGCTTCTCCACGGGTCCAGTGACGCTTTCCCGCCCCAGTTCGGTTCCTGTTCCGCAAGGTGAAGCGAACTCTGTTTTGATTTGACATCGCTCGGCTTCGCATGGGTACATTAGGAAGGTTGTGGCTCGACTGGAGGAATCTGCGATGGGTGGACACCCGTACTGGTACTTTGTACCCTATAGTGAGAATCCTAAAGTGGCGCTCGAACTGGATGCCGTCCCGAGGAAGACCTTCGCTCCCTCGGTGATGGTCGGCTGATCGAAGGTGCCCTCGGGAAGCCATTTCTCGAACGTAGCGAAGCCGAATCCAACGCCCGTTTCCTCTCGGAAGACAGGCCGTCTATCCAAAGGAGCCGCACCCTATCGAGTTTGAGGAACCAGCGTTTTCCGAGCAGAAGCCCGGTCCCAAGCATAAGACAATTAAGAAGGCGATCGCGGCTGCCCGTGAAGACGGAACCAGGTCGATTCTCGATATCAGTAATATTTCTGAAACACCCGAATATGGATGTGCTGCTCCGCTACCGTCAGGCACATTGAAGGCCCTCTACAAGACAGACAAACCAACCCGGAAAATGGTCGAAGAGAATATGGGCTTCCTGGGTGAGGTTGAACGTGGAAAGTGTGTTTATGTTGTTGTTTATAAGGGACCGAAGCCGGTCGAAATATTGTTCGCGGGTTACTCCTACGACTAAGTCTGTTCGGGTGGGCAGCATCGCCTCCTGAGCTTTTGATCGTGCGGGTGCGCCGGGCGCGCATCTTTGATGCGCTGTTTCTCTTTCGGCATGACGAACTCAGCGTCGCGGCGGGCAACCGTCGGGGCGTCGCGAGCGCGGCGTGGGCCGTCCTTGAGGCGCCGCAGACGGTCAGCAACACCCGCGGGGCCGGGCGTGGACGGGAGACATCGCGTCAGCGTCAGTGCTCTCTGCGACCGGCGCAACCACAGTGCGGCAACGCTGGGTCAGCCAGGGCTCACGCCCGGCCCGAGGTCCTTTCAGGCTTGACCGATGCCGCGATAGTCTCTGTCCGTGGTCTAAATAGGCCGGGCGCGAAACATGGCTTCTTTTCGGCAGTGGAACACGAGGAGCGACGTGGTGTGGGAAGAGTTCGTGATGGCCGCCTACCGCCGCGTGAAGGGACGGCGCCCTCGTTCCCCCTTCGAGGTCGGGGCAGCGGAGGCGCATCTGTTGCGCGCCGAACAATTGCTGGGAGCGGCGTTTCCCCGCGAACTCCGTACGCTTCTGGCGGAGTGCAACGGAATCATGGAAGTGATGGACATCGATGGACAGCCGGTCCAAACGGGTTGGCTCGTGTGGCCCGTGGACGCGATCGTGGAAGAACACTCGAATCCAGAACGCGCGACGATGGGGCCGCCCGGCAACTGGCTGGTGTTCAGTAACGCTGGCGTGGATGGGGTGCTTTTTGGATACGGCGGCGACCGCGCAGCCGAACAGATTTGCGCCTGGTACCCAATAGAAGCGAGGAGTCAGTTGCTGTCGACTTCACTGGCAGGCTTCCTGAGCGGTTGGATCGCTGGCGAAGCGAAGGTGTGACCCAGTGAACGCCCTCACGCTGCTACCAGTACACGCCCCCCAAAGGAGTCACCTTCACGCTGACGGCTAGGGTATTCGCTGAGCGCATGGCTGATCCCGCTGCGCGCGATAATTTCGCCGTGTTGGCATACCTGGATGAAACTGGCCAAGAGGTTCTCTCTCCGGTATTTCGAAGCGCTGACGGAGTTCACACCGAGCAGTTGGCCGAGATCTGGAGAAACCAGAACAGAATTTCAATGAGCCGATAACAAGAATATATGCTGAGTATAGTCCGTGTGGTGCGGATTCGGCGGATTGCAGGTCTTTGATGCAGTATTATCGGAGTATGAATCCCAATTTTGTTACGACATATTCCTGGGGTTACAGTAATGATGGAAGGACGGCTAATGAGGCGATTTTCCTTCGAGCGCTACTAAGCGGGGGGCAGTAGTGGATCGGGTCTTTCCGGCTCCGGAGTACCGCGAGCATCCCGGTCTTCGTGCGCTCACAGAGCGTGGTCTGCCTGTGATTTGGCGATTGACTGATTCGCCTGTGTTGAGAACTTGGTATGATTTCTCCGTGATGGCGCGTGTCGAGCCACTCTTGGATTTGCGCGCAACTTCTGAGCGGGCGGTGGTTATTGGCGCTCAGTGGGTTGAGATTAAGACGATGTCCGTTACTGAGAGCCAGGATCAGATCGTCTGCGGCTGCCAGACTGGTGAAATATGGCGGTCAGTGAACTATCCTCGACCGTCTGGCCATCAGGTCTTCATAAACTCGAGCGTGGAGCTATTCGAGGCATTTCTCCAGGCGAAGGACCAGTTCAAGAAAACCTCTCAGTCCAAGGAGGCATACGTCGAGTTGAGGTCTTACTTCCTCGCTGCTGAACCCTCATTGGCTTGGCGAACTGGCGCCCATGCCTCATGGCGCGAATTTCTGGATGAGTGCGAGGTGGAGGTCGCGGCCGGCTCGAGGAGGAAGACTTGAAGACCGTCGGGCCCTACGAGGGTCCGCCGATTCTGCCGCGCTGAGAGCTTGAAACCGAACAACGTGATCAGACTGAACCCTTACGCGGCGCGGCCCGGCCCGCCGCGAGCTGAGAGAAACGCATCAACGGTGCGGGTGAGCGCGTCTCGGTCGCGCTTCGGGAGAGAGTCGAAGGCCTGAAGGCGGTGAAGGGGTCCAGCGAGCTTTCTCGTCGGGGACGGTACGATGAAAATGAGAGAGAATCGAGTCAAGGTCGGGTCGGCTCGAATGGCAGACACACGATTCCGTCGCGCGCGCTGCACATTTGCGAGAATGACTTCTTTGACTCACCCGATCTGGCGCAACTCTACGACGGGCAGGTGGGCCCGGCCGCCGCTTCGACTGCTGCGCCGGGCTCGTACTGGGCTTTCGAGAAGTCCACCTGGTGCCTTCCACTGAGGGGTGTCACAGGAGCTGCGAAGAAAGGAAGGCCCGAGAGCGCGCCGCTGGGTGCCGAGCGATGGCTCAGGGTCGATTGAAGAGTGGAGCAGCGTGTGCCTCGACATCTTCGATGAACCTGCGAAGCCCGACGTGAGCCTGGCCTCGTTCATCGAGTTGCTCACAGACCCGTCGCACGTGCCGCGTGTCTGTCGAGACGCTCGAAGCGCCCAGCCGGCGCGCGACGGTTTTGGCATTCTTGATCGAAATAGCCTCCCGCTTCGATGAGAGTCTGCGAGGGATCATTGATTGACCAACCCAAAGAACCGGGCGAACTCCTCTTCCAATGGAGTTTGAGGATGCTGGACTCGGACCAGTACGTATTTCAATAGGGTGCGGATCCTTTGGATAGACGACATTTCTCATGAACGGCTGATCGAAGGTGCCCTCGGGAAGCCATTTCTCGAACGTAGCGAAGCCGAATCCAACGCCCGTTTCCCCTCGGAAGACAGGCCGTCTATCCAAAGGAGCCGCACCCATTTCAATAGGGGAGTCGTCTTGAAAGGCGCTGAATCGAAGACTTCCCGATGCCATTTTCTCCGATGAGAACAGTCATCTTCTCAGAAAAATCGATGGTGAGACCACTGACGCCCTTGAAGTTATTGAGCAGCATTTTGTTGAGCCACGCCATACCGTCAGCGTGCACCGCCTTCGAGGCCTGTGTCACCGCAGCGGTCAGTACGAGCCCTTGAGACCCAGCGTCGGTAACACCAGTGGAATGGCGAAGGGCGCTCGCTTCAAAGTGCGTTGCCCCGACGCCGCGACGAGCGAGTCGTAGGTGTACCCGAGCACTTCCGCCGTGGCCGTCGCGTTCAGCACGTCGAGGTACGCCTCGAGCACGAAGTCGTCGAAGGTCCACGTCTTGCTTGCGCGCACGTCGAGGCGGGCGAAGGCCGGCAGCCGCGGTTCCTGCGCCAGGCTCACCGGCACCCAGGTGCGCTGCAGCGTCACCGGGTCGACGTCAGGGCGCTGCGCTCGGCTGCTCACCACGCCCGACTCGGGCCTCCCGGTGTTCACGTGCAGGCCGGCGCTCACCTTGAAGCCCAGGGGCAGCAGCACGCCGCCCGTGACGTGCAGCACGTGTGACTGGTCGAAGTCGAAGGGCAGCCACCGAAGGCCTTCGTCGCTCACTGCTCCCGAGGCGTCGAACTGCAGCGCCTGCTTGAGGCGCTCGGCCCGCAGGAACGTGTAGCTCACCCACCCGAACCAGCGCCCCTGCGCGCGGCGGCGCAGCAGCAGCTCGACCCCGTACGCCCGCCCGGGAACGCCAGAGGCCTGGGCCTGACCAAGCCGCGCGCGGTTGGTGAACAGGTCTTCGAGCGATGACTCGATGGCCGAGAAGAGCGGGTTGTAGAAGAGCGACGTCGAGGCCTCGAGGCTGAAGGGCAGCGTCGCGTCGGCGCCCACCTCGAACCGGGCGCCCGACTGCAGCCCGTCGCGCAGCGCGGCCAGGTCCGAGATGGGAAGGTTGATGAGCACCGTCGGTGACTGGTGGGCGAGGCCTGCGGCGGCGCGCATTCCCAGCCACGGCGTCAGCGGCCGCTTCACCGTCAGCCGCGGCTCGACCGAGAAGCGCGAGGGGCCCCCGTCGAGCAGGAACGCGTCGCCGCGCAGGCCCAGGGTGACCGTCCATTCGCGAAAGGTGAGGCCGCCCTCGAGGAAAACACCGGCCAGGGTGCCGACGGTGCGGGGCTCTCTGAGGCTGGTGGCGGCGCCGACGGCGATGGTGGGCGCGCGCTCGGCGGTGAGGCTCACGTCCTGCCGGTCGACGTCGAGGCCGGTGTCGAGGCTGAGCCGCTCGAAAATGGTGCCGGTCCACCGCGCGCGGGCCTGCAACACGGAACGCCGGGTGAGCAGGGTGCCGACGTCTCGACCCTCGCGACTGCCGACGAGCCCCAGCTGCTCGGTGCCCCAGGTCGCGCCCACCTCGCCCTGGCCGGGGCCCAACGGCATGCGCCACACCAGGTCGACGCGGTGAAAGACACTCGAGAGCACGGTGGTGGCGGTACCCGGGCCGTTCTCGCGTACGCCCGCTTCGTCCACCGCGCCCAGCGCGAAGAGGCGCAGCTTGCCGGGGCCCGGGCTCCATTCGATTCGAGCCTGGTAGTCCTGGAAGTTGGCGACCGGCTTTGGCTGCGGCGCCTCGGGCGTCGACGGGAACGCCAGCGAGGCCACCTGGGTGGCGATGAGCGCCGTGTAGCTGAACCGGCCGGCGAGGGAGACCTCGAGGCGCAGCGGCTCGATGGGCGTGGACACAAAGGCGCTCGCGCTCAACAGGTCGACCGAGACGATGGCCTTGAGGCGGGTGGGTGCGCGCGCGACCCGGCCCTCGATGACGCCGCCCAGCAGGCGCCCGAAGCGGGTGGGCACCGCGCCCGAGAAGAAGTCCACGCGGTCGATGAAGCCCTCGTGCACCACCGAGGGGCCAGCCAGCAGGTGATACAGCTGAGGCAGCTTCACGCCGTCGAGGAAGAAGCCGGTGGCGGCCGGTTGGGTTCCGCGCACCACGGGGTAGGACAGCCCCGAGGCGATGGACGCCACGCCGGGGAGCAGCATGGCCACCCGAAACGGGTCTCCCTGTGTGCCCGCGGCTTCCGTCAGCTCGGTGCGGGACAGCTCGACGCGCGCGTCTTCGAGGGTCCGGCGCGCGCGCACCACGGTTTCCCACCCTTCGACCTGAACGCGGGCCAGGCGATACAGCACCTCGAGCCGCTGCCCGCTGACCAACACCTCGCTGAAGGTTCGCCCGCCAAAGCCTGTGTGGCTCACCTCGACGGCCCACGAGCCAGTCGGCAGGGTGGCAGTGAAGCGGCCATCGACATCAGTCTCGAGCTCGAGGCCCGCGCCGGGCACGGTGAGGCGCGCGCCGGCGAGTGGCTCCTTGGTGCCCATGGCCCGGACTACGCCGGTCAGCGTGGCTGGTGGTGCTTCAGCGTCGTTGGTCAGCTCGTGCCAGGGCAGCTCGGCGAGCGCCGGAGTGGCCAGCACGGTGAGGCACAGCATCGACACCAGACGCATGCAGGCGGGCACCATCGCGCGGCGGCCGTGAGCGGTGAAGCGAAAGCACACCAGTCCCGCGCAGACCAGGCCTTCGCGCCTCTCGCCTCGGCCCGTGCGCGCAGGGGAAAGGGCCTCGACCTGGTCTGGATGACGCGCGCGCGCCACGCAGCCGCTCTGAAGTGAGGCCTCGCAGGCTTCCGGTGGCCGCAGCCGCGAAAGAGCGCGAAGCTGGGTGGTGCTCCGTTCATGCGCGCGCTCGTCGTCACGACTCTTCTCTGTGCTGCCTGTCCTTCGCCCGACGAGGCGTTCATGCTCTCGGGGCGGGTGGTGAACGAGCTGCGCGAGCCGCAGGGAAACGTCGAGGTGCGGGTGCTGCGAGACCGGAACCTCGATGGCGTGCGCTGCCTGCCGATGCTGCCCTTCACCACCCTCACCACCGACGAGCGCGGGCGCTTCTCGACGACCCTGTATCGGCAACAGCTGACCCTGGGCGCAGCCTTGCCCCGCTTCTTTCGCGTCGAAGCCGGGAGCCCCGCGAAGCCCGACGTCCTCAGCGCCTACACCTTCCGCTTCCCGGCGGTCGACGTGGCGTTGCCAGACCTGCCGGTGTCGTCGAGAGGAGACGTGCCGTACGTGCCGCAGGTCCAGACCTTCTCGGAAGGCCTGCTCGACGGTGTGGTGGCGTGGCGGGGGCAACTGAACCCCCTCACCGCTGAAGACAGGCAGCTGGCCGGGCGGCGGGTCACGCGCACCTTCCGCGGCGAAGGCATCGACAGCGACGTGGTCGGCAGCTTCGAGGTGTTGGGCCTCGAGCTGCGGGTCGAGCAGCCCATCAACAGCCTCGCGGCGTCATCGACCTCGCTGGTGCGTGGGGCGGCGTGTGACGTGGTGCCCGCGGGAGCCTCGTGCCCCCTCACCGACGGGCGCATGCCCTCGGCCACGTTGCCCCCGGGCACGGTCACGGTGAGCCTCACCTGGGACGAGCTGAGGGTCGTCAGCGCGCTGGCGTTGCGGGCCGTTCGGGTCGAGGGCGCAGTCGCCGCCCTCACCCTCGAGAGCACCACCCCGATGACCCCTGGACTCTGGCAGCCGTGGTATTCGGCGCCGAAGTTCGTCCTCGACGAGTTCGCTGACGCCCCAACCCACTGCTCCGAGCCCGGAGCCTTCGTGCTCTTGTTCCCGCCCATCAACATCGTCAGCGGCCTGCGGCTGCGCTTCGAAGACGAGCAGGGCACATCGCTGCCAATTCTGTCGATGGCCGAGGTGACAGCGCGATGAAGCAGGCCTTGTGGGCGCTGCTGCTGGCGGTGGGGTGCGCGCCGGCGCTCGAGCCTTCTCCACCACCCGCGCCCGTGCTGGCTGCAGAAGGGACCGCGCCCGAGGTGCTCAGGCGCAGACGCACCGTCACCCTCACGGCCATGGTGGACGCCGCCGACACCGTTCGGCTCTTCGCCAGTGGCGGGTGCCTGGGGCCCGAGGTGCTGCGCGCGCCCGGTGCAGCGTTCCTGAAGGGCGTCGCGGTGCCGGTGGTGCCGTTCCTCGGCAACGTGTTCTCAGCGCAGGCGGTCTCGGCGCGGGGGCTCGGGTCGAGCTGCTCGAACGAGGTGACGGTGGTGGTCGGGGCCGTCGACTTTCCCATGCTCAGCGCGCCCGAGTTCAGGCGGGTGTCGCCGGGCTCGCCCACCAACGCGTCGATGGTGCGGGTGTTGGGGGTGGCCGCCGACGGCGCGACCGTGCGGGTGTATGGCAGGGAGCGGTGCGGGGGCAGCCACCTCGTCGAGGGGTCGAGCGCCGCCTTCGCGGACGAGGGCCTGTGGGTGCCGGTGCAGCCCAACGCCGTCACCATCTTCACCGCCGACCAGATGGTGGACGACCTGATCAGCCCTTGTTCGGAAGACGACCTTCAGGTGGTCAACGACCTGAGCCCACCGACCGCGACGGCGGGCCTGGTGCTGCCACCCACCCCGTCTGCCGAGCGCGCACCGCTGGTGGTGCTCACGGCCCTCAACGCGAGTGGGTTTCTTCAATGGCGCGGCGAGGGGTGCGCGGGACAGCCCGAGCGCAACCTTCGATGTCTGTCGTCGGTGTTCTCCAGATGTGCGCAGCTCTTCCGGGTGCCGGCGAGCGAGTCGGGGTCTGTGTTGTCTTATCAATCGACCGACGCGGCGGGGAACCGCAGCGAGTGCAGGTCGCTGGCGGTGCCCGCCTTGACGCAGACGGCCGCACCGTCAGTGGTGTTGCACTTCATCCCCGAGGGGTCCACGGGGTCCGGCGTGTTCATCGGCGCTGGCCGTGAGCTGGCGACCGCCTTCGACATCTACCAGGGCGCCGCCTGTACCGGGCGGCTCTGGTTCTCTCCGCCCGCCGACGTCGCGAGTGACCGGCTGTTCGTGGCGAACGTCGGCGGCACCACCGACCCCATCTACCGGGCCGTGAGCGCCAGGCTTCGTCGACTCGACGAGTCGGTCAGCGAGTGCTCTGAGACCATCGACCTTCGGTGATGGGACCGATGAAAGCGGCTCGCTCGATGGCTCAAGTAATCTGGACCGAACCTGCGGTTGCCGACCTCGACGCCATCGCGGACTTCATCGCCCTCGACAAGCCCGCGGCTGCGAGTGCGTTGGTGCAGAGGGTGCTCGAGCACGTCGATCAGCTGGCCGCTCACCCGTTGTCTGGTTCGAAGCCAGGAGAGCTCGGCGCGTCTTCGTATCGACCGATCGTCGAGCCACCGTGCCGTCTCTTCTCTCGGGTCGATGGCGACCGCGTCCTGGTGCTGCACGTGAGGCGCTCAGAGCTGCGCTTGCGTCGGTCGAACCTGCGCCGGTGAGCCGCTACTCCGGGGCCGCAGCGCGGGGCAGGGCGTTCCACTTCGCGACCGACGGGCGGGCCCACAAAGCCTCGGCGTAGGCGCTCAAGGTCTTCGGCAGCGCGGCGCCGTTCAGGTTGAGCCGCTGCAGCATCAGGCCCAGGTCGACATCGGCGATGCAGAACTCGGCGAAGAGGGTAGGGCGCCCGTGCGCGAGCAGGGGCTCGACGGCCTCGACCAGCCGGGCCAGCGACGCCTCGGCGGCCTGCGGCAACGGGCCTGATGCGCGCGCGAACCACAGGGTGGTGGTGGGCCGCGCTTCCCGAATGGCCTGAAAGTCGGTGCGCAGCCACTGCTGCAGCTCACGGCACCGCGCGCGGTCCTGCAGGTCTTCGGGGAACAGCCGCGGGTACGCAGGGAAGGGGAAGGCCTCGGCGAGGTACTCGGCGATGGCGACCGACTCGCTCAGCCAGAAGTCGCCTCGTTTCAGCGCAGGTACTTTGTGGTTCGGCGCCCGGTAGTCGGCGGCGAAGGTCTCGCGCTTCGAGAGCACCTTCGTCTCGAGGCGGTACGGCAGGCCCTTCTCTTCGAGCGCCACGAAGGCCGTCAGCGCCCAGGGGCTGATGTAGTTCGAGTCGACGTACAGGGTGAGCTCGCTCATGGTGGGCGCACCGTACTCAAGGACCGGCTTTCAAACCGACTGGTCGTCAAGACGCCGAGCCGTTGCGCCTGCGAAGGGGTCGCGAGGCCCGCGAGAGCTCGGCACCGCTGCTGCTCGGTGGTCGGCTCGCCGCCCGCCGTGCGTGTCGGCGACGTGTCCTGCCCACCTTCACGCTTCCCATCATCGTCGCGCGCGTGCATGTGAAGGGGCCGTTCCGGCGCCATGAAGTGGGTCCTCGTCGTGCAGTTCACGCGGCCCGCTCCCCAGCACGGTGGAGTGGACCGCAGTGTTTTCAGCCCGGTGGATTCTCTTTCGCCCAGCCTCGCACTTCTGCACGATGACGCCGTGCGCACGATGCTCCTCGCGACGCTCCTGCTCCAGGCGGGGGTCGATGACGTTCGGAACGGTGACGACGTTCCAGTCGTTCGCACGCCCGACGGTGGTGACGACGGCGTGGCGCACGCTGATGGCGGCAACGATGCCGGTGTGCCCGAGAACGGAGGGCTTCGCCGAACGACGCTGTCTGTGCTGGCGACGACCGACACGCTGCCCGCCGCAGGAGTCGAGCTGTTCTTCGGTGTGCCGTTTGGCCTGGTGACGAGCTCGACGAGCGTCGAGACCTTCGGCCTGTTCTTCCTGCCGGGTGTCGAGACGTCACTGACGTCCATCGGCGTCGCGAGCTGCGCCCTGTGCGGCGCCAGGTTCGCGGGTGGCCCGTCGCTGCGTGTGGGCGTGCTGTCGAGGAGCAGCTGGACCCAGCTCTGGTTCGTTGGTGGGTCGCTGTTGCCGGGGTTTGCCTTCGTTCCCAGTGCGCCGCTGCTGCCGGGCGCCTCGTGGTTCGAGCTGCTGGTGCGCTTTCGCCTCGGAGTCGAAGTCGGTGGGCAGAGCCGACTTCACGCGTCGTTCTTCGTCGATCTGCCGATGGCGACGAGCCCGGGCGCGCAGGTCACGCGGCTCGGCCTCGCCGCAGGCCTCAGCTGCTGAAGGAGAAACCAGCTCAGACCGCCGCAGCGGTCGCGACGCCCAGCGGAATCTCTGCACGCAACGCCGCACCGCCACCAGGCGCTCTGCTGGGCGAACTGGCGCTCCAGGCGCGAGAGCAGGGCGTCGAGCCCGGTTCTGCGCGGACGACGACGTCGAACCCCCAGGTGTCGACTCGAGCCGTCGACCGTCGACGAGTCGGTGGACCTCGAGGGTCTTCTTCGCCGCCTGGCAGGCCCACGCCTGGCCCCCCACCAAGAAAACCAGCGCCAAGCACGAGAGACGAAAATGAGGTGAACATCAGATCTGAAGCACGCCCATGCCCGCAAGCGCCTTCTCGGCTTTGAGGTCAGCGAGCGGAGAGCACCTGATCGAACTTCTCGACGAAGCCCACCGTCACCATCAGCCAGGCTTCGCGGGCTGCACGATCCCTGCCCGGTTGCGGCCGCGTGTGCTGTCGCGGTTCTGCCGGTGACCTTCCCCGGCGGACCTCGCCGGTCGTCGGCCCTGCGGGTCGGCGACGTGTCCTGCCCACTTTCACGCTTCCCATCATCGTCGCGCGCGTGCATGTGAAGGGGCCGTTCCGGCGCCATGAAGTGGGTCCTCGTCGTCCTCGTGTTGTCTGGCTCTGCCGCCGCCGCCACGGACGCCGGAGTCTCGTGCGTCGAGGTCGAGCAGCGCCTCGCCGCCGCCCAGCGCACCCTCGCCACCTGCGCCGAGACCGGCCGGCTGCTCACCACTTCGAGAGACCGCTGTGAGGCCGACCTCGCCGACCGGGTCGAGCAGCTGGTCACCGAGAAGGGCCGCGTCGAGGCCTGCGTGCAGGAAGACGAGCAGCGCTGCGCCGAGGCGGCCTCGTTCGCGGCGGGCCTGCTCGAGGGTGAGGTGCGCGCCGTCGACACCTGCGTGCCCGAGCCCACCCAGCGCCAGCTGCAGGCCCAGCTCTCGGCGTACGCGGCGCTGACCCGCGCGGTGGCCCAGCTCGACGACTACGCCACCGGCGTCACCGACACCCTGCCCCGCCAGGCGGGCCCCTCGGACGTCGAGCGGCGCCTCGCCCGGGTGCTGGGCTCGCGCACCGGCAGCCCCTTGTGGAACCGGCGGCTGCTCATCACCGCCTTCCAGCTCACCGCGCCCACCACCTGGCGACGGCTCAAGGCCCGCGGCGCGCTGCCGCTCGAGGCCTTCTTCGAGTCTCGCGGCCCCCTGCCCGAAGGCTTCATCGACGAGGCCAACGCCGAGCACGCCGAGCCGGCCGGGCCTGCCGGGCCTCCGCTGACCGCCGCCCTGCGGCTGACGCTGTCGTACCTGGTGATGTCCGACTGCGAAGAGCGGCCCGACTCGCGCGAGTGCGGCCGGGCCCGCCAGCTGCTCGAGCTGCTCGACGACACCGGCCCGCTCATCGTGCGGCGACGGGTCGAAGAGATGTGGGCCACGCCCTGTGAGGCCCTGGGCCCCGACACCCTGCGCGCCTGGCTGCAAGACTTCCCCGCCAGCGGCAGAAAAGACAAACAAGCAGCCCTCGCCGAGCTGACCGCCGCCGCGCGGAGTAAGTTATTCTTGTGTTATCTGTCAGACGCCGAGGGCGACCCCTCGTACAGGAATTGGGTGGCCCCCCGCCTGCCTGACGCGAAGCTGCTGGGCGCCCGCGCGCTGTCGATGGAAGGGTTTGGCCAGTACGTGAAGGAGGGCGACGAGCTGGACCGCTGCGGCCGGGCGGTGCGGGCCCTGCAGCGCCTCGAGCCCACCGGGTGCCGCGTCGACCGGCCCG
>VYLD01000410.1_pt1 | contig 14364 bp, 9 predicted proteins | sample 5114401 | NCBI WGS metagenome assembly VYLD01 (sample SAMN12291783, study PRJNA351875) | freshwater metagenome | isolation source: freshwater lake | place: USA: Michigan, Gull Lake | collected 2013-08-08 | reverse complement strand
CCAGGCCACGCACCGAGGCCGCGTGTTCCGGGCTGTAGAAGACCGAGGTCGGAATCGACGCCACGCCAGCCTCGTGCAGCAGCCGGCGACAGAAGGCCACGTCGTCTTCGGTGCTCGCGCGGTGGCGGTCGGTGCCGGCCATCACGAAGTACGAGCCTCGTGGAACGAGGGGGTCGAAGCCGGCGCTCTCGAGGCCATTCACGAGCACGTCACGCTTGCGCGTGTAGTCGGCGATGAAGCCAGAAAAGTACGAGTCAGGCAGGCGTAACGCCGCGGCGATCGCCACCTGCAGCGGAGCAGCGACCGCGAAGGTGACCCACTGGTGCGCCTTCTGCGTCGCGCGGACCAGCGCCTCGGGGCCCAGGGCCCAGCCGATCTTCCAACCGGTGAACGAGAAGCTCTTGCCGCCGCTCGAGATGGTGAGGGTCTGCTCGGGCGCGAGCGTGGCTGGCCTCAGATGTCGCTCGGGAGCAAAGACCAGGTGCTCGTAGACCTCGTCGCTGACCAGCACGGCGCCGGATTCGCGGACCTTGCGATGAATGAGCTCGAGCTCGGAACGGGTGAAGAGCTTGCCGGTGGGGTTGTGTGGCGTGTTGACGATCACCAGCTTTGTCTTGTCCGTGAAGGCGCGATTGAAGTCCTGCTCATCAAACCACCAGTCCGCGTCGGGCGTGGTTGGCGGGCGCAGCTGCACGAAGCGGGGCAGTCCGCCGGCCATCTGTACGCTGGCGAGGTACGAGTCGTAGTACGGCTCGAAGAGCACCACCTCGTCACCGGGGTTCACCAGGCCCATCACTGCGTCGAAGATCGCCTCGGTCGCGCCGCTGGTGACGGCGACTTCGGTGTCTGGGTTGACGACCTGGCTGTAGAAACGAAGCGCGTGCTCTGAGACGGCCTGACGCAACACGGCGGCGCCGGTGGTGACTGCGTATTGGTTGACTCCGTCTGCGATGGCTTTGGCCGCAGCGTGTTTGATCTCATCGGGGCCATCGAAGTCGGGGAAGCCCTGCCCCAGATTGACGGCTTTGAGCTGAACTGCGAGGCGCGACATCTCGGTGAAGATGGTGGTGCCGAACGGCGCCACCCGGGTGCTCTCGATGGGTTTCATGCTGCGTTCCTGTCGATTCATTTGCCAACGAGCAGAAAAGATCTCGAGCAACTCCAGGGACCGTCGTCTGACTGGTCAATTCAACTCAACAACAACCACGCGGCGACCCCGAGCACCGCAGCGGCCAGCAGCACCGCCGAGACGATCGCCAGCTGGCGCGACCGATCGCTTTTTCTGGCCTGTTCCCTGCGCAAGGCCTCGGCGATGGCCCAATCGCGCTTCACGTCAGGCGCGGCCCGGGTGACCTCGCCTGGGTCTCCGAAGAGCTGCCCCTGGGTCGCCATCACGATCTTCCGCGCGTGCTGAAGGTAGCGATCATCGCCCGAGTAGCGCCTGAGCGGCCGCGCGACGCGGGCCAACAACGCGGCGCTGGCCTCGAGATCGAACGTCACCCCATCAGACGGCCTGGCGGCCTTCGAGCCCTGCCCTTCCACCACCTGGCCCGTCCGCAGCGGGGCGGTCGAGGTCCACACGATGAGGTCGTCGAAGAGCACCAGCTCTTGCCGGGTGACCAGGCCCTGTGCGTCGACGTCGGTCACCAGCTCGGCGCCGCGCACGCCCCGGTGCCAGATGGTGCGGGCTCCGCGTTCATCGGGGGGCGACTCGACCCCGCGAATGCGGAACATCGAGTCGATCGCGCCCAGGCGCTCTTCATCGGTTCGCTCGACCATCGGCGGTCGATGATAGTTCGGTCCCGGCCGCAGGGCCTGCTTTCGTGCCGCGTGCCTTTGAGCCGGCCGTTTCACTACGGTGTTGTCGATGCGAACCCGCGTGTTGCCCCTGCTGCTGGTGTTGGCCTGTCCCCCTCCGAAGAAGCCCGAGCCGGCTGACCCGTCGGCCCGCTGTCAGGTGAACCTCGACGAGACCCAGCTGTTCTCGAAGCTGGGCAACGGCGCGCGCGCGAGGAAGCTCGAGGCCCCGGCCGACTTCATCGGAGGAGACTTCGCGCGGGCGCGGGTGGGCGATCTGCTGCTGCAGAATGACAAGGTGCGGGTGGTGATTCAGCAGGCGGGCCGAACCGTGGGGGCCCTGCCGCAGGGCGGCGCGATCATCGACGCCGATCTGGTGCGACCATCTGGGCCGGGGCGCGATCTCTTCGGCAAGCTGATGCCGGTCTACGCGTTCGGCCGCACCCCGCAGGTCAGCTCGGTCGAGGTGCTCGACGATGGCTCGCGCGGAGGCTTCGCGGTCATCGCCGCCACGGGAACCGACGCGGTGCTCGATACGGTGAACGTGCCCGCCGTCGTCGCGTCGGCCCTCGGCGACGTCCCGTTGAGGTCGAACCCCGACACCGCGCTGCCGCTGACCGTCACCACCTACTACGTGCTCTCACCCGGAGAGACGCGGGTACGGGTGGTGACGGCGTTCTGCAACTCGGGCCGCGACGCGATCACCACCATGGTCGGTGATCTGATCGACCCCGGCGGCCAGGTCGCGTTCTTCAACCCCTCGGGCTGCACGAACGGCCTCGGCTCGCTGGGCTGCCTCATCGACCCGTCGAGCTGGCTCGGCTTTCAGGGCGAGGGGCTGGCGTACGGGTACCGCTCGTACTCCACGCGCGATCGACGCACGCCAGCCGTCAACGCCACGCTCTCGGTGGGTGGCGTCGTCGCGGTCATGTCCGAGGGCGCCAACCGCGACGGCGTGCTCTCGTGGACCAGCACCGCCCGGGAGCCCACGGGTTCCTTCGGGATCCTTCCCCAGGAGCCGCGGCTCTTCGTGCGCGACCTCTTCATCGAGCCCGACCTGGCGCGCGTGCAGGCCACCATGCTCAGCCTCGACGCCACCGGTCGCTCGAAGCTGGACGTCACGGTGCTCGACGCGGCCGGCCAGCCGGCTGCTGCGGCGCGCATCGCCGTGGTGACCGCTGAGTCGGGTCGGCAGCTGACGCTCGCCATCGCCGACGCCCAGGGCAAGGCGCGCTTCGAGGTGCCCGTCGGGAACTACCGGGTCTCGACCGGCGCCCTCGGCCAGCGCCTCGAGAACCCCGTCGACGTGGCGGCGCCTTCGGCGGGAGAGGCCTCGGTCACCCTGCGCCAGGGCGCCTCGCGGACCCTCACCGTGACCGTCAGGGACCCCTCGAACCGGCCGCTCACCGCGAAGGTCATCGTGAAGTGCCCCTCGGGGGCGTGCGCCGTCGATCGGGAACGCCTCAAGCCCTTCTTCGACCTCGAGCCCCTGCCCGCCGACGTCCAGGCGGTGGAATTCGTGGGATCTTCGGGGACGGCCCGCGTCGCGCTGCCACCTGGCGCCTACGAGGTGTTCGTGAGCCGCGGGCCCGAGTTCTCGGCGTTCCCCGACACCTTCCCCACGCGCGGCCAGGCGGTCGATCTCGACACCGCGGACGCGACGGTGACCGCGACCCTCGCGCAGGTGGTCGACACCACCGGGTGGCTCAGCGCCGATCTGCACACCCACGCCGTGGCCAGCCCCGACAGCGCCGTCTCGAACGCCGAACGGGTGGCGAGCCTCGCCGCTGAAGGCATCGAGGTGGTGACCTCGACCGACGCTGACTCGGTGACTGATCTGTCTGGCGCCGTTCGCGACCTCGGGCTCTCGAGCACCGTGGCGAACCTGGTCGGCTCAGAGGTGTCTGCCTTCGACTTCGGGACCCAGAGCGCGCTCTCGATCTCAGCCGCCGCTGAGCCGTTCGACTGGGCCGGCGGCGATGGGCCGACGCTGCGGCTCAATCAATCACAACCAGCGCTGCGGCAGACGTACCCGGGTGTTGTATTGCAATTGAATCGACCTCGCGGCCTGCGCGGGGTGCTGACCCAGTTCGAGATCGACACCGCGCGAGGCACCTCGAGCGCCGACCCTGCCGTGTTTCGAATGGACCCGAACCCCGCGGCGACCGCCACCGACACCGGGCTCTTCTCGTTCGACTTCGACGCCCTCGAGGTGATGAGCGGCTCGGGCATCGAGCCCGGGGTCGTCAACGACTGGCTCACCTTCCTCTCGCGCGGCTCGGTCAAGACAGCCACTGGCGTCTCGGGCAGCCGCGCTCGCACCTCGAGCACCCCGGGCCTGGCGCGCACCTGGGTCTTCCTCGGCGATGACGCCACGGCGGCGCGGTTCACGCCTCAGGCCTTCGCTGCAGCGCTCACCCAACGTCGGGCGGTGGCTTCCTCAGGCCCCTTCGTCACCATGACCGCGCGTGCCCTGGACTCGGCCATGCAGCCGGTGCGCGCAGCCGTGTCGGTCGGCCAGACCTTGTCCATCGACCGCGCCACCGAGAAGGTTCAGCTCACCGTCGACGTGCAGGCGCCCGAGTGGCTGCAGTTCGACACGCTCGAGCTGTCGACCCACGCCACCGGCCGCGAGTCGACGGGCGGCGTGGCCAACCCCACGTGGCCCGAGGCCCGCCTGGCGCAGAAGAAGACCTACCCGGTGGGCACCCTGCCCCTGGAAGCCGTGCCCGGACTCAATGGCTTCACCGCGCGCCGGGTGCACCTCACCGAGACCTTCACCGTGCAGCCCACCAGCGACACCTGGTACGTGGTCACCCTGCGCTCGTCGTCCGCCGTGCGCGCCCTCTCCCCCGCCGCGTGGAGCTCGGTCACCTGCTCCGCAGGCCTCTGCACGGCGTCGTCCGATCGACCGCAGGCCCTCACCAACGCCATCTTGATCGACGCTGATGGGTCGGGCGCCTACGACGACTTCCCCCTGAAGCCGGGGCAGCCCCTGCGGGCCGTCGAGCCACCTCGCCGCGCCCGCGCGCCCACCGGCGATGAGCTCGACGCGTTTTTGCGACAGGTGCTCGCCGAGTGACGGTGCTCGAGCAGCTCGCCGAAGCGCTGAAGGCGCCGCGCCTCGACGTGGTCGAAGGCCTGCGCGCTCAGCTGACCGGCGCAGAAGACGACCCCGCCCTGGTGCCGTCGATCACCCGACGGCTCGCCGCGCTCTCGGGCAAGCCGGTGACCGACGGCCACCCCCTCTCGTGGTGGATCGACGGCGTGCTGCTGCAGAAGGTGGTGACGGTGCCGACCTCACGTGATCGGCAGCTGTTTCCCCTGCTGGTGGTGGCGCTGGCGGTGCTGCTCGGGCTGCTGGTGGGCCGAATCCCCGCGGCGTCGGTGATCGTCGTGGGGCTGGTGTTCTGGGCCCTGCGCTTCGGAGGCTCACCCCGCGAACGACAGGGCCCCTGGCTGCGATTGGGCAACCTGATCTTCGATCTGCGCGTGGTGCGCGTCGAGCGCATCGACGCCCAATGGGCCAGCCTCGAAGGCCACCGCGTGCCCCTCGAGGTGCTCAGCCTGGTGAACGACGGTCAGTCACCCGGCGGGGGCGTGTAGATCCACGCGTCGTTCAGCACGTCGCCCTCGGGTTTCGCCGCGGTCTCGTTGAGGCCACCGGTCACCAGCACCGAGCCGTCCGCGAGCAGGGTGCAGGTGTGCAGATACCGGCCCAGGGGCAACGTCGGCATCACCTGGCGCGCGGTGAAGCCGCCACGATCATCAGGAGTGACCAGCGACGTGCTGGGGTCTGACCGGGTCATCGTGGTGGTGGCGTCGACGGTGCGACCCCCAATGGCAATCACAGACCCGTCAACCAGGGTGACAGCACAGACATCGCCGCGCGGTCCAATCCCTGCACCCGTCGCCACGTCCTTCACGCTGGGGGACACCACCTCGCTGGAAAGCACGGGCTTCACCGCCGCCGCGTCGTCGTACCCGCCGAGCAGCAACAAATCGGAGCCATTTCGAAACGACACCCCCGCCGACGACCGTCGACCCGGCGCCTTGAGCACCGGAGGGGCGGGCAGCGCGCGCAGCTCGTAGGCGGTGCCTGACCACCTGAAGAACTTGACGTCGTCTTGCAGCGCCGTGCCGTTGGTTCCGCCGGCCACCGCGATGAACTCGCCCTGCTTGACCGGGGCCAGCGCCGCGTCGACCTTCGGCAAGGCGAGCCCCGAGATCACCTGTGGCTGCAGCGGCGTCTTGTCGGGGTCGAACCACTCGACCTCATTCACCGGCACCAGGCGCTCACCGGTGCCCGAGGTGTTGAAGCGAAGGCCTCCCACGATCAGCAGCTTGCCGTTCACGTCCACCGCCGCGCGGTGCCTGGTTCGAGGAATCGGCGCCGGGTTCTGCCGCGGAATCGAGCCATACTTGTTCTGATCTGCGTCGTAGAGGATCACCTCGCTGCGGGGCGACACCACGTTCATTCCGCTCAGCGGTGTGTAGAGCTCGCCTCCCCACAGCACCACCTGGCCATTCCCGATACGGGTCGCCGTGTGAAAAGCCTTCTGGAACTTGGTCTCGACCATGCCCTGGGTGATCGAGATGTCCCTCACGGCCTCGAAGGTGCCCAGCGCCGGGTCGAAGACCTCTGCCGCAGACAAGGCCACCCGGTTGGGGTTGCCGGCCGGGTAGTTGAACCCTCCCGCGATGAAGACCTTGCCGTTCTCGAGCAGGGTGGCCGTGTGGCCGGCGCGCGCGACCTTCAGGCCGCTGCATTGTGCAGGGGACGCGGCCGACACCGGCGCGCTGAACTGGCCGACCTGTCGCAAGAAGACCCGCTTCTGCAGCACCGTCTCCTCGAGCATCGCCGGCACCTCGAAGGGCACGTCGAAGGGCAGCGTCTTGCCGAAGGACACCACGCGCGCGTTCATCGCCGGGTCTCCGTCGTAGGCGCGCACCTCGATCACCCGCCCTGGCCCCGCGGGAATCTCGGGCAAGGTCGCGGTCCCGGTGCCGGCCGGTGTGACCGTCTCAGCCAGGGTCACCACGCCGCCGTCCTCTGGTCCCTTCACCCGGATGCCGATCACCTGCACCCCCTGAAAGGGGTTCGCGCCCGCGCAGCCGGAGGTCACGATCGAGAGCACATAGGGAACCTCTTTGGGAGCACAGCCGCTCGCCACCACCGCGACCGCGCTCACCTGCAAGACCGCCCGAAAGCTCACCACGACGCCGTCACCGTACCCGTCACCGGTCGCGTGGCCTCGCGAATGCCGAAGTAGCCACCAGCGGCTGCTCCGCCGGCCACCCCCACCCCGACGATCACCCAGACCCACGCCGGCACGCCCTTCTTCGCTTCGGCGGGCGCGGGCGGCGGCGTGGGGTCGACCACCGCCTGATCGTCGACGTCCACCAGCGTCGCGGTGTTCTCGAGCACGCGGGGCTGCGGCTGGGGCTGCGGCTGGGGCTGCGGCTGCGGCTGCGGCTGAAGCTGAGGCTGCCGCTGCTGTGGAAGCTTCAGCTTCCGATCGGGCGCGGCGACCGTCAGATCATCACCGGTGGGGTTGACGTCGCGCTTCGGCTCGACCCGCGTCACCACCACCGTCTGCGTCTTCTTCGTCACCAGCCCCAGAGGCAACGTGGCCGGCTGGCCGAACGCCGCCGTGCGCTTGAGCACCTCGTCAGCGAGCTTGAAGGACTCGGTGTTGGCGGTCAGCACGTCGACGTCGAAGGTCACCGTGGTCAGCGCCACCACCGCGGCGCGTTTGGTGTGGAACAGCGCGGTGCCCGCCGAGAGCTGCGAGTCGCCGACCCGGTAGACGATGCCGAACAGCGCGTACTCGGCGCCCGCGGCCTTGCAGTAGGTGCCGAGGCGCTGCGGCAGCCCCTCGTCGACGGTCGCGCTGATGTTGGGGTTCGCCACCAGGTTGACCGGCGCCCGATCTGGCGGAGCTCCGAACATGGCCTTCACCTTCACCAGCGCCCCCTTCAGCTCGATGGCCTGCCCGAAGCGCTCACCGCGCGCGCCTTCGACCTTCACGAAGTGCTGACCCGCGGGCACGCTCTCTTCGGTCGCGGGCACCATGCCCAGATCGCGCCCGTCGATGAAGGCCGTCGCCCCTGCAGGGCCTTCGATCACCACCTGCCCGCGAGGCTGTTTGTCGAGGCGCTTCTGGGCCTTCTCGAATTCCCGCTGGAACACCGGCGGGTACCCCGGCGGCAAGGCGAACCCTGGCGCGAGGCGGGCCAGCTCGTTGAGCGCGCCCTTGGCCTCCTTCTCTTCACCGTTGCGAAAGTTGGAAGCCGCGATCTTCACCAACGCGTCTTGCACCGACTCGAAGTCGGCCGTGCCCGGCTCGGCCAGCATCAAGTCGATGCCCTTGCGCAGCGCAGGCACGGCGTCTTCGAAGCGCAGATCGTCGAACGCTTTCCTGCCCACCTCGAGGCTGGCCAGCGCCTCGGGGTTCGGCCCCTTGCGCGCGCCTGGCTTGTCCGGGGCGGCCTTCATCACCGGAGCCGCCACCAGCTCGACCGCGTCGGCGCGGCCCTTGAGCTCTTCGTTCATCAGCGCGGTGAACTTGGCGGTGGCGGTGTCGCTGGCGCCTTCACCCGTGACGAACGGCACCACCACCAGGCGCGGCTTCTCAGCGGCGACCGCGTGGGCGCCGATGAGCACCCAGGCCAGCAGGGCGCTGGCTCGAACATCGAAGGGGATCTTCAGGGACCAGGGAAGGTTCGGGGGGCGCAACACCCGAGCGGTTCTGCCACAACTGCCGGCCAAAGCAGCACCTGGAAGACACCGCCTTCACCCAGCTGCACTCGAACACCAGGCGTCATTGCGCAGAACAGTACAACCGCAACGCCGCGCACCAGCGGCCCTGAGGGGGGCACGCAGCCACCGTTCGAAACTCACGGCTGGCGCGCCCGGGCAGCACGGCGCCCACCACGAAAGACCAACGACCCGCCAACCGGTTGGCTCACCGTTCCCCGGTAGGCTTCTGGCCGAGATACAGCCAAGGTAGCCCCCTTCCGCTGATGCGCCTCTCGCTCGCCACCAGAATCTTCCTTGGGTACGCGGTCGTGCTGGTCACCTTCGGGGCCGTCTCGTTGTTCTCGGTGACCGAGCTGCGCCGCGGTCAGGTCGAGATTCGCCTGCTCAGCGAAGGGTACCTGGCGCTCAGCCAGACCGCCGCCACCCTCGAGAGCTTTCAGAAGAACCAGGCCAACGACACCCAGCGCCTGCGCGAGCAGACCGACGTGTCCATGCGCCGCATGATGATTCAGCTCGCCCGCCGCTACTTCTTCGAGCAGATGGACCGGCAGCTCGACGAGGCCCTGGCCCTCACCCACCGCCTCGAGGACTTCGCCCCCCAGTCCGAAGCGCCCTTCATCGGCGACGTGCGCCGACGCCTCGCAGAGCTCAAGGCCCGCTACGCCGAGTACCGTGACGTCGCCGACGCGGCCTACCTCATCCTCGAGCAGCCCTCGCTCGATCTCGCCGCCGCCTCGGCCCGCCTCGACCCCTTGCAGGACGCCGAGACCCGCCTGGGCTCGACCATCAAGCTGCTGCACAGCTCGCTCGAGGCCCGCACCCGCCAACGCGTTCGCCTCACCCAGGAACGCGAGCGCCAGACCGGCCTGTTGATCATCGCCCTCTCGGTGGTGGCCATCGCGGTGGGCCTGCTGGCGACGGGCCTGGCGGCGCGCGCCCTGCGGCCGGTGCGCACGCTGATCGACGGAGTCTCGCGCATCTCGCGCGGGGACTACTCGGCCAAGCTGGGCATCACCGGCGACGACGAGATCGCCGTGCTGGCGCGCGAGTTCGATGCCATGGCCGGCTCGCTCGCCGAACGAGCCCTGCAGCTCGCCCAGAAACAGGAAGCGCTGCTGCGCGCCGAGCGGCTGGCGGCGGTCGGGCGGGTCTCGGCCCAGGTCGCCCACGAGGTGCGCAACCCCCTCTCGAGCATCGGCCTCAACGTCGAGATGCTGCAGGACCACCTCGAGCGCGCCACCTTCGCCGCGGCCGCCGACGGCGCCGAGGCCCAGCAGCTGCTCACCTCGGTCACCCGCGAGGTCGATCGCATCACCGAGATTACCGAGGAATACCTGCGCCTGGCCCGCCTGCCCCCGCCGGTGCTGCGCAGCGAAGATCTGGGCGCCATCATCGACGGCGTGGTCGCCTTCTCGCGGCATGAGCTCGAGCGCGCCAACGTCACCGTCACCACCGCCCTGCCCGAGGCGCCGATCCTGCTGCCCGCCGATGAAGGCCAGCTGCGACAGGTGTTCTTGAACCTCTTCCGCAACAGCCGCGAGGCCATGCCGTCCGGAGGCGCCCTCACCGTCACCCTCGCGCGACACGGCCAGGACGCAGTGGTGCGCGTCGAAGACTCGGGCCCCGGGCTGCCCGCCGAGGTGCGCGCGCGCCTCTTCGAGCCATTCTTCTCCACCAAACAACGCGGCACAGGAATCGGGCTGTCTTTGTCGCGGCAGATCGTCGAAGCCCACGGCGGGTCCATCGGCATCGATGAGGCCGTCGAGCGTGGCACCACCTTCGTGATGAGGTTTCCCCTTCCGTGAGCTTCGCTGTCTTCAAAGACGTTCTGCCTTCAGGCCTCACCTGCGTCACCGTCGAGACTCCACACCTGCACAGCGCCATGTGCGCCGTCTACGTGCGCGTCGGGTCCCGCCACGAAGACGCCCGCACCAACGGCGTCAGCCACCTGCTCGAGCACCTCTTCTTCCGCGGCAGCAAGCGCTACCCCGACTCGGTGGCGATGAACGCCGCGGTCGAGGCCGTCGGCGGCAACCTCAACGGCGTCACCATGCGCGACTCGAGCTATTTCTACACCCCCGCGCACCCGGCCGGCGTGGCGGTCAGCCTGCGCATCCTGGGCGACATGCTCACCCAGCCCCGCCTGGTGCACCTGGCCACCGAGAAGAAGATCATCCTCGAAGAGATGCTCGACGAGGTCGACGAGAAGAGCCGCGACATCGACGTCGACAACCTCACCAAGATGAAGCTGTTCGAGCAGCACCCGCTGGCCTTCAAGATCGCCGGTACGCCGAAGACCGTGAAGGGCCTCGAGCTGCGCGACGTGAAGCGACACTTCGCGAAGCACTACGTGGCCGGCAACGTGGTGGTGGGCGTCACCGGCCCGGTCTCCCACGCCGAGGTGCTGGCCCAGGTGCGGCGCGCCTTCGCCCGGCTGCCCAGAGGCCCGCGGGTGAGCGAAGCCGCTGCGCCCGAGACCGCGACCCTTCAGAAGCGCTTCCACTTCGTGCGCCTCGAGGAGTCGCAGGTCGAGCTGCGCCTCACCTTCCCCACCGTGGCCGATCACCACCCCGACTCGACCCCGCTGTCCCTGCTGCGCCGGGTGCTCGACGACGGCCTTTCGTCGCGGCTGCCCCACAACATCGTCGAGAAGCGCGGGCTGGCGTACTCCATCGCCGCCAGCATCGAGACCTTCCATGACACCGGCTCGTTCGAGATCGACGGCGCCTGTGCTCCCGAACACGCCGGGGCGGTGATGCGCGAGGTACTCTCGACCCTCGCCACCCTGCGCAAAGGCCAGGTCACCCCGGAAGAGCTGCGCCGCGCCCAGCGACGCTTCCAGATGCAGCTCGACTTCATGCAGGACTCGCCCGGCGATCTCTGCGGCTGGTTCGCCGGCACCGAGCTGTTCCGCGCCGCCGAGACCTTCGACGAGAAGGCCGCTCAGGCCCGAAAGGTCACCGTCGCCGACCTGAAGCGCGTCGCCCTTCAGTACCTCACGCCACAGGCCCTGGTGACCGTCGCCGTCGGCCCCTTCTCGGCCCGGGCGCCGCTGCAGGGCGCCCACCGGCAGGCTGCGCGCTGGCTGCGCTGACCCCTTTGCCTCAGGGACGGACCCGCGGCGGCGTTCGAGGGAGGACCCGCCTACCGGTGCTTCATGATGATGATGCCCGGCGGCCTGCTGGGCGCCAGCGCCTTGTCGATGCGGGCCTTGAGCTTCAGGTACTGCGGGTTCTTCGGTTCCCGCTTCAGCGCCTCGGTGATCAGCGCCTTCGCCCGGGTGAGGTTGGCGCCGGTCTGATCGTACAGCTTCACCAGCTCGACCTTCTCGTAGCCGGTGATCTCCCCCATGAAGAGCAGGCGCTCGAGGGCCGCCATGGCCTCGCCCTTGTCGCCGCGCTTCAGGTACAGCCCCCACAAGCGGGTCAACGGCGGGAAGAACGCCGGGTCCGAGCGCACCGACGTCTCATAGTCGGTCACCGCAGCGTCCAGGTTGCCACCCTGCTCGAGGGACCGCCCGCGCACGTAGAGCGCCCGGGGAAACCGGGCCTGCTCCCCCAGCGCCCGATCGACCAGCACCTGCGCGTCGGCGCCTCGCTCTTGATAGAGGCGAATCTCTGCCAGCAACGACAGCAGCACCGGCTCGCGGGGGTCGTCCTCGAGCAGCGGCTCGATCAGCTGCGCAGCGTCGTCGTGGCGCCCCAGCTCGTTCAGCACCCGCGCTTTCAGGGTCACCACCTCGACGTTCGCCGTGTCCTTCGCGCTCACCTGCTCGAGATCGGCAAAGGCGGCCTCGAGCTGCGAGTTGGCGACGAAGTACCGCGCGCGCAGCATGCGGGCCGGCGTCAGATCGGGCGTCTCGGCCAGCAGCCGGTCCATCATCTTGCCGGCCTCCAGCTCCTTGCCCTCGGCGCTTCAAGATGGGCGTCAGCGTGGCGTAGGCCTCGCTCACCCGCCCTTCATGCGCGAGCAGCAGGGCGACCCGGCGCAGCTCGTCGTCCGTCAAGAGCTGGGCGTCGCGCAGCGCCAGGAACTCGGTGATCGCCTCTTTGTGCTGGTGCAGCGTCAGGTGCAGGTCCGCCCGCGCGCGCTTCAGGGTCGGGTCGTTGCCGCCGGCCAGCTCCTCGGCCTGCTTGAGGGTGAGGATCGCGCCGGCTTCGTTGCCCGCCAGCCGGTACGCCTCGGCGAGCTGCACGTACGGGTCAGGGTCGCTGGGGGACAGGCTGATCGCCTCTTTGAAGAAGCGCACCGCCTTGTCTGGCCGGCTGCGGCTCAGCTCCGCGCGCCCGTCGGCGAGCACCTGCGCCATGCCGCGCGTGCGCTGCTCGTCTTCCAGCTTGCGCTCCTCGGGGCAGCCCGCCGAGAGCACGACCAGCACCGCTGCGCGCGACCACCCCCGGGCATTCGTCACGGCCACGGACGGTAGCGGTGTTACCCTCGCGAGTCGATGGACCCGTTCGTTCGCCGCCTCGTCGAGCGCTTGTTCGACCCAGACGCGCAGCTCTCGCGCAACCGGCACTTCTCGACGTTCGACAACCCAGAAGGTCGACAGGCGCTGCGAATTCGGCGGCGCCTCGAGGCCCTCGCCAGAGAGCTCGAGGCCTGTCGCGCCGAAGGGGGCCGGCCCATCGTGTCCCGCGCCACCGATGCGCGCGGCGCCGTGCACGTGCGGCTCGAGCTCTCGCGCCTCAAGACGACGCGCACCGCCGTGCTCGAGCAGGCCGAGTTCGAGCTGCTGCAGCGCCTGCCGGCGGTTCAAGAGGCCCTGCGGGAGGCTTGAGACGACAAGCGCCGGGTCGGCGGCGAACGAAGCTCGAGGTCAACGAGCTCGCGGAAACAGCCCAACAGCCTACGGCCCGTCGTCGTTGAGCTTGAAGGCGCCGGTGATGACGAGGCGCGAATCATCGAGCCGGGCCTCGACGCCTGGCGTCGACCCCAAGGCCACCGCAGCCCGACTACGCGGCGCGAAGATCTTTCGGCGCGGTCGCCCAGGCAGGGCCCTTCATTCGGCGTTCACGGCCCTCGCGTCGGCGAGCGCGCTCCACCGACGCGTTCAGCAGATCCAGGGTGTCATCGTTGACGGCGGTGGTGTCGAGGAGCGGCTTCATGCCGCCCACCCAGTGCACGTCGAAGACCAGCGGGCCCCCAGGGCTCAACCCTGCGCGACGACACGCGGCTCGGCGCCGACGCCGAGGGTGTGCTCAACCCGCGAGGTCACGCCAACCCCAGGAAGCGCGAGACCACCGTCTCGGGCACCTCGTGCGCAGGCGCCTGCAACGCCGCCAGCAGCACCGTGCGCAACACGGTCGAGATGTCCGAGGTGATCACCACCGCGCCCATCGGAGCGCCCCTCAGCGCCGCAGGGATCACCTCTGACGTCACCATGCCCTGGGACGCCGCCTGGCCCGCGACCACCACCGGCAGCCGCAGCTCGAACGCGCAGCACCGCGCCAACGCGATCGCCGGAGCCGTCTCTTCGATGACGATCGCGCCCACCGCCCCAGCCGCGAACGGGCGCCACAAAGGCCTCGCCGCTTCCGCGGTGGGCAACAGCACCAGGTCGATCGCCAGCACGTCGCTCACCTCGACACGCCCCACGGTGCCGAAGCTGCTGCGCAGGCCGGGCGGCTCGACGGACGACGGAACCACCCCCGGCAGCGCGCTCAAGAGCCAGCGTCCGCCGCGCGCCCCGGACCCGCAGACGATCACCTTCGCGATCAGCGCGCTGCGAGCCGCCCTGCCCCGCATCAGCCGGCCCCGCAGGGCGTGCACCTCGGCGGCGCCCAGCAGCGGGCCCTCGGCCA
>VYLD01000340.1_pt1 | contig 14476 bp, 10 predicted proteins | sample 5114401 | NCBI WGS metagenome assembly VYLD01 (sample SAMN12291783, study PRJNA351875) | freshwater metagenome | isolation source: freshwater lake | place: USA: Michigan, Gull Lake | collected 2013-08-08 | reverse complement strand
CCGCCGTGACGCCGCCGCCGCCGCGGTGAAGCCGGTGCTGGTGCAGGTGAAGAAGGGCCAGCGGGTCATCGCCGACGGCGAGCTGGTCAACGAGACCCACCTGCTGCTGGTGAAGGGCCTCAAGTCGCAGATGAGCGAGCTCGATCTGCTGCTGGTGCAGCTCGGCGGCGCAGGCATCGTGGCCCTGGTGCTCGCGGGTGCGTGGCTGTTCTTTCAAGGCGCGCTGCGACGCTTTCGGCCGAGCCGTCGCGACGCGGTCTTCCTGGGCCTGTCGGCGATCTCGCTGCTCGGCCTGCTCAACCTGTGGTTGCTGGTGGGCGACGCCCTGCATGACCGGTACCCCCTGATTCCGCTCGAGGCGCTGCACCTGGCCTTCCCGGTGGCCGCGGGCGCGATGCTGACGCGCTTCGTGCTCTCTGAAGAGGCCGCGCTGTACTTCGCCATCTGCTTCGCCACCCTGGCCGCCATCATGCTCGGCAACTCGTTGCCGGCGTTCCTCTTCACCCTGGTGACGTCGCTGGTGGCCGCGTTCCGCCTCGCCCAGGTGCGCGACCGCGCGGGCCTGTTCCAGGCGGGGTTCGTGTCGGGCGTGGTCGGCCTGGGCATGGTGGTGTTCATCAACCTGGCCTCGGGCCGAGGTCTGGGCGCCGACGCAGTCTGGGCGGGCCTGCTCGCGCTGACCTCGTCGGCGGTGGTGGCGCCGATGCTGGTGCTGACGCTGACTCCGGTGGCGGAAGCGGTGTTCGGCTATGCGTCGGACCTGAAGCTTCTCGAGCTGGCGAACCTGAACCACCCGGCGCTCAAGGAATTGGTGCTGCAGTCGCCCGGCACCTACCACCACAGCATCATCATGGGCTCGCTGGTCGAGTCGGCGGCCGAGGCGATCGGCGCCAACCCGCTGCTCGCGCGAAGCTGCGCCTACTACCACGACATCGGCAAGGGTCGGAACCCGGGCTTCTTCGGCGAGAACCAGAAGGGGCAGAACCCGCACGACGGCCTCGCGCCGCAGATGAGCGCGGTGATCATCAAGCGCCACGTGACCGAGGGCCTCGAGATGGCGCGGCAGTACAAGCTGCCGGCCCGGGTGGCGGCCGCCATTCCCCAGCACCACGGCACGCGGGTGGTCGGCTACTTCTTTCACAAGGCGCAGCGCGAGCAGGACGGTCGCGAGAACCCCTCGCCCATCGACGAGTCGATCTACCGCTACCCCGGGCCCCGGCCGCAGTTTCAGGAAGCGGCGCTGTGCATGATCGCTGACGCCGTCGAGGCGTCGTGTCGCAGCCTGCCCGAGGCCACCACCGACAAGCTGCGCGCGCAGGTGCAGAAGATGATCAACCTCATCTCGAGCGAAGGGCAGCTCGACGAGTGCGATCTGACGCTCAAGGACCTGGCCGCCATCGCCGAATCAATGGTGCGAACGCTCGAGGGCATCTACCACGCGCGCCCCGAGTACCCGCCGGGGGCCATCAAGCCTCCGGGGCCGGGGTTGATGGTGGTGAAGAGCGACGACGGCAAGAAGGCTGGCGCCTGATGTGGCGGGCGACGGACCTGGTGCTGCTCAGTGGGTGCGGCGCGATGACCACCCAGGGCCCCCTCGACGCCGGCGCGCCGCTGATCGACGCGGGAAGCCTGGGGCCGAACGTGTCGTGTCAGGCGGCCCTCATCGGCGGCGCGACCGGCAACTTCAGCTGCGAGGTGAGCACGGTCTTCGTTCGTGAACCGCCCAACACCTCGACGGTGACCATCACCGCCAACGCGCGCGACCGAAGCCCCGAGGTGAACGTGAGCGTCAAGGTGCCGCTCGAGCTCGAGCCGGGCAAGAGCTACTCGTGGGCCGATGACCTGCTGGCGGGCGAGGTGATCGTCAACGATGTCCCACGGGGCAACACCTTCGTGGCGTCGAAGGGCCAGGGGGTCGACCCGGTGGCGTTCAGCTTCCGCGTCGAGCAGGTCCCCGGCCGGTTGGCGACGAGCAACGGCGGCGCCCAGCTGCGGTTTCTGGGCAAGCTCGAAGCGACGCTCAGGCCGACCGTCGACAGCTCCGCGGTGAACAACGCGCGGGTCACCCTCACCATCTCGTACTGAGGCAGGTTCCTTCAAAGACATGGCGCGACGAAATCAGGTGTGGCTCGACTCTTCTCGCGGAGGCCGCGGCGCCCACGCGCAAGGCGACCGGTTGGTGCGGCTCGCGGGGCGCTTCTTCAAGGTCCTCGCCCTCGAGCACGTCGAGCTGTCGCTGGTGCTGGTGCGGGACGACGAGATTCGGCAGCTCAACGCCCTGTGGCGCAAGAAGGACCAGGTCACCGACGTGTTGTCGTTTCCGGGCAGCGAGGTCGTGGGCCCCGGCCGGCGGGTGCTGGGCGACGTGGTGATCTCGACCGACACCGCCCGCCGCGCAGGCAAGGCGTTCGACACGTCCTTCGAAGACGAGCTCGACCTGTACCTGGCGCACGGGCTGTTGCACCTGTTGGGGTACGATCATCACACCCGCGCGAAGGCGAAGGTGATGGAGGCGCTCGAGCGCAAGCTGCTGGGCCGCCCGTCGATGCTCAGCCGCTCTGACGAGCTGTGACGTCAGCCCCGCGCCCGGGGTCAAGAAACCAGAGGGTGACGACCCGCCCCTTCCTCTTCGCGATTCGCGACAACGCGTCGGGTGCCATCGTCTTCCTCGGGCGCATCGTCACGCTCTGATCAGCGTCGTCCCGACAGCACGGTCGCGCAGCTTCGCCAGTTTCAGTGCGCGCGCTCGCGCGTTGTCCACCCCCCCCAGCAACACCAGCGCAAAGAGCGCGAGCCCCGCTGCACTTCGGCATCGAAAACGCGCTTCGCACCCTGGCAGGGCTGGGACGTGCGAGTTCCCGGCTTCAGCTCAGGCGCTCTCGAGAGAACCGCTCGGCGGCCTGCCCGCGCGCGGGGCTGATGACCGCTGGTCGCTCGAAGGTGCGGCAGAACGCCATGCCCGCGTCGTACGGCGTGCTGGTCGCGCGCAGCGAGTTCAGTGCGCCGCGCTCGCTGGTGTTGAGCTCGTGCCACAGGTACTCGAGCTGGCCCCTGAACGACGTCGGTGAAAAGCCGTTCGCTCGAGTCCACTGCTTCATCGCGTCGCCGCGGCCCTGGTGCCACTGGGCGATGCCGAACGACGTGCCGCCGTCGCCGACCAAACGCCGGGGCAACTTCGTTCGCGCCTGCTCGCTTGAGCGCCAGGGGCTTCCGCGAGAGGGTGTCGCGGTGCGTGCGTTGACGATGGCCGTGGTGATGGGTCTGCTGGCGTGCGGCCGTTCCGAGACGGTGGCCGAGCTGCTCGCCAACCCGGGTGGTGCCAACGCTGGGGAAGGCGGGGTGAGCACTGCAGGGGGCTCCGCTGGGACCGGCGGAGGCGGCAGGTCTGGTGGTGGAACTGAGGCGGGCGTGGCGGGCGGAGCTGCGGGGGCTGGCGGAGCGGGTGGCAGCAGCTCAGCAGGCGGCACCGCGCAGGAGCTCACCGAGTGCCCCGAGGCGCAGCAGACGCTGGGGCAGGCGCGCATGGCCATCGTGGGGCGCTGGCGCGGCTCGTGGACGGCCTCGTTCACTGCCACCCCCGTCGAGGTCGAGCTGCAATTCGGAGCGGCCGGTACCTACAGCGGCAGAGCGCTGACTCCCGGAGCCATCGCCTTTGACTACGGTCTCGATGCCGACAGCCCGTTCAAGAAATACAACCTCGAGGCCATCGGCGAAAACGGTGACGCCTCTGGGCCAATCAACATCTTCTGGGGTACGCAGCAGCAGAACACCGAGGGCGAGCTGACCCGGGTGCGGTTCTGCGATGAGCTGAAGCGAATGGACTTCACGTTCTCGCCGGCCTGGCTGAGCGCGCGCATTCCGCACCGGTACAAGCTGTCGCGTCAGTGACGGTCGCGGGGCAGCCCCCCCATTGCCGATCGGCCGAAGAGGCCTTCGGGAGGATTGGAAGGAAGCGGCGCCCGGGTGAGCGATACGATGGGGTGCTCAGGGAGAGGGAGGTGCCCCCTGACCCTGGCTGCGCTCTTCGGTGCGCTCTCCCAGGGCTCGCAGGCGGTCCTGGCTCTGGCGCAGCAGGGCCTCGGCTTCGGCGAACTGCCCACGCTCGTTGAGCACCGCCGCACGCAGCCCGAGCAATCGCGCCGCGACGCGCGGATCTTTCACCTCGATGGACGAGATGGCGGCCGCGTCGTCGAAGCGCTCGAGCCGCAGCAGGGCGACCACCTGCGTGATCAGCGCCCGCTCGAGCGACGGGTCCCACGCCAGCGCCTGGGTGGCCAGCGCGAGGGCCGAGTCCAGCTCGTGCCGCTCGAGGGCGAAGGCCGCCGCGGCCGCTGCGGCTTTGGCGCGATCGGGGCCGAACGCCAGCTCTTCGACCACCACCCGCGCGCTGGCATCGCGCCGGGCGACGATGGGCAGCGCCGCGGTCCACCGTGAGGCGTACGGGAGCTGGCAGAGCGACCCCAGCTCGTTCACCGCGAAGGTGGGGTCGAGCCGCTCTTTCCCGGCGCGCGCCATGGCGAAGTAGCAATCGAGGCCAGGGCGGTTCGGCTCGAGGCGCCGAACCTCTTTGAGCTGAGTGATCGCCTCTGAGAAACGACCGTCTCGGCCGAGGGTGCCGGCGAGGTTCAGGCGGGCGTTCACCGAGCCAGGCGCCAGGTCGACGTTCGACGTCCACAAGGTCAACCCGTCTCGCCACTCGCGTTGCCTGGCCACGGTGAGCGGAAGCAGGCCGACCGTGAGCAGCCCCAGCGCGACCCACCCCGCGACTCTGAAGCGCACGAGCAGCCAGGCCACTGCGACCGCCACCACCAGCGAGGGGAACAGCGTGTACCGCTCAGCGACCGGGTACGCCTGACGAATGAGCCCTGAAAAGGGCGCCAGCGGCAGCAGGTACAGGCCTGCACCGAGAGCCACGACCCGCATCGCGCCAGCACGGCGAAGGCCAAGCAGTGCGACCACCGCGAGAACGGCCCACGCCAACAGCAACCCGACGACCGCGAGACCCGAGGGGATCTGCCAGTCGTAGAGCGCCCGCGAGCCCACCGGCAGCAGCAGCCTTCCGAGGTACCAGAACGGAGTGAAGAGCGGTGTCTGCCAGCCCCAGTCGGGCGTCGAGGTCGGCACCGCGGCCCGGTGAACGACGATGGCGACGACGCCCACCGCGAGCGCCGGAAGCAGCCACCGCAGCGATGAGGCGAGGCCCCGGCGAACGCCCACCCGTTTCACTTCCAGCGCCAGGAAGGCGACTCCCAGGGGTGCCAGCGAGGCCTTGCAGAACAGGCCGAGGCAGAAGATGAACGCCGAAGCCCAGCGGCGGTTGGCGGCGAACAGCGCGAAGGCGGCGGTGGCGCCGAGCAGCGAGGCGGCGTCTTTCAGGTTCGCGACCCATGAGACCGACTCGACGCGAAACGGGTGCAAAAGCCACAGCAGCGTGGCGCCAAGCGCTACCGGTCGCGGCACCGAGAACGCCGAGAGCGCCTTCGGCATCAGCCAAACCGCCAGCGCGAAGGTGAGCCACTGCAGCACGTGATAGGGCAGCGGGTTGGCCGGGTCCTTCATGCCCACCAGGGTGAGCGCGACGTGCGTGAGCGGCACCCAGGCGCCGTCCCACGCGCGGGTGAAGGCGGTGGCGAGCCCGGACAGACCCTCGGTCACGAAGGGGCTCTCGGTGGTGTAGGTCGGGTCGTCCCAGGCGGTCAGGCCGTTGGCGAGGGTCGGCGCGTAGACGCCGAGGGCCAGCGCGGCGAGCAACCAGTGACCGTGTTTGAGCAGCACGTTGGGGCCGCTCCCACCACCCGAACCGTCGTGGGTCAAGCGACGTGGGGCAGTCTTGACCTGCCGTCACAAGGGTGCAACGAGGCGCCGCTTTCGGCGGTTTGAGCCCCCAAAACCAGAACAGACGAGGCTTCACGATGAGCAGCGCCGTTGCCGAAACTCCGAAGGGTCACCCGAAGGGCCTCTACGTCCTCTTCGTGACAGAGATGTGGGAGCGCTTCAGCTACTACGGCATGCGCGCCATCTTCACGTTGTTCATGGCGAAGGCGCTGCTGTTCGACAAAGGCAGAAGCTCTGAGATCTACGGCAGCTACACGGGCCTGGTGTACCTGACGCCGCTGATCGGCGGGTACGTGGCCGACCGGTTCTGGGGCAACCGCCGCTCGATCCTCTTCGGCGGAGCGCTGATGGCCGCCGGCCAGTTCATGATGTTCTTGTCTGGCACCTTCTACAAAGACATCGGGCTCGCGGTGCCGCTCATGTACGTCGGGCTGGGGTTGTTGATCTTCGGCAATGGCTTCTTCAAACCAAACATCTCGACCATGGTCGGGCAGCTGTACCCAGGCGGCGACAAGCGCGTCGATTCGGCCTTCACCATCTTCTACATGGGCATCAACCTGGGGGCCTTCTTCGCGCCGCTGGTGTGCGGCTACTTCGGCGACACGGGCGACGCGGCGGACTTCCGCTGGGGGTTCCTGGCTGCCTGTATTGGAATGCTGCTCTCGCTGGTGCTCTTCGTGTTGCTGAAAGACAAATACATCGTCACCCCCGAAGGCGTGCAGATCGGTGAGAAGCCCAACACCGCGCGAAGTGAAGCCCCCTCGAGCACCGACCCGAAGCCTGCTACCTCGTCGACCAGCAGCACCACCATTCTCATCGTCTGGCTGGTGATCGCCGCGGCCCTGGGCGCAGGGTTCTTCTTCGGCGCCGGAATGGATGTGATTGGCACGTTCATCTTCACGCTCACCATCGCGGCGCCCGGCTACATCATCTCGGACCCTACGCTGACGAAGGTCGAGCGCGAGCGCATCGCGGTCATCTACATCGTGGCCTTCTTCGTCATCTTCTTCTGGGCGGCGTTCGAGCAGGCCGGCGCGTCGCTGACCTACTTCGCCGAAGAGCAGACCAACCGTGAGCTGCTGGGCAAGACGATTCCTGCCTCGTTCTTCCAGGCCATCAACGCCGTCGCCATCGTGTTGCTCGCCCCGGTGTTCGTGACCCTGTGGGGCGCGCTCGGCAAGCGCAACCTCGAGCCCGCGTCGCCCTACAAGCAGGCGCTGGGGCTGTTCCTGCTCGCGCTGGGCTACGTGGTGATCGCCGCCGGCGTGAAGGGCCTGGCCCCCGGCGTGCGGGTCAGCATGCTCTGGCTGATCAGCCTGTACACGATTCACACCCTCGGTGAGCTGTGCCTGTCACCCATTGGTCTGTCGATGGTCAACAAGCTGGCGCCCGTGCGCTTTGCGTCGCTGCTCATGGGCGTGTGGTTCCTCTCGACCTCGGCCGCCAACAAGTTCGCGGGCACGCTCTCGGGCCTGTACCCAGAGCCGGTCATCGCCGTCACCACCATCGAGAAGCTCGAGCAGGACAAGGCGGTCGCGCTCTTCCCGAAGGAATACGACAAGCAGAAGCGCAAGGTGAACGAGGTGCCGGTCATCGCCATGGAATTGGTCAACCTGGGCGACGTGAAGGACGTGGCCGTCAAGGAAGAGGTCAAGAAGGTCATGGAGACCAACCTGGTCGACAACCCGAAGTCGTTCCTCGGCTTCAAGATCGCGACGCTCTACGACTTCTTCCTGCTCTTCGTGGTGATGGCCGGAGTGTCGTCAGTCATTCTGTTTTTCCTCTCCAGCAAGCTGCTCAGCATGATGCACGGCGTCCGCTGACACGGTGCGGTGCGCGCTGACACGGGACGCGTGCTGGCCCTTGCTGACGCAGTCTTTGCTGAACTACAGCGCGCCCGCCCGTCGAGCCTGAGCCCGCCCGTGACCGAAAGCCAAAGAGCCCTGCCCGTCGATCTCGTCGAGCTCAGCATCGCGCTCGAGGCCGAGGCCGACGCGTCGGCCGAGCTCAGGTGGTTCTTCGATCTCGACTCGGGGGCGGTCATTCTGGTGAGCCGCGAGTACGACCCCGCCGAGTGGGGTGGCCTCAGCGCACAGGATCTCGAGAACACCCCCGCGCGCTTCAAGCCCGTGCCCCCTGCCGACCCGCAGCACGCGCTCGCTGACATGTCTGCCTTCGTCGCCGCGCTCACCGATTCCCGACTCAAGGAATCCATCGAGCTGGCCCTGAGCGCTCCACGGCCCGAGCGGCGGTTTCGCGCGGTGCTAGGCTGGCTGCCCGAAGAGCTCGAGAAGTGGCGTGCCTTTCGACAGCAGCGCGCCGAAGCCAGGGCGCTCACCTGGCTGGCATCGCTGGGCGTGCGGTTGGAAGCGCCTCCGGCTGCGTAACGAATCGCCTCCCGCCGTGACCGAACCCCTTCAAGGCTCTGTCACCACGCTCGTATAGACCTGCGCCAGCGCCCTGGCCTCGTGCTCGACGCCGAACCGTCGCTGGGCCTCTGCCGCCGCCGCGCGACCCACCTGCTCGACCAGCGCCGAATCTCCCATCAACCGCGCGAGGATCGTCCGAAGCCCTGCCACGTCGCCGGGCTCGAAGAGAAACCCCGTGCGGCCATCGTCGATCACCTCAGGCACCGCCGCGATGCGGGTCGCCACCACGCAGCACCCGGCCGCCATGGCCTCGATGAGCACCATTGAGAAGGCTTCGGCGTACGACGGGTGCACCACGATGGACAGCCCGCGGTACCACGGCGTGACGTCGCGGTGCTCACCGGCCAGCACCAGCCGTCCCTTCGTGCTGGCCTTGAGCCCCTCGGCCCACGCCTGGTCCGCGCCTTTCGCCAGCCCGACCAGCACTGCTGTCCACCCGGGGTGAGCGTCGAGGAGCGGAGTCACCGCCTCGACGAAGTCTCCCTGCCCCTTGTTGACACGGACTCGGCCCACCACGCCCAGGCCGTACTGGCCCTGCAGGCCGAGCGAACGGAAGGCCGCCGAACGATCGGCCGGCGGCGCGAACCGGCTCAGCGGCAGCCCATGCTGAACCACCCGTGACGGCCAGCGCACCCACTCGGCCGCCTGCCGGTTCAGCGTCACCACGGCGTCGGTCGCGCGCAGCAACAGCCGCGTGAAGCGCCCCACCGGCCGCGGGCTGTGGCTGGTGTAGACGAGGCGCAGCCGGCGCCCCAGAAGTCGCAACAGCCACCCCACCAGCAGCTCGTTGTTGCGGTGCGCGTGCCACACCACCAGCTCATGCCCGCTGCGCCGCCACAGCTCGGCCCAGGTGATGCGAGGCAACGACGGCGGCAGCAGCTCGCCCATCACCCGCACCTCGGCATGGGTGGCCAGGGCCTCGGCGATCAGCTCGGTGTGCGCGGTGACGCCCGTTCGACGTGGGTGAAAGTGCGGGTGGACGACGAGCATCACGAAGAGACCGTTCTGACACGGGAAAAGGCCCACCCCGAAGGGCATTGCAGGCGGGCGAGAGAACGGGTGCCTTTTGGCACCGAAAAGGCGATGTTCCCCGTGGTGAGCACCCCGAACACCGTGGAGTCCATCGCGCCGGTCGCGGCTCGCATCGTGCTGGTCGACGACGAGCTGGGCTCGCGGACGGCGCTGGGCAACGCGCTGGTCGCCGCTGGCTTCGAGGTGAGGTCGCTGCCTGACACCACCGCCCTGACCCGAACCCTGACCGACTGGCGGCCACAGCTCGTCATCCTCGACGAGTGGCTGCCCGCCACCACCGGCCGCGAGACCGCGCTGAAGCTGCGCGCCCAGGGCTCGTTCTTCGACATTCCCATCGTGGGGCTGCTGACCGAGCCCTCGGTGCCGCAGGCGCTCAACTGGCTGCGCTGCGGCGCCGTCGAGCTGTGGCCCCGAGGCGCCGACGACTTCGACCCCGGCCACCACGTGCAGACGCTGCTCGATGAGCTGGTGCAGACCCGCGTCCACACCGCCTCGATGAAGAACCGGCTGCTGGCGTGGGCGCGCCGACGCACCCTGACGGGCACCGTCGTCTTCTACCCGGACACGCCCTTCGAAGGCCGCGCCCGCTTCGACGCTGGCGAGCTGGGCTCGGTGCGCGTGGGCAGCCTCGAGGGCGACCTGGCGCTCGACGAGCTGCTCAGCCTCGATGACGCGCCGTCGAAGTGGGTGCCCGGCGACGAGGTGACCGGTCGGCACCGCGTGGTGGGCGGCGCGTACAAGCCCAGGGTGCTGGTGGTGGAAGACGACGACGCCCTGCGCGCGCTGCTGCTCAAGCAGCTGGCCCACTTCGGAGAGGTCGACGGCGCCGCCGATGGCATCGAAGGCCTGCTCATGGGCACCACCCGGGCCTACGACGTGGTGGTGGCCGACCTGAACCTGCCCGGGCTCGACGGCTGGGGCCTGCTGCGGCAGCTGCGCCAGAACGTGGTGGCCCGCGAGTCGGCGATTCTGGTGCTGTCGGCCCACGACGAGCTGCGCGAGACGCTCAAGGCCGCCCGCGCCGGAGCCCGCGCCTACCTCAAGAAGACCGGCCGCTCGAAGCCCCTGCTGGACACGCTCGAGCTGGTGCTCGGTCCCCGCAAAGAGGCCTGGGAATCGCTGGCCCGCAAAGGAAGGACCGAGCTCGACCTGCGCCTGCTGGGCCCCCTGTGGACGCTGCGGGCCGTGGCCGAGCTCGACCTGGTCGGGGTCATCGACGTCGTCGACCCGCTGGGCCGCTTCGAGATCGAGGTCGCCCATGGGCAGCTGGTGAGCGCCGTCGCCCAGACCGGCAGCCTGCGCATCGAAGGGGCCATGGCGCTCGAGTCGTTCATCTCGTCGTCGGCCGAGGGGTGCTTCCTGCCCAGAGAGAGCGCGCGCATTCCCGCCTCGTCGCCGTGGCTGCACGAATCGGCCGACGCGGCCAACAGAGCCATGGAAGCCTGGCTGTCGGACCGCATGCGCGACGCCGTGGCCCGGCCCAACAAGCTGCACCTGCACCCCGAGCTGTCGCTGCTCTTCGGGCGGGTGGCCAACGAGGGGCAGCTGAAGGTGCTCGGCGCCTTGCGGCAGCAGCCCCGCTCGGTCTCAGAGCTGAGCGACACCGTGGGGCTGGCCTACGAAGAGGTCGAGCAGGCGCTGGCCGAGCTGCTGCGGCGCGGCGTCTTGAGCACCGAGCCGGTCGCTGGCGAGTCGTCCGAGTCCGGGTTGAACAGCGCCGACGAGGCCGCCGCGCAGACGAACCCGGAGTCGTGACGTGCTGGTGAAGGGCGATCTGGCGCCGCTGCTCGAAGATCTGAACCCTCCGCAGAAGGACGCGGTGCTGCACGAGACCGGGCCCCTCTTGGTGCTGGCCGGCGCGGGCTCGGGCAAGACGCGCGTCATCACCCGCCGCATCGGTTTTCTGGTGACCCAGCGGCAGGTGCCGTCCTGGCGGGTGCTGGCGGTCACGTTTACCAACAAGGCCGCCCGAGAGATGAAGCAGCGCCTCGAGACCCTGATGGGCAGCGCGGCGCAGGGGCTGGTGGTCAGCACCTTCCACTCGGCCGCGGCCATGCTGCTGCGGCGTGAGGCCGAGAACGTGGGGCTCTCACGCTCGTTCGTCATCTACGACGACGGTGATCAGCTGACCCTGGTGAAGCGCGCGGTGCGAGAGGTGGGCATCGAGCTGTCCAGCATGACGCCGCGCGAGGTGCTCTCGCGCATCGACGCCGAGAAGAACCAGGGCCGCCTGCCCGACATGATGCCACCGCAGGTCGACCCCAAGGGGCAGCTGACCCAGCGCATCTACCGAAAGTACCAGCAGCTGCTGCGGGCCGCCGACGCCGTCGACTTCGGCGATCTGCTCTTGATGCTGGTCGAGCTGCTGCGCACCAACGAAGAGGTTCGCCTGCGCTACCAGCGGCGCTTTCAGCACGTGCTGGTCGACGAGTTTCAAGACACCAACCCCGTGCAGTACGAGCTGCTCAAGCTGCTGGCGCCCCCCAAGAACTCCGACACCGGCCTGCCGTCGAACCTGGTGGTGGTGGGCGACGACGACCAGAGCATCTACCGGTGGCGTGGGGCCGAGGTGGACAACATCCTCACGTTTCCGCAGGTGTACCCGGGCGCGGTGGTGGTGAAGCTCGAGCAGAACTACCGCAGCGATCAGACCATCCTCGAGGCGGCGCACGCGGTCATCGAGCGCAATCGCAAGCGCATGCCCAAGAAGCTGTGGTCGTCGCGCGCGAAGGGCGAGAGCCTCGAGCTGATCGCCGCCCGGGACGAGCGGGCCGAGGCGCAGGCGGTGGCGCTCAAGCTGCACTCGCTGCGCAACCAGGGCATCACCGACTACGAGCAGATGGCGGTCTTCTACCGAACCAACGCCCAGAGCCGGGTGCTGGAAGAGACCTTTCGCCTGGCGCGGGTGCCCTACGTGCTGGTGTCGGGGCGCAGCTTCTACGATCGCGCCGAGATTCGAGACGCCGCCAGCTACCTGCGGCTGATGGTGAACCCGCGCAGCGACGCGGACCTCGAGCGCATCATCAACACCCCGGCGCGCGGCATCGGCGACACCACGCTCGAGCGGCTGAAGACGTACGCCAGCGACGCGGGCATCAGCCTGTACGAGGCGCTGGGCGAGGTGTCGCGCATCGACAGCCTCAACGGCGGCGCCCAGAAGCGGCTCACCCAGGTGCGCACGCTGCTCGAGGAGCTGGTGGCGTTCGGCCTCGCGGCCCCCGAGGCCACCCGGGCCGCCGAGGTGATGCTCGAGAAGACGGGCCTGCTCGCCGGCTACCTGGCCGAGGGCAGCGACGAGGCGCTGACGCGGGCCGAGAACCTGCGCGAGTTGCTCACCGCCACCCAGGAGTTCGATCGGCAGCGCGCCGAGGCGAAGGGCGACACCACACCTTTGGGCGAGGTGAAGGTCGAGGCCGCGCCGGCGCGAGTGGCTGAAGTCGCGCGGCCCGCTGCGCCTTCACCACAGGGCGATCTGTTCGCCATGCTCGAGCCGAAGCCCCCGCCCCGCGCCGAGTCGGTCGCCGTCGCGTCGGTCGAGCCGGTGTCGCTCGAGCTCGAAGCGCCCCCGCTGCAGGCCTTCCTCGAGCGCATCAGCCTGGTGGGCGACGCTGACGGTGACACCGGCGTGGGCCACGGGCGCGTGTCGTTGATGACGCTGCACGCCGCCAAGGGGCTGGAGTTCGACGTGGTGGCCCTCACCGGCATGGAAGAAGAGGTGTTTCCGCACAAGCGGGCCACCAAGCCCGAGGCCTCGGAAGACGAGATGAGCGAAGAGCGGCGGCTCTGCTACGTGGGCTTCACCCGCGCGCGCCGTCGGCTGATCTGTTCGCTCGCGCAGCAACGGGCGCTGTTCGGCGAGCTGCGGTTCAACCCTCCGTCGCGGTTCTTGTCCGAAGTGCCCCCGGCGCTGTTCGGCTTCGAGGTCGACGCCGGCGGAGTGCCCTCGATGCCCCACGTGCCCCAGGCCGCGCGCGCTCCGATGATTCGCCGCCGGCAGGACGACGAGGGCCCGGTGATCGATCGCTCGTACGATCAGTCGACCAATTTTCATCAGGGCGGTGAAGGGGACGTGCGGGGCCAGAAGGTGAACCACGGCACGTTCGGCCGCGGCGTGGTGATCGAGGTCGCAGGGAAGGGGCCCAACGCGAAGCTCACCGTGCGGTTCGACGCAGGCGTGAAGACGGTGATCGCCCGGTTCCTCACGCCGCTCTGACCCGCACGATCATTTCTTCTCGAGCGAGGCCCGCAGCGCTTCCAGCTCGCGCGCCAGCGTGTCTGCGCGGTTCTTCTCCGCCTCGGCCCGTGACCGCTCCTCGTCCCGCTCGGCGATGAGCCCGTCCACCATGTGCTCGAGGTTCACGATGAGCTCCTCGGCGTCGACCAGCGGCGAGCCGCCGACCAGGAAGCGCAGCCTTCGCTCCTGAATGGCCAACTCGAGGCCCAGGACGTGACACGCGTACCGCCCGCCCTGGGGGACGATGGGCTGGTAGGCGCGTGCACCAGGCGGCAGCCGGAAACCACGCAGCGACAGTCGGTTGCGGTCGAAGAGGAAGTACTCGGGAATGCCGAGGCGGGCATACCGCTCGACGTTGCGCTCGGCGTCCTTGCGTGCGTCGCCAGACACGTGCACTTCCAGGACGAAGTCGAGGCCACGCTTCTCGTGACTCACGGTCCAGTGCTCGCGTGAGTGATCTGGGACGTCGAGGACCGCCAGCACGTCAGGCGCGAACATCGCTTCACCGGGGTAGTACACCGGCAGCTCCGACGACAGGTACACCCGGCGGCCTGCGCGACGGAAGAACTGCTCCAGCGTGTCGAGCGCGCTGGTCTTGGCCAGCCGGTGCTGGTCGCCTTCCGGGAGCAGGGCCCGTGGCGGGTCAGAGGGCAGGCTGGCCAGCACTGCGGCGTGCTCCTCCGGGGTCATCGCATCCCAGACCTCCTGCGTCGGGGCTCGGGGGTCTGCGGGGTCCACCTCATAGCGGCGCGTCTCGACGCTCATGGGCGTGAAAACTACTCCGTTTCGCGCCTGAGCCGCACGGGCCTGCGGGGGCGCACGTACCGTGGAGGGCGTCTGGCGAGCGAGGAGGGCGCCTCCCCGATGATGACGACACCGCTCCTGCCTTGCGGCCTGCGCGTGGTTGAGGTCCAAGCGCGCATGGCGCAGCGACGATTCCCGTGGA
>VYLD01000338.1_pt1 | contig 14547 bp, 12 predicted proteins | sample 5114401 | NCBI WGS metagenome assembly VYLD01 (sample SAMN12291783, study PRJNA351875) | freshwater metagenome | isolation source: freshwater lake | place: USA: Michigan, Gull Lake | collected 2013-08-08 | reverse complement strand
GCACGCCGACCTTCCCGCCGGAGGCGTCAGTAGCGGCAAGGCTCTAACAGGGCCGTTGGTCCCCGGTCAGTCGCGTCCGAACGACGCGGGGCCGTCCGCTTCCGATCAGACCAATCGCGCGGAGCGTCGAAGCTTTCGCGAAACGGTATTCCATTGTCATCCCGGCGAAAGCCGGGACGCTCCGCCCGCCCTTCCCACCCGTTCACAGCGGAAGAGCGATAACTCATGCCCAATGCGTCTCCTCCCTGTCGCGCAGCGATGGGGCAGAGACGCGGAAGCCTAGACGCCCCCTCCCAGCACCTGATAGGCACTCGCAACATGAGCACGGTCATTTCCCTGTCCGACGCACGCCTCGGTGACCGGGGTGTCATCACGGGGGTTCGCCCGGGCGGGGACGACGCGCACGCCGCAGAGCTGGAGCGTCGCCTGTTGGAACTGGGCCTGGTCGAGGGGGCTCGCGTCGAGCTCATTCACAACGGCCTGTTCGGCCGCGATCCCATGGCGCTCAAGGTCGACGATATGCGCGTGGCACTGCGCCGTCGCGAGGCGGCCAGTCTGACCGTCGAACTTCTCGCCGAAGCCGCAGAATAGATGGACATCGCGGTTCGGCCGCTGCGGGTCGCCCTCGTCGGCAATCCGAACTCGGGCAAGACCGCCCTGTTCAACGCCCTGACCGGCGCCCACCAGAAGGTCGCCAACTACGCCGGCGTCACCGTCGAGCGGAAAGAGGGCCGGGTTCAGACCGCGTCTGGCCGCTCGATCGTCGCCCTGGACCTGCCTGGCACCTACAGTCTTCGTGCCCGCAGCCCGGACGAAGAGGTCACCCGCGACGCCGTGCTCGGCCGTCTTCAGGGCGAGGCGGCCCCGGACATCATCGTCGCCGTCGCCGACGCGACCAACCTGCGGCTGGTGCTCCGCCTGATCCTGGAGCTCAAGGCCGTCGGGCGGCCCATGGTGCTGGCGTTGAACATGTTCGACATCGCCGAACGCCAGGGCCTGCGCATCGATCTCGACCGATTGTCGGCCGCACTGGGCGTGCCCATCGTCACCACCACCGCGACCCGCAAACGCGGGATCCCCGACCTGATCACTGCCATCGAGACCGCCGCCGATCCCGACTCCGAGATCGTGCTCAAGCAGCGAGTTCCGACGTACACGTCGGAAGCGTCCCGAGCGGTAGCGCCCCAGGAGAATGCCTGGAGCGCGCCGGACGCCGCCGCGATCCGTCAGGCCCACGCCCGTGCCGAACAGATCATGCGCGAGTGCGTGCTTCCGCCCGAGCGGCCCGACACGGCCACCGGCCGCATCGACGCCGTCCTGCTCCACCCCGTCGGCGGCCTCGTGATCCTGCTGGCTCTGCTGTTCGTCATGTTCCAGGCCGTCTTCGCCTGGGCGAGCCCCGCCATGGACGCGATCGAGGCGGGCTTCGTCCTCCTCGGAACCGCCGTCGCCGCCGTCGTTCCCGACACCGGCCCCCTCTGGCCTCTGGTGCAGAGCCTGATCGTCGACGGCCTGATCGCGGGCGTGGGCGGCGTGCTGGTCTTCCTGCCCCAGATCATCATCCTGTTCGCCTTCATCATCCTGCTGGAAGACCTCGGCTACATGGCGCGGGCCGCCTTCCTGTTGGACCGGATCATGGGCGGCGCGGGCCTGCATGGCCGGGCCTTCATCCCGCTTCTGTCCAGCTTCGCCTGCGCCATTCCCGGCGTCATGGCCGCCCGCGTCATCGACGCCAAACGCGACCGCCTGACCACCATCATGGTCGCGCCGCTGATGACCTGTTCGGCGCGCATCCCGGTCTACACCCTGATCATCGCCGCCTTCATTCCGAACCAGACCGTCTGGGGCTTCGCCTCCCTGCAAGGGCTGGTCATGTTCGGCCTCTATGCGACCGGCATCGTTTCGGCGCTGGCCGTCTCCTTCGTGATCCGCAAGGTCTTCTGGAGGGGCGCGGTCGAGCCTTTCATGATGGAGCTTCCGGCCTACAAGCTGCCCGACGCGAAGAACGTCCTGTTCAATCTGTGGCTCCGGGCCAAGGTCTTCATGGAGCGCGCCGCTCGGATCATCCTGCCCCTCATGATCCTCGTGTGGGCCGCCTCGACCTTCCCCTATCCACCGCAGGGCGCGACAGGCCCCGCCATCGACTATTCCTTCGCCGGCATGATCGGCCATGCGCTGGAACCGATCTTCGCCCCCATCGGCTTCAACTGGCAGATGGTCGTCGCCCTGATCCCCGGCATGGCGGCGCGCGAGGTGGCCGTGGCCGCGCTCGGCTCCGTCTACGCCATCGCCGACGCCGAGGCCGCCGGCAGCCTTCTGGCCACAACCATCGCCGCCCAGTGGCCGCTGGCCACCGGTCTGGCCTTCCTCGCCTGGTATGTCTTCGCCCCCCAGTGCGTCGCCACGCTCGGCGTCGTGAAGCGCGAACTGAACAGCTGGAAGTGGATGTGGGTCATGGTCGTCTACATGTTCGCCCTCGCCTATCTCGCGGCCTTCGTGACCTACCGCGTGGCGGTGGCGCTGGGCGGGGGCTAAGGAACCGGGCGTGACACTCGCCCCCGTCCTTGCCCTGACCTTCGGCCTGCTCGGCCTGATTTTCGGCAGCTTCATCGCCGCCGTGACGGTCCGCATGCCGAGGGACGAGGACATCGTGCTCGCCCGCTCACGCTGCATGAGCTGCGGCCAGCCGCTGAAGCCCTGGCACCTCGTTCCGGTGTTCAGCTGGCTGATCCAGCGCGGCAAATGCGCGATGTGCGGGGCCGCCGTCTCGCCCCGCTACATCCTGATCGAATGCGCCGCAGCAGCGGTGGGGATCTGGGCCGCACTCTCCGGCTCCGGCGACCTGATCTGGACGATCGCCACCGCCGCGCTCGGCTGGCAGCTTCTGCTGATCGCCCTGATCGATGCCGAAAACTTCTGGCTGCCCGACGAACTCACCCTGCCCCTGATCGCGACAGGCCTCATTGCGTCCGCCGTCCTCGCCTCCGGTTGGCCGATCCCCCAGATCATCGGGGCCATCGCGGGCTTTGCCGGGCTCTGGCTGATCGCCTTGGCCTATCAGCGCCTGCGCGACCGTCAGGGCATGGGCTCAGGTGATCCCATTCTCTTCGCCGGGGTCGGCGCCTGGGTCGGCTGGCAGGGTCTGCCCTCGGCACTGCTCTGGGCCTGCGCCGCCGGTTTCAGCATCGTGCTGACCCTCCTGATCACCCGCCGGGGCGTGTCCGCGACCGACCGCCTGCCGTTCGGGACCTTCCTCGCCATCGGCCTGTGGCTGACCTGGCTCTATGGCCCGTTGGGCGGCTAGCGACCCGTGACCAGCTTCACGACGATATGCGCCGTGGTGTCGATGATGGCCTCAGGGGGCGTATCCCCCCGCCGCAGCAGGTCGAACCCCGCAGCGACCGATTCCACCAGATTTGCCACCTCGTACGACGCCAGCCGAGGGTCCAGCCCTGCCGCGTGGTATCCCGTTGCGTGCGCCACCGCGATCCGCCGCTCGAACGCCAGGTGCACCCGTCTGAGCCGCCGCACCCGTGATTCGACGAACCCCGCCTCGCCCTTGTCGGCCAGCATGTGCTCGATCCGCAGCACCGGCCCGTGCTCGCGCCAGATCAGGAGGACATCCATCACATAGGCCCGCGCCGCTCCAAACGCGGCCTCCGCCGACCAGTCCCCCTCAAGATGTCGCGACAGGGGCTGGAACTCGGCCGCCACGCCCTCGCACAGCGCCAGAACCGGCTCCTCCACCGTCTTGAAGTAGGTGTAGAAGTTCGACGGCGAGACCTCGGCCTCCGCCGCCACGTCGGCCACGCGGATCTCGCCAAGATGCCTGCGGTCCAGCAGACGCCGCAGGGCGTCCAGGATCGCCGAGCGCGTCCGTCCACCGCGCGCGCCGATGCGGTGACCCAGTTTGTTCAGGGGACGGTCGGGCATGGTTTCTGCCGCGAAAGGTGGTGCCGGCGGAGAGGATCGAACTCCCGACCTTCGGTTTACAAAACCGCTGCACTACCGCTGTGCTACGCCGGCCTGAGCAGCGCTTTAGCGGGCGGACTGGACCCGACGCAAGCCGCCTCCGTCAGGCGGCTTCAGCAATCGCCATCGCGGCCGCTCGCTGCTCCGCCCAGGGAATGAGCGTCGCGCGCGGCCAGGCCACCAGCCACGAACGCGGCAGGTATTCACCGCTTTCGATCAGGGCCTTTCTCGTCGGCGAACTGGTCGCCGCCCGCTCGGTGTGGATCTCGCCCGGACCCTGATGGATGATAAAGGCCCCGCCCTTCAGCGGATTGAGCCTAAGGTAAGCCAGCCGCGGGCTGATCGTCTCCAGCGGCGGATCGTAGAACCAGCTCGATCCGATCATGCCGGCCAGCTCCGGCCGCGTCCGGCAAATCGCCGCTGCTGTGGCCCAGGCGCGGTCCCAGCCCGCCTCGTTGAAGTCTTCCAGCTGCCGGCTCTCGGTGTGCACCTCCAGCCAGGGCTTCTTCCATCCCTGGGCCCGCACGTAAGAGATCAGCTGGCTCCAGCCGTAACCGTCGCGTCCGTTCCGCACGACCTGCCCAGGTCCCATGGGCGAAGACAGATCGATCGTCTGGGTCCGCGCGCCCGGCACGCTGAGCACCAGCGCCATCCGGACATCCTTGGCCCAGTGATCGCGGTCATAGGCGGCGCCTGCCTCGGCCGCGCCCGTCAGAAACTCGGCCATCCTGTCGAGCCAGTAGGGATAGAGCTCCATCACCTCGCCTGGCAGGGCCGCGTGTTTCGCCCGACCCGGCAGCTCCAGCGCCCAGGTGGCGACCAACGCCTGGCGCATGGCATCGGTGGCGTCCTCACCGAGCGCCTGGTCGGCGGCATGGCTGGGCAAGTCAAAATTCCAGTGGGGTGCCGAGACCACGGCTGGGTCCACCGCCTCGACCGAGGCGATATCGACGCGGGCACGTTCGTCCGGCGTCAGGCGGGCGCGAACGGCGTTGAACGCCGCGATCTGGGATTTCGTGAGCGTTTCCATGCCCGGGAGCATGGCACGGTCGAGTTAACGTCCCGTCTCGCCGAACGACGGGCGCTCAACCGCCGTCGCTTAGCCCCGCCGATACAGGGCGCAAACCAGGGTGAAGAGGCGCCGCGCGGTCTCGTGATCGATGGTGACCTTGCCGTCGAGACGCGCCTTGAGCAGCTCGGCACCCTCATTGTGCAGGCCGCGTCGCCCCATGTCGACGGCCTCGATCTGACTGGGCGAGGACCCCCGAAGAGCCTCATAGTAGCTGTCGCAGATCAGCAGATAGTCGCGCAGCACTTGCTTCAGTGGCGTCAGCGACAGGGCGTAGGTGCGGGCGAAGTCGACGCCCGAGATGTCGAACACAAGTCGATTGTCCTGCAGCGACAGCTTGAGCCCATAAGGCCCGGCATCGGCCCCGTCAGGCGCAAAGGCGTTCTTCTCGACCAGGTCGAAAATGGCCACACGACGCTCGTGCTCGATCTCGGCTGTGGCGGACGGCAGCGTGGCCTCGTCCAGTTCGACGCTGGCCAGCCGTTGATCGGTCATGAGGTCTCGCCGTCAAGATGGGTGGGGGCGACGCGCGCCTGCCAACGTTCGGACAGATCGGCGACGACGGCGTCGAGGCACTCGACATCGACGCGCAGGTCGCCACCGCCGGCGAACATCAGAATGACCTTGCCGCCCGGTGGATCGCCTTCGACGAAATGGATGGCCAGTAGCTCCAGCGGCGTGTCGGGCAGACGCGGCAGTCCGCGGCTCTTCACCGCCTCCACGTCGCCGAACTGCATCGCCGCCCTTACCCAGGTACCACCGCATTCCCAGCAGAAGCGGCTGAGTTCGATGGTCAGGCGACGCGCGCCCTTCTCCCAGACGATGTCGGCCGGCCGCAGGATGGCGTCCTGAAGCGCGGCGGAGATGATCGCCAGATCCTCGCCGTCCTCGGCGAGCAGGCGCAACGGCGCGCTGGAGCCGCCGGCGGCCTTGCGGATCGCTTCGCCTTCCTCGCCCGTGATCGGGCGGGTCGCCAGATCGTCAGTGGTCATCGTCCGGTCCTTCGACGGGCGGGCCCTTCACCCTGCGGATGTCGGCACCACAGGCTCCGAGCTTCTCTTCCAGACGCTCGAAACCCCGATCCAGATGATAGACCCGGCCGATCGTGGTTTCGCCCTCGGCTACCAGACCGGCGATCACCAGACTGACCGAAGCGCGCAGGTCGGTCGCCATGACCGGTGCACCCTTCAGCTTCTCGACGCCCGTCACATGCGCCTCGCCGGCGTGGACCGAGATATCGGCACCCAGCCGGCCGAGCTCAGGCGCGTGCATGAAGCGGTTCTCGAAGATGTTCTCGTGGATGACGCTTACGCCGTCGGCCGTCGTCATCAGCGTCATGAACTGCGCCTGCAGGTCGGTGGCGAACCCCGGATAGACCTCGGTCGCAACATTGACCGCCTTCAGCCGCCTGCCCGCATCGCGACGAACGATCACACCATCGGCCGTTGGCGAAACCTCGACACCGGCCTCGACCAGTTTTTCAGTCAAGGCCTGGATCAGCTCGGGGCGCGAGCGCGTCAGCCGCACCTCGCCCCCTGCCATGGCGGCGGCGCAGGCATAGGAGCCCATTTCGATCCGATCGGGGATGACGGACCACTCGCCGCCGTTCAGCGACGTCACGCCGTGGATGGTCAAGGTATCTGTGTCGATGCCCTCGATCCGGGCACCCATCATGACGAGACAGCGAGCCAGATCGCCGATCTCGGGCTCGCGAGCCGCCCGTTTGAGCACCGTGGTGCCTTCGGCCAGAACGGCGGCCATCAGGGTGTGCTCTGTGGCCCCCACCGACACGAAGGGAAACTCGATCTCAGCCCCGCGCAGGCCCTTCGGAGCCGTGGCGGAGACATAGCCCTCGTCCAGTTCGATCGCTGCGCCAAGGCGCGTCAGGGCGTCGATATGGAGGTCGACGGGCCGCGCGCCGATGGTGCAGCCGCCGGGCAGCGAAACCTTGGCGTGGCCCGTGCGGGCCAACAGCGGGCCCAGCACGTTGAAGCTGGCCCGCATCTGGCGGACCAGATCATAGGGGGCGAAGGTCGAGGTCAGCTCACGGGCATGGAACAGGGTCTGCTGCTCGGCACCCTCCCCGCTCTCTGTCACATCGACGCCAAACGAACGCAGCAGTCTGCCAAGGAAGCGCGTGTCCGCCAGGCGCGGCATATTGGTCAGCCGCAGGGGCTGATCGCTCAGGATGGCGGCAGCCATCAACTTGATGGCGGAATTCTTTGCCCCCGAGACCGGGATCTCGCCGTGGAGCGGGCCGTTGCCGTGAACCGTGATGCTGTCCATGTCGTCCTTGAAGCCGCAAGGATCGACCGTCCCGGCGAGCCGGCTATCTAGCCCGGGCGCGCCGCATTGCGAAAGGCCCGGCTGAGGTCACGTTCCGTGACGGATCAGTTCCCGACTCGCGGCGGCCGGGGCGTCTTTCGCCGACGCAGGTTGTCGCGCAGGGCCTTGGCGAGGCGCGCGGCCCGGTCAGCCTTGGCCTGCTGTTCAGGCGTGCGAGCCGGGAGCGGCAGCTCCGGCGCTGTGGTGGGCGTTTCAGGCGGTTCTGTCATGGTTGCAGTGAGCCCTGCGAAAACTTTCCGGGCAAGGGGCTTCCCCACCGGGGGTTCAATGGCTATACGGCCGCTTCCTCAGATTTCGCCGCCGTAGCTCAGTGGTAGAGCGCATCCTTGGTAAGGCTGAGGTCGGCAGTTCAATCCTGCCCGGCGGCACCATTCAAAGCGAAAGGCCCGGTCGAGAGACCGGGCCTTTTTCGTAGCCTCACCAACGGTCGAACGGACGGGGCGGTCGGTCTTCATCGGCGCGGTACGACAGGCTGAAGGATTGTCCGCGACGACGCTTGATGTCTCCGGGATAGACGAGCGTGGCCGAGGGCCATGGGCTACCGATCGGATAGCTGTGTTCCAGGTGCGGATAGGGGCCGTCCACACTCCAGCCCACGATGCCATCGTAGGGGCCATAGCCATACCAGCCGTTGCGGGTCTGGCTGTAGGCGAGATCGAGACGTCCGTTCTCACCGACGGGCATGGAAACGCCTACGGCGAGCTGGCTGAAATCGTTCGTGCCAATCGATCCGCTGACGTAGCCGTGCATCCGGCGGTCATCGACCGGACCGTTGGCCTCTGCGAAGGCTGGGACATCGGTCGCGCGAGCGGCCAGCCAGCGGTCGATCTGCTGCTGGGTCGTCAGATTGTGGGGGGTGATCGCTGCCGCCTGACCGTCAAGGCGGGCGTCGCTGACCGGGGCTTCCACACCCACCGGCACCGCGCCGGTGCCGGTGGGCGCCGTCGCGACGACGGCGTCTGGATCGCCGGAAGTCATTGCAGCGGCGAGACCGAGGGCGATCAGCATGGGTGAAACTCCGGACAGGTCTGCAGTCTAGGCCCAAATGCGGCGCAAGGGCGACCGCGCCGTTTCGCCGCCGTCACGCCGTCCCGTCGCCGCGTCCCAGCGGATCCGGCAGCGGACTGCCTTCCGGCACGAACTGCAATGCGACCGAGTTGATGCAATAGCGCAGGCCCGTCGGCGGCGGTCCGTCGGGGAAGACGTGGCCCTGATGGCCGCCGCAACGGGCGCAGACGGTCTCGGTCCGGACCATGCCGTAGGAGCGATCGACGATTGCCGTCACGTGGTCCTCGCTGACCGGTTGGGTGAAACTGGGCCAGCCGGTACCGCTCTCGAACTTTGTTCCGGCGCGAAACAGAGGCAGGCCGCACTGGCGACACGCGTAAACGCCAGCACGCTTCTCACCCAGCAACACGCCACAAAACGGGGCCTCGGTGCCATGGCTAAGCAGGACGCGCCTTTCCTCGGCGCTCAGGTCGGCCTCAAGAGCAATTTGCTGGCCCTCCGACGGCGGGGTCAGGTCATAGCCGGCAGCGGAGTGATGGGGCGTGGAGGTTTCGTTCATGGACCCCAAATAGGAAGGGCCGGGCGAGGGTTCTACCCTGCCCGGCCCCAGCTGCTTTCGCGCTCAAGCAGCGAGCGACCGCGTCGCGAGCGTTAGCGCCCTACTGAAACAGCGTGCCCACCCAGGCGCGCACGGCCGTCTCATCGGCCGGGTTGCCGGTGTAGGTCAGGCCCTGCGCCGGGGTGAAGGGCTGGTTGTTGCCGCGCTGGCGGCTGGTCCAGGCCTTGTGACCGTAGCTGAGGTCCGAATAGTTCGAAGGCAGCCGCTCGACGGTCGGCTCGATGAAGATCGAGTCCGTCGCCGTGGTCGATCCGGCGAGGCGCACGTTCGGCAGGCGCGTCAGCAGGTCCAGCGTGTCCAGGCAACCGCCCGAGCAGCCGGCGTCCACCAGCACCAGGACCGGGCCCTGCACCGGGTTGGCAGCGCCCGTGTCAGCCACGGCGGCGCGGCCCGGCAGGGTGAAGGTCTGCTGGCCCGAGGCGAGCGCGGCATCGATGGCCGCGACGATCTCCTGGGTCTGCTGGATCACCGGACCGGCTTCCTGGACGAAGCGCGGATCGGCCTGCATCCGGCCCAGCGTCTGGGCGTACCATTCGCGGTTGCCAGGCGTGGCTCGGTAGGTGATCTCACCGGCGGCCGGCTGACGGCTGACCGTGAACTCCGGCGTCCAGATGCGGTTGGCCAGGCCATAGCCGCGCGCCGTCGACGTGTAGGCCGACGAACCGGCGGCGGCGCGCAGGTCCAGGACGAAGCCCTGGGGTCCGCGCAGAGCGGCGGCCTGGCCCTCGACCAGGCTGTTGAAGGCATCCCAGCCCGCGCTGTCGGCGAAGGAGTGGACGTGCACCCAGGGGCGGCCGTCGACCGTCTCGATGTTCAGCGGCGTGGCCGGCGGCATGTAGACGGTGGCTCGATAGGCGGTCTCGAGCACGCCCGGCGTGACCGGCACGGGACGCAGGTCCACGGCGCGCGGGCGGCTACGGCCCCTCTGGAACTCGCAGGTCGAGGGCAGGCCCGACACGAAGGGGTTGTTGCGGTTCCACAGCAGGTAAGGCGCCGAGGTCACGCGACCCGCCTCGGTGTCGAGATTGCCTTCCCAGCGGTCCAGCTTGGCGCGGGCATACTCCTCAATCGGGGTCAGGTTGCAGCTGACAACCACGTCGCCGATACGCGGCGCGTTCCGCACGCCAGGGTGAACATAGGTGACCTCGTAACGGCCGTTGCGCCAACCCGTGGCGATGCCTGGCCAGCTGATCCCGAAGTACGGCCCGAGCCCCTCATAGGTCGGGGTGATCGAGATGTTGGAATCGCGGAAACCCGCCGCATAGTAGCGCATCAGATAGGCGTGGGCGTCGCCCGAGTTGACCTGACCAACGCGGCTCTGGGCATCGGCAAGACCGCCGTCGATCCAGCTGCGGAACGTGTCGCCCGCAGCGCCGGGGATGACTGCGGCAGGATGGTTGGCGCGGAGCTCGTCCCGGGCGGCCTGCAAGTCCGTCTGGGCCAGGGCGCGGAAGTCCTGAGCGGAGGCGGCGGCGGCCGACAGCATGACGGCGGCGGCCGAAACGGCGGTCAGGAAGCGGTTCATCAGGGGGAAGCTCCAGGCGGCTGATCAAGGGTCGGCGAGGGTTAAAGCCGATTGGGGGCGACCTTGCCAAGCCAGAACGGCGAACGTGTGACGCTTCGCCTGAACGGGGAATGGCCCCATCCTTCAGCGACGATGCAGTCGGAGCCCTTTCGGGGGTATGGACCGACAGGCCGCCACCGCCTACGAACCGGCTCATGTTCGACAAGATCCTGATCGCGAACCGGGGCGAGATCGCCGTCCGCATCATCAAGACGGCACGCCGTCTGGGCATTGCGACCGTGGTCGTCCATTCCGACGCCGACGCTGGGTCGATGGCGGTGGAAATGGCCGATGAGGCCATCCACATCGGCCCCTCGCCCGCCGCCGAGAGTTATCTGGTTCAGGACAAGATCGTGGAGGCGGTGCGACGCTCGGGCGCACAGGCCGTGCATCCCGGATTCGGCTTCCTGTCAGAGAACCCGGTCTTCGCGCGGCGGTTGGAAGCCGAGAGCATCGCCTTCATCGGCCCCAACCCCGGGGCCATCGAGGCCATGGGTGACAAGATCACGTCCAAGAAATTCGCCGCCGAGGCGGGTGTCTCGACCGTTCCCGGCCACATGGGTCTGATCGAGACGACCGAACACGCCGTCGAGATCGCGCGCCAGATCGGCTATCCGGTCATGATCAAGGCCTCGGCCGGCGGCGGCGGCAAGGGCATCCGCGTCGCCCACTCCGACGCCGACATGGCCGAGGGCTTCGCCGCGGTGAAGGCCGAGGCCCTGACCGCCTTCGGCGACGATCGGGTCTTCCTCGAAAAGTTCATCATCGACCCGCGCCACATCGAGATTCAGGTGCTGGGCGACAGGCACGGCAACATCGTCCACCTGTTCGACCGCGAATGCTCGATCCAGCGGCGAAACCAGAAGGTCATCGAGGAGGCCCCCTCCCCCCTGCTGGATGAGGCGACGCGGGAGGCCATGGGGGCCCAGGCCGTCGCCCTGGCCCGCGCCGTGAACTACGACTCGGCGGGCACGGTGGAGTTCGTCGCGGGTCAGGACCGCAGCTTCTTCTTCCTGGAAATGAACACCCGGCTGCAGGTCGAGCATCCGGTGACGGAGCTGATCACCGGCGTCGATCTGGTCGAGCAGATGATCCGGTCGGCGGCGGGCGAGCGCCTGCCCTTCACCCAGGACCAGCTGGCCATCAACGGCTGGGCCATCGAGAGCCGCATCTACGCCGAGGACCCCTATCGCGGCTTCCTGCCCTCGATCGGACGACTGGTCCGCTACGAGCAGCCCGAGGAAGGCGAACAGGACGGATACGTCGTCCGGAACGACTCGGGCGTGCGCGAGGGCGACGAGATCTCGATGTTCTACGATCCCATGATCGCCAAGCTGAACACCTGGGCCCCGACCCGGATCGCGGCGGTCGACGGCATGCGACGGGCGCTGGAGGACACCCACCTGGTGGGCGTGGGCCACAATGTGCCCTTCCTCGCGGCCGTCATGGATCAGGAGCGGTTCCGTTCGGGCGCACTCTCGACCAGCTATATCAAGGACGAGTTCCCCGACGGCTTCAAAGGCGCGGCACCGGACCGGCGCCGCCTCGACGTCATGATCGCTGCCGCGTGCGCCATGAACGAGATCGCCGCAGAACAATCCGGCGATCCGTCCGACCGCACCGACTGGATCGTGCTCGTCGACCGCGAGGCCCACGGCGTCTCGCTGGGCTACGACGAGGACGAGGTGCTCACGCTGGATCTGGCCGGAGAGGACCGCACGCTGCGCCTGTCCGACATCGACTGGCGCCCCGGCATGGCCCAGTTCCGCGCCGTGCTGGACGACCAGCCCTTCACCGTCGAGGTCGCCAGGACCGCCGACGGCTGGACCGTGCGCTCCGGCGCGGCCAAGGCTCGGGTCCGCGTCTTTACCCCCCGTCAGGCCGAGCTGTTCGCCCGCCTGCCCGAAAAGGCCGCGGCGGACACCTCCAGGCTGATCCAGTCCCCCATGCCCGGGCTGGTCGTCTCGATCGCCGTGACCGTCGGCCAGGAGGTCAAGGCGGGCGAGACCGTGGCCATCATCGAGGCCATGAAGATGCAGAACATTCTCAAGGCCGAACGCGACGGCGTGGTGAAGGCCGTGGCGGCGAAGGCGGGTGATCCGGTGGCGGCGGACGATGTGCTGGTGGAATTTGGGTGAACAAGGCACGCCAGAGTAACCCGACGTTCTTGCCACCCAACGCTATCCGTGCCACTTTAGAGAGAATTGCTGCGGGGCGTTTCGCGTGGATCCGTTCTCCTTCAAGGGTCGTGCGTCGCGGCGCGATTTCTGGACCATCTGGATCGCGATGGCGCTGTTGCAGGCGCTGGTGGTGGTTCTCGGCGGCATAGTGCTTTCCGCCTTGCGCGAACCGGTGGTCGGGCCCGAACAACGGACTTTGGCCGTAGCGATTTTCTCGGTCGTCATCTTGATCGCTTTCGGCTGGCCCCTCGCTGCTGTGGGTGTTCGCCGTTCGCACGACCGGAACATGTCAGGAGGTTGGTTCCTGATCTCCATGGCGTTCAGCGTTGCAACCAACATTTGGGACGCATCGATCTCGTTGCGTGGGGTACCGGAAGACGCCCCTGAAGTGGTCGGTCTTGGGATCGCCGGTGTCCTACAACTGATCCTTTCTGTCGTCTTCCTCGTGACGTTCGGTTTCCTGAAAGGGACCCCGGGGCCCAACCGATACGGCAACCCCCCAGGAGTGAGGTCAGGCTACCATTCCACTCTCGGGCGGGACGACCTCGACCGACCATGATAGACGTTCCGGTCGCCCAAGGCGGTCGATCAGAACGCGCTTTCTCCGGTGATCGCACGGCCGAGGATCAAGGCGTGGACGTCGTGGGCGCCTTCGTAAGTGTTGACGGTCTCCAGGTTCATGGCGTGGCGCATGACGTGGAGTTCGCCAGTGATGCCGGCACCGCCGTGCATGTCGCGGGCCTCGCGGGCGATGGCGAGCGCCTTGCCGCAGTTGTTGCGCTTCATCATCGAGATGGCCTCGGGCACGAAGGCTCCGGTGTCGAGCAGGCGGCCCAGCGCATAGGCGCCCTCGAAGCCGAGCGCGATCTCGGTCGACATGTCGGCCAGCTTCTTTTGGACCAGCTGGCGGCTGGACAGGGGTCGGCCGAACAGCATGCGCTCGGCGACGTAATCCCGCGACGCATGCAGGCAGAACTCGGCGGCCCCCATGGATCCCCAGGCGATGCCGTAGCGGGCCTTGTTGAGGCAGGAGAAGGGCCCGCGCAGGCCCTTCACCCCCGGCAGCAGGTTTTCCTCCGGCACGAAGACGTCGTTCAGGCCGATGTCACCGGTGATGGAGGCACGCAGGCTGAGCTTGTCGCCGATCTTGTCGGTGGTGAAGCCGTCGAAGCTGCGCTCAACGATGAAACCGCGGATGACGTCATCCAGCTTGGCCCAGACGATGGCGAGGTCCGAGATCGGCGAGTTGGTGATCCAGTACTTGCCGCCGTTGAGCTTGTAGCCGCCCTCGACCCTGACCGCCTTCGTCTTCATCGAGGCGGGGTCCGAGCCCCCATCGGCCTCGGTCAGGCCAAAGCAGCCGATCAGCTCACCGGCCGCCATGCGGGGCAGGAACCGCATGCGCTGTTCCTCCGACCCGAAGGCATAGATCGGATACATGGCCAGCGACGACTGCACGCTCATGGCCGAGCGATAGCCGCTGTCGATCGCCTCGATCTCGCGCGCGATCAGGCCGTAGGCGACGTGGCTGGCGCCCGCGCCGCCGTACTGCTCGGGCAGCATGGCCCCCAGGAAGCCCATCTCGCCCATCTCGGTCATGATGGCGCGGTCGAAGACCTCGTCGCGAAACGCCGCGACCACGCGCGGCAGAAGCCGGTCGCGGGCATAGGACCGCGCCGCGTCGCGGATCATCCGCTCGTCGTCCGTCAGGCGACCGTCCAGATCAAACGGGTCGTCCCAGCGGTAGGTCTGGGTCGAATGCGCGCTGCCGTCAGCCATCAAGGCCATC
>VYLD01000337.1_pt1 | contig 14584 bp, 9 predicted proteins | sample 5114401 | NCBI WGS metagenome assembly VYLD01 (sample SAMN12291783, study PRJNA351875) | freshwater metagenome | isolation source: freshwater lake | place: USA: Michigan, Gull Lake | collected 2013-08-08 | reverse complement strand
CATCTTGACCGGCCCGCTCTCGACCGGCGTCGAAGGCATCGCCCTGGGCGCCGCGTTCGCAGCCGTCGACGGCGGCGCGCCGGTGGTCACCGCCGAGCTCGGCGCGGCCGGCATGCCCACGGCCTTCTCGTGGCGCGCCCTGGCGTCGACTGACCGGGTGCTCGACGCGACCGACGTCGAGATCGCTCCCGAGCAGCCGGCGGTGTTGGTGACTCCGGGCAGTCGGGCCACCGCTTCAGCGCCGGCTTCGATCTCGTCCGTGCCAGCAGGAGAAGGCTATGTGTTGGTGCAGCTCGACCCGGCCAGTCGCACCGCGCAGCAGACCAGGGTGAACGATGTGGCGGCGACGGGCCCGTTCGCCTTCGGGGCCGTCGACTTCGTGGCGAAGCGGCTCGACCGTCCAGCGAGCCTCAACCCGACGGTGCCGGTGGTGATCACCTTCGATATCCAGAACCGTGGCAGCCTGCCGGGCACGGCGCCGTGGCACCTGCTCGTCTCGGCGGGCGGCACCAGCCTCAACCCGGGCTTCGACCCGCAATTCGCGCCCTTGACCCCCAACATCGCGTCTGGCTCGGTCTTCGTGCCCGCCTTCAGCACCGTGACGGTTTCGACGTCGGTGACGTTCACGCCGCTCACCACCTGGGAATTCGAACGCACCCTGGGGCTGGTGGTCGACCGCTTCAACACGGTGCCTGAGGCGCTCGAGACCAACAACGTGCTCACCGTCGGGCCGAACGTTCCCGTCGGCCGCCCCAACCTGCGGGCGAGCTCGCTCGAGCTGAAGAGCGTCGATGGCGTGATGACGAGGCAGGTGGTCCCCGGCGCGCAGCTCACCCTGGAGCTGGTGATCGAGAACACCTCGGCGCTCGACGCGCCTGCTTCGACGGTGCTGCTCCTGTTGTCCGATGATCCGCTCCCCGGGCTCTTGAACGACCTGACGTTGGACGTGGTGCAGGTGGCGCCGCTCCGCGCCGGCGCGGTCCTCGACCGCCGGGTGACGGTCACCGTGCCGACCGAACACCCGCAAGGGGTCCCGACCGACGGTCGATCGTTCACCATCATCGCCATGCTCGACTCCGAGAACCGCCTCGCCGAGTCCGCCGAGGACGACAACGTGGTGGCGGCGCAGGGGGTGCTGCAGGTGACGAGCCGGTCGACGGACCTGGTCGCGCTGCGCGCCGAAGGGCCTGCGCTCACCGCCGGTGGAGAACGCGCCACCGTTCGCTGCCTCGTCGGCAACCGCAGCGCTCAGCCCGGTGCGCCGGTTCGGCTCGACGTCGTGCTGTCACCCAACCGACGCATCTCTCCCAGTGACGTGGTGCTGCGGCCAGCGGGGGCGACGGCGCCCATGATGATCACCGTTCCTCCGGGCGCCGATGTGCCGATCGTCGTCGACGTGGTGGTGCCCGACTGGGTGTCGGCCGGTGAGTGGTTCACCGGCTGTGTCCTCGACGGGGACGCGCAGATCGCAGAAGCGAACGAGACGAACAACACCATCGTGAGCCTGACGCCGACGACGGTGTTGCCGAACCTGCTCTCGATTGACGCGGTGATCCCCGACGGGCAGGTGGGGCAACCGTACGTCGCCAGGCTGCTGGCGCCGGGGGCCCGTGACGCCGTGACGTGGACCACCCGCGCGGCCTTACCGCCCCCCCTGACCCTGTCGGGTGACGGGCTGCTCGAGGGGCGGCCCATGAGCGCTGGCCTGTTCGGGCTCGAGGTTCGGGCGAGCGTCGGTTCGCGGGTCACCGACGGAGTGGTCTACCTTCGCGTCACTGCCGCGAGCGCGTCGTTGCGAATCACCACCACCACGTCGCTCCCCACGGTGGTCGAGGGCAGCGCGTACCAGGCGCAGCTGGGGGTGGCAGGCGCCCAGCCGCCGGTCACGTTCAGAGCGCGGGGCGCGCCGCTCCCGCCCGGCCTCACGCTCTCGGCGCAGGGCGTGCTGAGCGGGCTGGTTCAGCCCGGGCTCTCACAACGGGAATGGCCCGTGACGATTCTGGGTGCCGACGGCACGGGTCGGGTCGCGAGCGCAGACCTGGTGCTGCGGGTCGCGCCCCGTGGCGCGTTGCAGATCGTCGTCCCAGCCTTGCCCGCCGCGGCCCAGGGCGTCGCGCTCACGTTCCCGCTCGCCGCCCGCAGCGCCGACGGCAGCGGCCTGGTGCCGCCCGTCACGTGGACGGTCGGGGGGCTGCCCTCCGGCCTTCGTTTCGACGACGCTGCCACTCGCATCGTCGGCGCTCCCGGGGTGACCGGCACCGCGCTCGTCGAGCTGGCGGTGCGTGACGGCGTGGGCCGTGAAGGCGACCTCACGCTTCCGCTGCAGGTGCTGTCCGGTGCGTTGCAGGTGAGCATCGACGGCTCTCGCCTGGTCGAGCCAGGGGCTTCCCCGACGCTGCAGCTGAGCTGCAATGGGCCCGAGTGTTCGTTCACGCTGGTCGGCGGAGCGCTTCCTCCGGGCGTGTCGCTGACGCCCACCGGCACCTTCGAGGGCGTGGTCAGCGACGACGCAGCGCCCGGCACCACCGCCTTCCTGGTTCGCGCGACCGATGCGGCAGGCCGGGTGGCGTCGGTGCCGGTCTCGGTCACCGTTCGCAAGACGCCCACAGGGTGCTCGATGGCGCCGGGGCTGATGCTGCCGGTGCTCGCCGGGCTGTGGTTGAGGCGGCGACGTCGCGCCGCGTCGCTTGCGGTGGCCCTGGTGCTGGTGGCCCCGGTGGCGCGCGCTCAAGCGGTCGCCCCCTACCAGGTGACCGGTCCTTTGCCGCTCGCGTACCAGCCGCTGTCTGGCACCGACGTCACGCCACTGCCAGCCAACGTCACCTCGCCGTTCTCAGAGCGGCGAATCGATGTGCCCTTCCCGTTCAAGATCTTTGGCATCCCGGTGCCCTACGTCACCATGACGAACCTGGGGTACCTGAAGCTGCCAGGGCACCGGAACGGCTACCTGAGCTCGCGAGTCATTCAGGTGTGGGAGGGCGAAGGCTTCTTCAGCGGTGAAGGGCGCTGGGCGATTCGCGGTGAGCCGCCGAACCGGACGCTCAGCGTCGAGTGGTTTGGGCTGTCGACCGCGCGGTACCGAATGACGGCCCAGGTCGTGCTCGAAGAGCGCACCGGAGCGATCCGCTTTCGATTCTCAGACGAGCCGCCGGTCGAGGGGTTCAGCTTCGTGGGGCTGCTGTTCGGGTACGACGCCGTGCCGGCGCTGGCGTGCAGCCAGTCCACCACCTTTCAATATTCAGCATGTTTTCCGATCGGGGTGCCTCGCATGGCCGAGACCGTGATCAGCCCCGCCGCGGACTTGAGCGTGTCTGGCCTGCAGACGCCGTCGACGTGGGCGCTTCAGACCCCCAGTACGGTCGTCGCCACCGTCACCAACCTGGGCGGCACCGACGCCCCCGCCTCGACCCTGAGCTTCTTCACCTCGACCAACGCCGAGCTCGACAGCAACGACGCGCAGCTGGGCCAGGCCATGGTGCCGCCGGTCGCCGCGGGCGCGACGGTGTCGGTGACCGTGCCGCTGCAGCTCGGCGCGACCGGCCCCAACCCCTTCACCCTGCTGGCCCGCCTCGACACCACGGGCATTCAAGACATCAACCTGCGCAACCACCTCGGCGTCGCACCGAATCAGCGGCGCGGCTCCGTGAAGCCCGATCTGCTGGTCGAGCCCGGCACCTCGGTCGAGGTGACCTCGGCGGGCGCGACCGTGCCGGTGAGCCTGACGGTTCACAATCGCGGCCCGGGCCCCGCCGCCGGCACGGTGACCCGGGTGGTGGTGAGCGACAACGAAGCGATCAGCGGCGCCGACCGGACCCTGCTCGACGTGCCCACGTCAGCGCTCGCGCCCGATGCCAGGGAAGCGCTGAACGCGATGGTCACCGTGCCGGCCGATCTGCCCGGTGGGGAGTGGTTCCTCGGCGCGTGCGTCGACGCGACGCAGACCGCAGATGAGCTCGACGAGTCGGGGAACTGCCGCCCGCTGGGAGGCCCCGTGAGGGTCACCGGTGGAACGCTGCGATGGGTGACGCAGACGCTGGCCCAGGCGTCGGTGGGGCTCGGCTATCAGGAGCAGGTCATCGCGAGGGGTGGCGCGGCCCGGCTGGTCTACGAGGCGAAGCAGCTGCCGTCGGGGCTGGCGCTGAGCCGGGACGGCGTGTTGCGTGGGGCTCCGACCGAGGCAGGAACGAAGCAGGTCATCATCGCGGTCACTGATGGCGTGACCACGCTCGAGCAGACCTTCTCCCTCTCGGTCGCCTCGACCTCACAGGCCTTCGAGATCGTCGCCCAGCTGTTGCCGAGCGCCGTGCGTGGCGAGTCGTACCAGCTGCAGCTGTGGACGGTGGGCGGGAGCGGACAGGCGCGGTGGACGCTGGCGGGGCCGTCGGAAGGCCTCGCGTTGTCGTCGGGGGGCGCCCTCGAAGGGGTGCCGACGGTCGCCGGGGTTCGCCAGCTGGTCATCGAGGCGAAAGACGGCGCTGGCGCGACGGCCACCGCGACGCTCGAGCTCAAGGTCCTGGAACCGGGGGGGTTGCGGCTGGCGACCACCAGCGTGCCCCTGGGCATTCTCGGCCAGAGCTACAGCGCGCCCATCAGGGTGACGGGTGGCGTGGCACCGAGAAGAGTCTCGGCGCGCTCGACGACGCTCATCGCGCGCGACTTCTCGCTGGTGCCGCAGGGTCGAACCACGGGGTTGCCGACCGAGCTCGGGCTGGGGCTGCGGGTCGAGGGCGACGGCCGGGTTGGCCTGGTCGGAGTGCCCCAGCAGGTCGGCACCTGGCTGGTCGACCTCGAGTGTGAAGACGCCGAGCGACGAACGGCGCGCGCCCAGCTCGTGCTGCGGGTGGTGGCGGAAGAAGCGCTCACCCTGGCGAACGAGGTGTTCCCGACGGGCTTCGTGGGGTCGCCGTACGACGTCGAGCTGGACGTGGAAGGCGAGCGCCCCGTCGGGCTGCGGTTCGAGGTGCCGTGCCTGCCGGTCGCCGATGCGACCGGGAAAAGCCAGTGCCAGTCGGCCGGGGCCCTGCCGGCGGGCCTCGCGCTGTCGCCGCTGGGACGGGTTCTCGGCGTACCGCTCAGCGAAGGTGACAGCGCGTTCCTCGTTCAGGTGAGTGACGCCAGCGGCCGCAGTGACCTGCGTGCGTACGGCATTCGAATCGATGCCCCACCGAAGCAGGGGTGCCAGGCTGCTGGCGGCATGGCCGCGCTGTGGCTCCTGGTGCTGCCGCTGCTGCGACGCCGCGCCCGTCGCGTGGTGGGGCTCACCTGGGTGGCCGCGAGCCTGGGCCTGCTCGCAGGCTGCGCCCGGTCACCCTGCGCGTCGGTGGTGTGTGGGCAGGGCATGACCTGCGACGTCTTCGACGGCACGTGCCGCTGTGGAGCGGGAGGCCCAGCCTGTGGCGCGACCGCCACCTGCGTGCAGGGCCAGTGTGTCGCCGACCAGTGCCGCGAGGTGCGCTGCGCGCAAGGGACCCGCTGCGACCCCCAGACCGGCGTCTGCTCGTGTGGCGGCGCGAGCTGCGGCGCCGACGAGACCTGTGAAGCGTCGACGCAGCGGTGCGTTCGCGTCACGCCGTGTACGCCCTCGACCTGTGCGTCACCCGGCACCTGTGACCCCGTGAGCGGCGCCTGTCGCTGCGCGAGCTCGGTCTGTACGCCGCTCGAGCGCTGCGTCGCGCTCGACGCGGGCGTTCCGTCATGCCGCGCCGATCGATGCGTCAACGTGCGCTGCGGCGCGGGGTCGAGCTGCGACGAGGCGACGGGCCAGTGCAGCTGCAACGGCAACGTGTGCCTCGCAGGAGAACGCTGCGGCTGTGCGAGCAGCCAGACGTGCGCCGCTTCAGACAAGCGCTGCGTCCAGGCCAGCCTGTGCGACGGCATCACGTGCTCTGGAGGCACGCGGTGCAACCCGGCCGACGGCCTGTGCCACTGCGGAACGTCGGGGGGCCCGGTCTGCGCGCCGATACAAACCTGCCTGTTGGCCCCGGCCCGGTGTCAGGGCGGTACGTTCTGTCTGGCCCCTGATGGAGGGCCGCTGGTGTGCCCGGCCTCGACCTCGTGCGACCCCGAAGACGGCCAGTGCAAATGCGGCGGCGTGGGTGGCCAGGTCTGCCCGGGCGGAACGCAATGCATCGTGTCGGGGCAGAGGAGCGCCTGTCGCGCCCCGTGCGTGCTCACGCAGCCTGGCTGCCCCGCCGGCCAACAGTGTTACCTCGAGGCTGGCCTGAATGGCGGGGCGTTCTGTGACATCCCGACGAGCTCCAGCGGCGAGTACCAGCGCTGCCAACGCTCGAGTGATTGTGCTCGCTTCGACGGCGGGACTGCCTTTGGGCAGTTCTGCAACGGCCTGTCCGAGTCCACCGCGGGGGTCTGTCAAAGTGTGTGCGATGCGACCTCGCAAGAGTGCCCGCAGAGCAGCCCTCAGCGCTGCAGCACCCTCTCGAGCCTGCCGCCGACCCTCGGAGCCTGCTACCCGGACGACTGAGGGCCCGTTTCCTTGTCGGGGCTCGGGCCCTCGAGGCCTCGGGGCGAGTCTGCTTCTTCCCAGTCACGCCACTCGACCTGGTTGCGCTCGAGGTACGCCTTCACCGCGACGCCCAGCGTGGGGAAGAAGGACTCGTCGCCGAGCTGCGTGCCCAACCCGTAGCGATTGAGCCGGTCCTTCACCGGGTCCTTCAGCTCGGCGAAGGCCAACTCCACGCCCCGCGCCTTCAGCTCGACGTCGAGCTCACCAACCATCTCGGCCGCGGTGGTGTCGATGTCGGTGATGGGCTCTGCCGCCACCACGACCCAGCGCGTGGGCGTCGCCGCTGCATCGACCGCGTCGAGAATACGCTCGCGGAACGTGTCTGCGTTCGCGAAGAAGAGCGGCGCGTCCCAGCGAAACAGAATGAGCCCCGGCACCTGGCGCGCGTCGGCGTACCGCTGCACGTCGTGGTAGCCCTTCACGCCCCGCGCGCGCCCGAGGATGGCGTCATGCGGCCTCCAGGCACGGCGCAGCACGTCGAGCACCGAGACGCCCACCGCCACCGCGATGCCACGAAGAACGCCGAGGGCTGCGACGCCGAGGAGCGCGACCATCGAGAGCACGAAGTCCGACCGACGCACCTGAAGGAAGCGCCGCAGCGCGCCGAAGTCGAAGAGGCTCAGCACCGCTGAGATGACGACGGCCGCCAGGGCCGCCGAAGGCAGGTTGGTCGTCAGCCCCGGCGCGGCGACGAGCAACACGATGATGGTCAACGCGCCCACCACGCCGGTGAGCTGGGTCTTCGAGCCTGCAGCGTCGGCCACCGGGGTGCGGGAAGCGCTGCTCGAGATGGGGAAGCCGCGAAAAAAGCCAGCGGCGAGGTTGGCGAGGCCCAGCCCGACGAGCTCGCGGTTGGGGTCGACGCGATAGCCGCTGCGCCCGGCCCACGTGCGCGAGAGCACGCTGGTGTCGGCGAAGGACACCAGCGCGATGCCGAGCGCGGCGATGACCAGTTCACCCAGGTCGGCCAGGCTCACCTCGGGCAACGAGGGCAGGGGGACGCCGCGCGGCACGGCGCCGACCAGCGCGACCTGATCCGCCAGACCGAAGGCCATCACCGCGAGCGTCGCCAGGACCACCGCGATGAGAATGCCAGGCACCTTCGGGGCCTTCGCCTTGAGCGCCAGAATGAGCACCAGCGAGGCGCTGCCGATGGCGAGGGCCGCAGGCACCACCTTCCCTTCCGCGACGCCGCGCACGAGGCCGAGCACGCCGCCGACCAGGCCCGGTTCTTTCACCGAGAAGCCGCAGAGCCTGGGCACCTGCGTCACCAGCACCGTCAGGCTGATGCCGTTCATGTACCCCACGCGCACGGGCTTCGAGAGCAGGTCGGTGATGAAGCCCACCTTCGCGGCGCCCGCCACGACGCAGAAGAGACCGGTGAGAATCGCCAACATCGAGCCGAGACCGATGGCGCGCGCTTCGTCACCCCCGGCCATCGACACCACGACCGCGCCGATGAGCGCGACCAGCCCCGAGTCGGGCCCCAGCACCAGCACCCGTGAGGGCCCGAACAGCGCGTACGCGAGCAGGGGAATGATGGTGGCGTAGAGCCCGGTGATCGCGGGCATTCCAGCGGCCGTCGCGTAGCCCATGCCTGCGGGCACCAGCAGCGCGGTGAGCACGAGGCCCGCGAGCACGTCCTGGCCCAGCCACGCGCGCTGGTAGTGCTTGAGCACCCACAGGCCAGGCACCCAGCTGATCAAACCGGTCGTCGGTGCCGGCGGAATCCCCGGGCCCGCCACGGGTCGCTCAGGGAGCGCGACTGCGATCGATGGGGCGGCCATGCCCGACGATAGCGTCGCCAGCCGCGCCTGGAGCCTTTGTTGGCGAGCTGCTTCACGACCAGGGCACAGCGTTCTCGACGGCGCGCGGCGCGCTGCGACCGACCTCGGTCGTCTCACGAGCGTGTACCGTGCGCACCATGAGACCCGTCCTCGTCGCCACCCTGCTGCTCGCCGTGCCCGCGCTGGCCGGCTTCAAGCGGCTCCACGCCGAGCGCGCCACCGCCAGCAGCTTCCTCGAGTCGAACTGGAACAAGTACCAGGAGAACTACCACCCCACCTACGTGCTCGATGACGACGCGAAGACCGCGTGGGTCGAGGGCGCCGAGGGTGACGGCGTCGGGGAATCACTCACCGTGCAGCTCTCGGCGCTCAAGTCGGCGAGGGCGCTGCGGCTCGTGCTGACGCCCGGCTATCAGAAGTCGAAGGCCCTCTTCGCGGCCAACGGCGTGCGCGACCTCTCGGGCGTGAAGACGGCGTCGGTCGACCTCACCGTCAAACCCACCTGGGGGACGCAGACCTTCGAGGTGCCCACCACCGGCGGCCTCGCGTTCGTCACGCTCACGGTGAAGGCCGTTCGCCCCGGCGCGACGTACAGAGACACGTGTCTGTCTGACGTGCAGTTCTTCATCGACAGCGACACCCCGCACGACCCGCGCGTCGAAGACGCCAGGCGCGCCGCGATGGTGAAGTGGAAGGTCGAGCGGCTGGCCACCGCGAAGTACTTCGCGGCGCTCCCCCAGACGTATCCGTTCGCGGCGGTGCGCTTTCGCCCCGAGACCGTGATGGCGTCGACGCAGGTCCAGCGGCGGTGGGGGACGCTGAACACGTCGGCCGACGGCGCGGTGACGGCACAGCCAGACCCGAAGTTCCGGGAGGTGTTCGAGCTCGTGGCCGCGAAGGCGCTGCCCGCGCCGCTGGACGCCGAGGACGCAGCGCTGCTCTCGACCCTCGTCACCGCCTCGAAGCAGCAGGGCGGGCGGTGGTTCTCCGCCACCAGAAGTCCGTCCCGCGCGCGCCCGATGGCCTCGGCGACGCCTTCCCCGGCTTCGCGCTGCCCTTCATGACTGCCGGTGAGGTGACGCTCTTCGAGTCGAAGGCGAAGAGCGCCGACATCGCGCGGCTCAAGGTGCAGGAAGGCCTGATGGCCGAGCGCCGCTCGGACCTGACGCTCCTCGAAGGCTCGACCACCGCGCCCCGCCTCGCCGCCTTCCGGAACCTTCGGCAGATCTCCGACCGGGTCGAGTACCAGGAGTCGTCGTGGGTGCTGTTGCGTTGGGCCGAAGATGGCCGTCTGGAGCGCGTGGTGTCCCTGATGCAGACGCGCAACGCGGACGGCGGTGGCGAGCCGTCGACCATCATCGCGCAGGTCTGGCGCCTCTTGCCCTCGGGGGGCATCGAGGTGCGCGAGCTGCGCTCGTGGAACGGCGCGAACAGCGACTTCTCCGAGCCCTCGAACGAAGACGGCCTGTCGGTCGAGCAGGTCCGGTACGTGCCGGTCACCAGGTGACGCTGCTGGTGCTGCTCGTGGTGGCGCAGGTGCCCTTCGACACGCAGGGCTTCACGCGCCCGCTCGCCCTCGACGCCCCGTCTGCCGAGGCCTGCGCCACCTGTCATGCGACGCAGGCCCGTGAGTGGGGGCAGTCGTTTCATCGCCAGAGCCTCACCTCGAAGGTCTTTCGCGACGGCTTCGCCAGCGAGCCGCACCTGCGCTGCATCGTCTGTCACGCGCCGCTCGAGCGTCAGGCGAGGGCCGCGTGGCGGCTGAAGGCGATCCTGGGCTCGGGCGCTCCGCTGCTGCCGCAGTACTCTGCGATTCATGAGGGCATCACCTGCGCGGCGTGTCACGTGCGGGACGGTGAAGTGCTCGCGCCCAGCGCGACCGCCCGCGCCTACGCTCACCCGCTGCGCCACGAGCCGGCGCTGAGGACGAGCGCGTTCTGCGGCACCTGCCACGAGTTTCAGGGCCACGCGCTCGTCGACGGCGTCACGCGCCTCAACGCCCTGCCCACGCAGACGACGATCTCGGAGTGGCGGGCCTGGGGTGGCGAACAGACGTGCCAGGCCTGCCACATGCCGAACGGCTCCCACCGGGTGCGGGGCGGGCACGACGTCGACTTCGTGCGCAGCGCGCTCAAGCTCGAGTGGCGCGAGGGCAGTGCCACCGTCACGGCGCACGACGTCGGCCACCGCGTGCCGACGGGAGACGTCTTCCGTCACCTCGTGCTCTGGGCCGACGACGTGCCGCTGGCGCGGTTCGGACTCGAGCTGGGCTCCGCAGAAGACGCCGCCGGGAACCCCGGGGTGCAGGTGACGAAGGACACGAGGCTGGTGCCAGACATGCCGGTGCGGGTGACGGTGCCACGGGCCACGCGCGTCGTTCGCCTGACGTACCACTTCACGGCTCCGTCACCGCGAGCACGGCCGCTGCTCACCCGCGAAGACGAGCTGGTCGAGCTCTTCTCTGTTCAGCGGCAGGAAGGCCGAGCTCGATGAGGTCCTTCGTGGAGTTCGAGGCCAGCGACGCCGCCGCGTACGTGCGCCTCGAGGCTGTCGTCGATGCCCTCGCCAGCGCGAAGCGAGAGGATGACTTCCGCGACGATGCGTTCTGGAAGGGATTCTTCGACGCCGGCGCGCTCGCCCGCTTCTGGTGGCCGACCGAAGCGGAGCGCGCCGACTGGCTGCGCCGCTGGCAGGCAACGCCGGTCAGCGCACGCGCGACAGACCCGACGCTCAGGACGCCCTGGGACTTCGGGTCCATGATCGACGCCTTCAGGGACGGCGAGTACGACCTCATCGGCCTGAGACGAGTGGATGCCAACCGCGCACGCCTGGAGTTCGAGCCCCATGCGTATCCGTATGGCGGACCCGGGTGCATGTGCGCCCTGATTGAAGCCTTCGGCTTCGTGGTCGAGCGAATCGAAGAGTAGCGCGAGTGGCTCCAGCGACCTTTCGTATCCACCTTGTCGACGCGGGTCGTGCAGGAACCGGCGCTGGAGGCAGAACGTCAGGGCGACGCCCAGTCCGGCGCGCTGGGTTTCGGGGCACCGCCGTCTCGAACCGCAAACCCTCACACGCGCCTTCGCCTGGCCTGCAGGCCGAAGATAGACACCTTCGGAAAGTGACGATTCAGGAAGGTAACATTCCTATAAACAGCGGAAGACCTTCTCAATCCCTGAACAGCTCGTTCGCACCCGGTGCAGTTACTCAGCCGCCGGAGTTCGCCGGCCGCAGGGCTTGGCGCGAGCCGTTCGAGGGGTTCGCGAGCCCCGCTCGCAGAATCGATCTAAACCCAATCACGTGAGCACAACTGAATGGCCATTGCGTGACGCCCGCGCGCTCGCTTGACCCCCGTCGTGGTTCGCCGCTTTGGTTCAAGCCTCTTTTCCTGTGATCACCACCTGCCTCACCGAAGGAGGGGACCCATGTTCGATTGGCTCAAGAGGAAGCCCGGTGTTGCCGCTGCGTCCGCCGAGGCCGTGGGTGCTGCGACGTGGCGTGAAGACCCGCACCTTCGCGCCAGGTTTCACCCTGACTATCCAGACGACCTCGAAGTGCTCGTGCACGATGGCGAGCCGAGGCGCACGGGGAAGCAGATCGAAAAATGCTGGGTTCGGGTGATCGGCGCATTCCCGGGTCCAACCCGCCGGATGATCTTCAACGAGCAGGCTTCGCCCCTGACGCCCGAGGCGTTTCGACAGCGATACGAGTCAACGACGGGGTTGGTGTTCAACGGTACGTTGTTGAACGCTCCTGTTCAGTTGTCGACCATTCGACAGGGAGATGAGCTGCTTTTCATCTCGGGCCCGGGCCTCGACCCCCCAACGGTGATGGCGCAGACGCGCTTCCCAGATCAGCAAGGCTCGGTGGAAGGGTTCACGTCGTTCTGCCCGCTCGGGTGCAAAGGCCAGCTGCTGTTCTCGAAGAGCAGCCCCGACGACTGACCCGTGCCGTTGCGCTCGGCGCCCCACGGGTCACCTCGTGCCCCAGCGCTCGTCCCGCACCGTCACCAGGGCCCAGGGCAGAATCCACTGCAGCAGCAACACCGAGAAGACCGCGTAGAGCACGCCGTACAGCCAGCGGAAGCTGCGCTCGAACCGCAAGTAGTACGCGGCGGTGAAGATGGCGCCCAGGGCCAGGGCCACCGCGCTGCGCCCCACGGTGGTGAGGGTGGTGTCGAACAGGCGCGGCGCTTCCATCAACGCCACCGCCACCAGCACGAAGCGCAGGTTCGACACGAAGAAGGTCACGATGGGCAGCGCCCGGTTCTGCGTGCGGTACCGCGAGAACATGAAGCGGGCGAATGAGAAGCCTTCGACGATGTAGCTGCGGTCCCACCGCAGGAACATGCGCGAGAGCTGCGCGTAGGTGGTGGGCACCAGCGTGTGCACCACCGCGGTGCGTTGGTAGACGGTGTCGAAGCCCTGCCGCAGCACGATGTTGGTGAGCGCCTGGTCTTCGCCGTGGTTCACCGGCCTCCCGAGGAAGCGCTGGTTTTCCCACTCGTCGAGGAAGGGCAGAATGATGCTCTTGCGAAACGACGACAGCGCACCCGGGCAGGTGGCCACCGCGCGGTAGACCGACTGCGCCGCGCGCCCGAAGTCGAAGGCCAGGGCGAACTGCACCTCGAGCATGCGGCTGATGAGGGTGTCGCGGTTGAGCACCGCCACCCGGCCCGCCACCGCGCCCACCTTCGCGTCCGCGAGGAACGGAATCACCATCTCGTGCACGGTGTCGGGGTTGATCTCACTGTCCGAGTCGATGGTGATGAGGAACTCGCCTCTGGCCGCGCGAAAGCCCGCCACCAGCGCCGAACGTTTGCCGCGGTTGCCCGCGAAGCGCACCAGCTGCACCAGGCCGGGGAATTCCCGCCGCAGGTGCTGCATGTGAAAGAACGTGTCGTCGCGCGAGCCGTCGTCGACCACGATGACCTCGAGCTTGTCTTTCGGGTACGCGCAGGCGGCCACCGACCGAATGCTCTGCCCCACCATGGGCCCCTCGTTGAACGCGGGGATGATGACGCTCACCACAGGCCACTCGACGCCGGGCGGAGCCACGAAGGGCTGGTACTTCAGCCACAGCACGCCGAGCAGCGCCGTGTAGACCGCCTGAATGGCCGCGATGGCCCCGAGCGGGTGGGCGATGACCGCGAGGAACTTCGACGAGGTGCTCTCGGTCGACTCGCTGCTCAACGCGAGCCACGCGATGCTCACCAGGGCTCCAGCGAGGGGCGCGGCGCCGGCAAGGTTTCCGCCCAGGGTTCGCCAGCGCAGGCTCATCGGAGACAGGGGTCTACCGCATCGCGCCCGGGGACCGTGAGCGCCGCTGACTCCCAACACTACCCGGGCGGAGGCAAAGCGACGAAGGCCTCGAGCGCGGCCGCGAGGTCGGGGGCCTGGAGACGCGGCGTCTGGCCAGGCAGCCCGGCGATGCAGGTCGCAGCACCGGAGAGGTCGCGGAAGGTGAACATCGGCACCCTGCTGACCAGGCTGAAGCCAGTGAGGAAGGACCGCACCATCACCGCGCCCAACCCCCGCGCGAGCACCACCACGAGGTTGGCGCGCAGGTGCTGCTCGAACCGCGCGCTGATGGCGGCGGCCCGCTGCGAGACTCCCTTCTCGGGAGCCGCCGGTGAGTTCACGATGACGGTCAGCACCGTGAGCGTGCCGTGCTCGGCGATGAGCTGCTCCTCGAGGCGCTCATAGAGGTCGAGCGGGGCGAGGGTGGCAGCGCTGTACCAGGTGGTCACCAGCAGCGAATCGAGCCGGCCAAAACGTACACCCGCGAGCTCGGCCAGCACGGTCAACGCCATCTACACACCTTACTTGCCGCAGCGCTGTCGGTCATCGAGGTCTGGCGAGCGGCAGGCGCCGCGTATTCAAGGTCCAGTTGCGGGCCGGCACGAACAACGGAATCCGTCGGACGCGCCTTGTTTCCCACACCTCGGCTGTGTTGCCCTTTGTGCGCGTTCGGGGACTGGAGGTCGTTCATGCGCTGGTCGGTCACCACCTCGTTCTCGCTCAACGCCCCGTTGGTGGCTGGCAGCCCCGGGGTGCCCTCGGTGGTGACGACCAACGCCTCGTTGTCCGTGGAGCCTGTGTGCCGATGAAGCGGGCGCTGCTCGTCATCCTCGTGGCGTCTGCGTGTGGCTCACCGAGCTCGCCGACCTTGTCCGTCGAAGGGGTGGCAGACGGCACCACCCTGGTGGACTCGGGCGCCGACGCCGGCACGCTCGTCCCGGACGCGGGCTCGCCCGTCGATGCCGGGGTCGATGCGG
>VYLD01000335.1_pt1 | contig 14697 bp, 12 predicted proteins | sample 5114401 | NCBI WGS metagenome assembly VYLD01 (sample SAMN12291783, study PRJNA351875) | freshwater metagenome | isolation source: freshwater lake | place: USA: Michigan, Gull Lake | collected 2013-08-08 | reverse complement strand
CTCGAAGGCGACGCCGCAAAAGACATCACCCGCCGTCTGGAGACTGCCCTGCCATGAAACGACTCACCTGCGTCCTCGTTCCCCTCCTCGCCGCCGCCTGCGGCCCTGAGACCTCGTCGAGCGGCCCAGCGCCAGACCCGATGCTCCCGATGCAGACCCTGCTCGGCGGAGGGACCGCGGCGACGGCAGGCAGCGCAGGTGGAGGCGCAGCAGGTGCAAGCGCAGGCGGCGCAAGCGGAGGCGCAGCAGCGGGCGGCACGGCGGGCGCGGGGGCAGCAGGTGGGACGTCGGGCGCACAGTTCGCCTACCCCCTGTGGCAGCGCGAAGACATTCAGGCCACCAGCCCTCGCCACACCCAGGTGTATGGCCTCGAGGCGTTCCGCGGCCGCACGGTGGTGGTGGTGTTGCTCGAGGGTTTCTGCACGTTCTGCCGCAGCAACGTGGTGGTCGCCGAGCAGCTGCAGACGACGCTCCTGGCCGAGGGGCGAGACGTCGAGGTGGTGGTGCTGTCGGACGCGAACGCCTCGGACTTCACGAGCCGAACGCGGTTGCGCCTCTTCCGTGATGCTGAGGCCGGCCGACCCGCGTGGCGCGAGATGCGCCCGGCGCCCTCGAAGCACGACACCTTCGTCTTCGCGCCTTCAGGTGAGCGCGTGTACTTCTGGCAGGGCAGCTACACCGGTGACGCCGCGCGGTGGACGGCCGACGTCGGCCAGGCCGTGCGCGCCATCGCTCCCGTGAGGTAACGGGCCATTCCCCTCCTCAACCCGCCAACGGCCAATCGCGGAGGGTTTGACTTCCCCGCACGCGCACCTTTGTCCAACCCGGGTCTTGGTACTCATTCCCCATGCAGAAAGAGCTGCTGAGCCTTTCACCGATTCAGATCAGGCCTGGCTTCATCGAGTTGGGTGTCAAGAGACCGGCGAATCTCGCGCTGGTCCTCTTCCGCGTTCTCGTGCTGGGTGGAGCAGGAACGGCGGTCCTCTCCGCACAGATGTGGGGTTGATTCGAACGGCCCTCTCCGGGAAGGAATGATGACGGTCGACGGGCACTCGCGCTGAGGCGCTCGAGCAGCGAAGCGTTCGAGGGGGCCGACACCGCCCGTGATACGGCGCGACGATGCGGGAAACCAACAGGCGCGCAGGGTTCGTCGTCTTGCTGATCGGCCTCCTGGGGGGACTCTTCTTCTTCACGCTCAGTCCGTCGACGAAGGCCGCGGTGGCGACCCCGGAGGCCGTCACGCCGACTCCGACGCAGACGCCGCCGCCCGCCTCGCACGCGGCCTCGCCGAGCCAGGTCCACGACGGAGCCGCCGCTCGCCCTGCGGACGCTCCGAGGCGCCGACAGGTCGAGCTCGCGTTCACCACCCCGACGCCGGCCAGTGATGGCGGGCCGCGTTCGGTTCGCGCGATGGGTCCACCGAAGCCGCCTCTCGACAAACGCGCGGCACCGGGCGCACGGGCACCACAGGAACTCGAGATTCTCGGCTACGCCTTCGAGGCCCTCGAAGAAGACGTGCGCGAGTGCCTCTCGCAGTGGGAAGCACTCGACGCCGGGGCGACTGGCGAGGTGATGCTCCTCTTCGACCTCGACGCCAGGGGCCTGCAGAAGACCTGGCTCGAGAGCGCGGCCGACGTTCCGTTCGGGCCCCGCAGCTGCATCTCGAACGCGGTGTACGGCCTGGACTGGTCGAACGTCGTCACCGAACCAGCGCAGGTGTCCCAGCGGTTCGACCTCGGCGCTGCCGACGCAGGCTGAAGTCACAGGCTTCCGAGGCGTTCACGGCAGGTGCACGCTCCACAGGCGCGAGATGTTTCCACTGCCCAGCGCGTTGGCGACGAACAGGCCCGTCGTTCCTGTGGGCACGAAAGACGACTCGTCGAACTTGAAGCAGGTGACGGGGCGGCCAGGCAAGGGCGCGTTGGTGATTCCCGAAAAGCGGAGCTGCGTGACGCCAGAGTTCTGCACCTCCTGCCAGAACATGGCCCACTCACCGCCAAGCCACGCGACGGTGGGCGTCTCGACGACCTGCCACCCGTTGGGGAACGTGACGGTGTGTGCGGCTGCGACGCCCCCATCACCGAAGAAGAACGTGGCGGTCGCGCTGGTGGCCCCCAGCGCGTTCCGCGTCACGCACGCGGCGCGGGTGCCGTCGGTCGCCAGGGTCGGGTACTCGCCGCTCAGGGTCTGGCGCCAGCCGACGCCACCATCGCCGAACACCTGCAGCAGCTCGGTCGTCGAGGTGTTGACGGCGTGCACGGCCACCACCCACGCGTCCGCCAGGCGAACGAGGCCGGTGGTGAACGGTCGCGCGCTGGTGGTGGGCAGCACCACCCGGGGCAGACGGGTTCCTCCATCGAGGGTCATCACGGAGAACACGGCCTGGCTGGTGGTGAAGCTCAGGTCTTCCGTCCAGACGAGGCCCACCGCCTGACCCGCGCCTGGTTCGCGCGCGGCCCAGAGGCCGCTGAGGCCAGAGGCATCGGGGCTGGTCGAGAGGTCGAACGAAGTCCGCGGCGCCAAAGCGTCGCGCAGCTGCACCTCGTAGCGCTGGGTGCGGAAGTTGACGTCGTGGCCGATGATGAGGAGCAGCGTGTCGTCGGCCAACGACAGATGCGCAGGGAAGGACGAGAGCCCGTCGTTGGGCGTGACGAACACCGAGGCATCGGGGGCAGGCCTTCCGCGCGCGTCGAGGCGCATCAGCACCGTCTCGGCGCGCCCGACCAGCGGCCGGCCCACCGCCGCGAAGAAGCCGTTGCCAGTCCACGTGGCGCGAGGACTGGCGTCGCCGGCGTCGCTGATGAACTCCACCCACGCCGTCGGCAGCAGTGGGGAAGGCCCGCAGTCGAAGGTCGCCTCGGCGCCGCTGTCCCACCGGAAGATGACCGCGGCGTCTGGCTGGCCGGCGTCGATCCGCCCGCCAGCATCGGCGCCACCGTCCATGAGGCTCCCCGCGTCGGCGCCACCGTCATTCGCGCTCCCACCGGCGCCACCACCAGCGCCACCGCCGCTGTTCCCGCCGTCGGGGTCGCCACCTCCCACGCCGCCGGCGACGGCGCCTCCAGCGGTCCCTCCGCCTCCGATGCCACCCGCGACGGAGCCTCCACCGGTCCCTCCGCCTCCGATGCCACCCGCGACGCCGCCGCCTGGGCCTTCACCACCGGAGCTCCCGCCCGCTCCACCACTGCCGCCCGCGACCCCTCCGCCACCACCTCCTGCGGACTCACAGCGGTCGTTGGGGAGGTCACGCCCGCCTGAACGGCAGAGGCAGCGGGTCGAGCAGTATTGGCTCGCCGGGCAGTTGGAATCAGCGACGCACGGCGCGCCCTGGGAGGGTTCGCAGGCGGTAGCGACCGACAGCAGCACTGCGAAGGACACCGCGCGCATGAGAGACCTCGACCCGCGTACAGACCGGTCGGCCCCGTCAAAGAACCTGACCTGTGCTCTGGTCGCAGCAGGCTCCCGTGAAGACTGGGCGCCGTGGCCACCCCCGTGCGAATCACCTCCGGCGCCACGGTGAGCACCATCACCCCGCCAACGCAGGCGACCCGCGCGCGCTTCGTCAGCGCGAACACCACCGCGTCCAACGAGCCCATCGTCGACTTCCGGCACGACAACCTCACCCAGGGCGTCGGCATCGGCTGGAGCTCGGTGCTGGCCACCGGCACCCCCCGCATCCCTGGGCCGCACCGCCAGGCCGCAACCTTCGTCCCTGGCCGGGGTTCACCGAAGCGCCGTCTCTTCACCCCCTCTTCCAGGAGCATCGTCATGACGAAGTTCACGCTTTCCCTGCTGTCGCTGTGCCTCGCGGTCGTCGGGTGTGGGCGTCTGCCCGAGGCCGACTCTGCAGAAGACGCCGACGAGAGCGCCACCGTGTCGTCCGCCGAGTCGGCGCTGACCGCCGAGCTGTCGGACGAGGTGGCCCAGCCGATGAGCACCACGCCTGAGCAGATGGCGATGAGCTCGGTCGCCCGCATCGGCAGCCGCTTCAAGCCGCAGGGCTGTGCGACCTCCACCGCCGCTGGAGCCACCGTCACCTACACCCTCGCGGACTGCACCGGCCCCTACGGCCTGGTGAAGGTCTCGGGCACGCTGACGGCCGTCTACTCGCGCGCCACCGGTGGCGGGGTGAACGTCGTCATCACCGGAAAAGGCATCAAGGCCAACGGCGCCACCCTCGACGTCAACAGCACGGTGGTGGGCACCATGACCAACGGGGTGAAGAAGGCGGTGGTCACGGTCGACGCCGGAGGTACCGGTCCGCGGGGCGGCGGGCTCACCCGCAAGGGCTCGTACACCATCACCTTCGACTCGATGACCGAGTGCGTGACGGTCGACGGCACCTGGCAGACCGGCGGCGCGCGGACTGGCGCCAGCACCGTCGTCAGCGGTTTCAAGCGGTGCACGGGCGAGTGCCCTGCGGCGGGCGGCTCCATCGTGCACACCGGGGCGCGCGATGAAGCAGTGACCGTGACCTACGATGGCTCGAAGGCCGCGAAGTTCAGCTCGACGGGCGGCCGGTCGGGCACCGTGCCGCTGCAGTGCGGCGGCTGACCATGACGTCGCGGGCGCAGTGGCACCCGACGCCGGCCCCTTCTTCGGTGAAGAGGCCGGCGGTGCCATTTCAACAGGCGGCAGGTTCGACGGCGCTGCGCCCCGGTGCCACAGTGGCCGTGATGTCTCGCGTGGGGCTGCTGGTGTTGACGTTCCTGGTCGGCTGCGGCCGCACCGACCTGGTCCCCCCGGTGCCGGTGGTCGAACCGCCCGCGCCCAACCGATGCGGAGATGGTGTCACCGCCGACGCCGAGGCCTGCGACGACGGCAACCAGACAGAGACCGACGGCTGTCGCAACGACTGCTCCAGCGCTCGGTGTGGCGACTCCGTCATCTGGGCCGGCGTCGAGCAATGCGACGACGGCAGCGCGGGCTCGAGCCGGTGTACCTCCACCTGCGGCCCCACCTCCTGCGGTGATGGGGTGCTGCAACCGCCCGAGCAGTGCGACGACGCCAACCCCGACGAGCAGGACGCGTGTTTGAGCTCGTGCGTGCTGGCGAGCTGCGGCGACGGCCGGGTTCGCGCGGGCCTCGAGCGCTGTGATGACGGCAACCCCGACGACTCCGACGCGTGCGCCCGCTGTCAGCCTGCCCGCTGTGGCGACGGCTTTGCGCAACGCGGGCTCGAGGGGTGTGACGACGGCAACCTCGACGACTCCGACGCCTGTAGGTCGAACTGTGAGCCGGCCCGCTGCGGTGACCGCGAGGTCTGGCGCGGCGTGGAGCAGTGTGACGACGGCAACCTCGACGACGGCGATGCCTGCGTGACCTGTCAGGCGGCGCGGTGTGGCGACGCGAAGGTGCAGCGGGGCGTCGAGCCCTGTGACGACGGCAACCTGGACTCCACGGATTCGTGCGTGGCCTGTGTGTCGGCTTTCTGCGGCGATGGCTTCACCCAGGCCGGCGTCGAGCGCTGCGACGATGGTAATTCTGTGAATGATGACTTCTGCGACAATGCCTGTACACCACCGGTGTGCGGAGACGGCCGGCGGGCGGGCGCCGAGGCCTGCGACCTGGGCACGCAGAATGGCGACACCCCGGCCTTTCGCATCACCCAGCCCTCGGGCACCCGCATCGGCACCGACGCCATCGTGCGCGCGCAGACCATCGCCCAGTTCTATGACTACCGCTCGGCCAGCTCACACACCGGCCTCGAGGTGGTGAATGAGAGTCGTATCTATCTCTTCGCAGACTCGGCCACCGGGCGTCTGTCTGTGGTGCTGACCCACGGCATCGACTTCGACGGCACCGGCGTGCGCCAACCTTCGGCCGACGTCGAGATGGACATCACGGGCCTGCCACCGGGCACCGGCCTCGACGTCATCGACGACCCGCCGTCAGAGATCGTGCTCGGGCCGGCCCCCGGCACCGCCTCGGGCCGGTGGACCTACAACCTCAACAGCGATGGGGCGGCGCTCGGCCCGCTGCCCTTCCCCGGGCGGTGGCGCATCACCGTCACGCCGCGCTTCCGCTCGGGCGTCACCACCTGGGGCTGGGTGAAGCAGGACCTGATGCGCATACCGCTGCGGCTCACCGAGCCCATCACCATCGAGGCCCTCGACAGCGCCAGCCTGTGTCGCACCGACTGCTCGGTGCCCCGCTGTGGCGATGGCAGGTTCGACGCTGGCGAGGTCTGCGACGACGGCAACACGGTGGGCGGCGACGGGTGCTCGGCCGACTGCCGACGCCTGCGGTGACCGGGCTTCACCGATCACTCCTTCCTCGACGCCCCCCGCCTGCAGGCGGCGACCAGCGGGGGGCTGGGTGTGCAGCGACCGCGCGCGCCCGCCATCACCCGTTTCAGGGGTTGCCCCCAGCGGCGCGTTTCGAGCGCGCGTCGACCCGGGACTTCCGTACAATGACCGCGATGGCCTTCCACGGTGACTGCTCGAGCTACCCCGTGCCCGAGCTGCTGCAGTGGCTCGACAGCTCGCGCAAGACCGGCGCGCTGCACCTCACGTGGGACGCTGGCGAGCGGAAGCTCTTTCTGCTGGGCGGCCAGGTGGTGGCCACCGCTGCCCAGGGGCTCTACGAGCGCATCGCCCGCGTGCTCGATCAAGGCCAGGAATCAGCCGGCGTGCGGGTGCTGGCGGCCTTGCGCGTCGGTCAGGTGACCGAGATCGCGATGGCCAGGTCGGTGCGCCAGGTCGCCGAGGAAGATCTGATGGGCGCGCTTACCGATCTCACCGCGTCCCAGGGTGGCCGCTTCCATTGGACCGAGGACCCCGATCGCGGAGAAGACGAGTGGGTCTCGCTCGAGCTGCCCTTGAGGCACGCGGTGTTCGAGTCCCTCAAGCGGCTCGACGAGGCCGCCGAGGTCGAGCGCCTGTTACCGGAAGACACCCGCACCCTTCGCGCCACCGACGGCCCCCAGCCGTCCCACGCCTTTCACCGCGTCATCGTGCACCTGATCACCCGCGCAGAGGGCATGAGCCTGGGGCGCCTGTGGCTGATGCTCGGAGTGCCCAGGACCCTGGTGAGCCGCGCGGTGTTCGACCTGGCGAAAAGCGGCCGCCTGATCGTCGAAGGCGCCAGCCCGCTGCAGGGTGACCCGGTGTCCGACATGCTCGAGCAGGGCGCCATGTTGCTGCGAGAGCGCCAGTTCGACGCCGCGGGGCTGGTGTTCACCACCCTGCTCAAGAGCGACCCACACGATCGTCGCGTGCGGGACTTCTCGCGCATGGTCGAGCGGGAACAGGTCGCCTCGCTGTACCGCGACCTGGCGCCCCTCGCGCGCTTCGGGGTGACCGAGCAGGTCGAGCACCTGCTGATGCTGCGCCCCGAAGAGCGCCACCTGGTGAACCAGGCCCGCGCCGGGCTCGACGTGTCGTCGATCGTCCTGGCCTCGGGGCAGAAAGAGGTCGAGGCGCTCAAGCTGCTCCACAAGCTGGTGCGGCAGGGGGTGCTGCAGGTTCACCGCGAGGCCTGATCAAACGGGAAAGGAACAGACGCGCCAGCCTTCGTCGCGCCTCACTGGGCGCCCGCAGGCGCAGGTGCGATGCCGCCGACGCCAGGCACGCCACGGTCGTTGGAGTTGACAGACACTGGCTCCCGCGGGGCCCGCCGACAGCAGCCACGAGAGCTTTGCATCGAGGTGCTCAGGTGTCTGGCTTTCGCACGAGCTGAAGCTCGTGGCCGCCTCGCGGGCTCAATCAGCGAGCGCAACGAAAGCCAATGTCGTCACGACCGCTTGCGCTCATCGCGTTTCGGATCGACGAACGCAGGTCGGCCGCTCTGCTGCGAAAGCCGCCGCCACGGATTTCGAATGACTCGCCGAAAGTCACAATTTCCCAGACATTCCCCGCCATGTTCCAGAGTCCCCATCTGCTCTGCCCGCTCGGAAGCGCGCGAACTTCAACGGGCGATCGAGCCGCATACCGCGCGCGCTCCGAGGTCGGCAGGTCATCGCCCCATGGAAAGCGCACGGCGCGGCCAGCCCTTGCCGCGTACTCCCATTCAGAAGCCGTCGGCAGCCTCATGTGGTGGCCGGTGCAGAACGCGGTTGCCATGGCAGTCGAAACGCAGACGACTGGCGCCTCGGGTTCTCCATACTCACACTCTGGCGGCTCGCATTGGCCCTTTTCAACGCAGCGAGAGTACTCCGCATTCGATACCTCGGCGCTCATCATGTAGAAATCATCAAGACGGAACTCGTCCGTAGCTTCTTCGTCCTCATTGCAGGTTCTGTCATTGGGCGCACACCCCTGCGCGTAGATTCCTCCAGGGAGCCACAACAACTCCACCCCCTCGACGGATGAGTCGATGGCGCCAGCATGGAGGCCACGCGCAAGTTGAGCCCCGAACGCAGCTTCGAAGTACGCGAGCAGTTCAGAATCAGCTCTCACGGGCCCCCACCAGTCGAGGGAAAGCAAGTCCAGGTCAATCTCAAGGCCGGCGCGCACTGCCCGACGCACCGCTTCCTGGGTTTGAGGCGCATTCGCCTCGAGAGCGCTGCAGGCAATGAGACCTGCGAACGGTGCCGTCAGATTGTATTCTTCTCCGTCGACGGCAGTGCGTGACTCAACCGCGGTTTCGAACGCGACGCGAGCATCGGTCGTCCTTGATTCACCGAGGCGGTTCCAACCCTCGGCAATCGAAACCACGAACTCACGGGTGAGGGCGGGCCTGAGCTTGAGTCGAAGAACCGACAACTTCGACAGCGCCTCTTCATCTGGCCCTTGCGACTCGATGCGGTTGATCAGCTTGATCGCGGTGAGCGTTTCGCCTCGGTCGGTGAGAAGCCCCGCTGCTCGAAGCCCAAGCTCATGTTCGGAGGGCACCGCGTTGAAGGCAAGCTCGAACTCCCGGGCTGCAAGAACAGGCAAGTCGCGCCGAAGGGCCTGCTCGCCAAGCTCAGCGTGTCTGGCCATCTCGACTGCAGCTTCAATCGCAGCCTGGAGCTTGAGGACGGGCGGGCTCTCAGGGGCCAGTACAACTGCTCGACCGATGCTCGTTTGGGCCGAGCCGAAGACCCGTTGTTTGTAGAGTGCGAGAGCCAGATAGTAGTGCGCGTCTGCATTCTCATCATCGTTCGCGATGGCCTCTTGCGCGGACACCAGTGCCTCGATGTATTGCTCATCTCGAATCTTGCGATCCGCATCTGCAATTTGTTCGTGAAGACGAGTCTTCTGTCGACTGCGCCAGCCGAAGCTCGCAGCGAGCACAATCACGGCACAGCCGACGACCCCGATCAGCCTCGCTCGATGCTTCACGGAAGCCTCTTGGGTTTGGGCAACGAGAGATCGATGGTGTCTTTGCGGTCTGGCTTTTTTGCCGCGACGGGATCGTTGATGAAGCCCTGCTCGAGGCCGTCGGGGGTCATCAGGGTTCGATAGCCCACACCGAATGTGCGGTTGAAGCTCAGGGGGCCGAAGCTCGCACCCAGGGTCAGAAACGCGGCCGTCTCATTCGACGTCGCTGTTTGTGTCGAAACGATCTCGGCGGCCCCACCAAACCTGACGCCCCTGGCTGCTGTGGGCTCGAAGCCAAATCTGAAGTTTGCCCCCAACTGTCCGGGCGACGAAAAGAGAGACACGCTGTTGATCGTCGCTTGAAATGTTGGAAGCGCAGATGTCGAAAGTGATTGCTGAAATGGCTCTGTTGAAGCGATCGCCTCAACCAAGCCACTGAACTCGGCCTACTGAGTCTTCTTCGTGTCAGTGAGATCCTGAAGGTATGCTTTGTATTGCGCGTCGCCCTCCGAGACCACCTGTTTCAGGACACCGTCCCAGAGCTTCCACGTCGATGCGAGTGCTCCCAGGACTTCGAGATCGGGTTTGGTCCGGCCGATCTCGGAATCGAACTCTCCCGTGATCGTCTCGAGTTTGGCTTCAAGCTCCCTGGTTTTCTTCTTCTCAGCAGCGAACTTCTCGGCCTGTTCAGAGGCGAGCGCATTGAGTTCGATCGTGCGAGCGCTCTTCCACAGGTTCAACCCTTCTTTGACCTGGGCGAGCGTCTGCGTGTTCTCGGACACCAGTTCGTCGCGTCTCTGTGCAGCAGCGTCCTGGTCAGCGCTGAGGCGCGAAAGCTCGGCAGCAGCTGAGCGTTCCTTTGCTGCTAACTGTTCTGCCGTAGCTCGAACGATGCTCTGGCCGCTGTGAGGGAAAGTCGAGCCCTCGCTCAAGATCTGTGAGCGCGTCTTCCCGCAGCCACTGCAGAACTCGCCCCTTCGGTACTCATCGAGTTCCAGGGCGAGCTGGCTCCGGCGCGCCCTGGATTTTCGAGCGAGGGCGGCAATCTTCTCCTCCAGCTTTTGAACCTCGCCGTGCCGCGCCCCGATTTCTCGACACAGCTTGCCGACCTCGGCTGCTGCTCGTTCGCGAAGTGAGCGCGCCATCTCGACCATGGCCCCTGGCGAGGGCGGTTCCGAAACTCCGATAGGAATCGTCTGCCCCCCGGCGGACAGCGCGTGCCCGATCAGAATGAGCGAAAGGACTCGTGGTGTCACGCCCACCCCAGGCGAAAGATGCGCGACGTGACCGTGGTGTGGGGAGTCGGTAGTGCCCCCAGGCGATCACCAGCATCGGCGCTTGCAGGGCGTAGACGCCGAGGTCGCTGAGGCGATGCATGTCCGCCGGCGGCTGCAGCGCCCCCGACTTCCTCACCAGTGCCTCGGCCGTCGGCGTGAATGGGATGCCTCGCTTCAGGGGGAAGTGAAAGCAAGAAGGAGGCTTCAAGGAAAGCCGAAAAACGGGAAGGGTGTCGAGGGGAGTCGGGGCCCGCCGGTCTTGGAAAGTGGTTTGGGGCTGGGCGTGCCAGTCAGTCAGAGCCTCGAGACGGGCGTTGGCACCAGACGGCCCGTCAGCGTGCCATCGCCGAGTTGACCGAATCCGTTCGCCCCCCAGCAAACCACCGACGCGTTGATCAGCGCGCACATGGAGCTCGCGCCGCTGTCGAGGGCCGTGACGCCGCTCGAGCCGACGACGGGCCGTGCAGCCAGTGAGTTGGTCGTCGTGCCATCACCGAGCTGCCCAGCACTGTTCGCACCGAAGCAGCGAACGGTTCCGTCGTCGAGCAAGGCGCAGGTGTGGAGTTGGCCACCGACGACCTGGACCGCAGCTGCGAGACCGACGACGGAGACCGCAGTCGCACTGTCTGCCATCGCTCCATTGCCGAGTTGCCCGGCGCTGTTGGCACCCCAACAGCGGGCGCTGCCGTCGGCGAGCCTCGCACAGATGAAGTCGAGCCCAGCCGAGATCCCGGTGACCACTGCGCCGCTCAGTCCAGGGACAGGCGCTGGCGTGCCGCGCCCGAATCCTGCGGAACCGTCGCCCAGCTGCCCACTGCCATCTCAGCCCCAGCACTCCACGTCTCCGGCGGTCTTCCGCGCGCACGCGAACTCGTTGCCGGCCGTGAGCTGCTCCGCGTTCGTGACCAGCGCCAGGCCAGGGGAAGGAACCGGCGCAGCAGTCAAGCCGTTGCAGAGCTGCCCAACGAAGTTGTTGCCCCAGCACCTCACGCTGCGGTCCGCGAGTCGCGCGCAGGCAAACCCGGAACCCAACGCGAGCTCGACGACGCCCGTCAGGCCCGGGACCGCGACCGGACTCGAGCGATTGGTCAAGCTCCCGTCGCCGAGCTGCCCCGAGCCGTTGACGCCCCAACACGACACCGTGCCGCCGAGGTGGCGCGCGCACGAAAAGCCGCTCCCGACGTCGATCTCTGCCGCGTCCGTCAATCCGAGCACCCGCGTCGGCTCGCTCCGCGGGGTCATGGTTCCATCGCCGAGCTCACCCGCGGAGTTGCTGCCCCAGCACCACACGGTCCCGTCACGCAGGCGCGCGCAGGTGTGGCTCATCTGCGCTGCGAGCTCGACCACCGCGTGCTCACAGGCGAGCCCGTCGGCGCCCAGCACCCGACCTTCGGGACAGCTGCAGGTGACGCTGGCACCGGTGCCGCTGCACGTCGCGAGCGCATCGCATCCTCCGTTGTCGATCGCGCAGCTACGAACCCCCGCATCGGCACCCCCATCGGCACCAGCATCCGCACCCGCATCGGCGCCCGAGTCGGCGGTGCCTGCGTCGAGCTGCCCCGCATCGAACTCGCCGTCTGATGGCTCGACCCTCGCATCCCCAGCGCCGCCGTCGGTCGACTTCGCATCCGGCTTCCCGCCTCTGTCATCAGAGCAGGAACAGCCCGAGAGGTAACAGAAGACAAGGCCACCCAATACCAGGGTCGACGTTCTCATCAAGGGTCGATACCAGCTGCCGCCGTGCCCGGCAATCGGAGGGGGGCGTGGTGAGCGGCGTGGAGCAGAACGTGGGTGGCAGCTGCCCTATCGGCTCGTGAAAGTCAGCGTCGCAATGCTGTGTGTGGCAGCGTTTTCCTGCAATCTCACATCAAACCCGCAGGGAAGGGGACTTGCGCTCTGTCGTGGCGCGACAGCTGGCTGGGGGTGCACCTGCCCTGGTTCGTTCTACGGAACCTGCAGCCGCTCGACGACAACCGTCGCCCAGGTGGGCAAGTTGCTGCTGAGGGTGGTGCTGTCGCGCAGCGCGACGACCCGGTAGATGCCTGGGTACAATTGAAGAGAGTACATCCAGGATGAAGTCGAACGCCCGTTGCAGCCAATGTACGTGGATGCGTTGAAGCGCGCGTCTGCGGTGTTGGTGAAGTCGAGGCGAAGGACGTAATCACTGCTCTGGACGCAGGATGAGCTGGTGACGACTGGGGCAACGCCGTTGCGAGTCACGACACCGGAAACCGTGTGCTGAGCCGGGACGGGAATGTCGAAATTGGCGGTGCGCGCCGCAGAGACAGCCAAGCCCATGTCGACCGTCGTCGTCCAGGCGGGCAGGTTGCTGCTGAAGGTGAGGGTGTCGCGCGTCGCGACGACCCGGTAGGTGCCTGGGTACAACTGAAGGGAGTACATCCAGGATGACGTCGAACGCCCATTGCAGCCAATGTATGCGGAGGCGTTGAACCGCGAGTCTGCGGTGTTGGTGAAGTCGAGGCGAAGGACGGAATCACTGCTTTGCACGCAGGATGAGCTGGTGACGACTGGGGCGACGCCGTTGCGAGTCACGACACCAGAAACCGTGTGCTGAGCCGGGACGGGAACGTCGAAATTGGCCGTGCGTGGCGCAGAGACGACCAAACCCAGGTCCACCGTTGTCGTCCAGGCGGGCAAGTTGCTGCTGAAGGTGGTGCTGTCGCGCAGCGCGACGACCCGGTAGGTGCCTGGGTACAATTGAAGGGAGTACATCCAGGACGACGTCGAACGCCCATTGCAGCCAATGGATGTGGAGGCGTTGAAGCGAGAGTCTGTGGTGTTGGTGAAGTCGAGGCGAAGGACGGAATCACTGCTTTGGACGCAGGATGAGCTGGTGACGACTGGGGCAACGCCGTTGCGAGTCACGACACCAGAAACCGTGTGCTGAGCCGGGACGGGAATGTCGAAATTGGCGGTGCGCGCCGCAGAGACAACCAAGCCCATCTCGACCGTCGTCGTCCAGGCGGGCAGGTTGCTGCTGAAGGTGAGGGTGTTGCGCGTCGCGACGACCCGGTAGGTGCCTGGGTACAACTGAAGGGAGTACATCCACGATGACGTCGAACGACCGTTGCAGCCAATGTACGTGGAGGCGTTGAAGCGAGAGTCTGCGGTGTTGGTGAAGTCGAGGCGAAGGACAGAATCACTGCTCTGGACACAGGACGCGCTGGTGACGACTGGGGCAACGCCGTTGCGAGTCACGACGCCGGTAACCGTGTGCTGAGCCGGGACGGGAACGTCGAAATTGGCAGTGCGCGGTGCTGAGACAACCAAGCCCATGTCGACGGTTGTCGCCCAGGTGGGCAGGTTGGTGCTGAAGGTGGTGCTGTCGCGCGTCGCGACGACCCGGTAGGTGCCTGGGTACAATTGAAGGGAGTACGTCCACGATGACGTCGAACGCCCGTTGCAGCCGATGTACGTCGAGGCGTTGAAGCGCGAGTCTGCGGTGTTGGTGAAGTCGAGGCGAAGGACAGAATCACTGCCTTGGACGCAGGAAGGGCTGGTGACGGCTGGAGCGACGCCGTTGCGAGTCACGACACCGGAAACCGTGTGCTGAGCCGGGACGGGAATGTCGAAATTGGCAGTGCGCGGCGCAGAGACGACCAGGCCCATGTCGACCGTTGTCGTCCAGGCGGGCAAGTTGCTGCTCGAGGTGAGGCTGTCGCGTGTCGCGACGACCCGGTAGGTGCCTGGGTACAATTGAAGGGAGTACATCCACGATGAAGTCGAACGCCCATTGCAGCCAATGTACGTGGAAGCGCTGAAGCGGGAGTCTGCGGTGTTGGTGAAGTCGAGGCGAAGGACAGAATCACTGCTTTGCACGCAGGATGAGCTGGTGACGACTGGGGCGATGCCGTTGCGAGTGACGACACCAGAAACCGTGTGCTGAGCCGGGACGGGGATGTCGAGATTCACCGACGTCAGGGTTCCTCCTCTGCAGACCCCGCTGCCGGGCGTGCACATGAATCCGGTCGGGCAGCTCGTCGGGCATGGCACACCGCAGACGTTTGGTGTTCCACCGCCGCCACACGTGGCGCCCGTTCCTGTAGCCGCCCACGCTTGATGTCGTGATCTGCCCACGCTTGTTGTCCGGCACGAGCGTGTCAGGTTGATCGAGGTCGATTTCACCGCGCTCGCGGCGTTCGAGGGTGGCGAAG
>VYLD01000489.1_pt1 | contig 14854 bp, 12 predicted proteins | sample 5114401 | NCBI WGS metagenome assembly VYLD01 (sample SAMN12291783, study PRJNA351875) | freshwater metagenome | isolation source: freshwater lake | place: USA: Michigan, Gull Lake | collected 2013-08-08 | reverse complement strand
GCCTGCGGAGCCGACGATCGATTTTCTCCGCGACCGGGGTCGTGAGGAGAGTCGGGTCGATGAGGCTACGGCCATCGATCTCTTGAGACATTCGCTGGCGAACAGCGGAGGGAAAGGCTCCCTTTCGCGCGAGCAATCCTCCACAGCGGTGGCGAGTGCCGTGCTGAGGTGGCGAGATTGTTAGCCCTTGTGAGTGCTCAAGCACTCGCGGAGCACGACATTTTTCCCGCCACGGCTTCAAGTCTTGCGCTTCAAGGCCTCGTGCACGTTGTCGCGCGAAGCCACCGACGCGATTCCTCGGTGCACGGCTTCCTCCCAAGCAGACCTCGGTGCCGATGCTGAAGTCCAGACGTCATTGGTTGCGGGGCGTGAGGTTGAGGCAGCTCGACGGCCGACGGGTCTTCAATTGCTCGAGGGCCTCGTCGGTGACCGCACAGGCGACCTCGAGGCCGCTGTGGAGGCCCGACGGAGAGGTGGTGCTGGCGGGGCCACCCAGTGACGACGACGTCACCCGCGTGCTGCACCGGGTGTTGCGGCAGGCGAAGCGCGACTGGGCTGACGAAGACACGCCCTGGCCCGACGACGAGTACGAGGCGTTGCAGCAAGAGGCCACTCAACACCGGCTGCCACTGCCCGACACCCCACGGCACCGCAGTCGCCGACTCGCCGTGGCTTCAGGCTTCTCGTTGCACGCCGACACCGCCGTGCACGGAAACGACAGGCAAGGCCTCGAGCGACTCTGCCGCTCTGGCGCCAGGGGGCCCATTTCGGAGTGTCGCCTGCGCCGCCTCGTCGACGGCCGCTACGAGTACACCCCCAAGAAGGGAGTCACCTTCACCCTCACCGCCGAAGCTCTCGTGCGGCGCCTGGTGGCTTTGCTGCCTCCGGCGAAGTTGCACCTGACGAGCTTCCATGGCGTCTACGCCCCCAACGCCTCCCTTCGCCCCCTCGTCACCCGCAAGCCCGAGGTTGAGGCGCCCGCTGCGACAGGGCCACGGGCCGTGGTGCCGAAGAAGAAGACGAAGCGCCGCCTCGACTGGGCCACCCTGCACCAGCGCACCTTCGGCACCGACGTGCTGCGCTGCCCGTGCGGAGGCCGGGTGATGCCGAGTGCGGTGAGTCTCTCTTCGACGGCGCTGGGCCTGGAGTGCAGAGCGCGAATGGTGCGCTTGCCGTCGCGGGTACTCCCGCCAGCCACCGCGCCGCCTCAGCTGGCCTTCGCCGTCTGACGCACTCCCTGAGGCTTCACCGACGCACGGCCGTCACGCCACATCTGCGTCACGGCTTCGAATTTCACCGTCGCCTTCGCCCCGAAAAACCAACCTCGGACGTCGCCGCAATTCGCACGTCGCGCTACCCTCGACCCGAGCGCTACACGCCACCTCACGCATTTCTGCAGTTTCTTCATCCTGTTCGTTGTGGGCGCGATGAGGGGTGATCTGCGCGACACGCAGCCACCAGTTCGCGGCATCCAACAGCTTTCCAACCGCAGCGTGAAGCTGCGCGAGGTTGAGCGCATGGGTGCGGTGCTGCCAGGCCCGCTCGGAGCCGATCGACGAGCAGCGCCGTGAGCCGCTCGAGCCCCGGCAACAGGCTGTTTCAGGGCAACGTGGCCGACTTCGACCAGCAGGCCGTCGCAGGCTGCCAGCCAGCCCTCGGTATCCGCCCCCTGCGACAATGCGTCAATCCGGGCGGCGAACTCACGCTTGCACGGCCTTCTAATTTAGCGATGGGCGATGCCGGAGGCGAGCTGCTCGAACGCGCACTCGACCCCGAGCGATGGGCGTTGCCCACTCGACGGGACTACAGGGGCCGCCGCGGCACCGACGCCAGATGCAGGAATGGGCTCGCCACCATCGACCGCAAGCTCGTGGGCGGTGGCACCAAACCACTTCAGGAAGCACACCAACGCTGTCCAGGACGACCCGGATACGGCTCGCACTTTCCAGAGCAGCACTCAGACGGCGAGGTACAGACGGTGGCAGTTCCGCCACAGCAGCGCCCCCCCGTCCCAGGGGGGAGCTGGAAGGCGCACGGGGTGCTGCCGACACACTGGCTGCACGCCGCTCCATTTGTCCCGCACGCCTGTGTCGTCAGACCCGGTTGGCACGCGGCGCGCGCGTCACAACAGCCAGAGCACGTCGACGCATCGCAGACGCATCTCCCGGCACTGCACTTTGCTCCGCTGTCGCAAGCAGCGCACTGGCAGCCAGTCGTTCACAAAGGCTGGGTCGGCAGGGCTGCCCACGGCCTGGTGTCATGAACTCCTGGGGTTTGAATGCGTGCTGTACCCAGCGGGTACCAGGCGCCCCTGACGACGGTCGAGCGAGGTGGGGTGTTCCTTGGCGTCCTGGTGTCGGCGTGGGGCTGCGATGCGGGCCTGCAGTGCGGACCTGGCACTGAACGGCAAGGCGACTCGTGCGTCGTGATGCGCTCCGATGGGGGCCGCGAGGACGAGCCGCGGCCACTCGACGCCGGAGATGGTCGCGATGGAGGAACCGACGCTGATGCCAGGAGCGATGCTGGTGTGCTGACGCCGGTCCCGTTGATCACCGCTGTCCCTCGCGTGGTGACCGTGCCTGGGATCGTCGCGTGCACGACCGCGAGCATCCAGACGTCGGACGGCACCCTCGAGCCGCTCACCGTGAGCGACGTCGTCGAGCTGACCGTCGAGGACCCGGCAGTGGCCGTGGTTGGGGAGCGCTCCGATTGCCGCTTCGCCGATCGGCTCGCCCTCATCGGCGTCAGCCCAGGCACGACCCGCGCGCAGGTCGTCGTTCGGCGCGCCGGGCTCATCGCGAGCGCCACCGTCTCCGTGATGGTCTTCGATTCGAGCTACGAGCTCAGGCCGTTGAGCTTCAGCGCGGTGGTCGTGGGCGGCGCAGTGGGGCTCCCGGGAGTCGGCGGAGATGTCGCGGCGCGCGTCCTCGGCACCGTACCGACTGATCTCCAACGCTGCGACTGCGGGCTCGCGCGCCGCTGGCTCTCGTTCGAGAGCGAGTCACCCTCGGTGCTCACCGTGACCGGCAGCCCAGGCCAGTTCGTCGCGCGCGGCGTCAGCGCCGGCACGGCAGCCGTTCGGGTGACCTACAGACCGGTCGGGAGTGCGCCGCGCTCTGCGTCGGCGTCGGTGCACGTGGGGGAAGGGTCTTTGGTCAACGTGTCCGTGCGCCTGGGCAAGCTCGAGGGCGTGCTCCCCGAGAGCCTCACCGGGCCCGGCGCCTGCGTGAGCGCGACCGCGGTCGCGAACTTCCTCGGGAGCCGGAACTTCTTCGATGTGCCTACAACGGGCGCTTCGTGGCTGGCGGGCCCTGGCCTCCATGTGACCGTGAGCGGCAACCCCGCGCGCGTCTGCGCGACAGCGGTCGGCGCCACGACGCTGCGGGCGTGCTACCGCGGCCAGTGCGGAACGACGAGCCCTGTCGTCCCAGGTGGTCCGACCCCCATCGCGCTCACGGCGACGGTGACCGACGCCAACCTGCAGCCTGGCGGTGGAAACCTCGCCTCGATTCACGTCTGCCCGCGCGTTCGGCTCGTGGCGAGCCTCAGCGACCAGACGAGCCTCGATGTGACCTCGAGCCCTCACGTGCAGTGGCGGGCCACCTGGGGCACGGCCCCCTGGAGTGTCACTCGGGCCCTGCGGCCAGACGGCTCGACGGCACAAGACGCGAACGGCAACCCCTGCCTCCAGGTCGAGGTGCCCGGTGGTCGGTGGAGCAGCGGCACCGCCCGCTTCAACGCCTCGTATCTCGGTCAGGAGGCGGGCTTCGACCAGGTGTTCGTCTTCTGACCCGCTCGGAGCACTGGCCGCCGTGCCGCGGAGCCCGAGGTGGGTGCGCTCCGTCGGGCTTCGCGGGTCAGCCGGCGCCCCGGGCGCGGGCGGTCTCCAGCGCGAACGTCACCATCTCGGTCGCGATGTCCTGCTGGGTGGCGCGCTCGAGGCCCTCGAAGCCCGGCGACGAGTTGAGCTCAATCACCCGGCGCCCGTCGCGGCCCTCGAGCATGTCGACGCCGCAGCTGTCGAGGCATACCAGCTTCGCTGCCCTTGAGCGTCGTCTGGGTGAAGGTGTCGGTTGCGAAGCCTGCGGAGCCGACGATCGATTTTCTCCGCGACCGGGGTCGTGAGGAGAGTCGGGTCGATGAGGCTACGGCCATCGATCTCTTGAGACATTCGCTGGCGAACAGCGGAGGGAAGGGCCTCGTCGGTGACCTCACAGGCGACCTCGAGGCCGTAATGCTGCCGGCGCCAGGGTCCTCGTCGCCTTCGCCGTTCTTGCTGAGGTTGGCGATCATGAGCGTGTCGATCTGATCGAGCACGTCGCGGCGCTGCTGCAGGTTCCACCGTTGACGCAGCGGCATCTCGAGGAACAACAGGCGCAGCTCTTCGACCTCGCGGGTCTGCCCCCACAGCTCTGGCGCGGTCGAGAAGACGGTCTGCTCACTGGTGACAGAGCCCATTGAGTCGGTGGTGTCGATTCCTGATTTGCGCCGAGTCGACGGCATCCCCGATAGGCGCGTGCTGCGCCTGTACGGGGGGGCGTGGCAGCCGCTGGCCGCGCCGCCCGAAATCTCGCCCAAGGTCGCCGAGGCGCGCCGAGCCCTGATGGCCGACGCACGCTAAAGCCCTTCGATGGCCGCAACGGGCTGCGGAACCATGGGCCCGACCGCGACCGTGCCACCGCCGGGCGACCAGTGCCTGACTGCGCGAAGCGCTACGACTCAAGCCCACGATTCGTGTACGCACAGGCCGTGCGCCTGCTGTCGCTGACGTGTGAGTCCTTTCGAAACCTCACGCACGTCTCGGTGACTCCGTCGGCGCACGCCACCATCGCGGTCGGCGAGAACGGCCAGGGCAAGACCAACCTGCTCGAGGCGCTGTACTACCTCGCGACGCTGAAGCCCCTGCGGGCCAACACGCTCAAAGAGCTGGTGCAGTTCGGCCAGGGCCACGCGCGGGTGCAGGGGCGCTTCCTCATCAACGGGGCCGAGCGCGACATCGCGGTCGAGGTCTCTCACGGCACCCGCACGGCGCTGGTCGACGGCAAGCGGGCCAGCTCGCTCGAGGCGTACTTCGGCGGAGTCTCGGTCGTGGCCTTCACCCCCGACGACCTGGCCATCGTGAAGGGAGGCCCCGACGGCCGCCGCGCCTTCCTCGACCGCAGCGTGTTCAACCGCTTCCCCGCCTACCTGCAAGAGAGCCGCGAGTACGCGCGGGCGCTGAAGAGCCGCAACCGGCTGCTCAAGGAGAACGCCCCCCACGCCCACCTCGCGGTATGGGACCAGACGCTCTGCCGGGTGGGCGCGCGCCTGCTGGTCCGCCGTCGCGCCGTGCTGGCCGAGCTGCTGCCGCGAGCCCAGGCCGCCTTCGAGCGCATCGGCCGTCTCGAGGCGAAGGCGCACTACCGCTACCAGCCGTCGCACCTCGAGGGTGACTCTGGGCTGGCCGACGAGCCGAAGCTGCAGGCGGCGCTGGCGCAGGCCCTCGACGCCCGCTTCGTCCGCGACGCCGAGCGCGGGTTCACCTCGGTGGGGCCCCACGTCGACGACCTCGAGGTCAGCATCGGAGACCACCCGGCCCGGCAGTACGCCTCGCAAGGCCAGTCACGCGCGCTGGTGCTGGCGTGGAAGGTGGCTGAGATTGAGAATCTGCAGCACCACAATGGGTTTCTGCCATTGTTGTTATTGGATGATGTGTCGAGCGAGCTGGACCCCGAGCGCAACGCCTTCTTGATGCACTATCTGGCTGACTCGGGCGCCCAGACGCTGCTCACCACCACCGACGCTCACCTCGTGCAGCGCGCCGCGGGAGCCGACACCACCTGGCTGCAGGTGAAGGCCGGGGTCATCGAGCCCACCTCTTCGCCGCGGTGAGGCGGCTCAGGGTCGCACAGGAGCGCTCGGCGCCAGGTCCCACTGCCAGCCGAACTGCACCTGAATGGCGCCTGCTCCGAAGCGACGGGGGTCGGTCAGGTAGCCCAGCTGAACGCCCCACCCGACCGGCTCGCGGCGGAACACCCCGACCGTCGCGCCGAGGCGAAGCGCCGATTGGGGCACCAGCTCGGGTGGGCCTCCGAAGGCCACGCGCTGGGAGAACGACAGCCCCAGCACCCACTCGAGTCGCGTCGTCTGCAGCCCGTAGAAGAGCGGCACCGCCCACTCGGCCTGACCGCTCAAAGGCAGCCCCACCCGGCCCGAGACCGCGCCCGCGCCCAGCACGCCCAGCGACAGCACGTGCCGCAGCGACGGCGACGACGGCAGGTTGAGCAGCTCACGCTTCACGTCGAACGTCGCCCCCACCTGCAGCACCTTCTCGGGAGCCAGCACCTGCCCCAGCACCTGCAGCGACGCTCCCACGTCGCTCGACCAGCCCAGCCCACGCCGAACGTTGACCCGCGCCTCGGGCAGCGGCAGGCCATCGGGGTATTGGTTGCACGTCAGCACGGCGGTGAACCCGCCGGAGGGCACTCCGCAGAAGGCCGCCGCGCCCAGCTGACCCGACAGCCGCGTGCCACCCTTCGGCACCACCGACGCGGTCTGCAGCGGCACCACGGTCGCGCAGCCACCCAGCCACAGAAGCGACAACACCCTGAAGGCCCGGCTCATCGCGCGCGCTCGGACAACCACTCGAGGACCTGCCCTGGCCACGCCGCCTTGAAGGCGGGCACATGGCCCTGCCCTGGAACCGTCCACAGCTCGACCGGCGCGCGGCACCCGTCCCAGAGGGTCCTCGTGGTCTCGGCGGCGTCGTCGCCCACCAGGTCGAGCGGGGCGCCTTCGCGCGGGCCTGGCGTGCAGCCGTTGCGTTCTGCGTAGTCCTGGGCGGTCACCTGCGCGCCGGGGTAGGGCCCACCCGCGGCCCCGGTCGAGCCTCCGTCGTAGCGAATGGTGTCGTCGTCGGTGCCGTGAAGCTGCACCACGGGAATCGATGGGCCGTCGCAGGCAGGAAACGGGGTCTTCGCCGCGCCGGCGACCGACACCACGCCCGTCACCAGGTCGCTGGCCTCACACGCCAGGCGCAGCGCCATGAAGCCGCCGTTGCTGTGGCCAATCACAAACACCTGCTTCGGGTCGACCGCGTGGTTCTTCTTGATGTCTTCGATGACCGCCCGCAGAAAAGCCACGTCATCGATGGGTGTCTGTTGAAAATTGCAGCAGGCGTCGGTGGCGTTCCAGAACCGCTTGCCCACCGCGTCGCGGGTGCCATCGGGCAGCGCGTACAGGAATTGGCGGGCTTCCACCTCTTTCGAGAAGGGGAAGATGAGGTCCTGCGTGAGGCCGGTGGCTGAGTAACCGTGCAGCAGCACCACCAGGGGCAAGGGCGTCGCGCCCGCGCCCTTCGGCACCCGCAGCTCGTACGGCCGACCGTTCACCACGTGGCCTGGCGCGCAGGCCAGGGCACTGCACCACAACGCCGTCGACACGAACCACCGCATGCCGGCGCGGATACACAGGTCACCTGCCCATCGCCAATGAAACCCGTGCCGCGTGGCGGTCAGACCAGAGCCCCGCCACCGCCACCACGACCCTCGGAGAGGTGACGGCCATGGGCGGCCCGCTCATGCAGGTGGCTCGCGGAGGTGCCACGCTGTGGAGGTCGCTGCTCAGGCCCTCCGGGGCCACCCGCCTGACGGTGTGGGTTCAGCCGCTGGCCAGCAAGTCTCCGTCGGCGGCCGCAGCGAACGAGCCTGGCGTGTGCCTGTTCGAGCGCGCCCGGGTGTGTGCCGGTCGCCGACGTCAAGGACTTCTCGTTCACGTCGTGCCGCGCCGACGAGTGCTCGGCGTGTGGTGGCTGGCGGCAGCAGGCCGTCGACGTGCGGGGCCTGGTCGGCCGACGGGTGGCGCTGGCGGTGCGGTCGCGCGCGGCGGGCTTCTTCTCACCGGGCGCGCTGGGCTAGGCCATCGGACCTGCGGCCATCGAGCGGGGCCCGTAGATCGCGATCGGCCCGTGTGAAATAGAATGGTCGCTCCCCACCACTGGGAGCACCATGTCCGACCTCGACGACCCCACCCAGCGCGAGCTGAAGGCGCTGCGCGAACGCCTTGAAGTCCTCGAAGCCCGGCTCAGGCACCGGCCTTCCCGCAGACCGAAGGTCACCGCAGCCGCCATCGCGATGGCCCTGGTGTGTGGCGCGGCAGGGGTCGTCTTCGCCGCCAACGGCAACTGTCCCAATGGCCTGCCGTTCTGCTTCGCCCCCGATACGCCTGCGCAGGCAGGCCAGGTGAACCACAACTTCAGCCAGCTCAAGGAATGGCTCGAAGCGAAGGTCGGGGCCGTCACCACCCCGGCCATCAGCACCGCCGCGGGCCTCTCGACGACCGGCGGGCTGCAGGTCAACAACTCGAACATCACCCTGACCGACGGGCGCCTCATCGGCACCAATCCCGCCGGCAACTTCCACATCGACGCCACCGGCAACGCGCTCTACCTGAACTGGTTCAGCGGCAACGGCGTCACCTTCGGCAACGGCGCTCAAGGCCAGGTCGGCCGCCTCGACAACCAGGGCAACCTGTCCGTCAACGGCCGTGTGACCGTTGGAAACACTGGCGGCAACGTGCCCTTCAACTGCGTGGTGCGCACCGCCAGTTCCGTGAACCAGGTCGCCTGCGCGGCCAATGAGATCGCCGTCGGCGGCGGAGGGCGTTGCTCTTACCTGTGGCGACTGACCGAGAGCCTGCCCTGGGGTGGGGCCAGCGACTCGGACACCCCCGTCAACGGCCAGCCCGCGCGGGCGTGGCGTTCCATCTGCCAGGTGTGGGGCAGCGCGGGGACGTACTCGACCCCGCAGCTTGGTTCGTACGCCATCTGCTGCCGGCAGTGACGAAGGTCATCGTCGCGCTCGTTGTCAGCGGTGCCGATGGTGGCGTCGACGCTCTCGAGGCCTGGAACGCGCGCAGCTCGTTGAGCGACATGGTGCGGCCGGCGACGAACGCCCGAGGCGGTGGGCTTGTTGCCGGCGTACTCACACCCACCTTGAGCCACATTGGCGGACAACACTGTCGGTGAGGCTCGAGCGGGAAGCTCTTCACCGCGGGCATGGATCAGCTGGGTACACTCGCCACCGTCCGTGTTGCCCTTCGCGCTCACAGCCAGCGGGCTCACCAAGACCTGGCGACCCTTCTTCGGCCAACCCCGGCCTGCGCTGCGAGGGGTGAGCCTGACCATCGCGCCTGGCGTGGCGTTCGGGCTCATCGGGCCCAACGGCGCCGGCAAGACGACGTTCATCAAGGTGCTGCTGGGTGTGGTGCGACCAACCGGTGGCTCCGTGACGGTGCTCGACGGCAGCCCCGAAGACGCGGCCATTCGCGCGCGCATCGGCTACCTGCCCGAGCGCCTGCACCTGCCCGCCGCCCTGAGGGCGCGAGACTTCCTGCGCTCGGTCGCGACGCTGAAGGGCCTCTTTCCCAGCGACGTCGAGCTGGGCCGCAGCCTCGAGCGGGTGGGGCTGCCAGACGATTCAAAGCGCATCGGGACCTTCAGCAAGGGCATGCGGCAGCGGCTGGGGCTGGCGGCAGCGCTGCTGGGCCGGCCTGAGCTGCTCATCCTCGACGAGCCCACCGATGGCATCGACCCGGTGGGGCGCCTCGAGGTGCGCGCGTTGTTGCTGGAAGAGAAGGCCCGCGGCGCGACGTTGCTGCTCAACTCGCACCTGGTGTCCGAGACCGAGCGGGTGTGCGACCGCGTGGGCGTGTTGCAGGGCGGCGTGTTGCAGCTCGAGGGGTCCCTCGACGAGCTGCTGGGAGCGACCGACGCCTGGGCGGCGCGCTTCTCGAGCGACTCGAGCCCCGAGGTGCTGCGCGCGAGCGGCTTCGTCGACGGCACCTTCCACGGCGACCTCGACGCGGTGAACGCGGCGCTCGACGTGGTGCGCGCGAAGGGGTGCCGGGTGATGAGCCTGTCGCCGGTGCGACGAGACCTCGAGCAGGTGCTGGCGCAGGTGATGGGGCCCTCGGCGTGAGGACGCTGCTGCGGGTGGCCGTCGACCTGCTGCTCGAGGCCTCGCGGCGGCGCTGGGTGCTGGCGTTGTTCGGCGGCATCACCCTGGTGCTGCTGGTGCTGGGCTGGTCGCTGCAGCTCGAGGTGGTGGACGGCGCGCTCGCGGGCTCGAAGCTGTTCGGCGAATTGCTCTTCGATGACCTGGTGTCGGCCAACCGGGCCCTGTCGGGGCTGTCGCTGGCGGTGGCCTACGCGGCCTTCTACGGCGGAGCGCTCTTCCTCGCGGTGGCGTGCAGCGACTTCGCGCCCGAGCTGCTCGCGCCGGGACGCATCGAGCACCTGCTGTCTTTGCCGGTGGCGCGGTGGCAGCTGCTGTTCGGCACCTACCTGGGCGTCATCACGCTCACCGCGGCGGGCATCGTCTACGGCGCGGGCGGCCTGACGGTGCTGTTGGGCGTGAAGACCGGCCTGTGGAGCATCGGCCTCCTCGAGGGCTGCACCGTGGGCCTGGTGGGCTTCTGCGCGCTGTACGCGGCGATGTTGTGCGCGGCCTTCTTCGTGCGCAGCGCCTCGGTGGGCGGGCTGGTCGGCGTCATCACCCTGGTGCTGGGCGTGGTGGCGAGCTTTCGCGAGAGCATCGCGGCCACGTTCGAGCCTGGCGCAGGGCGGGTCATCTTCTCGTGGGTGATGTTTCCGCTGCCGCGCCTGGGCAGCCTGGCCACGGTGTCGGCGCGCATCGCGGCCGAGCAGGCGCTCGATGGCGAGGTGGTGTCGCGGCTGGTCGTGGGCTGCGGCGTCTTCTCGGTGGCGCTGTTGGCGGTGGCGGCCTGGCGCTTCGAGAACATGGACTTCTGACGTGGAGCCAACCGTGCCGACGCGTGGATCAGCCCAGACCGTGAACGCCCGTCGCCGCCGCGGGTGGCCGTGGCTGCTGGTCGCAGCCGTACTGCTGGTGCTGGGCGCGTGGGTGATGCGTGGCGCAGAGCCTCCCCCTCGCCCCGACCCCCCCCAGGTGAACCTGCCCCGGTCGATGACCTCGCCCGAGCGCGCGCGGGCCGTCGAGCGGCAGACCTGGGTGCCGGTGCCGCTGTTCGACGCGGGGTTGCAAGACCGCCCGGCGAAGCCTCAGGACCCGCTGCTGGCCTTGATGCCCGAGAAGGTCGAGTACGGCGCGGTGGTGGCCGAGGTGAACGCCATCTTCAACTCCGAGCTGGGGCCGTTGATGTTCGACTGCCTCTTCGCCGGCGCGCAGGACCGGCTGCGGGGCTTTCGGGACGCAGGGTTCGACCCGCTGCAGCAGATCGACCGGGTGGCGGTCATCGACGACGTGCTGGTGATGACCGGCCAGCTCGAGCACCTGCCCCTGCCGCAAGACGGCGTGGCGAAGGACTACGGGCCTTCAGGTCGCATCATCGAGCGCGAGACCTCGCGGGGCCGGGAATACCTGGCCACGTGGAAGAACCAGCTGTCGGCGGTCGGCGACGACGAGGCCAGCCTCAAGCGCCTGCTCGACACCCTCGACCGCGGAGCTTCCCCTGGCCCCAAAGCGCTCGACGAGTCGCAGGCCTTCGGTGAGCTCTACGGCGTGATGGGCCCCAAAGGCCTGGGCCTGCTCTTCGGAGAAGAGGACCAACAGCTCAAAGACGTCATCGTCTCGGCGACGAAGGGCCTCAGCCTGCACGTCGACGTGTCCCACGACCTGGGCGTGGTGGCCGACGTCGAGCCCAATGACAGTACAAAGACCGAAGAACTGCGCCGCACCATGAGCAGTGTGTTGTCTTTGGCGCGGCTGAAGGCGCAGGCCAAAGGCCAGACGCGCGAGGCCGACCTGCTCGACCTGGCCCGGGTGCGCGGTGCCTCAGGGGCCGGGGGCTTCCGGGTCGAGGCCGGCGTCCCGCACGAGGTGATGAAGGGCCTGCTGACCCAGTGTGTGGAACGGCAGACGAAGCGCGCCGCCCAGCGCGCGGCGGCGGACGCAGGGCGCTGAGGCCGTCAGGCGGGAACATGCTGAGGAAAGACCACGTCGAGGCGGTGGCGCAGGCTCAAGGAGTGGGCCTCCGCGGGCGTGACGTTCGACCTGGTGGGCGCGGCGTACTCTCACCTCGCCCATCACGACGCTGCCACCGAGCTGCTCTTGCCGGTGGTGTTGCTGGCGTTGCTGGCGACCTCGTATGTGCTGCGGCCCGAGACCCGGCGGCTCTCAGGAGCGCTCGCGGGCCCACCACTGAAGTCGGCATGCCGCGCCGGGCCCCTGTCGCCTTCTCTCGACGCTCGGCGGCACCGAACCCGGCGCTTCACCGAGTTCGTCCGCCGCCGCGCGCTCATCGTCAGACTCCCGTCAGCGACGCCCGCCAATCGACCCACTTCCCGCGTCGCGGCGTGACCTCGGCCGATCTGCACCCGAATGAAGCAGACGCCGGGCTTCCTCCCACTCACGGCCGAGGTCGCCTTCGAGAGCGCCGAACTCCCGTCGTGGCTTCGCGGATTTTGCGACGCATCCCATCTGCTCGTCGCTCGAGCGTCCCACCCGGACCGCTACCCTGAGCGGCGCCCCAGCCGTCGATTCCTCAGCTGCAGGTAGCGCTCACTCGCCGCAAACCGCACCAACTCGGTCACCTCGATGGGCAACGCCCGCTTGCTGCGCAGGGCCGCGATGACCGGCGCGATCCCCCCGCACACCACCAGCCCGGCGCGGTTGGCCGAGTGGCGGGCCCCTTCCATCACCTTCGACAGGTCGATGGTCTTCGCGACCTGCGGCCACAGCAGCTTGATGCGCTCGAGCGACCGGGCAGGCAGCGCTTCCCGAATCACCCTCGCTTCGGCGGTGGCGTGCCCCTTGATGGCCGCGCCCACCGCGTTGAGCCCATCGCGCAGCTGTTCTCGCTTCAGCGTGCGCAGGGCGATCAGCTCGGGGCTCAAGGTGAACAGGGCCCGACCCGCGTAGAACCGCAGCTCGGCCTCGGGCAGCGGCTTCTTCACCGCCAGGCGGGTCACGATGAGCCGGGGCCGGTCGCTCTGCAGCGCCGAGAAGGGCGGGCCCACCTCGTCGCCCACGAAGACGTCGGGCGCGCGCAGGCCCAGCAACCGCACCGCCGCCAGCAGGGCATCGGCGGCCACCTTCGCGCCTTTGCCGCTCTCGAGCATGAACTCGTCGGTCGCCAGCGCATCTTTGCCCCGCGCGGGGAACAACCGGCACAGCGCGGCGCTGGTGAGCGCGACCAGCTCGGCGGCCTCGGTGCGAATCAACGGGTGGCGAAGGCCCGAGCGGTCGGTCGCCGACAGAATCAACCTCGGCGTGCGGGGCGCGGCGTTGGGGTCACCCTCGAGCGCGCGCGCCAGCTCGAGCATCAGGCTCGACCGGGCCGCGTCGTTGGCGGTGTCGAAGTGCTCGGCCAGCATGCGGTACCCGTCGGCCTCGAGGGGGGCGGCGCGGACCCGATCGAAGAGCGCTTCCCGCTCGGCAGACAGCTGCTTTTCGGGCGATGGACCGAACGACGACGGAATCGACTGCAGCGGGTCGCCCAGCTCGACCGGCGCGGCGGCTGGCAGCTCTTCGGTCTCGCGACGCACGGCAGCAGCAAACGCGGGCGCTGGAGCAGCCGGAGGCACGACCCCCTCGTCATCGGCCCCACCCGCCGCTTCGTCGTCGGCCACCACCTCGTCGCCGCTCACCTCGACCACGTCGTCGACGTCATCGTCAGCGGCGAAGTGCTCGCCCGCCTGCGCCTCGGCCTCGAGCGCGTCGGCGATGGGCTTCACCAGGCGCTGCACCCTGTGCGGCAGGGGCAGCAGCGGAATCGGGCGCTGGTCTTCGGGCTCGAGCTGCGCCCCGATGGCCTCGGCGAACGCCTCGGCGTCTCTGCGTTCCTTCGATGGCAGCAGGCTGCTCGGCACCGGCCGTGGGGCCCTGGGGTTGGGCACCACCAGCGGGCCACCGGGCAGCCTCGGGGCGGCGTGCGCCGGGTGGGAAAGCTCGGCGCGCAGCCGCTCGACGCGCTCTTCGTACTTCTCGGCGCGGGCCTCGTCGCCCAGGTGCTCGCGGGACAACCGGGCCAGCCGCTGCCACAGCGCCATGCGTTGCGGCCCATCGGGCGCAGCAGTGGCCGCGTGTTCCAACGCCCAGGACGTCTCGTCGTGCAGGCCCCTGGCGCTCAACCGGTCGACCAGCCCCAGCCAGGCCAGCAGGTGCCCGGGCTCGATCCGCACCGCTTCCCGCAGCGCAGCCAGGGCCTCGTCACCGCGGCTCTGCCGCTCGAGCGCCGCCACCAGCTCGAGGCGGGCGCCGCGGGCCACCTCCCCGCGAGGGTCTTTGGTGAGCTGGCGCAGCAGCACCTGCTCGAGGCGAACGTCGTCCCGCTCGGACCGGGCGAGCACCGCCAGGCGCGCGAGGGCCTCGTCATCGCTCGCCGCGGCGCTCAGCACCTCACCCCAGGCAGACAGCGCCAGCCGCGCGTCGGCCACCTGGTCGGCCAGACGTGCCAGGCGCCGAAAGAGCACGGCCCGGTCAGGCAGCGTCCTGGCAGCCGCCCGCAAGAGCCGCTCGAAGACCGCCACGGGGCCCGGGTCCTGCCGGGTGGCGCTGACCTCGGCGAGCCCGGCCGCGGCGGGCAGGAAGGTGGGAGCCACCTCGAGCGCCTGGGCGAAGTCGGCCCGCGCGGCGCCCACGTCACCCCGCGCCCGGGCCTCCTCGGCGCGCAGCACCAACAGCCGGGCCTTCTCGTGCGGCGCCTGGGCCCGGCCCACCCCCGCGTCGAGCGCCTGCTTCACCGCCGATTCGTCGTCGCGCTCTTCGAGGATTCGCACCTGCTCGGACACGGCCTGCGTGTCTCCGGTGAGCGCTGAGATGTCAGCCCAGACCTTCGCAGCGCCGACCGCGTCTTCGAGCTCGCTCTCGAGCAGCTCGGCCAGCTTCTCGAGCCA
>VYLD01000328.1_pt1 | contig 14978 bp, 11 predicted proteins | sample 5114401 | NCBI WGS metagenome assembly VYLD01 (sample SAMN12291783, study PRJNA351875) | freshwater metagenome | isolation source: freshwater lake | place: USA: Michigan, Gull Lake | collected 2013-08-08 | reverse complement strand
CTGAGACCGAGCTGCTTGCCGCTCTCGAACCGTACCGGGTGAGGGGCATCGAGACCCGGCGGCACGGCCAGCTCGTCATGCAGCCGGGAGCAGAACGCCGCCGCACGAGCAGCCACTACACGCCGCGCAGTCTCTCCGCGCCCATCGTCCGTCGTGCGCTGGAGCCGCTGCTCAAGGCAATGGGCGATCAACCGTCATCAGACCGACTGCTCAACCTGAAGATTTGCGACCCGGCGATGGGGTCGGGCGCTTTCTTGGTAGAGGCCTGCCGATTCCTCGCCGACCAGGTTGTTGCCGCATGGACACGCGAAGGCGTGCTCGCCGCGGCACCGAAAGACGAAGACATCGTGATGCGGGCGCGACGACTGGTCGCGCAGCGGTGCCTCTACGGCATCGACAAGAACCCATGGGCGGTGAACCTGGCGAAGCTCTCGCTCTGGCTCGTCACGCTGGCCAAGGCCGAGCCCTTCACGTTCCTCGACCACGCGCTCAAGTGCGGCGACTCGCTGGTGGGCCTCGACCTCGACCAGATCCGCGCATTCCACTGGAACACCGAGAAGCAGAAGCAACTCGACTTGGCTCAAGAGGTCTTCAAGCGGGCGCTCGCTGTCGGCTTGGAGAAGCGCCAAGCAATCTTGCAGCTTGCGCTCGATCTCGAGCGCCCATCAGTCAAACGTCCGAAGCAGCTGGCGCTGGACCCGGCGAGACAGAAAGAGCAGCTGCTCCGTGACGCAGACGATGCACTCGCGCCCGTGAAACGCATCGCCGACGCGTGCGTGGGGGCCTTCTTCGCCTGCGACTCGGACAAAGAACGCGAGAAGGAGCGCACCAGACGTATCGACATTTTGGGCGCCTGGTTGGCAAAAGCTGAAGACGGCGTGCCGCCTCCGCTACAGACAGAGGTGCGCGGTTTGTCAGCACCGGAGCGCGCGTTTCACTGGGCGCTAGAGTTTCCTGAGATCTTTCACGGCAAACGCCGCGATCCGCTCGATGCCGACCAAACAAACAGGGCGGCGTGGATGGATGGCTTCATTGGAAACCCGCCATTCATGGGTAAGACTGCTGTCGCCGAAACAAGCGGTCCGAGCTATCTCGAATGGTTGAAGACCGTATTCCCTGGTGACACCGGCGTGAGGGGCAACTGTGACGTTTCGGCGTTCTTCTTTCGTCAGGCCTCAAAGTTGCTGGGTGATCACGGGGTGCTGGGCCTCATTGCGACCAATACCATCTCGCAAGGCGACACCAGGAGCATCGGTCTTCAGCACCTACTGAAGCACGACAAGCGCATCATCTACAGTGCGACAAGTTCAATGCCGTGGCCTGGAGACGCCGCCGTATCAATTTCGATCGTTCATGTTGCGGCAGGCAACGTTGCGACGTCAATCCAGTCAAAGCACCTCGATGGGCATGTTGTTGAGCACATCGACTCCAGGCTAACTCCAAGCGCCGAGCGATCTGATGCGCTGAAACTCACAGCCAACAAAGCCTTGGCCGTTCAAGGGTCGATCCTCCTTGGCATGGGATTCGTCGTGACCCCCGAAGAGCGCGAAGTCTTGGTGCGAAAATCAAAGAAAAATATCGAAAGGATTTTTCCGTTTCTAGGCGGGGACGAAGTTAACACGAGCCCTACCCAAGATTTTCAACGATACGTCATCAATTTTGAACAGCTGTCCCTTGAAGAAGCAGCTGGGTGGCCAGATCTGTTGGAGATCGTTCGTGAGCGCGTGAAACCCGAGCGCGACCGACAAAGCGGAGCCCATTCCACAAGTCGCCGCAGGAAGGAATTCTGGTGGCAGTTTGACGGAGTGCGCTCAGACCTCTACTCGACAATTCGTTCTCTGAAGCGTTGCATGGTAACGGGCATAATTTCGAAACATCTCATGTTCTCGTTTCAACCGACGGACCGGGTATTCAGTCACAAACTATACGTTTTCCCCCTAGCTTCGTTCACTGCGTTCGCTGTTCTGCAGTCAAGAATCCATGAATCATGGGCCCGTCTGCTCTCGTCTACTTTGGAAGATCGACTGAACTACTCGGGCTCAGACTGCTTCGACACGTTTCCTTTCCCGATGGCTAACCCCGAAGGTGTCGTGGACGAGTTGGCGTTGATCGGCGAATCCCTGTACCAGACTCGCGCCAATTTCATGGTCGAAAGCGACGTTGGGCTGACGACCACCTACAACAGATTGAAGGACCCGGACTGCGAAGAAGCCGCCATTCAGGTACTTCGTGAAATGCACGTTACCCTGGACGAGGCCGTGCTCCGCGCCTACGGCTGGGATGACATCAAGGTTCCCCCATTCGTCGCTTCGAAGTCGGATGTCGAGAAGACAGAACTGGAGAGCTTCAAGAGCCACATCATCGAGCGGCTATTTGAACTGAACGCCCGCCGAGCAAAAGAAGAAGCACTCCTCGCGGACCCGGCCTCCAATAAGAAGGCACGCGCGAAGAAGAAGAAGAAGAAGAAGAAGGCCACCGACTCGACCTGAAGATCAGCTGTCGCCGCAAGGTGGGCGGTGGCGTACATTCGACGGCATGACGAGGGTGAGCGTGGGGTCAGCTGCGGTGCGCGGTCACCTGGTTGATGCGCTTGAGGCCGACCTGATCGGCCCCTTCGGAAGGAAGCCCGGTGACGCAGTCTCGGCTGCGCCGGAGGTGCTCCGTATCTCTCCGTCGCGTTGGTACCTCACGGGCTTCCTGGTGCCGCGAGACCAAGGCGAGATCGACGAGCCCGACGATGAGGACGACGATGTTGGTGCAGGCAACGACGAAGACGACGAGGAGTCTGCCAAGCCCGACCCCACCGTGAAGAAGGTTCGGCGCCTGTCTGCTTCGATGGGGATTTCCGTCTTCGTCCCCGAAACCACGACGCACATCACCGCGACGGTCTCATGGGCCGACTACCAGCGGATAGAGGTCGGCGACCGAAAGCAGTGGAGCCGCGCGTTCGTGCAACGCACCCTCTCCGTGCCCATCAGCGACGTGCAACTGCGCAAGGGCTTGTTGCTGGCCGGAAGCAACGGCCTGCGGCTTGAGGGGCGCGTAGAAAAGACGCCCGCCGGGAACCTGGCCGTCGCGATCTTTTTGGTGAACGCCCGCAAGCCCGAGGGGACCGCGGTCGGCCGGGACGAGGCGTACGCCTTTCAGACGCACTTGGCACTGGAATGCGCCGAGGGATTCCAGGGGCGCCCCGACTCGAGCGACGAGGCAAGTGACGACTTCGACGACCGCGTGAATGACCTTCAGTACCGCCACAGACGCGAGTGGGCAGTTGGCCACGGAGTGTCCGTGCGGGTGGACGAGGCGAAGCTGCCTGTCACGCGCATCGAGACCACCTGGCTTCCGACTACCGAGGTGCTCCCCGTAGTCGCACGAAAGCTGCCCGAGGTCGTCGTCCAGATGGAACGCCTCGCTACGCTGACCTCTCCGGCCGAAGCTGAGTCGGCCCTGCAGCCGCTGGTGAAGGCCTACCGTGACTGGGTCGAGGGTCAGGCGAAGACCGACGTTGGGAGCGCTGCCCGCCAGGAGACCCGTGATGAGCTTGTGCACCGCGCGCAGCGGGCCGCCACCCGGATCGAAGAGGGCATCGCGCTGCTGAAGAAGGACTCGCTGAGCTTCGACGCGTTCCGCTGGATGAACGGCGTCATGGCCGAGGCGGAGCGTAAAGAGAGGCCAGACAACGCCCCCGAGTGGCGGCTCTTCCAACTCGCCTTCATCCTGCTGAACCTCCCTTCGGTGCAGGACCAGGGGCACACCGACCGCGAGCTGGTCGAGCTCATCTTCTTCCCCACCGGTGGCGGCAAGACGCAGGCCTACCTTGGGCTTATCGCCTTCGCGCTCTTGCTCCGCCGCCTGCGCGGCCAGGCGCGGCCCGACAAGGGGCTCGGGGTCGCGGTGCTGCTCAGGTACACGTTGCGACTGCTGACGCTTGACCAGCTCGGCCGAGCGTCGACCCTCATCTGCGGCCTCGAGCTGCTCCGACAGAAGGAGGCCAAGCGGCTCGGCGACGTCCGCTTCTCGATTGGCCTGTGGGTCGGCCGTTCTGCGACCGCCAACACTCTCGAGCAGGTTGCGAAGCAGATCACCGAATACAAGAACGACAACAGCCAGCGAGCCCAGTCCCCGTTTCCGCTTGCGACGTGCCCGTGGTGCGGCGCCGAGTTCGCCCGCGACTGCTTCATCCTCAAGCCGAAGACCCACCCCGAAGAGGTGCTCGTCGGCTGTGCGAACATCGACTGCCCCTTCAACCTCGGGAGGAACAACGAGGGCCTGCCGGTCCTCTTCGTTGACGAGCAGATCTACAGAGAGCTGCCGTGTTTTCTCGTCGCCACCGTCGACAAGTTCGCGCTGCTGCCGTGGCGTGGGGAGACTGGGCTGCTCTTTGGTCGGGCGCTCGGGCGGACGGGCAAACACTTCGTTGGGCCATGCGACGACGCCGCATCAATCAAGTCGGCGGTCGTAAGGCTGCCTCAGGGGGTTCCGCCACCGGAGCTCATCGTGCAAGACGAGCTGCACCTCATCTCAGGGCCGCTGGGCAGCATGGTCGGGCTCTACGAGGCGGCGGTGCTGACTCTGGCACCCGGCGCGAAGCTGGTGGCGTCCACTGCAACGGTTCGTCGTTCTCAGCAGCAGGTGCTCAGGCTCTATGGGCGCGCCGTCGCGCTGTTCCCCCCGCCGGGTGTCGACGCCTCCGAAACCTTCTTCGCCAGTGTGGGCACGACCGGAGCACGCGAGTACCTCGGCGTGGCAGCGCCGGGGCGTCCGATGAAGTCCATCTTGTTGCGCGTCTACGTCAGCCTGCTCGCAGCGGCGGCGCACGGGGAGGATGTGCACAAGGAGTTCGCCGACCCGTACCTGTCGCTCGTCGGCTACTTCAACAGCCTGCGCGAGCTCGGCGGCATGCGCCGCCTGGTCGAGGACGAGGTTCGCCGTCTGGTGATTGACCGGACACGGCGCCGACCTGAGGACTTCGACCAGAACGTTGACCACTCCTGGTACCGGAAGCGCACCATTCAGGGCGAACCCATCGAGCTGACGAGCCGAGAGAAGACCTCCGACATCAAGGCTGCGAAGAACCGGCTCACGCTGCCGCATGACAACCCGCTGGGCGTGGACGTTGTGCTGGCCAGCAACATGATCTCTGTGGGCGTCGACATCGACCGTCTGGGGCTGATGGTGGTGGCAGGCCAGCCCAAAACGACGAGCGAGTACATCCAGGCCTCGAGCCGCGTCGGCCGCAATGCAAAGAAGCCGGGCCTTGTCGTCACGTGTCTCAACGTTGCCAAGCCCCGCGACCGCAGCCACTTCGAGCGCTTCGGCGCCTATCACGACTCCTTCTACCGTTTCGTCGAGGCAACCTCGGTCACGCCGTTCTCTGCCCCTGCGCTTGACCGCGGGCTTGTAGGTGTCGTGGTCGCACTCGGCCGCCTGATGAACACCTCGATGACCGCAGCGCTCAACGTCAAGTCGCTGGATGCGCACCGAGAGGGCCTCGAGGCGCAGCTCGCTCTTCTCGTGAAGCGCGCGGGGCTGGGTCTGCCGAAGGAGGAAGCAGAGCGGGCCAGCGCCATTGTCCTGCAGCGGGCGAAGAGCCTTCTCGATTCGTGGCACACGGTCATTGAGCAGGCCAAAAGGGACGCGGCGCAGCGCGCCTACTCGCCGTACGACCCCGACGGCAAGGGCTACAAGGCGCTGCTGCGCACGGTGCTCGACCCAATCGAGAACCTCACGCAGGACGAGCTCAAGTTCGAGGCGCCCCTGTCGATGCGCGATGTCGAGGCTGGGGTGCACCTGTGGGTCCAGCGCCAGCCGCTCGGTGGCTACAAGTCACCGAAGACAGCGCCCCCCGACGCGGCGACCGCGACTGCGACAACGCCCGCCACCGAAACAACTGCCGCACCCGAGGTGACCGATGGCAACGCGTAGGAATCCCCGGGCCCACCGCCAGCTCAAGCCGCCAGATGGCCGCATTCGCCAGAGCCAGGTGGTCTCGACCTTCGGGCCTGGCAGCATGATCGACCTCGTCGATGACGCCGTGCTGGTGGGTGGCCTCGATTTCTGGCGCATGCAGGGCGGCGGGGAGGTCGTGACGGAGCCCCGTCTTCTCGAGGTCGTCGAACCGCTGTTCCATCGGAACAAGTGGCCGCTGAGCAAGGAGGCCCCTTTCCGCAAGCCGCCTGCTGGCGACGAGCGAGAGCCGTCTGACACGAACGGCATTCAGGTCTACGAGTTCCCGCGGTGGTTTGTCTGCCAGAACCCGAAGTGCCGCGCGCTCGCGCGAGCAAACAGTCTCGACCGGGTGAACCGTGAGTACCGACACCGGTGCTCGGGCCTCGAGGCCAAACAGGAGCGGTGCGTGCCAGTGCGCTTTGTCGCCGCCTGCCGCCGAGGCCACCTTGACGACATCGACTGGACTTACTGGGTACACGTCGGCGGTAAGTGTGACGCCCCCCAGCTCACCCTCGAGGAAGGCGTTACCGGGGACTTCAGCGAAATCGAAGTGCAGTGCACGTCCTGCAGGAAGCGGCGGCGCCTCATCGAGATGACCGTCGAAGACAAGCAGCTCGAATGCGAGGGGCGGCGACCCTGGCTTGGGTATGACGCTGGTGAAAAGTGCTCCGAGAAGCAGCGGCTTCTCATCCGCACCGCCAGCAATGGGTATTTCGCTCAGACGACCAGCGTCATCACCATCCCAGAGCCGGAGACGTTTCGGCGCCGTGTGCAGGCCGCGTGGAAGACGCTGGAGCACGCGACGGCGGCCACCCTCCCCGCCTTTCGCACGCTCCCTGACGTGAACAAGGCGCTCGGGAACGCGACCGACGAGGAAGTATTGAAGGCCATCGCCGAAGAGCGCGAAAGGAAGCCCGAGGGCGTTCCGGAGATCCGCACCGCCGAGTGGCTTACTTTCTTGTCCCAGCCCGTTGAGAAGCCGGGCGAGATGCCACGCGACCGCTCAGACAGCTTCTGGGCCCGACGCATCGCCAGACCCCCGCGGCTGCCACCGCAGGTCAAGGAGGTCATCCTCGCCCGTCGCCTGCGCGAAGTTCAAGCGCAGGTGGGCTTCACCCGCCTCGAACCCCTCTCGAAGGACCTTCAGGGGCGGTACGACCTCGAGGTCGAGCTGGCGCCGTTGAGCCTTCAGCGCGACTGGGTGCCCGTCACCGAGGTGCAGGGCGAGGGCGTTTTGATGATCCTCGACGAAGCGCAGCTCAACGCGTGGGAGACGTCGGCCCCAGTGGTGCAGCGGACCGAGGTGCTCTTCAAGGCATGGGAGCGGTGGAAGGCGTACTCGAAGTCGAAGCTCCCGTTCCCTGGGGTTCGCCTGTACCTGCTTCACTCGCTGGCACACCTGCTCATGACCGAGGTCTCGCTGGAGTGCGGATACCCCGCAAGCTCGATTCATGAGCGGCTGTACTGTGAGCCGCATGGGTCCGAAGTACCTATGGCGGGCATCCTGCTCATGACCGGCACCACCGGCGCCGAGGGCACCCTCGGCGGCCTGGTCGAGGAGGGGCGTCGCCTCGGTCGCCACCTCGCCCGAGCGTGGGAGAACGCGCGCCTCTGCTCGAACGATCCCGTCTGCGCACACCACGAGCCGGTCGGTCTCGATGACCGCAACCTCGAGGGCGCCGCCTGCCACAGCTGCCTGTTCGTACCTGAGTGCTCGTGTGAGCGCTTCAACCAGTACCTCGACCGCGCCCTGGTGGTGCCCACGCTGGGCCACGAGGACGTCGCATTCCTGAAGAATCCGTGGACCTGAGCAGCATCTCCACGTCTGACCTTGAGCGGCTCCAGCAAGCCTTGGTGGGCGCCAGGCTGGGATACCCGCTTTCGCGCTTCGGGCTTCAGGGCGAGGGGTTGGACGCGTTCGTCGAGGTGATGCCAGGGCTCAACATGGTCGGCCGCGAGGGGGTATTGGGCGTCATCGGCGCCGTGCTGGCTGAGCGCCGAGGGCGGGCGACACCGGCTGAGCTCGTCTGGACCGGGCCGGAGTCACGCCGCAGCGGCGCCAGAGATACGGCGGTTGTGCTCGCTGACCTGCTCGGGAAGGCCACGAGCTCGGTGCTGTTGGCGGGCTTCGTTTTCGACCACGCCGCCGACGTGCTGCGACCGCTCCATGAAGCCATGAAGAGCGGGGTCACGTGCCGCCTTTTCGCCGACGTCGAGGCCGTTGGTGACTTCGTGCGCAAGAACTGGCCCTTCGGCCCGCCGTTCCCCGAGGTCTACGGCTTCACGCCTGAGAAAGGCGTTTTCGCCAGCCTGCATGCGAAGTGCGTGGTGGTCGATGGGCGATGGGTCTTCGTCACGTCGGCCAACTTCACTGACCGCGGGCAGACGCGGAACGTCGAGGTCGGCGTGGTGCTCGATGACGCCAGGCTGGCAGCGGTGCTCGAGGCGCAGTTCGTCGCTGGGGGATGGTTCGTTCGAAGCACCTGACATCGCGCACGCCCGGTCGGAGGGGAATAACATGCTGGGGTTCCGGAACCATTCGCAGTGGCTCGACATGTCGGACTTCGTCGTGCACTTCACGAAGCCTGGCGGCGACGACCCGACGGGCTACTCGACGATGATGGCGATCCTCTCGTCGCAGATCCTCCGCGCTGGCCCCGCGCAGTTCGGCATGGGCAGAAAGGACTTCGGGGTCGGTGACCTTCACCGCTCCGTTTGCTTCAGCGAGGTCCCGCTGGGCCTGTTGTCACGGCTGGTTGAACGTCGCAGTCGCTACGGCATCGGGTTCAGGAAGGACTTCCTGGCGAAAAATGGTGGTGCACCGGTCTGGTACGTGCCGTTCGGCTCCCTGCAGTACAAGGCGCTGGAAGAGCTCACCAAGCGTGGGCACCAGACCGAACCAATCGCTGCCGATCCCATTTGGGCGCTCACGCCTCTGATCGACATCACCGGAAAGAAGCCCGATGCGCCTTACGACTACCAATTTGAGTGGGAGCGCGAGTGGCGTGTGCCAGGCGACCTCCGCTTCGAGTCAAAAGACGTCTCGATGCTCTTCATTCCGGAAGAACTCCACGACGCGGCCCGCAGCTTTTTTCGAGACGCTCAGAACGAAAACACGGGCCCAAGCTATGAGTCTGCGTTCCTCGACGGGGCGTGGGACGTGAGCAAGATCACGGCGGTCCTCGCGGAGCCGTAGCGTCGAGCGCCGCAGTCGTTGGCCGCCCGGTCAAGAAGCCGGAGCGAACGCGGGTATCAGCCTCTGAGGCCCACACTTTCGCGGCGCCTCGAACCTCAGGAGGCTGAAAATGTTCGTTGGCACCACGAAGTTCACCCGGCTGCTGCAACTTGACGACTGGAGCTGTGCCAGCCGCTCAGTGCAGGCCGTCTTGAAGTTCTTCGGCATCTCCCGGCCGCACTGGCTCTTGAAGTCGCAACTCGGCACGAAGCCCGACACGGGCACCGCCGTTCACCAAATGATTCGGGTCTTGCGCCGCCACGACCTGCAGGTCGGCTACCGGCCGAGCCTGACCTGGCGCGAACTCGTGCGGGCGCTCAAGGCCGACGCGGTCCTCATCGTCCACCTCGACGGGGACCACGTCGCGGTCGCACATGGAATCGACGACACCCACGTGCACCTCGCCGACCCGAGCTTCGCGAGGTGCCCCGGTCGTCGGCAGACCCGCCGCCGCTTCCTCGAGAGGTGGACGCGGTGGGGGCTGGTCGTGCGACGCTCTCCCTGCACCGTACCGCGGAGGGGCTGACCATGGGCCTCGTCTACAAGATCTGCCCCCGCTGCTTCAAAGGTCGCCCCTACAACGAGGGGTGCAAGACCCCGGCGTGCGCCGAGCTGCAGAAGTCGCCGACCTACCTTCGGGATGAACTCGAGGGGCTGCTGCACATCGCCAAGACCATGCTCGCCGAGGGCGACACGGACAACGACTGGGCGGCGGCCGTGAAGGAGCTCGAGATTCAGGTGATGGAGTACGACGCTCAGAAGGGCGCGGCGGCGTTCAAGCAGTAGCTGCCGACCTAAGCTGGGTGATGCCCGTCCTCATCGAAGCCCTGAACGTGGTCGTCAAGCGCAGCTCAATCGACCGGCTCTACCCCGGCGGCTTCACAGCGTTCGAGACGTTCGCCCCGTACATCGGCCCAGGGGTCGACACGTTCTGCGCAGACGACCAGTTGGTGCGGATCGGCTTCACGAACTCAGGCGACATCAGGCTCTTCTGCGAACACCTCGAGCAGCTGGGCTTCCGGCCCCCAACTGACACCGTGGACCTGGTCGTGGTCTCGGCGGTCACCGGCCCTACTGTCCCCTGCGGCTGGCTCGAGCTGTTCCGCTACCAGGTTGATGACGGCGTCGTTCTGGCAGCACGTATGAAGGGCTCGGCGAGCCACTCGCTGATGGTGCCCTTCAAGTGGACCCGGGAGACCTCGCTGACGGTGAACTGCGTCTACGCGCCCGACAGCGAGCTGGAGACCACCGAGTACGTGGGCACCACCTGTGCCGGGGTCGACATCTACCGCGACGCGATCACCGGCCAGCCTCGATACATCGGGCGGTCAGTCGCTGCGCCCCCGCCCAACGACCGGGCGTAGCGTCGCCGTCATCGCCCACGCGGGCCGACGGCATCAACCTCACCAAACAGCAACCGACGGGCCGTTGACCGGCCTGAGGTGCGAGGTGCGTCGTGAGCGTCAGGCTCACCGCGCCACATCACCAGAATGCGAAGGAGGGAACTCATGACGAAGAGATTCAAAGTCGCATCAATACGGACCGCCGAAGAAAAGAAGGACTTCGCCACCAACTACGCTGAGCTCGCCCAGCTCGTCCGCCGCACATGGTTAGCGCCTGGGCTCCGCACCCGCTTCGTGCCCCAGGGAGTCACGTGGCTCCCCGGCAATCGACAGTTCGCGTTGACCTTCCACGACCCGTCGAAGACGAACCCCTCGCGTCTGGTCGTGGTCGACGCCGAGCGCCGGGGTGCGGTCGTGAAGGACGTTGACCTGGCAGACGACGACGGCGACGCCTACGACGGCCACGCCGGTGGCTTGACGGTGCACGGCAAGCACCTGTGGATTTCTTCATGGGGCCGCGTGCTCCGGTTCGACCTCAACGATGTTCGCAGTTCATCGCGAGCGCCGCTGCGCGCATCGGGTCACTCTCTCCCCGACAGCAAGGGGTCTTTCATGTCGTCGGATGGCTCCTTCCTGTGGGTCGGCGAGTTCGCTCACCCGAAGCACGGCTACGAGGTTGCGGACCACCACCGCTGCTCACGTAACCCGGAGAAGTTCGCGTGGATGGCGGGCTACCGCATTGGTGCCAATGGGCAGCCGACCTCGCGCGGCAGGTACGACGTCGACGGCAAAACGGTCGTCAGGCCCGACCGGGTGTTGTTCATCAGGCAAAAGGTCCAGGGCATGGCGCTGGCGAAGGGCCTCGTCGCGCTGAGCCTCTCGTTCGGCTCGGGAGACAGCAAACTGGCGTTCTATCGCTCCCCGTTCTCGGGAAAGGGCTTCGAAGTTGAGCTGCCCCGCGGCGTCACCAAGGGCTTCGTCGTGAACGGTGAGAATCACCTCGGCACGGTGGCGATGCCCGCCGGGTCGCAGGACCTTGAGTGGAACGGGCGTGGGCTGCTGGTCGGCTTCGAGGGCGGCTGCGACAAGTACCGCGAGCGATGGCGCGCCGAGGGCGGTGGAATCGAAGACCGAGTGTTGGAAATCAAGGTGCCGAGCTTGGGGAGGGCTACTTCTTCACCGGCCGAAACAGCTGCGCCATGTCGACGTCCAGCCCGACGCATAGACGCGCAAGCGACGTGAGGGTGAGGTTCACGTCACCAGCTTCAACCCGCTGAAACAGTCTCGTCGCCATTAGGCAGGCCTCGGCCGCCTGCTCTTGCGTCCATCGCTGCGCCTCTCGAGCCGCCCGCACGTTCACCACCAGCCGAGCCTGCAGGTCCCGATAGGACTGGCTCTCGTACTGGTCGACCCTGTCCGGCCTTCGCCGACGGATCTTCTTGCGCACGGCGGGCATCGCACAGCCACGCTATGGGGCTGGAGATTTGCCACCACGACGCTAGAGTCGTGTCGCGATCAAGCCGACGGGGTCGCGACTTCGGTCGCGCGAACAGACAAGAGGGGTACTTCGTGCACATCCGAGCAGTTGTCGCCGTTCTCGCCACCGCGCTTCTGGGCTGCTCGTCGAACTGGAAGCTGAAGGAAACCAAGTCAGAGATGGAGAACTCGACTCGGTACAGCGTCGTCACAGAGTCAGCACGCGAGGTGAAATTCGAGAAGGGCGACCCGTTCCGCGCACCCCTGTCCGTCACATTTGAGAAGGACGAAACGTCGATTCGGTCGGGCCCTGGCGCCCTCATCCACTTTTCTGGGCCGATGGGCCGCGTGGACGGCGCCCGCGTCGAAACCGGGAACGTCAAGGTTCGGTTCGACGAGGAAGAACCAATGCAGGCCAACATGGTGGAAATGCCCACCACGGGCAGCCACTTCGTGTTTCTCGGCGACGAGGACGATCTGCTGAAGAACATGCTCAAGCACAAGACGATGAAGATTCAGTGGGTGCTAGTTGGTGGAGGTACCCCCATCGACACCTTCAAGATTGAGGGTCTGCAGGAGGCATTGCTCAAGCTCTGCGGAAAGGCGCCCGCTGCCTGCAAGCCGAACACGCCCATCGGCCGAGCACTTGCGTCAGTCGGCGTCGAGGTTGCCGGGGGCGGCGGAAGTTCGTCCGACCAACAGTCACGGCGGGACACATCTCCGGCGAGCCCGACACCAGCCAGCCCCAAGGCGCCTGATGCTCTTTCTCTTCCGGTCGGCACTTTCGCAGCGACCACGCCACAGTGGAAGGCGGCCCGGGATGCGGTCTTGGCGTGGTGCAGCGCGAACGCGGGAAAGTGCCCGGACCAGGCTGTGCAAGACCTGAAAGAACCAGCCGACGGAGTGCTTGAGATCGGCGTCGAAGGAGCGCTCACAACCTGCTCGCCGGGCAACTGCCCCGGAACCGCGTTCGTCGAATTCAAGAAGGCTGGCGCCGCCTGGCGCATAAACAAGGTCGAGTGGGCACCGATGGGAGACTGAGAAGGCGCCCTCCGCCCGACGAACTCGAAAAGTGAACCAGCGCAACTACCCCGAGGGGCCATGAACAGAATCATTCTCACCTTCGCGTGTCTCGCCTCCCTGGCGGCTGCAGCCAACGAGCCCTGCACGACCGAAGGGAACGTCTCAGTTCACAACAGCCTGGACTGGGCAAACCTCGTGCGCTCCGGGTGCGCGACGATCACCGGCGAGCTCGCCATCGACGCGCCGGGGCTCACGACACTGGCTCCTCCCGCAACGGCGCTCACGAGCGTCGGAAGCCTCCGCGTAGTTGAGGCAGTCCGCGGAAGCGGCACGCTGACAAGTATGAACCTTCCCGCCCTCAAGACAATCGCGAGCGGCGGCCTGCTGGTAAAGGAAAATGGGGCACTGACAAGCGTGAGCTTGCCAGCGCTGACGACGGTTGCAGGATCCGTCGAGATCTCGGGCAACAAGCTGCTCAAGAGCCTGAGTCTCCCCAAGTTTGCGAAGGCCGGAAACGTGGCCATCATCTGGAACGTCGCGATGCCGAGCCTGAGCCTCCCTGCGCTGACGACAGTGGGCGAGGCCTTTGCCATCCACACCAACACCAATCTCGCGAGCCTCACTCTGCCGGTTCTCGCGACCGTAGGAACCGGTGGCCTCCTGGTCGAGGGTTCGGGAACCCTGTCGACCCTTGCCCTCCCTGCGCTGACATCAGTTGGAGGCGGGTTGAGTGTCTCCGGTCACAAGGTGCTCACAAGCCTCAGCATGCCCTTGCTCAAGACCCTCGGCGGGACACTGACCGTATTCAACGACGTCAACTTGAAGTCACTCACACTCCCGCTACTGAAGACCGTTGGCGGCGGTGCCGTTCGCATAGAGGGTCTCGACTCCCTCCCGAGCCTCAGCCTTCCCGCCCTGGAGTCAGTCGGGGGCAACCTGCAGATCTCGCGAAACATGAAAGCCTCAACGATGGGTGGCGTCCTGGCGAGCTTGAACTTGCCTGCCCTGACGACCTTGGGGGGCAGTCTGAGCCTCCAGGCGGCGGGGCCGCTGACCAGCCTGACGGTCCCCTCGTTAACGACCGTAGGTGGTGACCTAAGTTTCTCCAGCCCGTCACTAACGAGCGTCACCCTGCCGAAGCTCACGAGTATTGGAGGGAAGCTAAGCGTCACCAGAAACGCGGTGCTGAAGAACCTGAGCCTGCCGCTTCTTGCGACCGTAACTGGTAGCATCCAAATCAACGAGAACGACTCGCCGACGAGCGTGACCTGGCCTCTCCTGGCGACCGTGGGTGGCGGATTTACCGCCCGCAACAACTCGGCGCTGCCGACCTTGAGCTTCCCAGCACTGACCGCCGTGGGCGGAGAGTTGAAGGTGCACGACTGCCCTATGGTGCCCAGCCTGAACCTACCGCTGCTCGCGACCGTGACCGGAGCGCTCAGCGTCACCAACAACACTGCGATGAAGAGCTTGACGCTGACGGCCCTGACGTCGGCGCGGGGGATCACCGTCACTGACAACATGGCCTTGGCCAGCCTCAGCCTCCCCGCGCTGGCGAGCGCAGACTGGAACTTTGCCGTCTACAACAACCCCAAACTTCAAGCCCTTGATTTACCGCTGCTCGCGACGGGTGCGGGCAGCTTTGGAATTTCCGGTGACGGACTCTCCAGCTTGAGCTTGCCCCTCCTGGCCAGCGTGACCGGGGCCCTTAGCGTCTCGGCAACAGCGCTGAAGAGCATCAGCCTCCCCGCCCTGAAGTCCGCGGGACTGGGCGCGTCGTTCTTCGGCAACACGAAACTGAACCAGATCGACCTGCCAGTTCTGGCGAACGTCGGTGGGCTAGCAGCCCGTTGAAGTAACGGCTCTGCCCGGAGGGGCGGAAAACTCGCGTTCTATGATGTTCGGGGGGCTCGGAACGTCGTGGCCCCCGACGCATTCCAGAACTCGTGAGA
>VYLD01000326.1_pt1 | contig 14996 bp, 12 predicted proteins | sample 5114401 | NCBI WGS metagenome assembly VYLD01 (sample SAMN12291783, study PRJNA351875) | freshwater metagenome | isolation source: freshwater lake | place: USA: Michigan, Gull Lake | collected 2013-08-08 | reverse complement strand
AGGTCTTTTCGAGCCCTTGAGAAAGAGATGGACGAATGGTGCGAACGCGCAAAACTCGCCGCATAAAACTTGACTCATTCACGACAACTTCACTTCCACAAGGAAGCTAGCGACCCCCCCGCCACGCCAGCCTGGGATGCCGCCGTCAACAGCAGCTCGAAGAAGACCGCCGACCAGGGCGCGAACGCCGAGCTTCTGTGCTGGCCCCACCAGAGGCCCTGGCGAGGAAGACTCGAGCAACGAACGGTCGGTCACAGGCGACCGTCAACGGGACCCCCCACGGACCCACGGAGCGGGAAATCCGAGGTCGGCGTGCGTCGCAAGCTCGGCGGTCTGACGACCACAGCGACTGCCGCGAGCCTCGCCGAACGCGGGCGAGCCGGGCCCTTCGTCACGCCTTCGCGGCGCCGTGGCTGCGGCCTCGGGCTGCCAGCGTGGCGGCCACGGCCAGCCCCACCAGCGACCCAAAGGCCACCGCGGCGCCGAGATCGAGGCCGTCGGCCAGCCGAGCCGGAGTCACGGTGGCCCACCACGCACCGCCCAGGTCGAAGACCTTCGTCTCACGCCGCCGCTTCAGCGCCGTCAGCCCCGCCGCGGTGAGCACGCCGATCAGCGTCGCCACCACCGTCGTGAGGCCTCCCCGCAGCCAGAGCTCGGGCGAGGTCCACGAAGGCCCGCGGGGAATCGGCTGCACGTCTTCTGCGGCCAGGCGGGTGAGGTCCGCGTCACGCCACGGCGCGAAGCTGTGCAGCATGAGCAGGCCGGGCAGGGCAGCGGGCACCGAGAGCAGAAAAAAGCCGGTCCACCCCAGGGCATCGGCCAGCGCCCCCGCGGGAGGCCCCGTCAACGTTCGCCCCAGCCCGAACAGGCTCGACAACAAGGCGTACTGGGTCGCCGAGAAGCGCTTCTCGGTGAGCTGCAACAACAGGTACGCGAACGCGGCGGTCCCCAGCCCCGAGGTGAAGTTCTCGAGGCTGACCGCGGCGTAGAGCAGGGCTCGGTTCACCGGCAGCTCGGCCACCACCGCGTACCCGACGTTCGACAGCCCCTGCACCACCCCGAAGATCCACAACGCGCGGGTGACGCTCAGGCGCTGGGTGAGGAAGCCTCCGATGAAGGTGCCGAGGAAGACCGAGATCAACGTCGCGGTGCCGCTGCCCACGCCCACGTCCCACTCGCTGTAGCCGTGCAGCTGCAGGAACGGCCGAATGAGCGCGCTCGCGAGGTTGTCGGCCAGCTTGTACAGAAACAGGAACGCCGCGATCTGCAGCGCCCGGGGCCGCGAGAGGAACCCCACGAAGGGCTGCCACACCGCCTCGCGCATCGAGGTGGGCGCCGCAGGCAGCGCGGTTGGCTCGGGCGCGAAGATCGTCACCGGCATCAACACCAGAAACAGGGCGCCCAGCGCCAGGAGCGTCACCGGCCAGCCCCACAGGGGGCCGAGCGAGATGACCACGTTGCCCGAGACCCACATCGCGGCGCGGTAGAGCGCGGTGCGGGCTCCGGCGGCGGGCCCCACTTCAGCGGGCTGCAGCACCTCGACGGCGTAGGCGTCGATCGCGATGTCCTGGGTGGCCGAGATGAACGAGATCGCCAGCAGCAGGCCCGAGACGGCGCCGATGGTGGGCGAGGTCGCGATCGACGCCAGGCCCCCGAGCAGGCCGGCCAGCAGCAGCTGGGTGATCAGCACCCACCCCCGCTTGCGCCCGAGCAGCGGAGGCCACACCCGGTCCATCACCGGCGCCCAGAGGAACTTGAACGAGTACGGCGCCTGCGCGAGCGACATCAGGCCGACGGTCTTGATGTCGACGCCGACCGCCGCCATCCACGTCGGCACCGCCAGCCAGACCAGGCCCAGCGGCAACCCCGACGAGAGCGACAGCAGGGACACCGCGATCACCCGGCGCGATCGAAAACCCCCTGCAGCAGCCTGGCTCGCTCCGCTCACGAAGACAGGGTGCTCAGCGACGTGAGCAAGCGTTCACTTCAAGAACTTGGTGATTGCGATCGCCTTCGAGGTGTCGACCTCGGTCACGTTGTGCGGCAGCCGCTGCGTGTCGGGCCCCTGGTTGATGCGGGCGTGTTTTTCCATCGGCTGGTGATCGGGCTCGGCCGAGCTGCCGCGCTTGAACCACGGGTCCGAAGGGTGGCTCACCGAGGGCCCCACCAGCAGCCTGGGAATGTCGTACACGAAGCCCTGCCGCGTGTACTCGCTGGGGGTGTGCGTGTACGTGTCCATGCGAATGGCGTCTTTGGGGCAGGCGTCGACGCACAGGCCGCAGACGATGCAGCGCAGCTCGTCGATCACGAATGTCAGCGGGTACTTCTCGATCACCCGCGACTCGGCGTCCTCGTCGGTGGGCTCGTACTCGCCGGCCTCGATGTAGATGCACTGCGCCGGGCAGATCGTCGCGCACATGTAGCAGGCCACGCAGCGCGGCTTGCCGTCGTCCCGCGGCACCAACCGGTGCAGGCCCCGGTAGCCAGGCGGGTAGGGCACCTTCTCTTCGGGGTACTGCACGGTGCTGATGGTCGACAGGCCGGTGCGGTCGACCACCTCGGGGTTCGGGTCGCGCTCGCCGAACAGGTTCCGCAGGAAGTGCTTCGAGGTGATGACCAGGCCCTTGATCAGCTCGGGCAGGTACGAGCGCTCACGAATGTCCTGCTCGATGAGCTCTCGCTTCACCTGCACCGCGCTGTGGCCGTCTGAGTGGTTCGACATGGGGCCTTTTCGGGAAGTCAGTGCGGGTTCGAAGCGGTCAGCGCCGGAGCGGGCGTCACGCCGTGCCCGTGTCCATTCCCATGCTCAGCCTCGGCCTCTTCGCGGCGCACCTGCCGGGGAGGCGTGAGGGTCAGCATGGCCAGCCCCGCGAGCTCGAGCAGGCCGACGATGGCCAGCGCGCGCAGGGTGGGATCCCAGAGGATGAGCGCTGTGGAGACGAAGAGGTTGATGAGCCCCATCGGCAGCAGGATCTTCCAGCCCAGCGACTGGATCTGATCGTAGCGGAAGCGGGGAAACGTCCACCGGATGGCGAGCTGCAGGTAGCAGAGCAGCACGACCTTCACCCAGAAGATGGTGCCGAAGACGGCGCCCAGCAGCCACTGGTGCTCCTTCATGACCGGCAGGTTGGTGAGCCACAGGTTGCCGAAGGGCAGCGACCAGCCGCCGAAGAAGATGGCCGCCAGCACGCCCGAGAGCACCACCACCTCGACGAACTCGGCGATCATGAACAGGCCGAACTGCATGCCGGAGTACTCGAGGAAGTACCCGACGATCTCGGACTCGCCCTCGGGAGAGTCGAACGGCGCCCGCTTGGTCTCTGCGAAGGCCGCGGCAAAGAAGAGCACGAAGCCCAGGGGCTGCAGCACGATGCCCCAGGACGGCAGGCCCACGTCGAGGCCAGCCAGGTCGAACTGCCAGAGGTACTTCGCCTGCATCGCGGCCATGCCGTCTTCACCGGCGAGCTTCACCGTCGAGAACGCCGCCATCATGCCCACCAGCGACAGCCCCAGGGCCACCTCGTAGCTGACCATCTGCGACGAGGCGCGCACCCCGCCGAGCAGCGCGAACTTGTTGTTCGACGACCAGCCGGCCAGTGACGTGCCGTAGACGGCCAATGACGCGGTTGCGAAGAGGAACAGCAGGCCCGAGTCGGGGTTGGTGGGCGACATCATCACCTCGGCCGTGTAGTCGAAGGGGGCGCTGATGGTCAGGGTCGGGCCCGACGGCACGATGGCGAAGAGGGCGAAGGCCGGCGCGAACGCCAGCATCGGGGCCAGCTGAAAGAGCCACTTGTTCGCCGAGGCAGGACGAAAAGCCTCCTTGGTCAGCATCTTCAAGACGTCGGTGAGGATGTGCGGCAACCCGGCCAGCGAAGCGTTCTTGAGCCCCGGCAGGTTGATGCGCGCGCGGTTGGGGCCCATGCGGTCCTGCATGAAAGCCGACCACTTGCGCTCGGCGAGCGTGAGCAGCGTGGCGATCACCATCACCACCACCACCATCATCAACACGATGTTGACCAGGTGCGCGCCGCCGTGGATTCCGAGTTTCTCGAGCAGCAGGCCCTCGACGACCGCGCCGCCCACGTAGGCGAGGGCCATGATGGTGAAGAAGGCCCCGACGATGAGGCCGACGCCGGTGGCAACGAGTCCGAGGCGCATGTCAGGTCCCCTTCGGCAGGGTCAGGCCCCGCAGGTTCGGTACGCCCTGCTCACGCCACCCGGGAGGGCGGCCGTCAGCGCTGGACGGCATGGTGGCGATGCCGGGGCGGTTCTGGTTCATCGGGGCCAGGCGGTCCCAGGCGTAGTCCTTCAACTCGGGCACCGCGGGGCTCAACGCGCGGAAGATGTCGCGAGACGAGGCGGCCTTCAGCTCGAGGCCCAGCTCGGTGGCGATCGCCACCGCCCAACGCCACACGGGCTGCGAGTCACCACGGGGAGGAAAGGCTCGCCGCACCCGCTGGGTGATGCCGGCCACCTGGGTGAAGGTGCCTTCGTCTTCCACGTGGGTCGACGCGGCGAGCAGCACGTGGGCCGCCTCGGTGAAGCGGTTCTCGGTCGCCGACGTGATGATCAGCTGCTGCACGCCCGACAGCTTCGTGACGAAGGCCTCCGCGTCGACCGGCAGATCGGCGCCGAACGCCAGCAGCGTGGTCACCGTGCCCCCCTCGAGAGAAGCCACCAGCTCGGTGAAGGGCTTGAGCTCGACGCCGAAGGCCTTGGCGATCCACTCCAGGCCCTTGCGGTTGGGGTTCTTGTCGGCAGTGACCAGGAAGGTGTCGGCCTCGCCTGCCGCGCGGCCCGAGACATACACGGCCGGCGCCTTGAGCGCGTCGCGCGCGAACGTCAGCACCGCCAGCAGATCTTCGTTCGACAAGGTCGGTGACACCACCACCGTGGTGCTGCCCACCCGGCTCTTCAGCGACGCGCCGACGGTCTTCACCGCCTCGGCGAAGGGAGTCTCTTTCGCGTCGTTCCCCTGCCCGACGAGCGACTGCAGCGCGCGGTGCTGGTTGAGCTGTTTGTACGAGAGCCGGCCTTGATCACACATCCACGACTGGTTGACGGCGTCGTTTTCCCTCGGACGGAAGCGGTAGACGTCTTGGCCCATGTAGTCCACGTGGGTGCTGCAGCCCCGCGAGCAGCCGGTGCAGATGCTGGGCGCCGCCGACAGGAACCAGGCCCGGGCGCGGAAGCGGAAGTCGCGGTTGAGCAGCGCGCCCACCGGGCAGAGGTCGACGATGTTGCCCGAGTAGTTCGAGTCGAGCTTGCCCAGGTGCGGGGCGATGTCGACCACCTCGTGCGAGCCGCGGCCGAACACACCCAGCTGGGGCGCCTTCGCCACCTCGTCCATGAAGCGCACGCAGCGGGTGCACAACACGCAGCGCTCTTGATCGATCACCACCAGCTCGTTGAGCACCTTGCGCTTGTTGCGCAGGATCTTCGGGCCCTCGAGGCGCGAGGGCTTGAAGTCGTACCGCATGTAGTAGTCCTGCAGCTTGCACTCACCGGCCTGGTCGCAGATCGAGCAGTCGACCGGGTGGTTGAGCAGCAGGAATTCCATCACGGCCTTCTGCTGGGTCTTGACCTTGTCGCTGTTGGTCTTGACCGTGATGCCCTCGGCGACCGACTGCTGGCACGCAGGCACCAGCTTGGGGAAGTTCGAGGCCTCGACCATGCACATGCGGCAGTTGGCCGCGATGCTCAGGCGCGGGTGGTAGCAGTAGTAGGGCACCTCGCGACCGGCGACGCGCGCGGCCTCGATGAGGTTGGTGCCGGGCTTCACCACCACCTCGAGGCCGTCGATCGTCAGGGTGACGAACCCGGGGTTCTTCGGAGGCACCGGCGCAGGCGGCCCAGGCGGGGGCGGCCTGGGCGGCTCGATCTTCTTGTCGTCGCTCACTGTTCGACCTCCCCGCCGATCATGTTGATGGTGTCGAACGTCGGGATCAGATCGGCCAGCATGCGGCCTTCACACATGCGCGGCAGCGCGCTCAAGATCTGGAAGCCCGGCGCCCGCACGTGCACCTTGTAGGGCCGGCCCGAGCCGTCGCTGCGCAGGTACCAGCCCAGCTCGCCGTTGGCCGACTCGGTGGAGTGGTAGATCTCTCCAGGCGGCACCGGCACCCCTTCCATCACCAGCTTGAAGTGGGCGATCACGCCTTCGATGGAGTTGTAGACGTTCTCTTTCGGCGGCAGCGCGATGCGCCAGTCGTCGATCATCACGGGCCCGGAAGGCATCTGGTCGAAGGCCTGTCGAATGAGGCGCAGCGACTGTTTGATCTCGAGCACCCGCAGGTAATAGCGATCGAAGTTGTCGCCGTTCGAGCCCAGCGGCACTTCGAAGTCGAACTCACCGTAGACCCAGTACGGCTTCGCCTTGCGCACGTCGAAGTTGACGCCGTTGGCGCGCACGCAGGGGCCGGTGAACCCGAAGTCGAGCGCGTCGTCGGTCGAGATCACCCCGGTGCCGCGCATGCGATCGGTGAAGATGCGGTTGCGGGTGAGCAGCTTGTCGGTCTCGTCGAGGTGCTCTTCGATCTTGATCAGGCTCTTGAGCACCTTCTCGGTCCACCCGGCGGGCAGGTCACGGTTGAGCCCCCCGATGCGGCCGTAGCTGGTGGTGAGGCGGGCGCCGGTGAGCTCGGTGACGCGGTCGGTGATCAGCTCGCGCGCCTCGATGGCGTAGAGGAACGCCGAGAACCCGCCCAGCTCGAGGCCCGCCGCGCCGATGGTGGTGAGGTGGCTGGCGATGCGGTGCAGCTCGGCGCCGATCACCCGAATGAACTGCGCCCTCCGGGGAATCTCGATGCCCATCAGGGCCTCGACGGCGCTGAGGTACCCGAAGTTGTTCGTGAGGGACGCGACGTAGTCGAGGCGATCGGTGTACGGCAGGCACTGGGTCCAGGTGACGCTCTCGCAGGCCTTCTGAAAGCCCCGATGCAAGAAGCCGATCTCGGGGTCCATCTTCACGATGGTCTCGCCGTCGAGCTCGATCTTGAGGCGCACGGTGCCGTGGGTCGCGGGGTGCGAGGGGCCCAGGTTCACCACCATGTTGCGCGACTGCAGGTGGGCCTCGAGCTCGTCTTCGCTGGGGGTCGGATCGTACTGGTCGTCAGCAGAGGACATCGGCGTGGGACCTCGAAGAAAGGAGAGCTGCTGGTGGACGGCGCAAGTCAGTCGGCGACGCCGTTGGTGCCGGGGCCGCGGAAGATGTCCTTCAAGGGGCGCTCGGGGATGAGGCCCTGCCGCCCGCGCAGGGGGTAATCCTTGCGCAGGGCGTGCCCCTGAAACTCTTCGTACATGAGCAGCCGGCGCAGATCGCCGTGGCCGTGAAAGGCGATGCCGTAGAAGTCCCACACGAATCTCTCGGCCCAGTTGGCGCCCTGGAAGACGCTTCGAATGGACTGCACCTCGGCGCCCTCGGCGACCAGCACCTTGAGCCGCACGACCTCGTTCCGTTCGATGCTTCGCAGGAAGTAGACGACCTCGAAGCGGGGCTCTTGTTGATCGGGAGGCAGGGCGAGCCGGTCGACCGCGTCCATCGAGAGGAAGAGCCGAAAGGTCAGCTTCTCTTTGAGCAGCCTCGCGACGGCTGCCACGTGGTCGGGCTTGATGATGCCCCACGCATCGCCGTGACGATCGATGGTGCGCCCCACGACGGCGTCGGGCAGCTGCGCTTGAAGTTGGTCCAGGGCGAAGGTGCTCACGTGACTTTCAAGGCCTCCTGGCCGCAAACGCTGCGCCGGTTGAAACGCCTGCGAGGATATAGGGACGCGGTCTGGCCGGGGTCAACGTGATTTCCTTCGATGAAATCGGGGCTTAGGGGGCGCCAGTCACCGTGCTCACGGGCGAGACGGGTCAATGAACCCCGATCACCTCGCCGTCTTCGCGCAGATCGAGCTGGTACGCGGCGGGTACCTTCGGCAGCCCGGGCATGGTGAGCAGCTCACCGGTCAGCGCCAACAGGAACCCGGCGCCGGCTGAGACCCGCACCTGCCGCACGGTGATCACGAACCCCACGGGAGCCCCCTGCCGACTCACGTCGTCGGTGAACGACAGGTGGGTCTTGGCCATGCACACCGGCAGCCCCGCCAGTCCCCAGCGCTCGAGGCGGGCGAGATCCTTCCGCGCCTCAGCCGACAGCTCGATGTCCGCCGCCCCGTAGATGGTCCTGGCGATCGAGCGCACCTTCTCTTCGAACGAGGCCGTCAGCGGGTAGGTGAAGGACGGCTTCGGCGCTGGAGCGGCGAGGGCCTGCTCCACCAGCTCGGCGATGCCCACGGACCCTTGCGAACCTTTGAGGAACCCCTCGTTGCGTGCCACCTCGAGGCCCTCGGCGCGCACCAGGCGCTCGACCAGCGCGAGCTCTTCTTCGGTGTCTTGCGCGAAGACGTTGAGCGAGATGATCGGCGTCAGCCCGAAGCTGCGCACGGCCCGGATGTGTCGCGCCAGGTTCGCGAAGCCCTGCTCGATCGAGGCCAGGCCCGGTTGATCACCACCGTGGAACCGAAGGGCGCGCGCCGTCGCCACCAGGACGACCGCGTGGGGGAACAGGCCCGAGAGTCGGCACTTCAGATCGAGGAACTTTTCACCGCCGAGATCGAACGCGAACCCGGCCTCGGTCACCACCACGTCGGCCAGCGCCAGCGCGGCACGGGTGGCCGTCACCGAGTTGCAGCCATGGGCGATGTTGGCGAACGGGCCACCGTGTACCAGCGCTGGCACGCCCTCGGTGGTCTGCGCCAGGTTGGGCAGCAGCGCGTCACCCAGCAGCGCGGCCATCGCTCCCACGGCGTTGAGATCGCCAGCGGTCACCGGGTTGCCGTCGAGCCCCACGCCCACGATCAACCGGGCCAGGCGCTGCTTCAGATCGGCAATGCCGTCCGCGAGGCAGAGCGTGGCCATCACCTCTGAGGCGGCGGTGATGTCGAAGCCGTCTTCCCGGGGGATTCCGTTCGCCGGGCCGCCCAGCCCGATGACCGTGTTTCGCAGGCTGCGATCGTTCATGTCCACGCAGCGTTTCCAGGTGACCTGCTTGAAGCGCCGCTGCTCGAAGTGCTGCGCGTTGTCGACCAGCGCGGCGAGCAGGTTGTTGGCTGCGGTGATGGCGTGCAGATCGCCGGTGCAGTGCAGGTTGATGCGGGCGCTGGGCTCGAGGGTGGCCTGGCCGCCGCCGGTGCCTCCGCCTTTGGCGCCGAAGACCGGGCCCAGTGACGCCTCGCGCAAGGCCGCCATCGCGCGAACGCCCCGTCGGGCCAGCCCCTGCACCAGGCCGATCGAGGTGGTCGTCTTGCCTTCCCCGTACTTCGTCGGCGTCATGGCCGAGACCAGCACCAGCTTGCCGCGGGGGCCCTTCGCGCGCAGGCGCTCGAGCGTCTTCCAGGACAGCTTGGCGAGGTGCGGGCCGTAGGCCAGCAGATCGTCGGGAGTGAGATCGAGGGTCGACGCGACGTCGGTGATGGGGCGCATGGCGGCCCTCTTTGGGCACCAATCGGTCGTCGTCAAGACCAGCGCCGGTGATCTGGCCTATCGTGTGGTCAGCACTGTTCGAGATCGACACCGAGTGGGAACCGTGAAGAAAGCAGTGCCCAGGGCCGAGTGGGTGTTCGATGTCCTTCCGCCGTCCGGAGCGCGGCGCGGTGGCGACCCCTCAGAGCATGTCTTCAAACATGAGCTCGACACCTTCGTGCGAGAGGTCGTTCAGAACGCCAACGACCAACGCACGGGCACTCCCAGGGTCGACTTCACCGCCACCGAATACGAAGGCTCGGCCCTCGACGACTTCCTGGCGGCGCTGACGGTCGCCGAGCTTCGACGACACCTGACCGTGGTGGGGCCCACCAGGACGGGGCGCCGCATCACCCAGCGACTGGCGGCGCTCGACCGCACCCGGCGCCTGCGCGTGCTGCGCGTCGAAGATCGCAACACCGTGGGGCTGACCGGGAAAGAGGACGAGGGTGACTCGCACTTTCGGGCGCTCTGCAAAGACGTGCTCTTCAGCCACAAGGCCACCGGGAACGCCGGAGGCAGCTTTGGGCTCGGCAAGTCGGTGCTCTGGACGTTCAGCGGCTGGTCGACGGTCATCTTCAACTCGGTGCCCCACTCGACGCCTTCGGCAGAACGCCCGCCGCGCCTCATCGGCCGCGCCGAGCTGCCGTCGCACGGCCAGTTCGCGGGCCCGGGCTGGTTCGGCATCAAGCGCCAGGCCCAGGCTGGTGAGCGCGCCGAATCGGTCTGGGCCATGCCTGCCAGCGCCATCGCCTACGAGCTCGGCATCTCGAGGGACCAGCTCGACACCGGCACCACCATTCTCATCGTCGACTTCCGCGAACCCGCCGCAGACACCGATCTCTCCCTCGACCAGCTGCACGAGCAGATCCGCCGGGCCGCCGCGCGCTGGTTCTGGCCTGCGATGTGTTTCGCCTCGCGCACGCTGACGGTCTCCACCCTCGGCGCCGCGGTGCTCCCCGACCAGAGCGATGAGGTCGCCCCGTTCGTCGCGTGCTTCGCCGGTCGACAGTCCTCTCGTCAGACCCTCGAGGAACCCGGTGACGTGGTGGCGCGCGACCTCGAGTTCGAGCTCCCCGGGCGGCAGAACGGGCAGAAGACCAGCACCACCGGCCGCGTGCAGCTCGCGGTTCGTCTCGCCGAAGACGGCCGTCACCCACGCACCGGCCAGGTGGCCCTCTTCCGCGGCGCGGGCATGGTAGTGAAGTACTTCGATCGCTCGAGCCTGGCCACGCAGCACCGGCCCTTCCATGCCGTGCTCTGCTGCGGAGAAGCCCGCGACATGGCCGCGAAGACCCCGGCCGACGAGGTGGTCGAGGCGTTCCTGCGCGACGCAGAACCCCCGGGCCACGACGAGTGGGAAGCGACGCCGGCGCTCAAAGAGACCTGGCTGCGCGGCTACGCGAAGGCCCTCGAGACGCTGAAGGGGAAGGTGTCGCAGACGCTGAAAGAGATCGTCGCGCCGCCACCCACCGTCGGGGTACGTGGCCCCGAGCTGCTGCAGAAGCGGTTCCCCTTCGGCACCAAAGGCACGCCCGGCAGCGCGCCCACGTCGTTCTCGTTCTCGAACCTGAACGCACGACTCGACGCCGGCCGGTGGACCTTCTCGGGCGAGCTGGCGCCGACCCGGGGCCGGGGCGCGTGGGTCGCCGAGGTGCGCCTGCGAGAGGTCAGCGAAGAGGGCAGCGTGCTGCGGGAGGTCTTCATCGACTACCTCACCTCGGGCCGCGCCGACGCGAAGGTCGAGACGAAAGACGGCGTGGGCCGCATCAGCGTGAAGCAGGGCCTGTCGACGCTGTCGTTCAAGGGCACCAGCGCGGCGCTCGAGCGCACCGACGTGGTCGGGGCCTTGAGCCTCGAGGTCACGGGGCTGCGCGAATGACCGACAGCAGGACCCGCAAGGAACGGTTCCTGCCCTGGGCCTGGGACAAGCTGGGCCTTCAGATCTCGGTCGTCTCGGCGGTGCTCGACGGCCACGAGGCGGCGCCGGCAGATCATGAACGGCACCTGGTCGAGCTCGATCTGCGGTGGGACCGCTGCGTGGTGACGCTCGAGATCGCGCCCAACCACCCCTCGCTGCTGGACGAGCTGGTGGGACCCGGGGGCGAGGCCGCCGTGGTGGTGACCCTGCGCTGCGACGACACCCGCTTCAGGGTCGGCAGCCGCGTACCGCTCACCCGTTCGCACGATCGGGTGAGGGTCGAGCTCACGCTCGAGCGCTCGATGGTGGCAGGCCTCGTCGAGCTGCAGGCGTACCTGGTGGCGGAAGGGGGAAACCTCACGCCCGGGCTGATGAAGGGTGCGCGCGTCGCCGCCGGCCGGCCATGGGAGCTGCGGGTGGACCGCACTCGAGAGCCCTCCGGCGTCTCCCTCGATGTCCGCTACCGCAGCTTCAAGGGCGACCCGGCCACGCCCGAGCCCTTCGTCGGCAACGTGTGGCAGCTCGATCTCGAAACCGACGCTCCGATTCTGTGGCTGAACGCCGACCATCAGGAACTGGTGAGCGTGCTCGACGCGAAGGGCCAGGTCGGCGCTCGAGCCACGGTTCGTGAGGTGGCGTTCGACACCTTCGTTCCCCAGGTCTGGACCCAGCTGCTCATCAAGGCCGCGGTCACCTGGACCCAGCTCGGAGAGGCCGGCGCGGGCTGGCAGGACGCGGTGCTCGACGCCGTCGCGCGGATGGTCTGCCCCTCGACGGACACCGCGACCGCCAGGCGCCAGCTCGAGACCCAACTCGCCGCCCATGAGCTGCCCGAGGTGGTCTCGCGGCTGCAGGCGACCCTGCAGGTCGAGCAGGAGACCGCCAGGCACCTGCTTCGCCTGGTGTCCGAGGTGTCCACATGAGCGCCCCCGATGCGCTGATGGTGCTTCGCGCAGAGGGGGTTCGGCTGGCCACCGCAGAACTCGGTGACGGCCGCCTCGAGCGCTGGCCCGACGAAGCCTGGCAAGGCCTCGTGGAACAGCCGACGCGTCGAATCGACCTGACCGAGCTCACCCGCGTGATGGCCGACCTCACGCAGGCCTTCGCCCGCTACGACACCCGCATGGACGGGACGGCGGCCGAGCGGCTGCACCGGTGCCTTCAGCTCACGCGCCGAGAAGCGTCGGACGTGAGGCTGTGGCGTTTTCTGGCGATCATCGCGTACCCGAACGTGGTCCGGCATCGGTGGGAACACCACTCGGCTTCGACCATGCGCGCGCGCTTCATCAGGGCGGGGACCAGGCCTGACTCCAACGCCTTCTCACGGTGGTGGTGGATCGCCGAGCTGACCCGTCAGGGCGACCACTACGGCCTGACCCATCGCGCCTTCGCGCGCGCGCCGCTGACCAACGCGGTGTTCGTGCGCTCGTTGTCGTTCTTTCGCCCAGCGGTGGAAGCCTGCCTCACCGTGCTCGAGCACGAGCCCGCCGACGCGGTCGAGCGGGTGATGTTCGAGCTGAGCCGCTGGCTCGCCCTGGTGCCGCTCGAGGGGTTGAGCCGGGCGGACCTCGAAGACCGGTTGAAGGTCTGTCTGCGGCAGGCGAGGTGACGTTGCACTCTGGCCCGTTTTCTCGACGCTTCCGGTCACTGCGCTGCGGCGAGCGTTCGGTAGACGACGGACTCGGTGATGAAGAGCCAACCATTCCCATTCGGGTGAAGCGCCTCGGGGCGAACGGAATCGTTCGCGCGCAGGTCGGCGTCACTGAGCACGAGCGCGCGGTCAGTGGGGGTGGTCGTCGAGATCTTCCAGAGCCCCGTCGTCGTCCCCACTTTCGTGACGGTGAAGACGTCTCCGCCGCGGAGCACGGTGAGGTCGCGGTCGAGCCAGCCTCCCGTGACGATGACCGACGACGAGGTCGAGTCGAACGGCGCGCGGGTCAGCCTCGAGGTGCTGCCGGTCTCGACGAAGTAGAGCGCCTGGGCGTCAGCCATGACGAAATCGCTCTGCAGCGTGCCGCCGCTCGCGAAGACCTGGTCCATGCCGTCCGTCGCGTCGACCGCGCCGAGGTTGGCGAACGACGAGAAGTTGTCGGTGGTACCGACATGGAAGAGGTACGGCGCGACGAAGGCGAGTCTGGCGCGGTTGAGTGACTCCTTGACCCAGGTCATCGCGCCGCCCGAGACGGGAATGCGCTGAATGCCGAAGTCGCTCACGCCGAAACGCGCGCTGCCGCCGATGGAGCAGTAGATGAACTGCCCCGCGACGAGCAGGTCGGTGCATTGGCCGGTGGTGCCCGAGATGGTGGCGGGCGTGGTGGCGCCGGCGGTGAGGCGTCGCAGCCCGTTGAACTCGGCCCACAGCACGGTGTTGCCGCTCGCGCGCACTGGAGACAACACGTTCGCCGTCACCAGCTTCTGGACCTGCTTCGTCCCGAGGTCGACTGCGTAGAGGTCGCGGCCCGACGCCGTCGTCGAGTCGAAGCCCGTCACGTGCAGCGTGGTCCCGACGAGGGCGCTCGAGTCGATGTACCTCGCGGGCACGGTGGCGACCGTCTCGAGGCACGACGTCTTCGACGCGGAGCAGACCGAGGCACCCGGGCAGGCGCCGCAGGTCTGGCCCTCGACGACGCCGCAGACGGCGTTGGCGCGCGTGCACGCATCTGCGAGACACTGCCGCTCGAGGGCTCACACCGCTGTCCCACCGGGCAGCTCACCCCGGCACAGCGCGACTCACAGCGATTGGTGGCCGAGCAGCGCTCGGTCGCGCCACAGCCTCCGCAGGACAGGGTTCCGCCGCAGCCATCGGGCATCGCTCCGCAGGCCCCCATGCAGATCTTCGGCACGCAGGTCGTCCCGGGCGACATGGTGTTCGAGAAGAAGCCGCACGCGTTGAGTGTGATGGCGAGCTGGCCGGTCGCTGAGCACTGGAAGGCGTCGTTCCCGAAGCACGCCGACGCGCCGCAGCTCAGCTGGTGCGCGCCCCCAGAGGTCGACGCAGAACAGAAACACGACGGGCCGTCGGAGCCGAAGCCACAACCAACCAGTCCACTTGCTGCGAGAAGAAGAGCGGCGAGCCAGGTTTTCATGGCTCGTGGGTCGGCCGAGCACACAGCTCAGGGACATTTTGGTGGCCCTGCCTGCGAACGCCCCGATTCCAGCGGGCTCGAGGGGTTGAGCCGGGCGGACCTCGAAGAACGGCTGAAGGCCTGTCTGCGGCGGGCGAGATGATGGGGGCGCCGTCGGGAAGGCAGTGACGCGAGCGTATCGATCGCTCGAATTCGAACCGGCGAGTTCTGGTACGGTCGTACCGAAGGACCGCGGTCCTGATTCCATCGAGCGGACAGCTGCGCTTCGGGCCGGTAGCGCGCTCGTGTTCTTGAGGCTTTCTGATGCGACATCGCTGTTTTTTCGTGTCTCCTGTCCGTGGCCTGCGAAATGCCAACGACCGGTTCCGATGCGGGCAGTCCAGGTGATGGCGCGACAGGTGGAGGCACCTCGATGGGCGCTGGCGGTTCAGCGGCTGGCGGTGCTGCGGCTGGCGGTGCTGCGGCTGGCGGCTCAACAG
>VYLD01000747.1_pt1 | contig 15010 bp, 11 predicted proteins | sample 5114401 | NCBI WGS metagenome assembly VYLD01 (sample SAMN12291783, study PRJNA351875) | freshwater metagenome | isolation source: freshwater lake | place: USA: Michigan, Gull Lake | collected 2013-08-08 | reverse complement strand
TTTCAGGGAAAAAGTCCCTGAATTTTCCCCCTGATCACTCCCATGCCTGGTACTTTTTGATTGACAAAAAGTCTAAAAGTCTTACCCAACAAGGTTTTTAGATTTATTCAGCAGCTCCTAAGTAGGAAGTTTTCCTTTTGGGGAGTGGGGGGTCGAGTGTCGGGACGGACGCAAAGGCAAGAATTGCCCCGTTGCGTCCAACCCTCCACCGAAAAAAAAGAACTAGCGTTTTAGCCAACTCATCATCGCTCGTAGATCTTGGCCGACTTCTTCGATCGAATGTTCTGCCTCTTGACGACGCATAGCGGTGAACCCCGGTTTACCTGCTTGATTTTCGAGGACAAACTCTCTGGCAAATTGTCCCGATTGAATTTCCCCGAGGATTTGCCGCATTTCGGCCTTAGTCGCTTCCGTCACCACCCGCGGACCGCGAGTGTAGTCACCGTACTCGGCTGTATTGGAAATACTATCGCGCATTTTGGCTAAACCGCCCTCGACGATCAGATCGACGATCAGTTTTACCTCGTGTAAACACTCAAAATAGGCTAATTCGGGCTGATAACCAGCTTCCACGAGGGTTTCAAAGCCAGCTTTAATTAAAGCACTTAAACCGCCGCATAATACTGCCTGTTCGCCAAAAAGGTCGGTTTCTGTTTCCTCGCGGAAAGTGGTTTCCAAAACCCCGGCCCGAGTGCCACCGATACCTTTAGCGTAGGCCATTGCCCGATCGCGTGCTTGGCCGGTAGCATCTTGATAGACGGCGAATAAACAGGGGACTCCTTGACCTTGTTCGTAGGTGCGACGGACGAGATGGCCCGGTCCTTTGGGTGCGACCATAACCACATCGACATTATCCGGGGGAACCACTTGACCGAAATGAATATTAAAGCCGTGGGCAAAAGATAACACCTTGCCTGCGCTTAAATTCGGGGCAATTTCGTTGAGATAAATCGTTTTCTGCACTTCATCCGGTAAGAGGATCATGATCCAGTCGGCAATTTTAGCGGCTTCGGCCACATCATAAACCGGAATACCGGCTTCTTTGGCTTTGATTGCCGATTTACTGCCGGGATATAGACCAACAATCACATTAACGCCACTATCCTTGAGATTTAATGCGTGGGCATGACCTTGGGAACCATAACCAATAATAGCGATCGTTTTTCCCGCTAATAAATCTAAATTGGCATCCTCATCATAGTACATTCGTGCCATCGAAATCGCTCCTTAACTTCTTTTGTCACTGTGCAAACTCCTAATTATACGGGAAAATCACGCCCGTCAGAAGCATTTGATCGCCGGTTTCCTGGAGTCAAGAAAAAATAGTGCCTAGAAAAATTGAAATTTTCTCTAGATAATTGGGTATTATAACTAGGCTTGGCTGGCTTGATCTAGTGGAGCAGAAAAAAAAAGGGGGGGGTAATGGCCAATTTTTAGCTTGGACTTGGTTCTTTCACCAAAATTGATTACAATATCACCATCAATAAGCACTTCCTCTCCTCTCACCCAGTTAAGATTAACCTCGATCTGAACACAGATAATCGGGTTAGTACTTAGTGCCGAAATAGCTTCTCTTCTTCTCGATTTTTACCTTTTCTGGGTAATTTACCGAGTCAGGATCGTTTATAGACTGATTTACTGCCTTGATCGGGACTAGATGAAATCAGGTCAAAAAATTGTTTGCTTTGTTAATCACCAATCCCCTTAGAGCTGCCCAAGAAAATCTATGGTAAGTTTTTTTAAAAAGCTATTGACAAAAAAACCTCAAGGTGTTGGGGTAGAGATCACCCCGGAGCGTATTAACATAGCTCAGATCGCCAAACAGGGACAAAATTATAAATTAGTTAAATGTTGTTCGTCGGATATCCCGGAAGGCATCTTTGAGGAGGGAAAAATCGTCGATTCCCCCGCTTTAGCGGAATTAATCCAAGAAGTCCTCAAGGAAAATAAAATTAACAGCAAACGAGTCGCTACTGGTGTGCCGATGCGCGAGTCAATTATCCGGATTATCCCCATTCCCTCGGAATTGGACGATCAGGAATTGCGAAATCTGGTCTTAAATCATGAGGCTAGTTTATACCTTCCCTATCCTCGCGAGGAAGTGGATCTCGACTACCAAAAACTAGGCTACTTTCAGGATGAAGACGGGATCGAAAAAGTACAAGTATTATTAGTTGCTACTCGTCGGGAGATTACCGATGCCTATATGGAAACCTTCCAACAGGCAGGATTACAGGTAGATGTGCTAGAAAATAATAGTTTTGCCCTAATTCGGACGATTCGCGAGCATTTGCGACAGTTTAGTTCCAATGAAGCCGCCGTTATTGTTGATATAGAATTTGATAACACGGAAATTGCCATCGTGGTTGACGGCGTTCCCCAATTTTCCCGCACTGTCCCCATCGGCACTTTCCAGCTACAAAATGCCCTCTCCAGGGCGATGAATTTGCCCACCTCCCGCAGTCCTGAGATTCTTTTGGGGATGACAATTCCGATTATTGCCTTTGATAGTCTTAGCACCAATACCGGCACTTCCGGGGCCCCTACTAACGCCGGGATGACGGCAGTGATGCGCGTTTTAGGGGAATTAATCGATGAGTTACGGCGATCGATTAATTTCTATCTTAACCAAAGTGATGAACTGGAAATCGTCCAGTTACTTTTAGCCGGTCCCGGGGGCGGTTTAGCGCAACTAGACGAATACTTTACTCAACGTCTCAGCGTCCCCACCATGGCAATCGATCCGATCGCATCACTGAACTTAGATACAACTCAAGAGATTCCTAATACCGAAAGACCTGGATTAGGAACAGTTCTCGGTTTAGCATTACGGGAGGTATAGACAAAAATTATGTATAGTCTTGACGTTAATTTTCTTAAGGATCGCCATCTTAACCAAACGGGCAAAGGAACCCCCTCGTCCAAGATTTCCACCGCTATTAACCTGGGTAAACAAACACCCCTGTTGATCGGTGTGGGAGTGGGGGCCGGATTATTGACACTGACGGGATTACTCGGTTTACTCGTCGGTTGGCAAACCAGCGAAACTCAGGCCAAAATTCAGCAACTGGACGCGGAATTAGGTCAACTGCAAGCCCAAAGCAAAAAGCTAGAAGACCTGAGAGCGCAATTAACGGCAGTAGAAGGAGAAAATCAATCTCTGGTAACTGTATTCAATCAGATTAGGCCTTGGTCAGCCATTCTTCAAGAAATTCGCCAACAAACTCCCCCTAGCGTCCAGCTAACCAGTGTGCAGCAGGTGGAGGTTCCCGCTGCCCCAGATCAAGGGCAACCGAATCCAGCTACTCAGTTAAAAATCAGTGGTTTTGCCAGTAGTTACGAAGCAGTAAATGATTATCTCTTAACCCTGCAAGCTTCTCCTTTTTTACAGGGCAAGAAAACCGCGATCGAAAGTGCTGTCCTGGCCGATTTACCCGTACAGGTGGACAATGAGTACAAAAATATTAATGTTACTTTCCCCCAAGCGGTTCAATTTGTGATCACCGCCCAATTAAGTGATACTCCCGCTACTCAACAACTGCTCAATCTTACCCGGAATGGAGCACTCGGAGTTGTCACTAGGATTAATACTCTCAAACGCCAAGGAGCCATTCAACCATGACCTTTACCGAAGAATTTGAAGATCGCGAATTAGAGGAATTTGAAGAGTATCCTATCGCTTTCGGGATAACTTTTACTCCCCGCAATAGTGGCATCGCTGCTGGTGTGGTGGGTTTACTAGGTTCTTTCTATCTGCTTTTTAACTGGGTGATGCCCGCTTATAATACCTTGCAACAGTTGCAAAACGATGCAGCTGGCAAACAACAACAGTTAGATCAACAAAAAAGCGGTCTGAGAGCCTCCGAATTCCAAACAATCGAGAGTCAGTTGCAAGAAAAAAAAGCTATTAAACAGCAAATACTCGCGCTTTTTGCCAAAGAAGAGGACTTAAGCACGATTCTCTTAGATATTAGTAATATCTTTAAGTCTCGCAATGTTAAGCTGATTAGCTTCCAACCCCAAGGACTAGAACCAGTGGTGGTTTCCGATGGTTCCCTCGGTAGCGCGGTTAATAATAAGCTCAAACGTCAAACTCTGAACGTCAAGATCGAAGGGAACTATGCTAACACTCAAGAGGTTATTCGGGATTTAGAAAGATTACAGCCGCTCATTTTGCTAAATAGTCTCAATACCCAGATAGAAAAGGAAGGATCGGCAGTTAAAGTGGTTAGTACCGGCAACAATAAAGCCACTATCGTTCGCCAAGGCGATAAACCCGTTACTACCACCTTTCTTCTCGATGTGATTATTCCTCTCAATGCCGAAGAATTAGCGAAATTAGCACCGCCACCCCCCGCCGCTGGTCAACCCCCCGCTAGTCCGCCCCGATAATAGTCTTCAATCCAGTGTGAGTATTGCGTTTTTTGTCCGTTGAATCCCGTAATTGTTGAGGAGTGAAGTTAAAGTGAATCCGTCCCGCTATGCCCTGTTTATCCCCCAAATTGCCTCGTTTTTATTGATGGCTCCCCTGAGCGCTTTGGCCGAAACCCCCATTTCCTTCCATGGTTCAGAGTTAAAATCCCCTACATTAAAAGTTGAATTTTGGCAAGAGTTTAGTCAAGAAAATTTACAAAAGTCGCCAAATCAGCTTGTCCCTTCAAGCGCAGCCGTACAAAAAGAAATCAGCGATCGCATTTTAGCTAGTGAAAAACTGCTCGCCCAAAGTGCGCCCCTTGTCCCCAACCCGGAAATTATCATTCAAGGCGCACCCCAAGCCCCCGGTGTTCCCACCCTACCCCGGGCCGTCGCCCCACCGGTGGGAGATATTGCCATCTCTAACATCGATGCTAGTGCCGAAAAGGTCAAATTCGAGCGTAATATGACTGTACCTCGCATTTTACTGCGGGAAGCTCCCGCTAGAGAAGTGTTAATGACCCTTGCTAACTATGCCGGTTATAACGTCGTTTTCACCAGCGCCCAGGGGGAAGCGAACGCCACCTCCCAGACAGTTTCCTTGGAATTTACTAACGAATCGGTGGAAAACATTTTTAACGCCGTGTTGTTAATTTCCGGACTCCAGGCTAACCGTCAGGGTAAAACCATCTTTGTCGGGGCGCAATTACCCCAAGGGGCTCGTAATCTGATTAGCCGCACCCTGCGTCTCAATCAAGTTAAAGCTGTCGCCGCCGCCATTTTCCTCGCCACCCAAGGGGCGGAATACCAGCGTTTAGTTACCCAAACCGAGGATATCGTCGATCCCCTCACCGGACGAGTAACCGGTCGCCGGGATGTTGCTCCCACCCTAGAGCCACTGACCCCCCAAAACACAGAAGGATCAAAAGCTGCCTTACTTTTAACTGGTTTAAGAATTGCCGCCGATGATCGCCTTAATTCTATCAATTTAATCGGCGAACCCCGACAAGTCCAAATCGCCACATCTTTATTAACCCAACTGGATGCTCGTCGCCGTCAGGTGGTGGTTAATGTGAAAGTTATCGATGTCAACCTGCTCAATACAGACCGCTTTAACAGTAGTTTTTCCTTCGGTTTTAACGATGGTTTCTTCGTTCAAGATAACGGGGCAGCAGTGCTGAACTTTGGTAATATGAACCCACCTACTAGCTCAACTGTAGGCAGACCGGGGGCTTTTGCACAGCCGATAGTTCCTTTAAATAATGTTTTCTCTGGGGAGGGAACAGCCACTCTAGCACCTTTTTTTGACCCCCAAAACGGACCCTTTAGCAACATCAGACAATCGAACACAAGTTTTTTTGATCCTATAACTGGTGCTTTAACAAATATTCCAGTCAATCCCTATGCTCGTCCCAATTTTGGTACTTTTAATAACCCATTACAACCCGGTGTATCGGTCACTCCTGGAAGACCAGAAATTATTCGAAATCCGGATGGCACAGTTGCTTCTGTTGTTCCGGGGACTTTACAATATGCTTTACCTGGTTTATTCCAATATCCCCAAAGATTCCTGATGACCCTGCAAGCCTCAATTCAGACAGGAAATGCCAAGATTCTCACCGATCCCTCGCTAGTGGTGCAGGAAGGTCAACAGGCCACCGTTAAGCTCACCGAGAAAGTGCTAGAAAGTGTGCGGACGGAAGTAGATCCTCTCAGTGGCGTACGCACCACTACCCCCGTCCTGGCCGATGCTGGGTTAACTCTAGCGGTAAACGTCGATCAGGTGGATGATAACGGCTTTATTTCCCTGTCGGTTAGCCCCACTGTTGCCTCTCCGGGATCTCCAATTCGATTTGATAGCGGTGGTCTGACAGTCAACACCCTTACCCCTCTGATTCGTCGGGAATTGACTTCTGGTTTAATTCGTCTCCGGGATGGACAGAGTTTAATTCTTTCGGGGATTATCCAAGAGCGCCAACAGAGTTCTGAGACAAAAGTGCCAGTTTTAGGCGATATTCCCATTTTAGGGGCTTTATTCCGCAGTCGTACCAATCGCAATGATCGCTCGGAGGTGATTATTCTCCTCACTCCTAAAATTATCGAGGATACGGCCACCTCTACCCTCGGCATCAACTATCAACCGGGCCAAGATGCGGCGGAAATGCTTCAGCGTCAAGGTTTCCCCGTACAACCGCGACAGTAATCAGTAATCAGTTATATAGGGCTGGCTGAATAAATCTAAAAACCTTGTTGGATAAGACTTTTAGACCTTTTTGAAATCCAAAAGTGCCCGGCATGGGAGTGATCGGGGGGAAAATTCAGGTACTTTTTCCCTGAAAATGGGTAAAACCCCACACCCTGCCCCTAGAAAAAACTTTTTCAGCAAGCCCTAAATAATTAGCAAGTATAAGCATTTGATGTCCCTGTTGCTGATGCACCAGTCACCACATCAACTGCGCGAATTACAGCAGGATTAACTTGATTTGGCCAACAGTTGGCCTGGAAGAAATTAGTTTTTTCCGAAAACTGTCCCTGTGCATCTGCAAGTTGCTGATTTGAGATATGAATCTTCTTTTGTGGGATTTTTAAAACCTAGACCCAAACTAACTTTTGGATGGGTGCAAGGTTGTCATTCATACCTTGATTCAGCAACGCCGAAAATGGCTCTACCCTTAACTGTATCTAGAGTAGAGTGATTCCGTATTTCTCTCCAGCCAGATAGTTGTACTACTAAATAGCACAAAAGTCTAGGGATTCTGTTAAGTCCCATTAATCGGGCGGCGTGGCAGCATCGAAGCTTACTGCTATAATTACTTACGGACAAAGATAATAAACAAAATTTATGGGCGACTTTTTTGATAACGTGAGCCGTTACCCCCGCTATCTGATTAGCTTTAGTTTAGGGATTTTCTTCGCCTTTTTCGGCTGGTTAGCCCCTTTATTAAAAAATCCCCTCACAGCGATCGCACTTGTGGGCTTTCTAGGGGGAACTTTCGCCTTTCTTTATTTCACCCTCAAAGCCATGCTCGGATTAGCTTGATACAATGGTAAGGGTTTCGCTGTTTTTAGGGGACGAAAATTATGGCTAACGATCGTCGAGTATCTCGCGTGTCCTCGCTAATTAAGCGCGAGGTCAGCCAAATGTTATTAATGGAAATTAAAGATGATCGCGTCGGTGCCGGTATGGTTAGCGTTACCGATGTGGATCTCTCCCACGACCTGCAACACGCTAAAATTTTTGTGTCTATCTACGGCAACGAAGATGCAAAGGCCGAAACTATGGCCGGTTTAAAAGCTTCTGCGGGATTCGTCCGGCGCGAACTCGGTCAACGCATCCGTCTCAGACGTACCCCCGAAGTGGTCTTCCTCGAAGATTCTTCCCTCGCACGCGGCGATCGAATGTTACACCTTCTTGATCATATTAAAAGCGATCGACCCCCAGAAGATGACGATTCCGATATCAGTGACCAGTGAACAGGATAACTAAATTTAGACAAAACTGGGAACTTAAAACTTAAACCTGATAACTGATAACTGATAACTGATAACTGATAACTGAATAGTGAGCGATCGCATTTTATCCCTAAAAGAACGTATTGGTCAGATGATAGTAGTCCGCGCTTCCGGCTATCTCTTTGACCAACAAATCCGCTATCCTGTCTGGGAACCTGTCAACGCCACCCTGAAACATTGGTTAGAAACCCTCCACCTCGGTGGGGTGATTCTCTTAGGAGGCAGCGCCGCCGAAATCGCTTTCCGCACTCAACAATTACAAAGTTGGTCCGGCGATAATCCTCTCCTCATCGCCGCCGATATCGAGGAGGGAGTCGGCCAAAGGTTTTCCGGCGCCACTTGGTTCCCCCCCCCGATGGCTTTAGGAAAAATAGCTGAAAAAAGCTTGACAAAAGCCACAAAATATGCTAAGGAAATGGGAGCAATTACCGCTAAGGAAGCCCTAGCGATCGGGATTAACTGGATTTTAGCCCCAATTGTCGATGTGAACAATAATCCCGACAATCCGGTTATCAATATTCGTTCCTTCGCTGAAACTCCTGAAATCGTCGCTAATCTAGCTCAAGCTTTTATTTTAGGGGCGGATTCCTATCCAGTTTTGACCACGGCCAAACATTTTCCCGGCCACGGTGACACCAGCAATGACTCCCATCTCGATCTTCCCATCATCAACCACGATCATCATCGCCTAGAAGCGATCGAATTGCCGCCCTTTCAAGCAGCAATCGAGTCAGGGGTTGATAGTATTATGTCAGGCCATCTGTTAATTCCCGCTTGGGATGCCGAATTTCCCGCCACTCTTTCCTCGAAAATTCTCGGGGAAAAACTGCGCCAAAATCTCGGTTTTCAGGGTTTAATCGTCACCGATGCCCTGATTATGGGGGGAGTAACCAAAATTGCCAGTGCTGCCGCCATAGCAGTGAGGGCGGTACAGGCGGGGGCCGATATACTGTTAATGCCTCCCGATCCGATCGAAGCGATCGAAGCGGTGTATAGTGCCGTGCAAGCGGGTACAATTAGCGAAGCGAGAATTAATGATTCTTGGCAACGTATTCAACGAGCAAAAGAGAAATTAGGGCAAAGACAGCCCTCCTTAGAATCCTTAAGCAGTTTAGCGGCACCGCAAGCTCTAGAGATTGTCAGCGATATTTTAAAAGATTCCCAAACAGTTAGCTCTAATTTACCGATTCAAGCCACTCAAGGCCGCAATTTAATCATTATCGATGATTTACTCCACTGTGACTTTCTCGATCGCGCTTGTCCGGCGGTGACAATTCCCCGACAATGGGGTTATCAAACGCAAATTATCGACCGTAGCACCTTTAATCAGTCCCTCGTCTCCCCAGAAACGACTCTCCTACAAGTATTTATCCGTGGTAATCCTTTTCGGGGTAGTGCCGGATTAAGCGACGAAACGAAAGCTATCTATCAAGCTTTGCTGAAAACCGGACAGATTCAAGCATTGATTGTTTATGGTAGTCCCTACGTTTTCCAGTGGTTTCGTCAACAAAGCGGAGAAATTCCCCATCTTTTCAGCTATGGACAACAACCAAGCGCCCAAAAAATTGCCCTAGAAACTGTTTTTGAGTGGCCCACTAGCGGCAAAAATCGGACCGATACTTTCCTTTAAGGGCAAAAATCGTCTAGTAACCATCGGGCAATGCGATCGGAGGCACCGGCTGACCCCATTCTCTGACGACCATTAAAGGCGATTTCTTGCCACTGTGGGGGATTTTGTAATAAATATTCTAACTTGTCTGCCACTGACTCGGCACTATCGCCTAAGAGAATTGAACAGCCTAATAAACGCTGTTGCAGTTTGGCAAAATGGGGAGTAAACTGTGGTCCGTCCCCCGCAATCGTGATCGCCGGTTTACCCAAACCGACGAACTGTTCCGTGGCAGTTCCCGCCATGGCGATCGCTAGATGGCAACGGCCTAAATATTCGGCGTAATCCGTTTGAGAAATAGTTATAAATACTTCTTGACAAATAAACTTATTTGTGCTATGTTCTCGCCAACCCCGGGAAATTAAAGCAGCCGTAAAAGATTCTAGGGGGAGAGAAGGAGCGATCGCCGCCAAAAATTCCAGCTGATAATCGGGAAAACGTCCGATAATGGCGGCCACAGCCTCGATAATTTTCTGCCAATTGTGGAGAGATTCGGGAAAGCGCGAACCGGGTAGAAGCAGAATATTTAGGCAATCTTGGGGAAAATCGCCCGTTATCGCGGGTAAAAGGTCATCCATCATCGGATTACCCCCATCGACAACGGGAATTGACCACTGTTGTAAAATTTTGCTAGTTAAACTATCCCGGGGAAAAACCCCCCGACAGCGAGGATGAGCCATTAACCAGCGTTCCCAGGGATAATAATAGGAACCCCAGAGGCGATCGATCATCGAGCTACTATCTAACCATCCCTGCTCATCCCGGAGATAGTATTCCGATTTAGCCGTTCCCACAAAAGCATAATCTGTCTCGCTCAACCAAGCAAGGGCAAGGGGTAAGATATCTCCCACCGCGACAATTTTTCCCCCTTCTTGGCCCCAATTTCTGACCAGACGGTATTGACGGGAGGTTAATCCTAATAATCCCTCCCGTAGATCTCGCCATAATTGTTTGGCATCCCTGGTGATAAAACCCCCAGAGGGCATTTTTTGACCTCGATCGAGCAGGGGAATCCCCAGACGAGTATAAGCATAACCGTTACCCACTAGGGGTAAAGCAGTAATACCGGGACAGTGGGGAGATGATTGCAGTCTTTTAATAATCCGGATCGCGATCTCATCTTCACCGTGGCCATTACTCAAAAATAATAATTTCACTGTTTTTCTTAACTTCTGGCTTAAAGTCCTAAACTTCGGTTGTTTTATTCCCCTCGACCCTAGACAATGCTCATGGTTAGGGAACAATCAATTTTATAAAAGCAGTTAACCAACTCCCATTTAGTCTAATCTACCAGAAGGTTTCGCCGATCGCCTATCTCTGCCCTGATAGCGACCATTTGACCAAAGGTTAAGACTAAGAGATAAGAGATTAGTTTAACTGCTTCTATTTTTCTCGATCAAAAAGACCAAATTTCGCCCCCCAGAGCCAAGGGTGTCAGAAAGCTGCTCTGATCGCTATATTAAAATCAGTGATTAATTGGCATCCTAGCGGAAACAAATGATTATCGACTTACCTGATCGAGAAGCTACTGTCAATTTAGGCGAAAAACTGGGGCAAACCTTGGACTCTGGCAGTGTAATTTTATTAAAAGGCGATTTGGGAGCGGGAAAAACCACCTTAGTACAGGGAATTGGCTTAGGATTGGGTATTCAAGAGCCTATAGCTAGTCCTACCTTCACCCTCGTTAACGAATATAACGAAGGCCGCCTTCCTTTGTATCATTTGGATTTGTATCGTTTGCAGGGTCAAGATATCGAGGCGCTGTACCTAGAAAATTATTGGCAGGGAATCGAGGTAGATTTAGGGATAGTGGCGATCGAATGGTCAGAACGTTTAACTTTTTTGCCAGACAATTATCTAGAGATTACTTTACTCGATCGAGGCGAGCAAGGACGACGAGCGCTGCTCAATTTTGTCGGTGGGGACGAAAAAAATAGCGACCCCACAGGAATCGCTATCAGCACTTGACTTTTGAAGCAATCAAACTTTAGCGGTAACTTTCCACTTATTCTCTAATTCGTCTTTCTTCTAAAGTTTCTTCAAAGAAACTATTGTAGAGGAAACCCGCAGCCACGGCCCCAACAATAGGAGCAATCCAGAATAACCATAATTGACCAACGAGAGCCATATTACCGCATAAAAGAGCAACACCGGTACTACGAGCGGGGTTAACGGAGGTATTGGTCACGGGAATGCTAATTAAGTGAATTAAGGTCAATCCTAAACCAATAGCGATGGGAGCAAAACCGGCCGGAGCGCGTCGATCGGTAGAGCCTAAAATGATGATTAAGAACATGAAGGTCAAGACCACTTCCGTGACCAAAGCGGCGAATAAACTGTAACCACCGGGAGAATGTTCTCCGTAACCATTGGTGGCCAGAGGGTTACTGCCTCCCAGAGCGAAACTGGGTTGACCACTGGCAATAATGTAGATAATTACCGCCGCTAAAATCGCCCCTAAAACTTGAGCGATGATGTAGGGAAGTAGTTCCGAACCGGGGAAGCGTTTACCTGCCCAGAGACCGAAGGAAACGGCAGGATTAAAATGTCCCCCCGAAATATGCCCTAAAGCGTAGGCAAGAGTGAGGACGGTTAAACCGAAGGCAAGGGACACACCCACAAAAGAAATCCCCAGATGGATATTAAAATCAGCACCATCTACGACACTCTTGGCTTTACCCACAAATACTGCCGCTAAAACGGCACTACCGCAACCACCGAGAACCAGCCAAAACGTCCCGATGAACTCTGCTAGATACTTTTTCATCTCTATATCAAGGTTGAATGATTTTGCTTTTAGGTTATCTCCCATCAGACCGGATTAAACTGTTATAAGATATTAAAAAATAGTTATTTTTTACCTTCAATTTGCCGTTCTCATGGGGAAACTATCAGCTTTTTAGGGATATAATAGTAAAAAAATCGGGAATTTCTGATAATTTCACAATTTCTTTAGATTTACTTCTATCTTGATGTCTGATGGATTTTGGCAGTGTCTGACCCTTTCCGCCGAGTGCTAATTGTGAGATGATCGATGCAGGAAGAAAAAGCGATATTTAATATCAACAATACTTTTTATCGACCGGAGAGTAAAATCGTCCGAGATTTAGGAGTTTTAGCGGCGGCAATTGCCCAAAAAGAGCGGGGAAGTTTGCGCGTTTTAGAGGTAATGAGCGGCTCTGGTGTGCGAGCGCTCAGGTATTGGTTAGAAAGTGGTGCGGATTGGCTGTGGGTTAATGATGGTAATCCAGAAATTAAGCCAACTTTAGCCGCTAATTTAGAGAGTTTATTACAACAGAAACAAGGGAAAATAACCTATAAATCTGCTCAAGAAGTTCTCCTAGAATGTTATCTTAAAAAAGACCATTACGATCTAGTTGATATTGATGCTTTTGGTTCCCCTGCATCTCTGTTTAGTGCTATTCCTTTAGCCACTAAAATCGGGGGTTTAATTTATCTAACTAATACCGATGGACGGACGTTGACGGGTCATAATCTAGAAAATAGTTTAGCTGATTATGGAGCCTATGCTCGCAATCATCCGGCTGCCCACGAACAGGGATTAAGATTAATTATCGCCGGTTTGCAATTAGAATCAGCCCGGTTAGGTTTAGGAATTACGCCGATTTTTTCCTTCTTTTTTGGTCAAAGTTATCGGGTGATGGTGCGGTTAACAGCTAATAGACAATTAAATAGTCATAACTATGGTTTTCTCGGTTATTGTCATAGCTGCGGGGAATATCAATCAGTGCCTTGGACTAAGTTAGGCAAGATAGTTTGTTCTGGGGACGGGCAACCTTTAACTTTAACCGGACCCTTGTGGTTAGGCAGTTTACATGATCGCCTTTATCTAGAAAAAATGGCATATTTAGCCGATCAATGGCAGTGGAAAAAGGTAGTTAAATTGTTAGAAATAATGAGGGAAGAAAACGATTTTCCTCCCTATTTTTATAGCTTTCGGGAAATTGGGAGAAGGGGCAAATTAGATCTACCCAAAAGGGAAGATTTAATTGCAGCTCTCTTAGAACAAGGTTATCGAGCCGCTGCCACCCATATTAACCCGCAAGCACTGAAAACTAACGCTTCTTTAGCCCAATGTATCGCACTGCTCAAGGACTAATTAATTAAGGTTTGCTGAATAAATATAAAAACCTTGTTGGATAATATCTTTAGGCTTGTTTAAAATCAAAAAGTGCCAGCCCTTGCAGTGATCAGGGGGGAAAATTCAGGTACTTTTTCCCTGAAAATTAGGTAAGCTAAAACGCATCTAAGATGCGTTTTAGCAAGGCAGGAGGAATAAGCGGTTGAGAGTTTTTTGAATTATCAAGATATGTAACTTAGGGCTGGCTGAAAATTACTGGAAGCCTTACTAGAAAACGGTTTTGGGACTTTTTTAGCCCAAAAAGTGCAAGAGACAAACGTTGAGAAATCGATCCGAGGGACTCAAAACCCTTGCACTTTCTGGAGACGAACACAAAGGGTTCCGCTTCCAGGCACGCCAGGTCATTCTGTTATTCTGACTTCCTCTCCTGTCTCGGAGTCTCCTGTCTCGGAGTCTCCTGACTCCTGACTCCTAACCCCACCAACAAACTTTTTCAGCAAACCCTAACTTAAGTGCGTCTAAGCTTAATTGACCCCCTGAAAATCGGTAAAACCCTACACCCCACACCCTCTAAAGTGTATCAGGAAGCTTTGGAGTAAGACAGACAAGAAGCTGAATTAGCAGCGTTTATTGGCATTAGGATTAAACTTTGAACAGATAGCACAAGCTTTAGAATTAGAGATCGAACAGGTTAGACAAGCAACTCAAAGAGAATAGGAAAAGTTCAAACTTTGACAAATTGATACAATTGCCGGTGGCTATCTTTTGCCGGTGGCCATCAAGTAAAAATCGGCAACCCCGAAAATCCCGCAACCTTTCTCTTAATTGGGGACAATTTGCCGAAAGGAGCTTACGGAAGAACACAATAAAAAACTTCTGCTAAACTAGAGGCATCTTTTTGAGTTTAATTGCGTGAAAACTGACAGTATTTTCTATCAACTCTTACAAAGATTTCCCGCTTGTTTCTTTGATTTGTTGAACCTTCCCCCCGAAACCGCCAATTCTTATCAATTCTCCTCGGTGGAAGTTAAACAATTGTCCTTTCGTCTCGATGGAGTCTTTTTGCCTGATACACCCAATCAGCCTATTTATTTCCTAGAAGTACAATTTCAGAAAGATAATAGGTTTTATTCCCGTTTCTTCGGTGAAATCTTCCTCTATCTCCACCAAACGGACTTAAGCAACAACTGGCAGGGAGTGGTTATTTATCCTCGGCGTTCAGTGGAAAGCGTAGAGACGGCTCGTTATGGGGAGTTAATCAACTCAGGCAGGATTTTACGTTTTTATCTCGAGGAATTAAGGGAAGTGGAATC
>VYLD01000468.1_pt1 | contig 15020 bp, 8 predicted proteins | sample 5114401 | NCBI WGS metagenome assembly VYLD01 (sample SAMN12291783, study PRJNA351875) | freshwater metagenome | isolation source: freshwater lake | place: USA: Michigan, Gull Lake | collected 2013-08-08 | reverse complement strand
CGTGGGGGCCGCAGCCTCGGGCGCCGCAGTAGGGGCCGCAGCCTCGGGTGGGGCGGCCGCGGGCGTCGGAGGCGCGGCGGCGGCAGGAGGAGGAGGGGGCGGCTCGGCGGGCTTCATCACCGGAGCGGGCTCGTCTTTTTTACAGCCGAGCAGGGTGCTGGCGGTGGTGAGGCCGATACCAACCACCTGGAGCGCCTGGCGGCGGCCCATCAGGTTCGATGCATCATTCTTGTGGTTCACGTTTTCTCCGTCTCCCTGGGACATCGTTGGTCTTCTGTCTGCACGTCTGGTCTTCTGCACGGCTCAACCTTCACTTTTCAACCGGGATGCTACCTCGCCTGCCGATGCTTTCGCTCGCCATTCGATTCACGCCCCTCCCAGGCCTCGCACGCCGAAGGCGCTGATCATCATTCCGGCGACGAAGAAGTTGATGCCCAGCGCGCTGTACCAGATGGCGCGCTCGACCGGCTTCTGCACGAAGCGGAACATCAGCAGGGCCTGGGCGACCGCCAACCCCAGCACCGCCCACGGGTGCCAGGTCGCGCCCCACTGCCAGAGGAAGGCGATCACGAGCACCTGGGGGGCCAGCATGAAGGCACAGGCCACCAGGGCTGCCCCCTCTGCGCCCAGCTGCACCGGTAACGACCGAATGCCCATCTTCTGGTCCCCCTCGATGGCCTTGAAGTCGTTGAGGGTCATGATGCCGTGCGCGCCGAGGCTGTAGAGCAGGGCCAGCGCGAGGATCTTGTGGTTGGGCATGGCGCCCTCGAGCATGACGGCGGCGCCGGTCACCCACGCCAGCCCCTCGTAGCTGAGCCCGCACGCGAGGTTGCCCCACCAGCCATTGGCCTTCAGCCGAAATGGCGGAGCGCTGTACGCCCACGCGAGCATGAGGCCGACGACCCCGGCGCGAAAACCCCAGGTGCCCAGAGTCGTGGCCACCAGCAGCGACAGCGCGGTCCATAGAATCGCGACCGCCAGCCCCCACTGCCCTGGCATGCGCCCCGAGGGAATGGGACGCCTGGGCTCGTTGATGGCGTCCACGTGGCGGTCGAACCAGTCGTTGGCGGCCTGGCTGCTCGCGCAGACCAGCGGCCCAGCCAGGCTGACCCCTGCGAGAATCAACGGCCACTTCCCCTCGAGGGGCGCCGCTGAGGACACCACTCCGCAGCCAAAGGCCCACATCGGCGGGAACCAGGTGATGGGCTTGAGCAGCTCGGCGACCGTCGACAACGAAGGGCGGGTGAGGGGCGCGAGCGGCGGAGCTGGAGTCATGATGGAGCGCGGGAGCGTCGAGGCCGGGGTGGGCCAGCCGCACAGGGCGCAGGACTTTGGGCTGCGCGTGGTCGAGGGTCAAGCCTTCGCCGTCACCTGAGGGTCTTGAGGCGCTGGTGCAGGGTGGCCGCCCACCAGAAGTAGAAGTGCGACTCACCAAAGCTCACCTGATCGCCGTCGCGCAGCGTCCACCGGTCCTTCATCTTCAGGTTGTTGATGAAGGTGCCGTTGCTGCTGCCCAGCTCTTCGAGGACCGCGGCCTTCCCGTCCCACCGCACCTGGGCGTGGTGTTTGGAAACCGAGGTGTCCTGAATCACCAGATCGCAGTCGGGCGACCGCCCGATGAGCAGCTGCATCGAGCTATCGGCTGCCGGGGGGGGCAGGGTCGCGATGACCAGGTCGCCGAAGTCGATGCTGCTCTGGGCCCCGCCGCGAAGTTTCAGCGCTGGTTGCACGCGCGTCGAGACCTCCCATTGGGACCTGGCGCGCTCGACGCGGGCTTCATTGGGCGGCCGCTGCATCAGCGCGAACGGCCCCATCTGCCGCTCGAAGTCCGGTTCGGTCAGCTGACGGCCCAGCTCTGCCAACTCGCGCGCGGTGAACATGCGCCCATCGTTCCACAAGAGCGGGTCACTTCAGAAGCCTGCCACCCTCAAACCCCGTCGCCGTCGTCCCAACCGTGCTCAAGCTGCGGTGGCCTGAGGCCCTGACACGCCCTCGAGGCGATCTTCGAGGTCTTCACCGGCATTCATCAACGCCTGCCTGGTGGCGTCGTCCGGCTGCCAGTAGTTGCGCTCGGAGGCCTCGATCAACCGGTTCGCCATACGCGCCGACGCCGTCGGGTTGAGGGCCGCGAGGCGCTCGCGCATCGCGGGGTCGAGCAGAAAGGTCTCGGTGAGCTTCTGGTAGACCCACGGCTGCACCTGCCCGGTGGTGGCCGACCAGCCCATGGTGTTGGTGACGTGCACCTCGATCTGCCGCACGCCCTCGTAGCCGTGCTTGAGCATGCCCTCGAACCACTTGGGGTTGAGCATGCGGGTGTGGGTCTCGAGCGAGACCTGCTCCGAGAGCGTACGCACGGTGCCCTCACCGCGGGTCTGATCGCCGATGTACACCGGGGTGTTGGTGGTGCTGCCCTTCGCCTGCTTCACCGCGCGGGTGATACCCCCCAGGGTGTCGAAGTAGTTGTCGACGGTGGTCACGCCCAGCTCGACGGACTCGAGGTTCTGGTAGGTGAGCGCCACGTCGCCCAGCACGCTGTTCAGCAGCGCCTTCTGCTGCTGGGGCTGCCCGCCGCGGCCGTACGCGAAGCCCTTGCGCGCGGTGTAGGTCTCGGCGAGTTCGTACTCGTCGCCCCACTTGCCGTTCTCGATCAGGTTGTTCACGTTGGCGCCGTACGCGCCGTCGGCATTGCCGAACACCCGCAGCGACGCGGTCTCGAGATCACACCCGTGCTTCGCCTGGTAGGCCAGCGCGTGTTTGCGCACGAAGTTCTGCACTTCCGACTCTTCGGTGGCCGAGGCCGCCAGGAACGCGGCTTCGGCGAGCAGCTTGATCTGCAGCGGCATCAGGTCTCGGAAGATGCCCGACAAGGTCATCACCACGTCGACCCGCGGGCGCCCCAGCTCGGCGAGGGGAATGAGCGTCGCCCCGGCGAGGCGGCCATAGCTGTCGAAGCGCGCGCGGGCTCCCATCAGCGCCATCGCCTGCGCCATCTGTGCGCCTTCGCTCTTCAGGTTGTCGCTGCCCCACAGCACGATGGCGATCGACTCGGGCATCGGGTTGCCGTCGGCGAGGTAGCGCTCGAGCAGCTTCTGGGCCTGTTTCGCGCCATCGGCCACCGCGAACGCGCTGGGAATCCGGAAGGGGTCGAACCCGTGCAGGTTGCGACCGGTGGGCAGCACCTCGGGCGTGCGCACCACGTCGCCGCCCGGAGCGGGTCGAATGAAGCGCCCGTCGAGCGCCCGCAGCAGGCCCCGCAGCTCGGTCTCGTCGCGCAGCAACCTCTCTGCGGCAGCCAACTTCTCGACCGCGGCGAGGGTCTCGGGCGTCGGAGCCTTGTCGCCGGTCACCGCCAGGGCTTTCCGCGCGTCGCGCGTCTCGACGAGGGCTTCCACCACCGCCCGCGAGGTCTTCATACCCTCGTGCGCCTCGGCCATCGCCGAGAGCATGTCGACGCGCTCTTCTGTGGACGACGCCTGACCCACCACGTGCAAGCCGTGGGGAATGAGCGTCTGCTCGAGCTCGAGCAGCTGGTGGCTCAAGTGCGTCACCTGCTGGTCCCATGTCTCTTCGGGCCACTGGGTGCCGGGCTTCACCAGCTCGACCTCGAGGCCCTGCGCGGTGATCAGCTCGACCAGGCCTTCGCGCTCGTTGGCGCGCTCGGGCTCGAGGCCCTGAAACCGCAGGATCGAGGCCTTCAGATCGGCCAGGCCCTTGTACAGCCCGGCCTGTGCGACAGGCGGCGTGAGGTAGCTGACGAGGGTGGCGCCCGAGCGGCGCTTGGCGATGGCGCCTTCAGAGGGGTTGTTCGACGCGTAGAGGTACAGGTTGGGCAGGTCACCGATCATGCGGTCGGGCCAGCAGGCGCCCGACAGGCCTGACTGTTTGCCGGTGGGCGCCCAGCCCTTCTCGAACAGCAGGCGCATCGGGTCGCCCTCGTAGCCAAACGACGGCTGCACGCCGACCAGCACGTTGCCGAACTGTCTGCCGAGCACGTAGATCGACCGGCCGTTGGCCAGCTGCTTGCCGGGCGCGGGGCCCCACTGCTGCTCGATGGTGGTGAGCCAGCGTTCCCGACGAACGTGGTCGTCGACGGGGATCTGGGTGTGCACGTTGGTGTCGGTGCCGAACCGTTCGCGGTTGCCGTTGAGCACCGCGTCTCTCAGCGCGTCGACGCTCGCGGGCACCTCGACCGTGTAGCCCTCGGCCTTCATCGCCATGAGCGTGTTGAAGAGCGACTCGAAGACCGCCAGGTAGGCCGCGGTGCCCGTGTTGCCCGCGTTGGGCGGGAAGTTGAACAACACCACCGCCACCTTGCGCTCGGCCAGCGCCGTACGCCGCAAGGCCACCAGCTTCGACACCCGCGCCGCCAGCATCTCGGTGCGCTCGGCGCAGGTGAACATGTCTTCAGCGGTCTTCGCTGCCGTGAAGGTGCACGCGCGCTCGCAGCCCCTGCAGGTGGTGCCCGCAGGCCCGGGCCGGCCCCCGTACACCATGGGCACCGTCGAGCCGTCGAGCTCGGGGATCGCCACCATGATGGTGCTCTCGACGGGCAGCAGCCCGCGGTCCGAAGCTCCCCACTGTTCGAGCGTCTGAAACTCGACCGGGTGCGCTGCCACGTAGGGCACGTCGAGCTTCGCGAGGATCTCTTCGGCCGCCCTGGCGTCGTTGTAGGCCGGGCCCCCCACCAGCGAGAACCCGGACAGCGAGACGACCGCGTCCACCGAGGCGCGCCCGTCCTTCATGAAGAACCGCTCGATGGCCGGTCGGCTGTCGAGGCCCGACGCGAAGGCGGTCACCACCTCGAGGCCCTGCTTCTCGAGCGCTTCGATGACGGGGTCGTAATGCCCCGCGTTTCCCGCCAGCAGGTACGAGCGCAGCACCAACACGCCCACCCGGCCCTTCGCCTCTTTTTGCCCGACGATGGTGGGCAGCGACGAGGCCTCGGCGCTCAAGCGGCCCTTCATCTTCGGGTGGTAGACGCCCAGCTCGGGGTACTCGACGGGAGCCTCGAACTTCACCAGCGACCGCAGCGCCTTGCGTGGCCCATCGGCGTAGCGGCTGATGAGGAAGCGAACCATGTTCGCCATGTTCTCTTCGGACCCGCCCAGCCAGTACTGCAGCGCGAGGAAGTAGGCGCGCACGTCCTGGGCGACCCCGGGGATGAACTTCAGGATCTGTGGCAAGCGCCGCAGCAGCTTCATCTGGTGGTTGCCCGCCGCCGCGGTCTTGTCCTTCGTGTTGCCGCGCAGCTTCTTGAGGAACGCCAGGGGCCCCGAGGCAGGCTTCGCCATGTCGAACCCGCCCATAGTGGTCAGTCGGGTCACCTCACCGGCCGACATCGCGCAGATGAGCGCGTCACAGGCGTCGCGCCGGGCCTCGAGCGCCGGCAGAATCGGCAGGAAGTGATCTTCCAGGAACAACATCGTGGCGACCACGATGTCGGCGCTCGCGATGTCGGCGATCACCTTCTCGGTGACCGACGGTGAGCCCGCCCACGCCGAGGCGGCGTGCATGGTCAGCGTCAACCCGGGCAGCTCTTTCTGAAGCGACTCCCGGGCCCGCGCCGTCGCGGTCGACAGGTGCGTGTCCAATGTGACGATGCAGACCCGAATGGGCGTCGTCGCCGCAGCCGTTGACGTCATCTAGAAACACCCCGCGGTGAAAGAGCGTGACGACAGGCCGAAGGACTCACGAATCGAGGGACGCACCGGGCGAATCTACGGCCCGCCGGGAAGAAGTGTCAAGCGCACCTGACACTCGGGTTGTCAAGAAAAGCTGACATGCTGTTGTCAGGAACATCAAGTGGTTTGGATGTTCGTCGGGTTTTGAGGCGCCCTCGGCGAGAGCCCGTGGCGCCTCGAATCGACGCCCCCAACTCGAGTCGGAACAGGCTGCTACGCTCGCGCGATGGTCGTTTGCCCAGTGTGTGAGCACCAGCAGGCCTTCGGCATCGAGTGCGAGGTCTGCGGGAAGGATCTGGGAGACCTCGGTGGGCTGGGTCCTCCGCCGATGGCGATGCAGCGCCTCGAAGGCCTCGAGGCCACCATTCCCGACGCCGTGGGCGAGGTGGCCGTCGAGCGCGTTTCCGACCTGCAGGTCACCTCATTTCAAGCCGCTGGCGAGGTGATGCTCGAGCAGGTGCAGGACCTCGATCTGGGTCGTGCTACCGAGGTGGGGGCGGTGAACGTCGAGCCGATGGCTGACTTCTCGAACGATCGCGCGGTGGACGACGGAGTCCGTACGGCGCTGCCCACCGGAGCCGTGACGTGTCGGTACTGTCGCGCGGTGCAAGCGGCAGGGCTGCTCTGCGACACCTGCGGCATGAAGTTGCCGCCAGTGGCTGCACCGCCGATCGAGCGCACCCCGGCCCTCAAGGCCCGCGCCATCGAGGCCAGGTCCGTCCGGTGTCGCGCCTGCGGTGCGCCCGCGACTCCCGGCGAACGGTGCTCCGAGTGCGGCGCGTTGGCCCCGCTGCCCGAGTAATTGGTCGTTGAGGTGGCCGCGGGGCGATAACCAATCGCTCCTCGTGCGGTCGTGAGCGAACGGCCAGGGCCGTCCTCGGTCGGTTCCGCGCAGCCCCTCAGCCGACTCCGTTGAAAAATCACCGACGTGGGCACGACTGGACGCAGGCCCCAGGTCAACTCGAGGCCGTCACCGGTGAGCGGGTCGCTCCCCTCGAGCTTCCCACCAGCGCGATGCCTCCCACGCAGACCACGGCGCCCGCCAACAGGTCGACGGTCATGCTGCTCGCGCCTCGCCACACGTTGAACGCGATGACCCCCAGCCCCAGCGTGACCCCGGCGTTGACGACCTGCGTGATCAGGTCGTTCGGCCTGAAAACCGCTGCGTCGAGGCCCCGGAAGATGGCGTTGATCACGCAGAACAACCCGATCATCAACGCGAGGGGCGCCGGCGAGAAGGCGAGGGGCGACAGGGTCGCCACCACCGTCAGGAACAGCGAAAGCCCAAGCTCGAGCGTGCCTGCCACCAGGTGCGCCCTGCCGGTGTCGGCGCGCGAGTTCAAGAACGCACCAGCGACGAGCTCGAGGACTCCGAACGCCAGCACCACGGCCACCGCCAGCTCTCCCCGGACCACGGTGAGCGGCTGCGAGCCCAGCACCAGAACGCCGGCCCCCGCCCCGGTCGCGGCCACGCCTGCCACGAAGGTCCAGGGGCGCTGCCTGATGAAGGCTGGAGGGCCGCCGACGACGAACGGGACCGTTGGTTGAAGGGCTTGCATGGGGACTCCGGGGTGAGGCGTTCTCGTTCGATTCGATGCGAGGGGGCGTTCAGTCTGGGTCAGCGTCTCCACCGACTCCCGGTGTGCTGGCGCGAGCGGCCATCGCCAACGCAGGGGGCGTGCCAGCCACGAGGCGCTCCTGGAGGCTTTCCCTTGGCCGTGGCGTGTCAGCGCTGATGTTTGTATGACCTGCGGCGCCGTGACCGACCCCGCCGCGCTCAGGCTTGAACACGACGAGATCCTCGAGCGCTTGTCGAGGCGTCAGAGCACCGTTCACTTCGCGCACGGGGCGGTGGCGATCTTCGTCTCGGCGATTCTGGGCGGAGCCGCGTATCGCCTGTCGGTTGACACCGACTTCGCGTGGGCGCCACGCGCGGTCGAGCCCGTCGCCGTCGCGGCCCTGCTGGCCCTGGCCTCGACGCTCGTGCGGTTCGCGCTGGGGTTGCGCGTGTTGTCCCGCGAGGTGAAGGACTTCGACCACCTGCGCTCGTTGCGTCGTGAGCTGAAGCTCGACGAGCTGCCCTCGTTTTCCAGCTCTCCGTGACCCCGCAGCCCCCTGGCCAGGGCCCGAGCCCCGGGCCGCAGCAGGCCGGTCCAACCGCCGCCGGCCTGATCATCGGCAACGAGGTGCTGACAGCCAAAGTGCGCGAACGCAACGGCGCGCTGCTGATCACCCGCCTGCGCGCCCGGGGCATCACGCTCGCTGGCCTCTTCATGGTGCCCGACGACGTCGACGCAATCGTCGAGGCGCTGCTGCTCGCGCGACGGCGCGCTTCGGTGGTGTTCACCAGCGGAGGCATCGGCCCGACCCACGACGACGTCACCGTTCGCGCGGTGGCGCTCGCCTTGATGCGCCCGGTGGTCCATATGCCTGAGATCGTGCAGACGCTGCGCGCGGCCTTCGCGGGACGCGAGGTGCCGGCCGAGGCGATGCGCCTGGCCGAAGCCCCTGCTGGCAGCACCCTGATTCACGGCGCCCGCACGAAGTACCCCGCGCTGTGCTGTGACGGGGTCTACCTGCTGCCCGGAGTGCCCGAGCTCTTCGAGGCGCAGCTCGAGACGGTGCTCGACGGCCTGCAGGGGCGCCCGGTGGCGACGCGCCTCATCTTCCTCGACGCGCACGAACACGAACTGGCCCGGGTGCTCGACGCGGTGGCCCTCGACGCCCCCGAGGTCGAGATCGGCTCGTACCCCACCTTCGACCCTCAGGCGGGCTACCGGGTCAAGGTGACCGTCGAGCATGCCGAGCGCGCGCGGGTCGAGGCCACCGTCGAGAAGCTGCTCGCGGGGTTTCCGCCGGGTACCGTGCTGAGGGTCGAAGACCCGTCAGCCCAATGAGACGCCCACCCGCTGCCGCAACCTGAAGAAGTCGTCCGAGAGCGAGAAGCCCATCAGTTCCCTGAGGTCGGCCCGCTGCTGAACGGCCTGGGTGATGGCCTCGGTGGTGTCGAGCTTCGACGCGTTGGGTGAGCCCTCTTCACGCAGCAGCAGGGTCAGCCCCGCGGCCACGTCTGCGCATGCCACCAGGCCCGCGCGGTCCATCGAGAACATCAGCCCCTGAACGAAGGGCTCGATCGCGACCGTGCTGACCGAGCTCATCGCCGAGGAAGGCTCTTCGAGCTGTTTGAGGGCCTTGCGGGAATAGGTCTTGCGCAGGTTCTTCGACAGCTCTTCGTTCCTGCGCCCCAGCCCCGGCCAGTTTGGCTCGTGAATGCGCACGGAGTTCCCGAGGACGTCGGCCAGCTCGCCCATGGACAGCTTGCGCACCACCGCGGCCCTGTCGAAGAGGCCCAGCGCCGCTCGGCCAAAGAAGAAGCGCTGCTCGCGAATGTTGAAGCGCCGCACCAGGTCGGGGCCGACCAGCACCGCGAGTGGTTCGCCCGTCTCGAGGGACACCAGCCCCTTTCTGGCCTGGTACGCCTCGAACTCGGCGCCAGCCCCGAACAGGGTCAACACCGAGGTCAGCGCCTTCACCACCGCGTGGTCGGGCTTGAGCCGGTCGGCCCGGCGGTCGATGCCCTGCTGCTCGAGGTTTGGTGGGTAGAGCCTGGCGAACTGATCGCCGACGGCGCGTAGCACGTCGATCAGCGCCGACCGGGTCGCCGGGTGGTGCACCACCATGAGATCGGGCGGCCCCAGCGCAGCCCTGAACTCCGACGGCAGCCGGTTGCGACCCTCGGCGAAGAAGGCCCCCTCGATCTCGTTCGACGCGCGCAGGAACACCAGCACGCCGGCGGCGCAGAAGGCCTTGTCGAGCTGCTTGAGCGATTCCCACATGCGGAAGAGCGCGCGCAGGCTCTCGATGCGGGTGGGGTCGAGGCGCAGCAGGGCCCGGTGGGTCTCGATGGCCATCGAGATCGACGAGGGGTCGCGGGTGAACAGCTCGGCGAGGGCCACGTGCGCCGGCACGAAGCCCGGGTCCAGCTCGGTGACCTGGCGGAAGGCCGCGATGGCCCGCTGCGGTTCATCGATGGCCCTCGCGAGCACGGCGCCGATGCGCATCTTGAGGGCGACGGCGCGCTTCACGTCTGAGGCCTGCTGCACCTGCTGCTCGAGCATGAGCACCATGTCGTTGAGCGCGCCGGTGCGCTCGTACAGCGCGACCAGGCGGTCCAGGGCGACCGGGTCTCCAGGAGCCCACTCGAGCGCGCGGCGGTACAACCCGATCGCCTGGCCGATGTCTCCAAAGCCATCGTCGGCGATGCGCGCCAGCGCGATGGCATGCCGGGCGCGTGACGGGACGGCCTTGTCGAGGTCGAGCAGGCGCCGCAAACAGTCGGCGGCGCCGGTGAAGTTGCGGCTGGCGGTGTGAATGGTCGCCAGGCGTTCGAGCGCCTCGATCGACGTGGAGTCTGCGGCGAGCGCGGTCTGCAGGTGGGCGGCCGCCCGGGTCTGATCGTTCAGCTGATCGTGAAAGAGCGCACCCAGCTTGAGGTGTACGCGGGCGAGGGTGAGCGGGTCTCCGCCTTGTTGCACCCGCACCGCGAGGGCCGCCGCCGCCTCGGCGTAGCTGTGGGCCTCGACGGCCAGGGTCGCCTTGAGCTCGAGGGCGTCGGGCAGGGTGGGCATGGCCATCAGCGCGCGATCGAGGGCCGCCATGGCGCGCTGGCGGTTCTTCACCCCGTCGAGCCAGATCCGGGCTGCCTGGTAGAATTCGCGCGCGGCGTTGAAGAGGTCTTTCTGGGCCAGTTTGGCTTCGGCGCGGCTCTCGTGAAGCTGGCCGAGATCGGCTGCGCCTCCCCGGCGCGCGAGCAGCTCTTCCAACGCCGGGCCCGCCTCGGGGTGCAGGGCGTCACGATCGAGCACGCGCCGGTAATACCCGGCGGCCGCGTCGTCCTGGCGCAGGGAATCCCGGCAGAGCCTGGCGGCGTCCATCAGTGCGGCGACGAGCGTCACCTGATCGCGCGCCGTGGCGGCGATCTGTTCGAGCACCTTGATGGCGTCGGCGGGCTTGCCCTGGCGCACGAGGCAGCGCGTCAGCCCCTGCAGCGCAGGATAGAGATCGGGCGCCGACTGCAGCGCGGCCTCGAAGGCGGCGCTGGCCCGGGTCAGGTCCTTGAGGCGGGTCTCGTTGAGATCGGCGATGCGCAGGCTGAGCTGCAGCATGTCGGCCGAGTCGTTGGTGGTCGCCCGGCGTCGCTCATACAGCTCGACCAGACCGGCCGCGTCACCGCTCTTCTGCAACGCGCGCTCGAGGGTGATGCCCAGCGACTCGTCGGTCGGGTCCTGGGCGTAGGCGCGCTTGAGCTGGTCCAGCACGTCGGGCTCGGTGCCTGCGGTCGAAGGGGATCCGCTCTCGGCGGCGGACAGCTTCATGGCCGCCGACAACTTCTCGTCACCAAGCACCTCGGCGATGCGCGTACGCAGCTCGGTGCGGCGAACCTTGTCGTTGGAACGAATGCGCTCGAGCATGCGCAGAGCCGACAGGTTGTTGGGCTCGATGGACAGGGCGGCCTCACAGGCCTGCGCCGCGCGCGACGGCTCGTTCAACCGGTCGAGGTACAGCCGCGCGAGCTTCAGGGACGCGCCGACCTTCACCTGCGGGCTGCCGACCTGGGTCTGCCGATCGAGCAGCACCACCAGCTCCTTGACGTCGTCGCGGCTGGTGAGCAGCCGATCGAGCTGCTGCAGCGCAGTGACGTGGCTGGGGGCCAGGCGCAGCACCTCCTGGTACCCATCGAGGGCGTTCTCGGGCTTCTTCAGCTGGTCTTCCCAGATGGCCGCGGCCTGGAACATGGCGTTCGCCCGCTCGGTGGGGTCCGTTCGGTTGGCGGCCTCGGCCCGCAGGATCTCGATCAGGCTCTCCCAGTCGCTCTGCGAGCGGTAGATGCGCGCCAGCGAGCGCAGCGCCGGGAAGTGGTTGGGGGCCAGCGTGAGCACCTCGCGGTACGAGGCGATGGCGTCATTCAGATTGGCCAGCTTGTGCTCGTACAGCTCGCCGATCTTGTGAATGATGGCCGCTGCAGCGTCGGGGTTCGAGGCGATCTCGGCCTCGGCCCGGTACATGGCGACCAGCGAGGTCCAGCGCCCGTCCTGACCGTAGAGTCGGCCCAGGTTGCGCAGGGCCGGCAGGTAGTTGGGGGTCAACTGAAGCACCCGTTCCCAGGCGGCGATGGCGGCAGGGCGATCTTTGACGTGCTCTTCGAGGATCTCGGCGTTGCGGTGCGCCAGCGAGATCACCTGCTTCTGATCGGTGGCGAGGCGACCTTCCTGCTCGTTGAGCGCCAGCAGATCGGCCCACCGGGTGGCGCGCTCGTACAGGCGGCCGAGGTTGCGCATCGTCGGCAGGTGATCAGGCGCCAGCTCGAGCACTCGCCGCAGCGACTCGATGGCGTGCGGCACGTCGTTCAGCCGATCTTCATACAGGCCCGAGATCTTGTTGAGGGTGCTGATCTGTTGCTCTTTGTCGGTGAGCTGCGCCAGCTCGGTCTCGTACATCGAGACCAGCTCGTGCCAGCGGCCCCGCTTCTCGTAGAGCCGGGTGAGGGCCTTGGTGGCGGGCAGAAACCCGGCAGAGATCTGAAGGCATTGGGTGTACCGGGCGATGGCTTCTTCGACCTCGCCCAGGCGCTCTTCCAGCGTCTCTCCGGCCTTGTAGAGGCGCCCGGCCTTCTGGCGGGGCTCTTCGGCTGCGGCGGCCTCGGCGTCGTAGGTCTCGACCAGGGCGTGCCAGTTCTGCGAGCGGTACGACAGCTTTCCGAGGCCAGCGAGGGCCTGGGCGTGGCCGGGCACCCGTTCGAGCACGGCGCGGTATCGGCCAGCGGCTTCCAGATCGCGCTTGAGTTGATCTTCGTAGAGCGACGCCAGGCGAAGGTTGATGGCGACGAACTCGCTCTGGTCGTTGTTGGTCTGCACCCACGCCAGCAGCACGTCGGCCAGCTCTTCGAAGCGACCGCGGGCCTCGTAGATGCGCGAGAGCTCGGCGAGAACCAGGGGGTCGGTGGGGCTCACCCGTCGCGCCGCCAGCAGGGCTGCCAGCGCGTCTTCCGGGCGGCTCAGGCGCTCGTAGGCCTTGGCGATCTGCAGGAAGGTGGGGGCTGCGCCGGGGCCCAGCCCTTCGGCCTCGGCGGCGAGGGCGGCCAGCTCTTCGTCCACCGTGTTCTCGCGTTGGGCGACGCGCTTCATGGCCGAGAGCAGCTGGGGGTCACGGCGGTCGGTGGCGAAGGCCTGGCGGAAACAGGCGTGAGCGGCGGGCAGGTCTTTGAGGCGGTCTTCGAGCAGCAGGCCCGCCGAGGTGAGGTAGTGCGCCCGCGCGGCGTCGTCGGTCACGGTGCGAGCGAGCAGCTGATTCACCTTCACCAGCGCGGTGTAGTCAGCCTTCTCGGTGAAGACCTGCTCGAGCTGCACCAGCAGGGTGACGTCTTCGGGCTCGAGCGCCAGGCACGCGGCCATCGAGGCCGAGGCGTCGACCTCTCGCGCCAGGCGGGTCTCGAGCACCTGTGCCTTCTCGAAGAGCAGGGCGGCGCGCGCCCGGCGACCTTCTGTCGCCGAGAGCTCGGCCTCGATGAGCTGCGCCACCATGGCCCAGTTGCCGACGTCGGCGAACAGGCGGCGGGCGGCGCGAATGTTGGCGAGGAACCGCGGGGCCAGCTTGAAGGCCTGCTGATAGGCGATGGCGGCGTTGCGGGCGTGTTTGATCGGGGCTTCCCACAACAGGCCCATCTCGTGGAACAGCAGCGCCGCGCCGGGCTGGGTGCCCATGGCGCGGGCTTCACGTTCCAGCGCCGCGATTCGCGCGCGGGCCTCGTCTTCAGACGCGGTCGGGGGTTGAGTCTGGTCGGCCGGAGCGGGGATGGCAGGGATCGCCGTCGACAGCGTTCTCGGAAGCTCGGACCGCTCATTCATGAGCGTTGGTCGTAGCACGCACCCCGGACCGCAGCGATCAGTTCACCGGAGTCGATGAGTGCCCGCACGGCGGTTACGTCGCGATGAAGCTCGCGGTCCTGATCGAGGTGCGGCACCTTCGACCGGATCAGCTGATGGGCGGCGAACGCCCCCACGCCGGGCCGGGTCGGGAGCCGGAAGTCGAGGGCCTGCGCCGCCACCAGCAGCTCGATGGCCAACACGTGCTTCACCAGGTCGACCACCTGCCTGGCCTTGAGCGCGGCCGTCATGCCCATCGAGACGTGATCTTCCCGCCCCGCCGACGAGGGGATCGAGTCGACGCTGGCCGGGTGGCACAAGATGCGCGACTCGGCGACCAGCGCGGCCGAGGTCACCTGGGCGATCATGAAGCCCGAGTTGAGCCCCGGGTTGCGCGCGAGGAACGGGGGCAGGCCCGAGAGCGCCGGGTTCACCATCTGCTCGACGCGGCGCTCGCTGATCGAGGCCAGCTGGGTGAGCCCCATGGCCAGCACGTCGAGCGCCAGCGACACCGGCTGGCCGTGAAAATTGCCGGCCGAGATGATCTGCCCTGACTGCGAGAAGACCAGGGGGTTGTCAGTGCCTGCGTTCACCTCGACCTCGAGAACGCCCCGGCAGAATGTCAGCGCCTCGCGGGCCGCGCCGTGCACCTGCGGCATGCACCGCAGGGAATAGGGGTCTTGCACCTTGGCGCAGTCGACGTGGGTCTGCACCAGGGCGCTGTCGGCGAGCAGCTCGCGCAGGTGACTCGCCACCCGGCCGTGCCCCGAGTGCGGGCGCACCGCGTACACCTCGTTGAGGAAGGGCTTGTGCGAGCCCAGCAGGCCCTCGACCGTCATGGCGCCAGCCACGTCGAACAGCTCGGCGACGTCTTCGCCCTGCAGCAGGGCATGGGTCCCGACCGCGCACATGGCCTGGGTGCCGTTCACCAGCGTCAGGCCCTCTTTGGCCTCGAGTACCACCGGCGACAGGCCCACGCGGGCCAGGGCCTCTCTGGAAGACATTCGGTGGCCGTCGACGATCGCTTCTCCTTCGCCGATGAACACCAGGGCCAGGTGGGCGAGGGGCGCCAGATCGCCGGACGCGCCCACGCTGCCGCGCTCGGGCACCACGGGCACCACGCCCCGGTTGAGCAGCTCGAGGCCCAGCTCGAGGGTGCTGAGGCGAATGCCCGAGTAGCCCTTCGCCAGCACGTTGCATCGCAGCAGCAGCAGCGCCCGGGCCTCGTGGCGTGGAAGTGGGTTCCCCACACCCACCGAGTGGCTGAGGATCAGGTTTCGCTGCAGCTGCGCGAGCTGGGCCTTGTCGATGCGCACCTCGGCCAGGGTGCCGAAGCCGGTGTTGATGCCGTAGGAAGGCTCGTCACCGGCCGCGACCGTGTCGACCAGGCGGCGCGCGGCAGCGACCCGCGCTCGGG
>VYLD01000324.1_pt1 | contig 15065 bp, 10 predicted proteins | sample 5114401 | NCBI WGS metagenome assembly VYLD01 (sample SAMN12291783, study PRJNA351875) | freshwater metagenome | isolation source: freshwater lake | place: USA: Michigan, Gull Lake | collected 2013-08-08 | reverse complement strand
AGCTCTTGAAGGGCATCATAGCGCTGTTCCGCTACGGCCAAAAATTCCTCCTTGCTCATAGTCTTTTGTTTTTATTTAAATTTACAAAATCGCGACAATTTGAAATGCACCCGATTATTTACCGATCGATTTCAGCGGATGCTCTCCGCAATCGATCGTTGATGGCTCGACCCAACCCCACGTCAGGCACTTCCTGGGCTAATATCATCTCAACGTTAAGTTGATCAAGTTCGCGCAAGTAAGAAAATAAGTTTTGTGCAGCTACAATGAGATCGCCAGTAGGAGAGAGGATTCTTTGATGACCTGGTTCAATTTCATTACGCCATTTGTTAAAGGCTAAAACGCCAACATCGTTTGGACCGTAGGTCTTTACCAATTTTTTCAAATCACCGAATACCAATTTCTTTTTAGGTGAGTAGTGGCTTTGTAATTGACCGGGTGCTTTCGGGTTGGAAGTGGAATGGAGTTGAATCCTTGTTTTCCCAGCTACTGATTCTATATCTTCGAGGCTTAGCCCACCCATTCTATAAATTTTCGGCTGGTTGTTTTCAAATCCAACTATGGTGGACTCAATTCCAACGGTACACTCCCCACCGTCCAAAATGTATTGAATTTTTTCTCCTAGTTGGTCATTGACGTGCGATGCCTTTGTTGGGCTTATATAGCCAAAAGGGTTCGCGCTAGGTGCAGCCAACGGAAAAGATAATACTTTTAATAGTTGTTGGGTTAATGAATGAGCAGGACAGCGAATACCCACCGTATCAATGCCCGAAGTGACAAGGTCAGGGATGATTTGTTTTCGTGGTAACACCAATGTAAGTGGCCCCGGCCAAAAAGCCTGTGCTAGTTTGGTTGCGAGTGGAGGTATGTTTTCCACATACACACCCATCGCACTAATATCAGCAACATGGATAATCAACGGATCAAAAAAAGGCCTATCCTTTACCTGGAAAATTTTTGCAACGGACGCAACATTCAACGCATTACCTGAAAGCCCGTAAACCGTTTCGGTGGGGATGCCAACGAGCTCACCGTTTTCAAGAAGTGCTTTGGCTTTGCGGATGTCAGTACCAATTTCGGCCATGCCGCAAAGCTAAGACGTTCAAGCTAAATTTTTTTCGCTCATTCGAAGTACAGACCTTTCTGTAGTATAATTTTTTAGCTGATCAATCGGAATCCACTTTACATCGTGCGATTCTTCGCTGACGATAACCCGCTCATTTTCATCAGCCCGAAGTAAAAATCGAATGTCGTAGTGCTGGTGTTCCGGGAAATCTTCGCGGGCAGGAATCGTGTGAATGTCGAGGTCAAAAATAGATTCTTCCAATTTAAAATTCATGAGCCCTGTTTCTTCCTCTGCTTCGCGCTGAGCCACAGCTACTACATTTTCATCACCATCGGCATGGCCTCCGGGTTGCACCCACTTGTTTAGCTTGGCATGATGGACCAACAGCGTTTTCGTTGCATCGCTATTGACGACCCAGGCCGACCCCGTAATGTGGCCAGGTAAATGCGTGCGTTGAAAAGCGTTGGCGGCCTTTAATAATTCTAAGAATTGACTTTTGAAATGTTGTTCTTCTTGAAAAGGACTCGAATAATTTTCAAGCAGTTGAATGAGTGCTTTTCTATCCATAGGTGCACCACTTGCTTTTTTTGGAATTCATCATTGAATAACAATGGTCACTTTGTTGAACTTGCCGTCTTCGAGCTTACCGATCTTTTCACCACCACCCATGTTGTCTTTATCGCCTTTCTTCACAAGCACAAAGTAAGCGGATGCTTTTATTTTCTTAAAGCGGTAGTTGCCCTTGGCATCTGTACTCCCTTCGGCCACCGGATTGGTTTCTTTGTTATAGTTTTCTTCCGTGTCAAAAAGTTTAATGCTGGCACCTTCTACTGTGTTGCCCAGCTCGTCTCTTACGGTAACCGTTAGCGAAGTGTTAATCAACTGAGTGGGTCGTGGTGCAAATGAACTAGTCAGAAGTGTGATCGCAATGAAAAAAACAAGGAGTTTCATAGGTTTATATTTTTATCGAAGTAAGACAATTCCGCCTCGCTGCTCCTTGACTCCTTCTTCGGGTCGGAACGAACTTTGGTATTTAATCACATAAGAGTAGGTGCCGCCAGGTGCCGGTAATCCGGGGTTATTTCCATATCCGCCATTCCATCGGAAGTCTTTCTTCGTATCTGAAAAAACCAATTCCCCCCAGCGATTGAAAATAGCGACTTCAAATTTGTCTGTAATGAAAAAGCTGTAGACGAAAAATTCTTTATTCATTGCATTGACGGCATTCCCAGGACGAAATGCATTGGGGCCTACAATTTTCGGGATGCACTCATTCAACACTTCTGTTTTATCAGAATTCGTGCAGCCGAAGGAATTCGTTAAGTCTACCTGATAAATGCCTTCGCTGGTAGCGGTTAAAACCCGATTGGTAAAATTAATAATGATGTCATTCTTCAGCCAATTATAAGTCGTGAATGAACCTGGATTTAGATCAACTTGGGACGTCTTAGGATCTTTGTTATCAGGATCGTTGCAGATAATCACTCGGTCTGGCAACTCGCCTTGCGGAATAGGTGCTTTGATTACTTGGATAGACGCAGTGGCATTGCAGGTGGCTTTACTAATGGTTACCCGGTAAGTACCTTCTCGATTATCACTGAGTGTGGCGGTAGATTGACCTGCGATGGTTGTACCATTAAAGGCCCATGCGTAAGAAATGCCAGTGGCTGTGGTGATGGAAGTAAGAGTAAAATCCTTATTGTCCTGGCAAGCTTGCGTTCCCGTAACGGCCGCATCGACAGGGCCACTCACCTGTACCGGCTTTGCTGCAGAGCGAACGAAGCAGCCAGTAACGGCATCCACCACTTCTACGGCATAGCTTGCTCCATCTTCACTTTGGCCTAACGTAACTAGACGGCCACCTAGTCCAGGCTGAAAAGCTCCCGCTTTGAACCAACGATAAGTAAAGTTTCCACTTGGCGTAGCAGTTAAAACGACTTGGTTCGAGCATCCATCACTTTGTGTGAAATCTGGTGAGGGGAGACCGTTGAACACAATAGATGTTGATTGGGTGAGAATACAGCCGCCACCAATGTCAGCCGCTACTTGATAAGTGCCCGTGCCATTGGTGGGGAGATTTAACGTAGCTCCATTTACTGTGCCACCAGAAGGCAGCGTCCAAGTGTAAGATATACCACCCGCCACCGAGGCAACTAATGTTGCGGGACTTACACATAAGTTGGGTGCAATCGTCAAGACCGGAGTAACCGGATTCACAATTTGTGAAAAAGTGAAAGTACATCCGGTTCCATTGTTGTCTCTCACCTGAATGGAATAGGTTCCTGGTACTAGCGATGCGGTATTTGACACTTGTGGGCCAACTACTGCTCCTGTTGCAATATTTGTAAATGTGTACCTCGGAGTAGGAGCAAAAGCGCCTGCTATTGTAACGGTAACCAATGATGGATTGCAGTTAGATGTTGTAGCTGTTGCCGTAAAGGAGGCATCAGTTAAGTTAATGCCCGTTGAAATTGTACATCCCGAAATTTGATCTTGCACAATTCCAGAAACGGCTCCGGCTCTTACCCCCGGCAATGGACCAATGGTGGTTGGCGCAGTCTGATCAAATCCCTGTTGATTAAAGGAAGTCCCACTAACAAAGAAGGAATAAGGACCACCCGCAGGTGTTGAACTGTTCAGGTTCAGTGTAACAGTACCAGTTGCCGTATTGCAGCTTGTAGGATTGGTGCCACTTAAGGTAAAGCTTGGTGAAACCTTAACGGTATAGGTCTTAGAGTCCGTAGCAGTACACAATGTAACGGGGTCAGTAACGGTCACTCCATAGGTCAGAACAGCGGGTAGTGAAGTATCTACCACCTGGGTAGCTAACGTATTTCCATTCGGTGCTCCGTTCAACGTCCACAAGAAATTAGCACCTGAATTAAATGCGTTTAGATTAGGTGTGGTATTATCCTCACACACCGTAAGGTCAGGGCCTAAATCTAAAACGGGGCGGTTATTGACAACAAGACCATTTGCTGTTGCAGTACAACCATTAACATCTGTGATTGTTACTGAAACTCTCGCTGGATTATTGATGACGATCGTCTTCGTGGTAGCACCACTATTCCACAAGTAACCTACAATTGAAATTAGATTGCCGGAATTCGCATCCAATGTTATCGGACCGTTGCATAAAGCGCTAGCAGGCGCGAGGGTTGGTCTCGCTGGGGCTGGATTTATCGTAATTTGTTTGGTTATCTCTATGGGTGGTTTCCCTTCTGCAATTAAGCATCTATTATTGATTTGGAATGTTACCGTATATGTATTTGGTAATAGTGGGTTAGGTAAAGTATAGAGATGATTGGGTGAGAGTTCAGTGCTTGTTGCACCATCACCGAAAGTCCAAAAGAATGTATCAATCGCATCGGTGGGCGTTCCATTAAATCTCGTGGTATCGCCTGAGCAAATACCAGTGAAGCTAAAACCGGGACCCCCAAACCCGTTGCCTTGTTGTTGGATAAAATTGGGCAGACCCAATTTACTCGTACCTGGGGATAACGGAGGAGGGGCACTAAAATTAAATGAAGTCGGAGTGCTAATTTTATTTTCATTTGGCTGAAAGGAACCTAGCTGCGTGGCATTGTTAATGGCAATATATATCTGCCCATCAGGAGCCACCTGAAGAGCGCCCATCTCGATTGGCCTTTGAACAGGGCTAGGAGCCACCAAAACTGGAATTTGAACATCGAGGGAATCAAGATAGTATTCATACAACGCGGAAGGACTGGGATCTCCTTTAATGGTCGCAAAAAGTTTTCTTCCTCCGGGTGAGAATTCTACGCCATAAACCTGACCGGCAGACTGGTTCATGTCAACTCTTCTAAAATTGCTAATTATACCTGTCGAGTCATTCAATTGAAAAAGCTCAATCATATTACTTGTGCCAGGCGTTGAAAGCGGCACAGCTAAATTATTGCGTACTCCGAGCTTCATATAACCCTGCCCGTTTTCTTTTGAGGTAAAAGAATGTGGCGATCCGATGTCCGAGTAAACAGCAGCTCCAATACCCTGATTGGAAATTGGATACGTTCGGAATGTACTATTCCCATATTCGTGTGCAACGAGCCACCGCCCGTTTGCTGTGATGCGTTCAGTGCTTTTTGAAAACAACAGGATGTTTTTTTGAGTGATCAGGCCATTTCCGCCATTTTGCTTTAAGTCAAAAATCGAGTAGCGCAATTCATTCAATGATGTACCGGTAATTTCCTGCGTGGTAAAAATATAATAGCGCGTTTCGTCACCTGGGATAGGTACAATCAAAGAGGATTGTGATGAGGTTGGATCTCCGCCAATCCCCGTGTCAATGAGTGTATTTGTTTTGTCATAAACGTTTGATCCATCGGTATAAAAAATGGCCTGTCCGTTTCGATCACAGACTATTGCGCATCCAGCGGGCGCGTTCATGGCGCTAGTATTTAATGCTTTTGGAGGTGGTGTATTGAAATCAATTCCTGCCTTGTTGCCAAAATACCAAATATTGCTCCGTTGATCACTTAATCCATACTCTTTTACATTCACTCCGGCATAAGCGGAACATCCCGGTGTTCCATCAGTAGCGACTACATAATAGTAGCCTGCAGAATCTGGAAAGAATGTCGCATTCATGGTTTTCCCATCTGACCAAGAGAATTGCGGGGTTCCTGTGCCTCCAGTTGTTTTTGCAGTAACTGAGAAGTTGTCAAGTGTGCAATCTTTGGGCTTTTGATTAACCGGTAATTGACATTTACATGCAGTTGTGTCTTGCACTAGCTGTAACTCTAAAGTAAACGCGTTAATAGTAACCGGCTGTGTTACGGTTCTTCGTTGGCCCTGATAAAAGGCCGTCAGTTGTACGTTGAACGTTTGGGCTTGCTGATAAGTATGTACAGGACTCCAGGCTCCGGAGGTATTCGTATCGCCAAAATTCCATCTAAGGCTGTCTGCATTAGGTGTTACGTTTGGAAAAAACGAAACGGGATTATTTTGGCAGGTGCCAGCCGTAGTAAAACTTACAGTCAAGTTTACATTTGCTGGGGGAAGAAAGGAAGGAAATTGAGTGGCGCTGAAATTAGTTGTGCCAAAAGGTTGAGGCGTTTTAATCACCTGCGAGGCAATCGTGTCGGTTCTCGAAAATTTTTCAATCAAGAACGGACCGCCACTTGCCGATTGGTAGAGATGATAGATAGCACTGTCGGGAGCTAGCTGAAGTCCATAGCTACGAAACACCGGAGCTGGCAAAACGGACGTAAGTGTAAAATTGGGATTTAGGAAATCGTATTGTAATACGTCCGCAGCGACCCCGGTTTCACCGATCCGTGAGACATAAAGGTATTGCCCTCCTTTGATATCCCATTGAATATCGTACATGGACTGTGTAGTTGCTGTAACTATTCCAGTGTTTAGGATATATCTATCAAATGAAATCACGCCCAATGTTGGATCAAAATTCAGAATAAGTGCATCGTCACCAGGTGTTTGAACCGCGACTGCCAATTTTCTCAATTTGTGATTATAAGAAAAATTGGAAACCGACACCGGTATCGGAGTAGGGCCAAGTGGTGGAGTTGAGGTAGTTACAAATGCGCCTGAGGTGTAGCTTGCGGCATTAATCAGCGTAGCTGAAAAAATAGCTGAGCTATTTTGATGGGTGATCAGCCAATAGTCAGTTCCATTTGTGTGTGGAACAATGATCATTCCTTCTGAGCGATTATTGGTAAGTCCTCCAATAAGCGTGTTTTTTGGAATAGGAAGAGGAAGAAGGGGAGGAGCTTCAACTTCTCCTAAGGGTGGCGAAGGAAAAACAGCGGATCCAAACAAATTCATATTGACAACACTTACGTTAATCGATCCACCTGTTGGGAAATTTGCTGTGTTTGTAAAAACAAAATATTTGTTTGTTTGCCCGGGCACGGGGCAAATGACTACCGGCTGATTGCTATTTGTAAACCCTGACAACCCACTGCCGTTTGTCATTGGTTGATGACTGGCGTCATAAATCCTTGAGCCATCTGAATAAAACAACAAATTGGACGTAGCCGGGTCGGTGGCAACAGCACTTCCACCAGTGCTGCCTAGCGGCATGAAAGGAGGAGGAGGTGTAATCAATTGAGCTTTGTTGTTTCCTCTATTGAAGCGGATGGCGTTGGGGGACGTTCCAAAATACCAATTGTGCTGAGCTAGATTTTGCCCCGCAACATGAAAAGTGATTGAAGATAGAATAATTAGTAGACTTGCTTTGAATGCCATTCTCTTGTTTTGCTTACCCTCCATTTGCTTTCTACTCTTAAACTTATTCATACGAACAGATTAACTCAAATATAAAACGCTCGAACCACACTAAAGTATACAATTTGAGTGAAAATATCGTTAACAAGATTCGATGGTATTTACCATATAACTTTTTTTAATGTCGGCCATCCGTTTAAATTTGCTTTATTGGAAAAGAATAAACTGGGATTGTTCATGTTATCGAAAAAAATAGGTGTTTGTGCTGGGTTGATACTTTTGATGTCATTCTCGGTAACTGGGCAAGATCCTCAATTCTCGCAGTTCTACGCGGCACCTTTGTATCTCAATCCAGCGTTTGCTGGCTCCACCAACCAAAATCGGGTTGGCCTGAACTATCGTAATCAATGGCCCGCGATTGACGCTAACTTTAACACATTCTCTGCTTTCGCGGATTTTTACATTGAAAGCAAGAATAGTGGCGTAGGTATTTTGATCAACAATGACACGGAAGGTGTGCTGGGCTTACGATCAATTAGTGTAGCCCTACAGTATGCGTATGATCTAAGAATTTTGAAGGGATTATCTTTTCGCCCGGGGTTTCAGGTTGGTGTTTACAATCGTTCTATTAATTTTAGCAAACTTACATTTGGGGACCAACTCGATCCGGCAACAGGTACGCTCAGGGCGGGTGCATCTGCTGAAGCGTTAGGAAGTGGTCAATCAATATTTTTCCCGGACATATCAATGGGTGGCTTGCTCTATTCAAAAAACGGATGGTTGGGTTTCGCAGCTCATCATTTAACAGAGCCGAGCCAATCATTGGTTGGCTCAACCGATAATTTAGCTATGAAAATGTCAGCACATGCAGGCTGGAAATTTTATTTTAAACCAGGTGAAATGGGAGCAGGCTTTTATTCGAAGCCTCGGGAAAGAAGTATTACGCCCACAGTGCAATATCGGCATCAGGGTAAATTTGATCAGATGGATTTGGGGCTCTACTACACATTCGAGCCGCTTATCATTGGAACGTGGTACAGGGGAGTTCCCTTCAAAAGTTTAAATGGAATTGTAAATAATGAATCCATTGTTTTGCTGGTTGGCTACACGTTAAAAAGTCTTAAAGACGTTTTAAATATCGGTTACAGCTATGATTATACTATTTCAAAATTAGGCCCAGGTAGTGGTGGCGCGCATGAGTTTAGTATTGTCTATTCCTGGAACTCGCGTGATCCGCGCAAGCCACCAAAAGACAAGTTGGTAATTCCGTGTCCGGATTTTTAGTTTCCAAGAACTATTCCTCCCCACTTGCCCCAATCTTGCAGACATCATCCATACCAAGATGCATCAGCGCATCACCCGCATTCACCACTGGGTTATTGTTGAGCCCAACCACATAGCCTGTGGATGGTGATTTGATTTGCTCTTTGAATTCTCCGAATGGGTCTGTCAGGTTGCCAATGATCTGCGATTTATGCACCAAGTCGCCACAGCGAATAGTGGGCTGAAACAAACCAGCCGTGCGTGCGCGCGCCCACGAAGAACTCCAAATGATTCTGTTTTGTTCTTTTGGCGCAGGCGCCCAATCAATCATCTTTAGTTGTTTCATCAACCGAAGTGTACCATCGACACCCGCTTCAATAGCATGCTGATCCATGCGAAGCGACTCGCCACCCTCATACACAATGATGTGCTTACCCTTTTTTGAAGCAGTTTGTCGTAGCGAATGGGGACGGAAAGGTGAATCAATGGTGAATGGCGCGTGAAAGGCATTTGCCAACTCTACATTTTGTTCTTCTTGCATCATGCACCGAACTTGAGGATAGTTGGTGCGCATGGCGCCTCCGGTGTGGAAATCAATTCCAACGTCAATATTAGGAATGATATCATGCGTAAGGTGATAGGCTACCCGGGAAGCGAGCGAGCCGGTTTTGCTTCCGGGGAAAGATCGGTTAACATCTTTTCCATCGGGCACCTCGCGCGAGTAGTTGAGGAAACCATACACGTTGATGATCGGCATGCAAACCGTGGTGCCACGCAACACTCGGTTATGGCCAGCATCAATAATCCTTCGCACAATTTCCATCCCATTGATCTCATCTCCATGCATGCCTGCTGTGAGCGCCAGAACAGGACCAGGCTCCACCGCACGAAATACGTAAATAGGAGTATCGATTTGCGTACGCGAGGGGAGGCGCGCAATGTTTATCACGATTTCCTTGAACTCGCCTGGGCGGATTTCGTTGTCTGCGATTGTGATTGAATTCATAGGCTTACGTAGTAGACTAGCTTTAAAAATGGAAACCAAGATTCACATAGCCGGTGAATACCTTTGTTTGGTCGCTATACATTAGCGCAATTTCAAGTGGCCCCGCTCCAGTATTATAGCCAATAGAAAGAGAGTAGCCGCTGAGTAGACCGATAGTGGGTTTAATGGCAGAAGAATCAGTACTTTCGATAAAATCGTACGCCCCGATATTTGCTCGTCCGATTACAAATAGGTCTTCTTGCAGTTTGTAACGAAGGCCAGATTGGTACATAGCGATAGAATAAGTGTTTAGTTGATTTTCTGATAGTCCAGCAAAGGTTATTTGGTTTCGGATAAAATCCACCAAACCACCTACTGAATAGAAATTGACTAGTGCATTTTCTGGCTTAATGGTAATGCCGGTTTGCAACTGGTTAGTCAATGTGAACTTTCCCAACGGAGCGAAGTTCCGTATTTTCAAAATACAACGGCCGTAATTGTCAATATTAGAGTTGATGGAAGTAGGGGGTTGATTGTTTTCAAAGATATCAGCCGTCAGATATTGGCCATGGACATAACTCGCAAAGAGTTCAATTTCCCAACCTGAATTTGGGTAGACTTTTTGGTCGAGTGAATTGTGCTGTAAAAAAATGGATGATTCAAAGTAACGGTTGGTGCCGTCATAGGAAATGCCCGGTGAAATTGTAGGTTTTAGGGCTAAGAAATTAAGGGAAGTGCCCATTCCGATCAATGTATTTGTGCTAATTAGCTTGTGCAGGCTTAGATTAAAATGAGAATAAAAGCTTCTATATAACTGACTCAATTCAAGATTAGAATTGTACAAGGGTAACTTAAAGCGTTCGTGGTAAAGTGTAAACACAATATTGGTATTTTCCTTTCGTCCGATGTTTTGTTTATGTTCAGCCTGGGCGCGCAAATTCTCACCAATGTTAAGTTTCAAAAATGACCGCGACCGATCGAAAATAAAATTATGGGTGGTCAGGTTTACAATAGCCGCAACATTGCTATACGAATTGAAATGCAAGCCGGCTTTAAAGGCACTGCGGGCGTTTTCGCTAACAGTAAGTTGCATTGAGGCATGGCCTGCTGTAGTTGGCTGCAGCGAATAGTTTATTCGGTCGTAGGACCTCGAGCCAAAAGCTCTTCGAATGGCCAACGAAAAATCCTTACCTCGATAGGTATTGTCTTTTTTTACGCCCATCTTTCCCTTGAGGAAAGTGTAGGTAGTTCTGCGAAGTCCTTTGATTTCGATACTGTCGATTGTAACGGTTTCCTTATTTGGCAATCTATTTCCATTAAATCGGTAGGTGGGGTCGTTGGCTTTCAGCGAATCTGCCAGTTTTTTGAAAATCGGAAAATACTTAGCCCCTTCTTGGTTACCTAGTTTTAATAGACTGTCGGACTCAGAGAAACTAGCAGCCGAAAAATTCTCCAGGGATGGCTCAATGAGAATATTGCATAGTTTCCGTTCTCTCTCAAACGTTTCGGCATCTTTGTAAAAACCAAGTTGGTATAAGATATCAATGGCGGTGTGTAGTTCATTTGCTTTTTTTAAACCCCGTGAAAGGTTTACGCCAATGACATAGTTGGCACCCATTTCTCTAACATCGCTGACCGGAAAATTCCGCACAACACCACCATCCACTAATTTTGTGTCTTTGTAATCAATGGCCGTAAAAACAGCTGGTATGGCCATACTTGCACGAATGGCGTTGATGATTTCACCCTTATCTAGGACCACAGCATTGCCTGTTTCAACGTCTGTTGCAATGCATCGAAAAGGAATGCTGAATTTTGAGAAGTCCTTAATCTGATAAACGGGGAAAAACAGTTCTCCAAACTTCAGCCATAGCTCCTGACCTTCAATGATTCCCGTTCCAATTTTTATTCCTTTTTTATCGAGCGGAAATTCTACTGAATAATGGTCGAACTCAGATTTCTCATCTATGTTTACATCGCGAAGTTTAGGCTTATTAGCAAACAGCGACAGCCAATCGGTAGTCTTGGAAATTTCCTCAATCTGTTTACCGGAATACCCAATGGCGTATAGCGCGCCAATAATACTGCCCATACTGGTGCCGGTGATGTAGTCAACCTTTAACCCGGCACTATCAATAGCCTTTAAAATGCCAATGTGCGCAATGCCTTTAGCACCACCACCACTTAGTGTTAGCCCGACTTTTAATTTTTCATGCTGCGCGAAGCATACAAAAGAAGAGAAGGAAAAAATAAAAAGAACAAAAGCTCTTAAGGAGCATGGCGCACAGGTAGAAAAAGAAAGGTTTTCACGCATTGATTTTGTCTTTTTGAATTTTCTTTTTCCCCGCATGCTTTTCCAAGTATTGAATAATCTTACTTCCAATGTCGACTTTGGTTGCGCCTTCAATCCCTTCCAAACCTGGCGATGAATTGACTTCGATGATCAGCGGCCCTCGGCTAGAGGGAAGCATGTCTACACCTGCAACACCGAGCCCCATTTTTTTTGCGGCTGTGATCGCGGCATGTTTCTCGGAACGGTTCAGCTTCACTACCGTTGCGTGGCCACCGCGGTGAAGGTTTGACCGAAATTCTCCATCTCTTGCTTGCCTTCGCATAGCACCAACGACTTCACCATTCAAAATAAAGGCCCGTATGTCTGCGCCTTTCGCTTCTTTGATAAACTCTTGCACAATGATTCGTGCCTTTACTCCATGGAAGGCCTCAATTACTGATTGAGCTGCTTTCTTGTTTTCAGCCAACACCACACCAAGGCCTTGTGTTCCTTCCAGAAGTTTGATCACAACAGGAGCGCCACCAACCGCCTCGATCACACCCTCGGTATCTTTGGAGTAATCCATAAAAATGGTCTTCGGAAGACCTAAACCTGCGCGCGAAAGTATTTGCATGCTGCGGAGCTTATCGCGTGAGCGAATCAATGCCTGCGACTCAACAGCCGTAAAAACTTTCATCATTTCAAACTGGCGAACCACCGCGGCTCCATAAAAAGTAACAGATGCACCAATGCGCGGAATGATCGCATCGAAGTAATCGAGTTTTCGTCCGTTATACCATACCATCGGATTTTTCTTTTCAATCAGCAACACACATTTCATGTGATCGATAATCTCCACTTTGTGACCACGCTTTTCGCCTGCCTCTTTGATACGTTTGGTGGAATAGAGTTTTGCGTCTCTGGATAAAATGGCGATGTTCATGCCCTTGGTATTTTAGTGTGATAATATAAGTCCTTTTTTGTGACGTCAATCAAGAAGCGATTTCTCAAGATCTTTCTTCCCAGTAAAACCGGGAACCGCAATTTTTCTCGGTCGCTGAGTGAAAATTCTGCCCGTATTTTTCGATTAAACAGTTTGATAGTAGTTCTAATGATATAGCGAAGTTCAGCTTCTCCAGATGAATTCCTGACTTCTCGTTGGGTAAATTTGCTCATCTTGAATTTCATTCCCGTAAACTCTGGATGCTCTTCGTCCAATAAAACAAACTCTAGTTGTCCATTGACAACTTTTGCGCTTGAACAGTGTAAGCTGCTGGTATATGCGCCCGTGTCAATTTTTGCATGAATATTCTCAAGGCCAAGTCCGGGGAGGTCTACACGATCAGAACGTCCAAGTATTTGCATAATGAAATAAAGCAATCCAAACTAGTTGATTTTCCCGCAATAAAAAAGCCCCAAACTCTGGGGCTTTTGATTCATCGTGAAATGTAATTTATCCTTTTGATATCTTGAATGAAACGGAGGTATTTTCCCATTCCATGACCACATTGCCATCTTTTACACTGATTGTGAATGTTTCAACAAAAGAAGCGGTTTTAGATGGCTTAACTTTTACACGAAGTACATCTGCTTTGTCCGTATAGTCATAGTGGCCCCATTTGATATCTTTATTAATGATGATTACCCATTCATTTTCACCAGGTATGGTATATAATCCGTATTTACCTTTTGGTAATGCCTGTCCTTCAACTTTTGCGTTTGCGCTAAAATCAATAGACGTTGTGGCGTTTGCTCCGGTTCGCCAGACTTCTCCATAAGGATTTATACCACCTAACATTTTTCTACCACGTGCAGAAGGTTGATGATAATCGATTGTTACGGTAACACCATCAATGGCTCCAGTTGCTTTAGCAGGTGGGCTTGGCATTTTTTTATCCTGAGCAATTGCGCTAAAGGAAAAGATCGTGATCAATAGTAAAAGAAGGTTGAATTGTTTTTTCATTTTGTTATTTTTTTGGTTTGAATTAGTAATAGCTAAAAATGCCCCTCAAGTTATTAATTTGAAAGGGCATTCTTAAAATTTGTAATAAATATAACCAGTAACTCATCTTAAAACGTGCAATTGTTCTAAATGGTTTAAAACCACAGTGTTTTTTAAACCTCCCCTTGTTAATTTTTTGTTATTTCTTTCCGCCCTGTTCAATGGAATTAACATTTAGTGGAATTGGGCTAAAATAAATTGAACTTTTTGCAAGTGCTTGCTTGTTAGAGGGAAATCAAACTAAACTTCTATTTTATATGAATTACGTCATTACTGGCTCTATTGGGCACATTAGCAAACCGGTCATCAAGAAATTGAAAGAGGGCGAGCACAACGTCACGGTCATTACAAGCAATCAAGATCGAGTAGAAGAAATTCTACAATTGGGTGCGAAACCACTAGTTGGTTCGGTGGAAGATTCTGTATTTGTATCAAGCGCGTTTCGAGGTGCGGATGCAGTCTATTTGATGATTCCTCCAAAATGGGCGTTGTCTGGTGGTTGGCTTGATTACCAGAAGATGGTAGCCGACAATTACGTTGATGCTTTTAAGTCAAATGGAATTAAGCATGTTGTATTGTTAAGTAGTATTGGGGCACATTTGCGCAAAGGTGCCGGTCCGGTTGACGGCTTGGGGTATGCGGAGGAAAAACTACACGAGTTGAAAGACGTCAACGTAAAGATTTTGCGTCCTTCGTATTTCTTCTATAATCTGTTTAGTATGGCGGGTATGATTAAGCAGATGAATATCATGGGATCCAATTTTGGAGGTGGCCAAGAAAAGCTAGTTCTGGTTCATACCGATGACATCTCGGATGTGGTGAGCGAAGAATTGCTTGGGTTGAAATTCTCTGGTTACTCTATTCGTTACATTGCCAGCGATGAGCGGCACCCGAAAGAAATAGCTGAACTACTAAGTGCTGCCGTGGGCAAGCCCGGTACTCCATGGGTTGAGTTTACGGATGAACAAGCATTGGGCGGAATGTTGCAAAACAATTTGCCACAGACAATCGCTGAGGGGTATGTCGAACTGGGCAGTTCATTGCGTTCTGGAAAAATGCAAGAAGACTATTGGAAGAACAAACCCTCCACCCTTGGTAAAGTCAAGTTGGAAGATTTTGCGAAGGAGTTCATAGCGGTATATAATTCACTAGGTAAAGGCGTTTAAGCATCCCATTAAAATCACCTATTTTAGCCTGATTGGAGCATTTGCAACCATCCTCTTTATGAGTAAGTCGAACATTGACCCCGCGTGACTGCGTCCATTATACC
>VYLD01000323.1_pt1 | contig 15143 bp, 11 predicted proteins | sample 5114401 | NCBI WGS metagenome assembly VYLD01 (sample SAMN12291783, study PRJNA351875) | freshwater metagenome | isolation source: freshwater lake | place: USA: Michigan, Gull Lake | collected 2013-08-08 | reverse complement strand
GTTCGACGACCCCAAGCGGGTCGGCCGGGGGGAGCTGCTCGACGCCATCGCCGCGCTGCGCCTGAGGAAGGACGGACACGAGCTGGCCGAGATGCGCGCCACCGCGGTGGTGACGCGCGAAGCCCACCTGGCGGCGATGCGGGCCTCGAAGCCCGGGGTGAAAGAAGAGCTGCTCGCGGGCCTGGTCGAAGGAGCGTTCGCGCGGCACGGCTGCGTTCAGGCGTACGGCACCATCCTCTCGGTGCGGGGCGAGGTGCTTCACAACCACCACCACGCCAACACCCTGGCCACCAACGACGTGGTGTTGCTCGACGCCGGCGCCGAAGCCGAGAGCGGGTACTGCAGCGACGTCACCCGGTGCTGGCCGGTGGGCGGCGCGTTCACGCCTGAGGGGCGCGATCTGTACGAGCTGGTGCTGAAGGCCGAGCTGCACGCGATCTCTCAGGTGAAGCCGGGCGTGAGGTATCGCGACCTGCACCTCTCGGCTTCGAGGGTGTTGGCGCAGGGGCTGATCGACCTGGGGTTGCTGATCGGCCACGCCGACGCGCTGGTCGAGGCGGGCGCGCACGCGGTGTTCTTCCCCCACGGGCTGGGTCACCAGATCGGCCTCGACGTGCACGACCTCGAGGCGTTCGGCGATCGCATCCACTACCCGCACGGCCGCACCCGCAGCACGCAGTTCGGCCTCTCGGCGTTGCGGCAGGACCTCGATCTCGTCGAGGGCATGGTGTTCAGCATCGAGCCCGGCCTGTACTTCGTGCCCGCGATCCTTCGCAGCCCGCAGCTGCGCGCGACCTTCAAGGGGCAGGTCGACTTCGATCGCGCCGAGCGCTACCTGTCGATGAACGGTGGGCGCGGCTTCGGCGGAATCCGCATCGAAGACGACGTGCTGTGCACCGCGACCGGGGCCGAGGTGTTGACGCACGCCATTCCCAAAGCGCGGGCCGAGATCGAGGCGCTCGTCGGTCAGGGCTGAAACACTGCGTAGCGCCTTACGCACCCGCAGGCCGCCGCGAGGCTTGAGCACCCCCGGCCTTGGCGCTACGAGCCGCGCATGTCGCAAGCCTGGTTTCAGAAGCGCAAGCCGAAGATCGCTGCCACGGACGATGCTCCGAAGGTCGACACCCGCACCGCGCCCAGCCGCATGGAAGGGCTGTGGGTCAAGTGCGACGAGTGCGGCGAGATTCTGCTGCGCGAAGAGCTCGGCCGGAACCTGATCGTCTGCCCCTCGTGCAACCACCACATGGCCTGGAACGCGCGCGCCCGCCTCGAGGCGCTGTGCGACGAGGGCACCTTCGAAGAACACGATGAAGGCCTCGAGCCGCACGACCCGCTGGGGTTCTCGGACTCGAAGAAGTACCGCGATCGCATCAAGTCGACGAAGAAGGCGCTGGGCGAGAACGACGCCTTCGTGGCCGGCACCGCGAGCATCGAAGGGCACCGGGTGAGCGTGGGCGCGTTCCTCTTCGAGTTCATGGGTGGCTCGATGGGCAGCGTGGTGGGCGAGAAGGTGACGCGGGTATTCGAGCGCGCCCGCCAGCTCGACGTGCCGGCGATCGTGTTCTCGGCCTCGGGCGGCGCGCGCATGCAGGAAGGCATCTTCTCGCTGATGCAGATGGCGAAGACCTGCGCAGCGATCAGCCGCTTCCGCGAGATCAAGAAGCCCTACATCTCGGTGATGCTGCACCCCACCACCGGCGGTGTGGCGGCGTCGTTCTCATGGCTGGGTGACGTGATCATCGCCGAGCCCAAAGCCCTCATCGGCTTCGCAGGCCCGCGCGTCATCGAGCAGACGATTCGGCAGAAGCTGCCCGAGGGGTTCCAGCGGTCGGAGTTCCTGCTCGAGCACGGCATGATCGACGCCATCGTCCAGCGGAAGGATCTGCGGGCCAGGGTGGCGCAGGTGATCGGGCTGCTGGGCTGACGGCCATGCGCACCGACGAGGCGCTCGCGTATCTTGCGTCGCTCTCGCCCTCGACGATCACCCTCGGCCTCGAGCGGATGCGGGCCGCCCTCGAAACCCTGGGTCACCCTGAGCGGTCGTTCCCCGCGCTGCACGTGGCGGGCACCAACGGCAAGGGCTCGACGTGTGCGCTCGCGGCGTCGTGTCTGTCGCAGCGGTATCGGGTGGGGTTCTACTCGTCGCCGCACCTGGTGAAGGTGAACGAGCGGTTCGCGGTGAACGGGCGGGCCATCGACGACGAGACGCTCGGTCTGCGGGTCACCGAGCTGCTCGAGCGCCTTGGCCGTGATCACACGTTGTCGTACTTCGAGTTCGGCACCCTGCTGGCGCTGTGGCACTTTCAGCAGGAGCGCGTGGACGTCGCAGTGCTCGAGACCGGTCTGGGTGGGCGCCTCGACGCGACGACGGCGTGCCAGCCGCTGGTCACCGCGATCACGTCGATCTCGTTCGACCACATGGACCTGCTCGGCAACACCCTGCCGGCCATCGCCATCGAGAAGGCGGGCATCGTGAAGGCCGGCATCCCGCTGGTGGTGGCGAGGCAGCCGCCCGAGGTGATGGCGGTCTTTGAAGACTCCGCGCGCCGCAACGGCTCACGGCTGGTGATCGAAGGGCGTGACGTCACGTTCACGGGGGGCACCTTTCGCGGGAGCAGCCGGGTCGTCGGCGGCCTGCAGCTGCCGTTGCGTGGTGCGCATCAATCGCAGAACGCGGCGGTGGCGCTCGGCTGCCTCGAGCTGTTGGCCGAGCGGGGCTTTCCCCTGTCCGACGACGAGCTGCGCGCGGGCATCGCAGCGACGCGTTGGCCCGGGCGCCTCGAAGAAGTGCCAGGCAGCCCCACCCTGGTGCTCGACGGGGCGCACAACCCGGCGGGCGTCGAGGTGCTGGTCGACGGCCTGAAGCGGCTCTACCCGTCCCGCCCCCTGCATCTGGTCTTCGGGGTCTTCGCCGACAAAGACAGCGAGCCGATGATGCGCCGGTTGTTTCCGCTGGTAACCACGGTGCGGTTGACGCCGCTGCACAGCCCGCGCTCGCGTGACCCCCAAGCGTACGTCTCTCTGGCGCGCACCCTCTCGCCCGACGTGCGGGTGGAGACCTCGGTGTCGAGCGCTCTCGACGCAGCGCTGCAGGCCGCGGAGGAAGGGCAGGTGGTGCTGGTCGCTGGCTCGCTGCACCTGATCGGCGAGGCGCTGGGGCACCTGCAGGCCCGCTTCGAAGCGATGATCGCAGGGCTGTCGACCTTCGTGCCGGTCGACGACGTGCAGGAGACCTCGCGCAGGCTCACCGCCCTGGTGTCAGGGGCTCGCCCGGGCCTCGACGCTGAGCGGTTCCGGCGCGCGGCCTTCGAGGTGTTCGAGCGCTTCCCCGATGCCGAGCTGGGCACGCCGGGCACCCTGGTGCACGAGCTCGAGCGCCTGGGTAGATCAGAGGCTGCGCTGCGCGCCTCGCTGCAACGGCAGCCGACCTTCTTGACGGTGTCGATGGTGAACCGGGTGATGAACCTCGTCACCGACCCGGTCGAACTCGCGGAGTGGATGGCAGCGCTACAGCAGGTGGTCGATCATGCCCTGGCTGCAGACTGGGTGAAGAAGGCCGCGCGGCGGTACCTCGAGCATCAGCGCGCGCGTTGACATGAAGGGGCTCGGGGTTACCTTGCCGCAATCATGAGCGAACCTGCCCAGGCCCGCCCCGACCACGAAGAGCTCGATCAGCCCGCGCCGTCCATCAAGGTGAACGACAAGCGCCGCTTCAAGGAAGACGGAGTGCCCGTGCAGACCAGCCACCCCCCGCAGCAGCAGCAAACTTCCCCCGAGCCTGTCGAGCCGAAGGCGCCCCAGCGCGCCGAGAACTCTGCCGAGACCGAGCGCCTGAGCCTCGAGCTCGACGCCGCCCGCAAGCGCATCGACGAGCTGGCGCGAGGCCTGGTGCACAGCGAGCAGGACCGGGAGGCCTTCAAGCAGCGCATGACGCGCGAACGCGATCAGCTGCTCGACCTCGAGAAGGGCAAGGTGGCGCTGGTGCTGCTCGAGGCGATCGATGACCTCGAGCTGTGTCTGCGCGGGGCTCCCGACTCTTCGCTGTCGAAGGGCGTCAAGTTGATTCGAGACGGGCTCTTCAAGAAGGCAGAGGCCTTCGGCCTCGAGCGCGTCGAGCTCGAGAACACCCGGTACGACCCGAACCTGGCCGAGGCGTCGGACATGGAGATGACGCCGCTGGAGGCTGAAGATGGGCTGGTGCTCGCGGTCTCCAAAGCGGCGTGGAAGCTCAAAGGGCGGGTGCTGCGTGCTGGGCTGGTCAAGGTCGCCAAGTACCTCAAGCCCGCGCAGGCCTGAGGTCGCGAACTCTCGTCACCGGCTGAGCCGTTCGACCTCGACGGTCTTCGCTTACGGCCCGTGCACGATGGCGCCGAACGCGCCGACCGCGAACACGTCGGTTGGCCCACTCCCCCACACGGCCACATAGCCGTCGCCCGGCGACGAGGTGGTGAAGACCGGGGTCAGCGTCGAGCCGTCATACCGCGCGATCAGCCCGCCCGTGGTGAGCGCGCCGACCACGAAGACCAAGCTCGGGCCGGTCCCCCACACGCCGTACAAGCCCGCGGTGTTCGTCGGGCTCGCAGGCCCCGCCGCCCAGGTCGTGCCCGAGTTGGTCGTTCGGTTGAGCGCGCCGCCCTGCGTGGTGACGAGGAAGCTGCCGCTGCCCAAGCCGAAGACACTGTTCGAGAAGGCGCCGGCCGAGGCAGGCGTCTGCGCCGTCCAGGTCGCTCCGGCCGTGGTCGTGCGGAGAATGGTGTTGGCGCCGACCACGATGACGTCGCCAGCGACGCCGCCGACCGCCGCGAGCTGCGCCGTCACGCCGCTGGTCTGCGCGGTGAACGTGGTGCCGTCGGTGGAGTGGAGGATCGTGCCGCCCTCTCCCACCGCGTAGACGTCGGTCGCGCTGGAGCCCCAGACCGCTGCGAGCGGGTTGGTGCCGGTAAAGACCGTGGCCCAACTGGTTCCGTTGAAGCGGTACAGCCGGCCGGCGCCGGTGACGCCAGCGGCCACGTAGACGTTGGTCGCCGACGTGCCCCAGATGCCGGAGTACTGGTCGATCGGCAGGCCCATGACCCTCGTCCACGTCGAGCCGCGATCGTTCGACTGGTACGCGGCGCCCTGCACGCCGACGACGAAGACGTTGGTGGCGCTGCTGCCCCAGACACCGGTCAGGTCGCGCTGCCGGGTATCTCCGGTGGACTGGCTCACCCACCTCGGCCCGGCATCGACCGGGCCCGCGTCCATCACGCCCGCGTCTCCCACGCCCGCGTCTCCCACACCCGCGTCGCCGCTCCCCGCATCCACGAGGCCGGCGTCGTTGGTGCCGGCGTCCACTGCGCCGGCATCGGGCGTGCCCGGGGTGGGCGCTTCGAGCGGTGTGCCCTGGGCGGTGCCCTTGGCGATCACCCTCGACCCCTGGTAGGCGAAAGCGACCACGTTGTAGGTCGTGCCCGCATCGAGGCCGGTGAAGGTGAATTCGCGGATCCCTGCCGTGAGGCCGTAGTTCCCGTTCGAAACCGGCACGTCAGGCGCAGCGGCTGCGAGCACGTCAAAGCCCGTCGCTTCTCTCGAACCTTCGTAGCGCCAGGTGACCTTCAGCGAGCGGACGCGAGGAGTCACGTTGACTGAGAGTTCCTCGCTGTCGCAGGCCACGAGCAGGCCGAGGGTGACTGCGGCCAGGGAGCGGTGACGGTGCATGCGGAGAACCTCGAGCAGTCGCGGCGGTGAGGGCACGACGCGGGTTGAAGCGAAAATCTACCCGAAGACGTGGCGATCGCCGCACAGGCCGTTCAACACCCGTTTTGCGCTGAGACCACGGGGAGGCCCTGGGGCGTCGCGCAGTCGACGGGGGCAGGCGCCTGACGCGTGCTATTGAAGTGCTGATGCGCTCGTTGACCCTCGTTGCGCTGACGCTGGCGATCGGCGCCCACGCAGATGACGTCTCGGACTGGGCGCGGGCGAAGGTTCGTGCCCAGCGTGAGGGGTTGCCTCCGCCGAAGCCCGTGGTGAAGGCCGAGAGCGAGCCTGGGGGTCGTCCCGCGCCCTGGCGCGAGCGCACCATCATTCCGTTCTGGAAGGAGCGGCTGCCCGGCGCGGTGTCCCTGGTGCCGGGCTTCACGCCGCCAACGTCGCTCGCGCCCCTGGTCAAGGCGGTGCGCTCGGGCGTCGCGAACCTGGCGGCGAAGAACGAGGGCACCTCGCGCAGCCTGGGCTCTGGCTTCGTGATCACCGGTGACGGGCTGCTGGTCACCAACAACCACGTCATCGAGCGCGCGCAGTCCATCGTGGCGCGACTCGCTGACGGCCGCAGCCTCGACGCGCGCGTGGTGGGGAGGGATCCAGAGACTGACCTGGCCCTGCTTCGGCTCGAGGGCGCGGTCGATCTCGCCACCGTGACGCTGGGAGATTCTGACGACCTCGAGGTGGGCGACTGGGTGGTGGCCATCGGCAACCCCTTCGGCCTCGATACCTCGGTCACCCACGGGCTCATCTCGGCCCGCGAGCGGGTGATCGGCGTGGGCCCCTTCGACGACTTCATTCAGACCAACGCGCTCATCAACCCGGGCAACTCCGGTGGGCCGCTCTTCGACATGAAGGGCTACGTGGTGGGCGTCACCACCGCCATCATGAACCAGGGGCAGGGCATCGGCTTCGCGGTGCCCATCAACCTGGTGAAGGACCTGCTGCCCAACCTGCGCGATGACGGCGCTCCGACGCGCGGGTGGCTGGGCATCACCGTGAACGAGCGCGCTGGCGCCGACGGCCCGGTGTCGACGGTCGTCGAGGTGTACCCCGACTCTCCCGCAGCGAAGGCGGGCCTCAAGGCCGGTGACACGCTCGTCTCGGTGAACGGCCGGCCGGTCGAGCGCTACCAGCAGCTGCTGCGACGCATCGCCGTGCAGGGCCCGGGCGTGGTGGTGCGCCTGGGTGTGCTGCGCAAGGGCCAGCCCGTCACCGCGTCGGCGCTGTTGTCGACGCGCCCCGGCTCCGAGGCCTCGCGCACGCTGATCTCCGGCGGCCGACTCGACACGCTGGGCCTGGTGGTGGGTGAGCTCGAGCCGTCGCAAGGGCAGGGCGTGCGGGTCGAGGCCGTGGTGCCCGGCAGCACCGGTGAGCTGGCGGGCCTGCTGCCAGGCGATCTGATCACCGAGGTCAACCGCACCAGGGTGACGTCGCTTCGAGTCACCCAACAGCTGGTCGCTGACACGCCCGCGGCCGAGCCGGTGCTGCTCAAGTTCTCGCGGGGCAGCTCGTCGCGGTACGTGGCGATCAAACGCCGATGAGAGCCGAAGACGTCGAGCTGCAGCTGGCCGAGCCGCGCCCCGCTGCGTTCACCGCGCCCGGCTGGCTGTTCGAGCTGAAGTTCGATGGCTTTCGGTTGCTCGCCGAGCGCAGCAAAGGTGTGGTGCGGCTGCTGTTGCGGCGTGGGCGCGAAGCGACGGCGCTCTTCCCCGAGATCGTCGAGGCGCTCGCCGCCGTTCCAGGGCCCGACTTCATCGTCGACGGCGAGCTGGTGATTCAAGACCCCCAGGGTCACCCCATCTTTCAGCGGCTGCTCAAGCGCTCGACCCTCGCGCACCGCAAAGACATTCTCAGCGCGGCGCACGCCGACCCGGCGGTGTTCTTCGCCTTCGATCTGCTGATGCTCGACGGCCACGACACCCGCGGGCTGCCGCTGACCCAACGCAAGGAGCTGCTCTTCGGGCTGGTGCCCAAAGTCGCCGACGCGCGGGTGATTCCGGTCGAACACGTGGAGACGAACGGCGAGGCCCTGCTCGCGCTGGTCAAGCAGAAAGGGCTCGAAGGGGTGATGGCCAAGCGGGCTGACGCTCCGTACGTGGGGGGGCGGGGAGAGCGGTGGCTGAAGGTCGCGCTCACCTCGATCGCCGACTTCGCGGTGACGGGCTTCGCAGACGATGACGGCGCGCTGTCGCTCTCGACGTGGGACGGCGAGCGCTACCTCTACGCGGGCAAGGTGGGCGCCGGGTACAACCCGACGGTCGCGGCGCCGGTGCGCGCCGAGCTGAACGCCAACCTGGTGCGTACGCCCGTGTGCCTGGGCGACGTGCCCATGGACCCCGAGATGAAGTGGGTGACGCCCACCCTGGTGGTCGAGGTCCGGTACAAGTCCTGGCCCGAGAACCTGTCGCTGCGCGAGCCGGTGTTCTTGCGGTTTCGACACGACAAGCGCCCCGACGAGTGCCCAACGCCGAAGGAGAAGCGGCTGCCCGACGCGCCCGCGGAGGCCGAGGTGAGCGTCGCGTTGTCGAACCCGGGCAAGGTGTATTTCCCCAAAGAGGGCATCACCAAAGGCGAGGTGTTCGCCTGGTACACCGACGTGGCGCCGTTTCTGCTGCCGTACCTGAAAGACCGGCCGCTGATGCTGACCCGCTACCCCGATGGCATCACCGGCAAGTCGTTCTTCCAGAAGGCGAAGCCCGCGAAGGGGCCCGACTCCGTGCGCACGGTGAAGACGTACAGCGAAGAGATGGACCGCGAGGTCGATCAGATCGTCTGTGATGATCTGGCCACGCTGCAGTGGTGCGCGAACCTGGGCGCGCTGCCCATTCACCTGCCCACCACGCGCGTCGGCACTCCTGGGAGGCCTGACTGGTGCGTGGTCGACTTCGACCCGAAAGAGGCGCCGTTCTCATCGGTGATCACCCTGGCCCTCGAGCTGCGCCGTCTCACCGAGCGCGCAGGGCTGCCCAGCTACGTCAAGACCAGCGGCTCGAGCGGGGTGCACGTGCTGATCCCCCTGGGCGGACAGCTCGATCACGAGGGCGCCAGGCAGCTGTCCGAGGTGCTGGCGACGTTGTTGGTGCAGGCGCAGCCGCAGCTGGCCACGCTCGAGCGCTCGTTGCCGAAGCGAAAAGGACGCGTGTTCCTCGACGTGGGGCAGAACGGCCCGGTGAAGGTGGTGGCCGCGCCCTTCTGCGTGAGGGCGAAAGACGGCGCCCCGGTGTCGATGCCCGTTCCCTGGAGCGCGATCACTGCGGGGCTCACTCCCACCGCCTTCACGGTCCGAAATGGGCGTGACTGGCTGTCGGCGCATGGCGACCCGATGCGACCGGTGCTGACGGACATGCCGGATCTGTCGAAGGCGGTGGCCTCGTTGCTGGGCGGGTGACGGTCAGCGCCCCTGCGCGATGCGCCGCACCACCACGCCCGCCATCTGCATGCCGAAGACCGAGGTCACGAACGCCACCGAGCCGTCGATCTGGTTGCGGTGATCGCAGCTGTGAAAGTCGTTCTCGCCCTGCGGACAGACACACAAGAAGCCGCCGTGCGCCTCGTCGTAGACCAGGTCGAACGGCTGCCGGCGCGGCTCGATGGAGAACACCGCGGTGATGCCGGTCGGCTTGTTGGTGTCGTACCCGTACTTGCGCTTGAGCAGCTTGCGAATGTCTTTCGCGAACGGGTCCATGTGGGTCTCACAGAGATCTTCGACGCGAATGCAGGTGGGGTCGAGGCGGCCGGCGGCGCCCATCGAGCTCACCACCGGGTAGCCGCGGGTCAGGCTCTCGTGCAGCAGGTTCAGCTTGGCCTTCACGTTGTCGATGGCGTCGACCACCGCGTCGAAGGGGCCCTCGAGCAGCTTCTGGGCGTTCTCGGCCGAGTAGAAGTCCACCACGGTGGTGATCTTCACCTCGGGGTTGATGGCCAGGCAGCGCTGCGCCATCAGCACGGCCTTCGACTTGCCGACCGTGCTCACCGTGGCGTGCAACTGGCGGTTGGAGTTGGTCACGCAGACCTGGTCGAAGTCGACCAGGGTCAAGTGCCCCACGCCGCTGCGCACCAGGCCTTCGACCGCGTAGCTGCCCACGCCGCCCATGCCGAACACCGCGACGTGCGCCTTCTCGAGCCGCTGCATGCCCTGGTCGCCGAGCAACCGGCCGGTGCGATCGAACCTGCGATGCAGCCGCCAGGGCTTCTCGGTCGGGGTCTCGGCAGGGCGTGCGTCGGCGGGCGTGGGCAACATGCGCGGCTGTTTGCATGACTCGACCACCTCGATGCAACCCGTCCGGGCAGGCCCCACGATTGGTCGGCACCTGAGCGCGCAGCTTGGTACTGCGCTGTGCATGGAGTCGAACCGCCTGCTGGCGACCACCACGCTGATCGGGCTCAACGTCACGGTCTTCATCGCCATGGTGGCGCTCGGCGTCTCGTTCACCAGCCCCACCTCGGCAGACCTGATCAAGTTCGGCGCCGACAACGGCCTGCTGGTGGTCTTCGAGCACCAGTGGTGGCGAACGTTGACCTGCGTCTTCGTGCACGTCGGCGTGCTGCACCTGGTCGTCAACATGTACTCGTTGTGGCAGCTGGGCCGCATCGTCGAGCGCCTGTTGGGTACGCCCCTGTTCGTCGCCATCTATCTGCTGGCGGGCCTCGGCGGTTCGTTCGCGTCGATCCTCTGGAACTCCTCGTCGGTGTCGGCCGGAGCCTCAGGCGCGATCTTCGGCCTCTTCGGGGTGATCGTCGGCTTCGCGATTCGCGCTCGCCAGAACCTGCCGCCGCAGGTGCTCACCACGCTGCGCAACGGCATCGTCACCACCATCGGGCTCAACCTCGCGTTCGCCATCGCGCTTCCCTTCATCGACAACGCGGCGCACATCGGCGGGCTGGCGGTGGGCATCTTCGCAGGGATCATGGCCACGGCCTCGGCGCTCGAGCGAAAGGGGCAGGGGCCGGCGTGGACCTCGCAGGTGATCGTGGTCGCCACGGTGGTGGGGCTGGGCGTGCTGGCGCTCGTGCGCACCGAGAACAGCCCGCTCTCGAGATCGGCAGCCTCGCTGTCGAAAGCGGCAGAGGCGCTGAAGAAGAACGACTGGGCCGAGGCCGAGCGGCTGGCGTCGGTCGCGGTCACCACGAAGGCCACGCCGCAGGCCTTGCTGCTGCGATCGATGGCGCGGTCCGCCAGGGGTGACGTCGACGCGGGGCTGAGTGATCTCGACCTGGCCTTGTCGGAGCTGACGGATGCTCCCCAGACCCGCGCGCTGCTGGGCCAGGCCCTGATCATGCGGGCTCAGGCCGATCAGGCCACCGGGCGGCACCAACGCGCCGCCGCTGACCTGACGCGCGCCTATGCGCTCGAGCCCGACCCGCGGCTGCTGGCCATGCGCGGCATGAGCTCGTTCCGCCTCGGAGACCTCGACGCGGGCCTCGGCGACGCGCAGGTGGCGAAGGCTCACCTGACGAAAGACCCGCTGCTCGCCAACAACCTCGCCTGGGCGCTGCTCTGCACGGGCCAGCACCTCGACGAGGCGCTCTCGCTCGCCGAGCTGGCCGTCAAACACGACCCCTCCGCGGCGGCCCTGGGCACTCGCTGCTGGGTGCACGCCGCCCGGGGAGAGGAAGAGGCCGCCACCGCGGACTGCATCGCCGCCGTCGAGAAGGGCCAGTCGCCCGTCGATCGAGGCATGCTCGCGTACCTGCAGCAGCGGCCCGAAGAGGCGGTGCGCTGGTGGCAGAAGGCGTCGAATGAGAACCCGCTCGATGCTCCCGACCTGGCGCCGTGGTTGGCGAGGGCCAGCGATCAGCTCGACGCCGGCGCGCCCTGAAACGCGGGGCAGATGATGTCACTCATCGCGACCGCACAGGCCAACGGCGTCGAGCCGGTCGCCTACCTCACCAGCTGCCTGCGCAACCACGAGGAGCTTGCTCGCCGACCCACCGACTACCTCCCTTGGGTCTGGCGTGACAGAAAGCGCTCCCAAGCCTCGACCGGCCCGCCCACGGTCACCCAGTCACAACCGACAGCATGAGCCTTCAACCGCCCCGCTGAGTCCGCTCAGCGCGGCGTCGCGCATCTGCGCGTGCGCGCTCGCTCCCGCGTTCGGAGCTTACGTCCTCAAACCCCGCCGCTTGGTCACGCTTGCCGGAACAGTAGCTCCTTCCAGCTCATCCGCTTTGCCCAGCTCGCCAGGAAACCCATGTACGCCTTCGTCAGGTGACTCTTTCCCTCGGCCCAGGGCACCGCCTCCACCGTGACGCCGCACTTCCGGCAGTCCACGCGGCGCATCGCATAGAGGAAGAACACCGCGATTGCCCAAAGCGGGACAAACTCAAACCTCCGCTGCGCCAGCGTGTCGTATCCCGGTCCTGGCTGCTGACAGCCCGAGCAGATCGGCCTCACCCTCACGTCAGCTCGGACCGTCACCTCGAGCACCACGCTCTTCTTCCCCTTGAGCTTGCAGCTCTCGTAGACGAACCCCTTGTGCCGCTGCACTCGATTCAGAATAGTCTTCAGCTGAATCTCTGCTCCTCCTTGGGTGGCTGGTGGCTTCGCAACTTCCATCTTCCCCTTGCGCGGAGCAGGATGCACCTCAGTTTCCAGCGGGAGCTTCACCTTGATGCGCTCGCGCTATCCGATCCGAACACCGTCGCTCAGCGCCGCCGATCAGTTGCTCTTCACCTCAGGCTTGCCCACAGATTCTGCTGAGGACCCGACTTCCTGGGAGAACGTGTTCCGCTCGGTCGAGAGTGTCGTGCAGTGGGGTCTGGCCCATCGCGACCTGAGCGGCATCACCGCCATTGGCATGGACGAGGTGCTCTGGCACCGGGGGTACAAGTTCCTCACCGTCGTCTACCAAATCGACAACGGGTGCAGGCGACTGCTGTGGGTCGGCCAAGACAGAACGCTGAAGACGACCCTGCGCTTCTTCCGCGGGCTCGGCCGCGAGAGAAGTGCGGCGCTGCGTTTCGTCTGCAGCGACATGTGGAAGCCCTACCTGCGCGTCATCGCCAAGAAGGCGCCCAAGGCGCTCAACATCCTCGACAGGTTCCACGTCGCCGCGAAGATGAACAAGGCCATCGACGAGGTGCGCGCGCAGGAAGCCAAGGCCTTGAAGGCGAAGGGCATCGCGCCCGTGTTGAAGAACACGCGGTGGTGCCTGCTCAAGCGACCCGAAAACCTGACCGACAACCAGGGCATGAAGTTGGCCGACCTCGTCAGGTTCAACCTCAAGACGGTGCGGGCCTACCTGCTCAAGGAGGACTTCCAGCACTTCTGGACTTACCGCTCTACCGGTTGGGCCATCGCCTTCCTCGACGCCTGGTGCAAAAGAGCGACCCGGTCGCGCATCGAGCCGATGATGAAGATCGCCAAGACTCTGCAGGCTCACCGGCGCTTGCTCCTCAACTGGTTCAGGGCGCTCGGCGAGATTTCCACCGGCGTCGTCGAAGGCATGAACAACCGGCTCAAAGTGATCACCAGAAGGGCCTACGGATTCAGGACCTACCGCGCGACTGAAGCAGCCCTCTATCATTCTCTCGGAAAACTCCCCGAACCTCATGCCCTATCCGCCCACAGATTCTGCTGAGGCGCCGGAAATCCAGAAGCATGCGCGCGCTTGACAACCGCCCTGCCGCGTCAAAGGTCGGTATCGCCGTGCCAAAGGTACCGCTCTTGAGGCTGGCCGCTTCGACGCTAAACAGTTGTGGCGCCGCTTCGAGCGCACTGACAATTCGCGCTCCTTCCTCAGTTAGTCGCGCAATTCGCAGCGCCTCAAATGCCGCAGGCGTTAGCGGACCCATGATCGCCAGACCCGAAGGATCAACGTACGAGATAGGATTGTTCGCCGCGTACGCATAGGCGGGCACTCTCATCCCGCTCTGGGCCATGAGTCGTGCGTACGTCGACGACTGCAGGAGAGGTTCAGGAGAGAGGTACCGACTCGGTTCAAGGTCGCTGCCGCACCAACCCGCCATCGACTGAGTAGTCGTATAGGCCTTCCCCATCCTCGACTGGACCGCGCCCTGGGTACCGCGAGTAGTCAACGACGAATCGCACAACGACCCGGTCACGAGAAGTGCGGAGTTCCGCCCCGTAAGATTCAATCGCCTTTTCCTCCATCAAACGGGAGAAGTCGGTCCTCGCACCGCATAGCCCGTTAACCTGATCGGCCGTCAGTTTAACCGTCGGCTCTTTGCCCCGGCCTGAAGGCAGAGAAATCAAGAGCAGCATGACGAGTCCAACCTTTGAACCGCTCATGGTCCACCGCCGCGCGGCTGGAACTTGCGGTTCAACTTGTTGGGGAAGGGGGGGCCGCGGCCGGGAGCTTGGTTCGGGCTGAGTGTCCCTGGCGGGAACAGTGGCTTCACTCGTCCTCGCTGAATCAGGACTCCGCCCCCATTCGGGAATGCAATGCAGCTGTTTGGGGAGAATTTCGGGTTGGTAGTGTTAGCAATATCCTCTGGGCTTGGCGCGTTCGCACCCTTCGTATTGCCTCCATGAGTGTGATATCGGCCCCACTCCTTCGTGCCTGCGGGACAACCCGGCGGAGACGACTTCCAGTCCACCACCCCAGGGACGGGTTCTGTGGCGCTGAATCCGCGATTGCCGTAGCAGATATTTCCGGCGTATTCCCAGTTCTCCGATAGGGAGCGCGGATACGTGTATGCCAGCGCATCCCTTGCTGCTTCCTCTGGAAACGGAAAGGGACTGCCCGGATCCAGTCCGTCGTAATCGATGAAGGCGATAGGGTTATTGCGGGCGTACGCGTACGTCGGGACCTGGTGGCCCTGCCTCAGCTGCGAGGCGACCCAGGTCGGGTCCTCGAGGAGAGGTTCAGGAGAGAGGTACTTTCTTGAGCCCACCGCGAATCGACGCGCGCGAGTCGTAGTTTCCCGATGAGGTCCGCGAGGTTGGCGAGGAATTTTGCCGACGCGAAGTGCTCGAGGGCTGGTTGATCCCCCGACGCGAGTTTTCAGCCTCGAGGGCGAGTGCGTCGACGTGGTGGTGAGCGCGACCATCGCGGCGAACCGTACCGCGTGGCGCTCGCTGAGCGCGAGTGGGCTGGCGAGGTCGAGACGAGCGCCGGCGCTCATTGGAGGAAGGGGGCGAGGGGAAGGACGGTGGCACGAGGCTCCCCGCGGGGAGCGGAGGTGAGCGCGCGCAGCGCGCAGAGCCGCAGCGTTCAGCGTGAAGAGGCCGCGCTCAAGCGGCCGGGCGCTGCGACCGCGCCCATGCGCGGCGCCCTGGGGAGCCCCCAGCGGGGGCGGACGGGTACTTTTTGAGGCCGGCCCCGAGTCACCCTGGCTTTTCGACTTCGAAAGCACAGGGCGTGCGCCCGAAGGGCTGGGCCGGGGTCCTTGGCCCACACGAAGCCCCCCAGGGGCCCCATGCCCGCGCGCCGTGAAGG
>VYLD01000319.1_pt1 | contig 15195 bp, 17 predicted proteins | sample 5114401 | NCBI WGS metagenome assembly VYLD01 (sample SAMN12291783, study PRJNA351875) | freshwater metagenome | isolation source: freshwater lake | place: USA: Michigan, Gull Lake | collected 2013-08-08 | reverse complement strand
GCTGAGCCGCCACCGGTGCCCGCTCCGCCGATCCGGCACGTGCGGACTCCCGCCCGGTCCACACAGGTCTGCCCGGTGGGACAGCTCGCGCTGGTCGTGCAGGGAGCGCCCTCGACCCCGGACGACCCACACCTCGCCAGAGCAATAAATCCAACCACTGAGATGACTCGCTTCAAAATCGCGGTGTTATTATGAGTTGTCATTGCCGAAAGGCCCCCAGCACACCCGACAGCGGTGGAATCACGCACGGCTCGAAGAGAATGGCTCAGTGTAGTCGCCGCGAGGACCATCGTCGTGCCCCAACGGTCTCCGTCCATGTCACGCGCCGGTGTCGGCCACCTTCGGCAGGACCGGCTCCGCCGGGCGCTCCTCGTCATGACCAGCCTCTCCGCACGGTGAGGGCCCCGCCACCCGCTGTTTCCTTTTGCCTTCCCCACATCGCATGAAGCGCTGATGGAACGACGACCGCTGGGGAAGACGGGGCTCGAGGTGACGGTGCTGGGCTTCGGAGGCGCTGAGCTGGGCTTCGACGACGGCGTCACCGTGAAGACCGTGGAGGCGCTGCTGCACCCGGCCATCGACGCGGGCCTGAACGTGGTGGACACCGCGTCTGCCTACCTGGGCAGCGAGGCGCTGCTGGGGCAGGCGCTCAAGGGCCGGCGCGACCGGGTACACCTCTTCACGAAGTGCGGCGCCACCGATGGCTTCTCGCGCAGCGACTGGTCACCGAAGGGCATCCGCACCCAGCTCGAGGCGTCGTTGGGAGCACTCAAGACAGACCATGTCGAACTCTTGCAATTACACTCATGCAGCGTCGACGTCCTCGAGCGCGGTGATGCCATCGCCACCCTCGAGGCGCTCAAGCGCGAAGGCAAGACACGGTTCATCGGGTATTCCGGAGACTCCGCCGCGGCCGTGTGGGCCGTGACCAGCGGTCGCTTCGACACCCTGCAGACCAGCATCAACGTCGCCGACCAACGGGTGCTCGACGAGGCGCTTCCACTGGCCCGCGCTGCGAACCTGGGCGTCATCGCCAAACGCCCCATCGCCAACGTCGCGTGGCGACACGGCGAGCAGGGTCCGACCAATCGCTACCACCGCCCGTATTGGGAACGCCTGCGCGCGCTCGACTTCGACTTCACCCAGAAGCCACTGCCGGCGGCCGTCGAGACCGCCCTGCGCTTCACCCTCTCGCAGCCGGGCGTCTCGACGGCCATCGTGGGCAGCTCGTCGCCCGGGCGCTGGGCCGAGAACGCCGCCTTCACAGACCAGGGGCCCCTGCCGCCCGAGGCCCTTCAGGCCCTGCGCGCGCGCTGGAAGGTCGTCGCGAAGGATTCCTGGACAGGTCAGTAATGATGGTTGTGTTGTCTACACTGACAGCGGCCCGGCCGTGCCCCGCTCGAGCGCCTCGACCACCCGGCCGATCCCCTCAGCCACCGCCGAGAAGCTGGTGAACTTTCGCGTGTACGTCAGGTGCGCCTCGGTGGGCCCGGGCGGGCCGACGACGTGCAGCGGCCGCAACGAATGACCGCCGGCGTGTTCCCGCTCGCGGCTCAGGTGGGCCACGTAGGCCTGCGGGTCCTTCGCCACGAAGCCCATCAGCGCGAACAACACCGCGTTGAGTCGGTCCGGGCTGCCCGCCAGCCGCGGCGCATCGAGCAGCGCCTCGAGCCACGGCGTCACCTTCGGCTCGCGCTCGGGGTCCCGGTCGAGCCCCGCCCAGATGGACACGAAGCCCAGCGCCACCTGGCTGCGCGCCGTCTCGAGGTGCTCGCCCCACAGCCGGGTGCGCATCGACGCGTGCTCGTCAGCGTCGCCTGCGAACGGAGCCCCATGCGTCGCCCACAGCCCCTGCGTCTGCTCGAAGGACCACCCGGTGACCCGCGAGGCGAGCAGCACGTGGGTGAAGTGCTGGCCCACCGCCTCGAGCTCGTCTGGGCTGGCCCACATGCGCGCCGACTTTCGAAGGTGCAACAGGCGCGCCAGCACGTCGCGCTCGAAGCGGGCCTGGGCGTCGCCGGTAGGCGTCGTCGCCACCGTCACCAGGCCCGGCACCTCGACGGCCGCCGTGCCCGTGACCAGCGCCTCGAACAACGTCGAGAGGCCCGTCTCACACCGCCGCAGCACCATCGCCGTCACCGTGTCGACCACCAGACACGCCCGCCCGTCGGCGTCGCGCACGATGGACGGGTTCACCGAGCCGTCTTCGGACACGCTGCGCCACGCCCAGCCTCCGGCGCGCACCACCTGCTCGCCAAACGCGAAGGCCAGCGACGACACCTGCCGGGCCTGCGCCGACGCATCGCCGTTCTGCTTGAGGAACAGCAGCACCCGGTCGAGCGCGCGCACCACCGCGACGGGCTCTGACGGCACCTGCGGGGTGAGCCACTGCGACAGCGCGCGCTCGACGGCCTGGTCGAGCTCGACGAGGTGCTTCTCGCTCAAGGGGGTGACCAACACGCGGCCAGGGACCCTACCAGTGTGACACCCACGCGGTGACCGCCTCGACGCCCCGCCCGACGCCCGCGGTAGGATTTCCGTCCCATGAGGTCCCTCGTCAGCGCGCTGCTCGGCCGGCCGGCCGCCACCCCTGCTTCGACGGACGCCGAGCTTCGCGCGGTGCTCGAGCAGACCCAGGCCGAGCTCGCCACCTTGAAGGCGCGCCTCGAGGCCAGCCGGGTCGTCGAGCTCGAGCTGCAGGTCGAGGCCCTCACCGTCGAGCTCGCCGAGGCCACCGCCCGCGGTGACGACCTGCTGCTGCGCCTCGACGAGCTGAAGGCCGACGCCGAGGCCGAGGTCGAACAACGCCTCGACGCGCTCGAGCTGGGCCAGGAGCGCTCGGCCCGACAGCTCGAGCGCGCCGACGTGGTGCGGTCAGACCTCTTTCACCAGCTCAAGACCGCCCGCGCCGAAGCTCGGGTGCTCGAGGGCGAGAACGAGCGCCTGCGCCACCTCCTCGACAACGCGTCCGCTGAACGGCCGCTGCAGGGGCGCTCGCTGCGCGGCAAGGTGAAGTCGTTCTTGGGGCGCTGACCCTCGTTCGGGCGCCTCACGACGTCGACGTCGCCGACGCTGCGCACGAGCGCGTGCTCCCTGGTCGCGCCTCTCGTACCATCGTCGCCTCATGGCTCATGAACAGCTGCTCACCGCCTGGTCTCGTGGAGCGCACGCGGAAGCCCTGCTGCTGGCCCTCGCCGAATGGAAGAAGGCTCCCGGGCCGGGGGTCGGCGACCTGGTGGAGACCATCTCGGCGCAGCTGCCGGCGCTCGACCTCGAGTGGCCAAAAGACACGGACGCACTTCAGACAGCCTGGCTCGAGCGGGGCCGGCGGCCGGAACCGTCGGCGCGGCCCGCGTTGCTTCAGGCCCTCACGCTCAAAGCCTTCGACCGCGGCGACGCGACGCGCTTCCTCGCGCGCCTCGCGCTGGTCGCTCGGTGGCCCGCGGACCCGCGCACCGCCAGCGCGTTGCGCACGCTCCTCGACGCCGAGGCTCGCCGCGCGCGCGATGGCATCTTGAGCGGCAGCTTCCTGCGGCCGCTGCTGGCGGCGCTCGTCAAGCAGGGCGACTCGCGAGCCAGGCCGTGGCTCGAGCGCTTCATCTCCCACAACCCGTGTCGCATGTCGTCCCTGCGCCAGGAACTCGTCAGCCTCGCCACGCGTTCGCTCGAGAAGTGCCCCGTCGTCGTCGACCCTGCGTGGCTCGCGCACGCGCCATCCCGTTCAACGCAGCAGCGGCCCCAGACCATCGATGAGGCGTACGACGCGGTCTTCGCGAGACCAGACGATCGGTCCCTGCGCCTGGTGCTCGGCGACCTGCTGCTCGAGCAGGGCGACCCGAGAGGCCCCTTCTTTGCCCTCAACCTCGCCGCGAGCGAAAGGCCGTTGACCGACGACGAAGAGCGCACCTGCGAGAAGCTCGAGAAGAAGCTCAAGAAGGCGCTGCTCGGCGAGCTCGCGCCGATTACCCAGATGGCGGGCTTCGAAGACGGCTTCGCCGAGACGCTGGTGCTCGCCGCCACCTGGAAGAGCCCTGCGCGTGTCTGGCAAGACGCCTTCTCTTCGAAGTGGATGCGCACCGTTCGCCACGTCGATGGTGGCGACGCGTACGAAGCCACCCTGCGCGAGCTGCTCGAGGTGGCGCCCCCGTCGCTGCGCAGCGTGGCGACGACGTCACGCCAGCTGGCCCTCATCGCCGACACGAAGATGGCGCCCCGCCTCGAGGGGCTGACGGTCACCGGTCGGGCGTCAGCGGCAGCCCTGCGACACCTCGAGCGCTTCGAGCGCCTTCGCTGGCTCGGCTGCACCGGAGACCTCGAGGACGTGACGTCGTGGCTGAAGGGTCCACGGCCGCTCGAGCGCGTCAGGCTCGACGTCTCGGGGCCCGCGCAAAGCTCAGCCCTCGAAGACCATCGCACGACGACGGTCGCCGCGGCCGAGCACTGGTTCACCCACACCACGGTTCCCACCCTCGAGGTCAACGACTTCAAGCTCGAACGGGTCGCCGGCGGCGTCGCCCTGTCGTGGCTGGCCGAGCCCATCTGGGGTGACTCGCAGGCGTGGTCGCTGGTGGCCATGACCTCGTCGAAGCAGCTGCCGGTGAAGCAGACCACCGTCGCGTTCGCCCCGGCCGTGCTCAGCCTCACCCCGACCTTGAAGAAGGCCCTGGGCACGCACCTGCCGCCCGGCACCCGTCGCGCCTGAAGGGCTGCCGTCGGCGTGGTGCCATCACGGCCCGCGCACCTCGGCGCTCGAACCCGGCACCCGGCCGCCCGGCGGCATCGGCTCGGCGCGCAAAGACAGACAGCGTGACAGCAGGGCCTCGGCCCGCGCGGCGAAGTCCAGCCGGTTCTCGAGCCGTCGCAGCGTGTGGCCTTCGTCAGAATAGACCACCAGGGTGACCGGCCGGCCCGCGCCGGTGGCCGCCGTGAAGAAGGCCTCGGCCTGCGCGGCGTCGAGGTGTGGGTCTTGAAGGCCCTGGCCGAGCAGCACCGGCGCGGTGAGGCGGCCTGAAAGCGTCGAGGGTGACGCCTCGTCGAGCGCAGCCTTCCCGGTGGCGCTCGAGACGTCGCCCACCCGTCGCGCCAGCCGGCCCGCGAAGGGCTTCCGCCAGGGCGCGCCCTGCTCGAGCATCGACACCAGGCGGGTCGGCGCCGACAACGCCACGCCGCAGCGGTAACGCTCGGGCGTCTTCACGAGGCCCATCAACGTGGCGTACCCGCCGTACCCCTGCCCCATCAGCGCCACCCGCCCCTCATCGACGAGCCCCTGCTGCCCAAGCGAGCTGACCGCGTCGGTGAGGTCGTCCTGCATGGCGAGGCCCCACTGCCGGTGGCCCCGCGCGACGAAGCGTTTGCCCCGCCCCGTCGAGCCGCGGAAGTTGACCTGCAGCACCGCCGCGCCCCGGTTGGTGAGCCATTGCACGGTGGGCGAGTAGCCCAGGCGGTCCTTCGCCCACGGGCCGTCGTGCACCAGCACCACCAGGGGCGGCCTCGGCGCACCGGGCAGCGTCAAGAAGCCGGTCAGTGGCAGCCCGTCACGGGCCCGAAAGGTCACCGGCGTCATGGTCACCAGGGGCGCCGACTGCAGCGCGGGGAACGCCGAGCCCAGGGGCGTGGCGTGTCTGGTTTTGCGGTCCCACAGAACATACATGGTGGGCGAGGTGTCGTTCGACGCCGCGATGACCCAGCGGCTGTCGGCGCGGTCGGCGCTCACCAGCTCGAGGTCGCCCGGCACGGCGCGCTTCAGCGGGTCGAGCTCGCTGGTCAAGGCCCCCTCGAACGAGGACCACTCGCGGCGGCCCTTCACCTCGAAGCTCACCGCGCGCAGGGCGTGGGCCTGGCGGTTCCACAGCACGTCCAGCACGTCACTCGATGGGTGCGTCGCCAGCAGCCGCTCGGTGCCCGAGGCGAGGGACTTCTCGATGACGCGCTCGGTGTCGCTCGAGATGGTCGAGGTCATCAGCAGGCTCTTGCCGTCGGCGGTGAAGTCGAGCAGGCGCGCCGAGTCTTCTTCGCTGGCGGTGATCAGCGCCCGCCACGGGCTGCGGGCCGACTCGCGCACCCGCACCGCGAAGCCCCCGTTGGGCAGGCTGGCCCTGGCGGCGCGCACCTGAAAGTCCGGGTCGACCACCCACTGCACCACGTCGCCGGGGTTGATGGCGTCGTTGACCAGCACGCCGGTCTTCCAGTTGAGCCGCACCACGTCGAACACCCGGGCGTCGCGACGGTTGGTGGTCACCAGCACCACCTCGGGGAAGCGCGGGTGCGTCTCGAGCACCTCGCTCTTCGAGCCGGGCCAGGGCGTCAGGTCCTTCACCTGCTTCGTCGACAGCTCGACCACCAGGACGTGGGTGCGCTCGTCGCCGTCGCCGTCTCGAGGGTAGAGCAGGGCGCTGCCGTCTTCGGTCCACCGGAAGCGCTGCACACCGGTGATCGCCTCGTGGGTAACCTGAGCGTCGTCGGCGAGCCCGAGCGTACGGGTCCACAGCTGCGCCACGCCGCGCGCGTCGGGCCTCACGTACGCGAGCAGCGCCCCGTCGGGAGACAGCTGCGGTGACGAAAACTCTGCGTCAGCCAGCAGCACGGCCCGGGGGATGAGCGGCGGCGGGCCAGCGTCGACGGGGAGGGCGGCGTTCGCGAGCCCTGCGGTCAACGCGACCAGCACGCCCAGCGGCGACACGCTCAGGGGAAGGTCGCCTTCAGCCAGGTCACCACCTGGGTGAGCTGCTCTTCGGACAACACCTCGGGCCCGTACTTCGGCATCGGAAAGTCACCTTCCCGAATCACCTTGCCGATGCGGCCGGCGCTCATTCGGCGAACCCGGCTGCCCAGCGCAGGCCCGCTGCCGCTGCCGGTCGCGTCGCCGTTGTGACAGCGAAAACAATCGACCTTCACGTCTGCATGGCCATTGAAGAGCAGCGCCCCCGGGTCGGTGAGCTTCTCTTTGGGAATGGGCAGACCTGCACACCCGGCCCCCACCAGCGCCAGGCTGGCCAACAGCACGAGGTGCTTCATCGCTTGCTCCGGCCCATCAGCACGCCCGAGGTCACCGCCGAGGCCATGCCGATGGCCGCGGTCGCCAGCACCACCACGCCGAAGGCCATCGGCTCGCGGGGGAAGAAGCGCTCGGCGAGCCAGGTGCCGACGCGCAGGGCAGCGTACGCGCCGAGCACTCCGGTGATGAGCGAGATGATGAAGATCCTCAAGGCGTCGGGCATGCGGCGCAGCTTACCCCCAAAGACGGTCCTTCTCGGTGAATCTCGGACCGCCTGAGGGGCCGTTGAAGGTGCGCGTTGGTGGCCACCCGCCGCGCTCTTCACTTGACGTCGTCAGAGGCCTTTCACAGCCCTGCGCGTGGGCAGCCACGAAGCTCATCAGCCGCCAGCGGGCGACCTCCCGTCCTCGGCTCGAGCGCGGTAGGTTCTGGTGATGCTCACCACCGTGTTGCCCGCGCTGACCTTCTCGGCCGACCCCTCCGAGCCCGGGCGGTACCAGGGGGTCGCGCCGGCGACTCCGCTCGACGTGCCGGGGCCGGTCGACGAGCGGCCCAGCCTCATCGCCTGTTCGGTCGCGACGCTGTGCACCTCGGTGCGTTGCCTGTTCGACGCACAGCCGCTCGCTGCGGCCGACCCCCCCGCTTCCCAGCTGCTCGGCGACAAGCTCTGTCGCGCCCGGGTCGAGGCCCTGGACGTCACTGACCAGGAACGGCTGGCACGGCTGCAGGCGTGCCTCTCGCGCGGTAAGGCGGCGCTGCCCGGGTGCACGCTCGAGGGCGTGATCAGCCGATGACGTGGCGGCGCGTCGCTTCAGGCTGTGCGACCGTGGTCGGCGCCGTGGTGCTCAGTGGCTGCGTCAAGGCCGGTGAGCCGCGCGTCAACGCCGGGGCGCTCGACGACTGCACCTTCGAGACCGTGTTGGTCGAAGGCGTCCCGGGCAGCCCGGGCCACCTCATTCCTTCAGAGCGCAACCCCAACGGCGCCAGCGAGCTGGCCACCCTGATGCGCACCATGGCGGCAGACCTGAAAGACGCGAAGGGCCGCCTGCTCGCCCACCAGCCCGTGCCGCCCCTGCGCGAGCGCCACCGTCGCATTCGCTGCTCGTGGCCCACCATGCCGTCAGACCGCACGAAGGACTTCGATGGCTTCGCGGTCAACTATCTGTCGAAGGTGGCGGCGCTCGACCAACGGCCGCCCGAGGTGGAGAAGGCCTACGACGGCGTGGTCTCGGCCTGTCGCGCCTGCCACGAGACGACCTGCGATGGGCCGCTGGTGGTCATCGACGGTTTGAAGCTCGACGCGAAGCCCGACTGAACGGACCGACGTGTGGCTAAGGTCAGCGGGTGCTGAGTCTGCTCGTGTCGTGGTTGTGCGCTCAGGGGACCCCCGCCGTTGCTCCCCGAAACGTCTACGTGGGCGCGTACCTGAATGACGTGTCTGACTTCGACCTGAAGGCCGGGCGCTTCAAGGCCGACCTGCGGGTGTGGGTGAAGTGGCGGGGCGGCGACGCGGTGCCGGGCTTGAGCTTCGAGAACGGCGAGCTCGACCAGAAAGAAGACCTGGGCGCCGAGGTCGACGGTGACTGGCATTCCACCCAGTGGCGGGTGCAGGGCACCTTCCGCGGCGAGTTTCCGGTGAACGACTTCCCCTTCGACCGGCAGACGCTGCCCATCGTGATTGGCCTCGATGAGCACGACGGGGTGCTGGTGCCCGACCTCTCGGCCAGCGGCATGAGCCCGAGCTTCTCGGTCACCGGCTGGGCCTACCAGCCGTACTTCGCAGCGAGGGCCGAAGAGCGCATCTTCCGCTCGGACCTGGGCAGCGTGGCGCGCGAGGGGCAGAGCGCGCGGCGGCGCCTCGTCACCTACGTGGTCGAGGTGACCCGGCCGTTCGGGCCCTACCTGCTCAAGTTCGCCCTGCCCCTGGGCCTCATCGTGCTGGTGGCGTTGTTGGGGTTGTTGCTGCCCGCCGACCGCCTCGACGTGCGCTCGGCGATGGGCATCACCGCGCTGCTGTCGTGCATCGCGTTTCATTACACCCAGGCCGACACCCTGCCGGCCGTCACGTACCTGGTCGCGGCCGACAAGCTGTTCCTCGCCTCGTACGTCTTCGTCACGGTCACCCTGGTGCTCAGCGTCTGGTCATACCGGCTGCACGAGCGCGACCCCGCCGCCGCGCGCCGGGCCGATCGGCTGGGGCTGTGGCTGTTACCTCCGGTGTCGCTTCTGGCGCTGGCCGTCTTCGTGGGCGCGCCCCTGGCGCGACGGGTGGCCTCCGAGCCCGTGGTGGTGGCGGCTGCTGCGTCGCAGCCGGTGCTGCGGGTGGCCGTACCGAGCCTGGACACGGTGTCTGGCTCGAACCTGCCCAGCCGTCGCGGCGCGCTGGTGGTGCGCGCGGGCGACCATTCTTTTCGACCTGAGCTGGCGGTCGAAGCGCCGGCGATGACCAACTCGCTGGTGCGGTTGCTGCCCGGGGGCGGCATGCGGGTGCGCTGGCAGTTGAAGGCCAACGCCACCTGGACCGATGGCGCACCCATCACCTCTGACGACCTGCTCTTCTCGCTCAACCTGCAGCGCGACGCGCTGTGCACCGACGCGGTGGTGGTCGACGAGCGCACCCTCGAGGTCACCTATGCCGAGCGGCGCCTCGACTGGCTCGCGGGCTTCACGGTGTTCCCACAGGTCGCCGCCGCGAGGGTGCCCGACGGAGGTCGCGAGGCCATCACCCAGGCCCACCAGGCGGGGGCGCTGCCCACCAGCGGGCCGTACCTGACCGGTGAGTTCGAGGTCGGCCAGCGCGCCACCATGCTGCGCAACCCGCGCTACGTGGGCCCACGGCCGGTGTACGAGACGATAGACGTCAAGGTGATGAGCCCCCTCGACGCCGCGAAGGCGCTGCTGGCCGGCCAGGTCGACGTGGTGCCGGCGCTGACCGCCGAGGCCTCTGAGGTGCTGACGGGCGCCGCTGGCGTGACGGTGCTCGAGCAGCCGGGCGAGCTGCTGTGGGTGGTGGTGCCGAACCTCACCGCGCCGCCGTTCGACGCGCTGCAGGCCCGTCAGGCGCTGCTGGCGGCCATCGACCGCGAGGCCATGGTGAAGGCGCTGGCCCCCGCGCGCACCCAGGTCGCGTCCGGGTGGAGACCGTCGGCGCCGCACCCGGTGCCCGTGTCGGGCTTTGGGTTGTCTGGTCTGTCGGTGACGTTGTCTGTGTTGCCCATTCGCAGCGCAGACGCGACCCACGCGGTGCTCGCCCGGCGGCTGGTCGAAGACCTGGGGAAGGCGGGGGTGACGGTCACGGTGAAGGAGCGGACCGACCTGCGGCAGGCGGTGCAGCGAGGTGGCTTTGAAGGACTGGCGTTGCTCAGCCGGGACACCGCCGAGCCTTCACGGTTCTTCAACGTGAGTGGTGAGGCTGGTCGCACCGGGCTCGATCGCCCGCAGGGGGCGCACTACGACGCCGAGCTGGTGTCGAAGTATTCCCGCTTCAAGAATTCCCTCTACGAAGAGCGCCGGGCGGGGCTGGAGGACGAGCTGCAGCGGGCCTGGTTCGACAGACTGCCCATGCTGCCCCTGGTGCTGACCTCCCGGTTGGCGGCGGTGCGGGCTGACCTGATTGGCCCCACGTTCGGCCAGGCAGATTCGCTCTGGTGGAACCTGTCGGAGTGGCGCGTCACGCCCATCGTGGATGAGCGCGCACAGAATTAACGAACTGTTCACAGTACAAAAGCGCGACGAGGGTCAGTGCACCCTTGAAGCCGACCCGGTCACTGACGAGGCCCAGGGGCAGGGTGGCATTGCAGAGCCCAGGCCTGCAGGGTCACGTCGTTGCGCTTCACGTTTCCGGCGTGGAACCGGTCCCCGGCCTGGCAGCGCTGGTAGCCATGGTGCGAGGCCCAGAAGCCCACCAGCGGGCGGTGCGCGACCCACCCACCGAGGCCACCGACCACCACCACCGCGGCGAGCGCTGCGCTGCCCTGGTCCCAGGGCAGGCCCCGGGCCCGATGGACGAGGGCGCCCACTGCGAGCGCGAGCAGCAGGCCTGCAAAGCCGAACCCCGCGCTGACGTGGTTGGGGTTCAGCCAGACCGTGGGCTCGCCCGAGCCGAAGTCCGAGAACATCGCGCGCAGCAGCAGCACCGGCGCGGCCGTCAGCACCACTGCGCCGAGCAGCATCGAGAGCGGGGAAGGGCGCGTCATGGGAAGGCTCCGAGGTCGAGGGTCTGTGGAGCCCTGGTGGGCCGCGACGCCCGAGCACGAACGATGCGTTCACCGATTGCGAACACCCGCCCCAGCGCCTTCCCGGAGCCCCTCGCAGCGAGGCCAGCGCCGCGTTCAAGGCCGAGGAAGGCTCCCTCGAGCCCATCGACGCCGCCCCCAACGTCGTTCACCGTGAACGGGTTCGGCATGCGCCTCTACGGGCGCGCAGACCAACGACCTGACGGCACCTCCATCGCCACGCTGTGCCTCCGGCCGTGCTGGTCGATGAGCTACTCGGAAAAAACGTCGACAGCCGTCGTCGTGAAATGCAGTGGCTGATCTGTCGTGAGGCCGGTCACCCACTGTGCGTCGGCCACCACGAGGGTCACGGTGGCGGTGTCTCCGTCAACGCGGGTTGAACTCGAGGTGACGAACTCATCAAGATGGTCCTCGTGCCAGGTCGGGTCAGACAGCTCGACGTCAATCAAGGCATCCAGCAGCGCTGATTGTTCGAGGCCATCACGGTGCACCAGGGCATCCCAGGCGCCTTCGAGCAGGTCGAGCCCGAAGGAGCGCGTGGTCGGAAACGGAAGCCCCTCGAGACCATCGTCAGGGTCAGCCGCAGTGAGTGTGAAGGTCAACACCAGGCCCTGAATCGACTCCAGGACGACTGAATAGACACGTTCATCCACGGGAGACTCCGGTTGTGTTGCTTCTCAGTCGGTTCGATGGTGCTGAGCGCCACCAGAAATGAAATCACTCGCTGAGGGCTGCTTCAAGGGTCGCGTCGTCAGCTTACAGGGCGGGCCCAGCAAGGGTCACCGTCGCGTGACCGACCCAGGAGCAAGACGTGCTCTGCGCCCGTCGGCGACCGCAGGCCATCGGTGAGCGGGGAGTGTTCAGCGTGGCGCTCAGCGCCCGCCGGGTGTCAGCACCGGCGGCGACAACACCAGCGACTTCTCGGTCGTCTTGAGGCACGCCGCCGACTGCGGAGAGATGGCGTCCCCGCGTGAGCCATCAGCGACACCGGGATGACGGCGACCAGCCTTCGGCACAGCCTCGGCCAGTTCGGGAGGTCGCACACACATGGCGGGTCGAAGAATCTTCAACCAGCAGGACGCGAGGCGGTGCCTGGCCGGGGTGAGGTCAGCGGGTGGAGACCTGGGTGCGTGGGCTCGTTCGCACTGCATCGATGGTTGCTCGCTCAATCTCTGGAGAGCGAATCTTGAGCGTCGTGGCGCCTCAGGTCGTCGGGCCGGCAGGCCGAAGGTGGTCGAGTTGGTGCCGGCGCCGCCACGGCCGGTCGTGCGACAGACCTACGTGCTGCGGGTGGCCGGCGTCGAGCTCGAGGTCGGCGAGAACTTCGACGAGCGAGCGCTCCGTCGCCTCATTGGAGTCCTGAAGTCGTGTTGAGCCTTGCGCCCACAGTCCGCATCTTCGTCGCCGTCGAGCCGTTGGACATCCGGGGTTATGCCGAGCCCGTCGTTATGCGGAGCTGCTCGCTCCCGCGGTGGTCGTGCTCCGCGCTCGGCTGTCTCGTGAGGTCCGTGGCCAGCTCCGCATAATCGTGGCTTTCCTTTGAGCCCCACCATGCCGGTGGGCGCACAGGAGACCTCATGATCAGCGACTACTTCGAATTGCAGTGGCGACTCGCGCGCAGGCGCAGCACTTGCGTCGGCCCCCACCTCGACGACTTCTCGACGACGCTCACCGACGCCGGCTACCTGCACTTCACGATTCGCGGCTACCTCCGCGCTGCTGACCATGTTGGGGCCTGGGCTGATCGTCACCGCATCGCGCTCAGCACTTGGGATGACGAGCTCCTCGTTCGCTTCGCCCGGCATCTCACTCGGTGCCGTTGCATCAAGAGCAACAAGGGCATCTTTGGCGATGCCATCGCCGGTGTTCGCTTGTTGATGGCCCGCCTGCGCGCGCGCGGGGTGATCGCAGGCGCACAGCCTTCTGGCCGTCCCCTCAAAGAAGACCGACGAGAAGCTGGTCGGCTACCTCACTCGCGATGAGATGCAGGCGCTGCTCGACGCGGCCTGGAGATCGCTGACGGCGACTCTTCGGGTGGCTGGTTGTCACAGCGAACAAGGAATCCACGAGCGTGACCGCGTTCGAGGACCCCGGCTTCGAGGCGGCCTTGCGCGAACGACTGAAGAGCTCGAAGGCCACCGTCACGTTCAAAAGCGGTGCGAACTGACGCCACTGGTCAGGCCTCCGTCGACCCCTCTGCTTTCCCGGTGAACGCCGAGCGCGTCGCCGCAGCGCTCGAATCGTGATGAAGCGGGGCGCTGAGACGGCTACAGCCACCTGCCATGCACTCCCTGCTGCTGCTCGCTGTCCTCTCCCAGAGCCCGGCTGAGCCTGCACGACGACTGTTCGACTCCTTCACGGCCGACTTCGAGATCGGCGCCACGTACCTGTTCCAGAACGACGGCCGCTACGGCGTGAACGGCTCGACGTACACCGCGGCCGAGGTCGGCCAGCAGCGCAACCTCGCGGTCGGCACGCGCCTGGCGCTGGAAGCACAGCTCGGGCGGCACACCCTCATCGCCACCTGGGCGCCGCTCGACCTCACGACGCGCGCGACGCTGACGCGGGACTTCACGTTTCAGACGACCACGTTCGCGAACGCAACCGTCGTCGATCACCGCTACCTCTTCGATGGCTATCGCCTCAGCTACCTCTTCGGCATCGTGCGAGTGCCGCGCTTCTACCTGGGCGCTGGCGCCTCGGTGCAGGTCCGCAACGCGTCGGTCGAGTTCCGCACCGTCGACGCCAGCCCGACGCTGTTCGCCGTGGAGCGAGACATCGGCGTCGTCGGAGCCGTGAAGGTGCGCGCCCGCTTCGACGGCGGGCTCATCTACGCTCAGGCTGACGTGGACTTCTTCAACACGTTCGGCCTTGGCCTGAAGGCGGGCATTCACGACGTGGCGCTCACCATCGGCATCCCCCTGGTGTCAGGCCTCGACGTCTTCTTGCGGCTGCGCCTCGTTGGCGGTGGCGCCGAGGTGCCCTCACGCGACATCTACAACTGGGGCAACTTCGGCAGCGCCCTGGTCGGCCTTCGCGTCGACGTGCCGGCGCTGTGGGCGCGCTGAACGAGTTCAGATCACTCTTCGTCGGGCCCGCCGGAGCGCTGCTCGAAGACCTCGGGGCTGATGCCGTGCGAGACGGTGACGCCGTGCGCCTTCTCGAGGTACGCCTCCATGCTGATTCACCGGTCTTCCCACCTCACGCGGCGGCTCCACGCGCAGACCACGAGGTGGCCGGCACGAGGTGGCCGGCCGGCGCCTCTCGTGAGGGCCCGACGGGGGTGAGAAAGCTGCAATGCAGCCCTGGCGCGAAGTTGGCGCGAGCGTTGAAGTGGCAGAGGACCTCCTCGCCGTTCAGAGCCTTGAGCGGGAAGACGCCGGACTGCACACCGTCGCGAAGGAACGCGCGCCACTGCACGTCGACGTCGGCCTTCGAGACCCCCGCTGGCAGGAAGGCGCTGATGTCGCGGTCGAGAATGTCCTCGCGTCGCGCGGCGAGGAGCCGGCACGTCGCGTCGTTGACCTCGACGTAGCGACCGCTGTCGTTGGGCACCATCACCGCGGTGTCGAACGTGTTCAACAGGAACGGGTCACGAGAATGGAGGCGCAATGTCGGTCAAGCGGGAGTGGGCCCTGATGAAGGCACGGGTCGATCGACTCGTTGCGCTCGCTTCAATCGCGCCGGAGGCGAACGAGGCAAGAGCTGAACAGGAACGAAGCGCATTCACCGGGGCGACCAAGAGTGTTGGCGCGGCGATGGAGGCCTTCATGACTCGATTCGCGGACTCCCTGCCCGCGCGTGCTGCCCATCCCGTTGGATAGCAACACCGACAGAGAGAGAGGTGATTCATGTAGGCGCTCACATTTGTTGACGTGAGCCCGCCCACGAACAGTGTCGGCGAAGTGGCTGTTGAGGGCGGCTGCCGGGACCCCGCCGAAGCGAGGCAGAGCCGAGCGAAGGCGC
>VYLD01000318.1_pt1 | contig 15217 bp, 14 predicted proteins | sample 5114401 | NCBI WGS metagenome assembly VYLD01 (sample SAMN12291783, study PRJNA351875) | freshwater metagenome | isolation source: freshwater lake | place: USA: Michigan, Gull Lake | collected 2013-08-08 | reverse complement strand
TGAAGCCCGCCGAGGTGAAGCCCGCCGAGGTGAAGCCCGCAGAGCCCGCCAGGCTGCCCATGCTCTCGGGATCGGTGCTGATGACCCGCACCCGCCCCGATCTGCTCGGAAACTCGGTGCGCAAGGTTCGGGTGCAGGTCAGCGGCCCTGTCGCCGGCACCCGCTGTGACGTACACCTGCCGAACGGCAAACATCAGCTGTTCTCCATCTTGAGGCCCGGCGACAACCGCGAGAGCGACTTCGTGACGTGGGGCAGAGATCCACGACCGGACCCTTCGCGACAGACGGAATGGGCGCTGGTCGAGTGCGTCGACGCGGCCGGCTACTTCAAGTTCTCTGACGTCGTGAGATGACGTGGCCGGGCGCGGGGACCGGGAGTGGCCGCCCGTACACCCCGATGCTGCCCCGGCTGGCTCAGTGGAGCAGCCCGATGCGTCGCTTCAGGGTCTCAGCGGTCGCGATCAGGCGCTCGCGATCCGGCGAGTCGACGGCCAGGCTCAGGCAGGCCTCCACATCGGCCAGCGCCGCGCGAAAGGCCCCCAGGTCCATCAGCAGGGCTGCCCGCAGCCGAAGCTCGGCGGGGTGGCCAGGCGACAAGGCGAGCAGCAGATCGACGGGCTTGAGCGCCTGCTCGGGCTCGGCCCGGTGCAGCCACGCGCTCTTGAGGTTGTTGAGCATGCGCCAGCAGATCGCCTGAGTGGTGACGGGCTCGAGGTGTCGGGGGTCGAACGAGGCTCGGCTGCGCAGCACCAGCTCGCGACACGCCTCGATCGTCAGCGGTCGGCCCTGGTGAAAGGGGTCGAAGTACTGATCATCGAGGCGCGCCACGAAGTGACCCGGCAGCCCGATGCCCTTCACCGCCAGGCCGGCCCTGCGACCGACCTCGATGTAGAGCACGCTCAAGGTGATGGGCAGCCCCAGGCGCCGTCGCAGCACCTGATCGAGGTAGCTGTTCTCGGGCGCAAAGGCGGTGGTGTCGTCGCCGGTGAAGCCCTCGTCGTCGGCCAGCACCGAGGTCAACGCGTCGAGCCCCGTGCCGTGGAGTCGCCCACGGACTCGCGCGGCCAGGGCGTCGAGGGTGGCGAGGGCCCCGGGCAGGTCCAGCGCTTCGTTCCCCAGGCGGGCGATGGCCAGCGCCGCCAGATCGAGGCGCGGCGGTTCCATCGACAGCGCGTCGAGCAGCTCGGCCCGCCCGGGAGGGTGACCCAGCGCATACGGGCGCGTCATGGACAGCACCCCGCGAGGGCGCTGCGCTGCCGGCCGGAAGGTCGCCCGCGTTGGCGATGGCTGAAGCGGCCACGCGGCGCCGGTGCCCGCGACTTCACGGCCCGACACCACACCGAGCCGTGGTGCTGCCGCCTCGAGGCGCTGGCCACCCTCGTCGCGAACGACGTCACCAGCCTGCTCGCACGGTTCGAGACCCATGTCGTGACTGGGCCAGCGCGCTGGGCGCACGCCCCCGGGCCGTCGACGCGGAGCGCTCCGACGGGTACGTCCCGCTGGTCGCCGTGCCAAAGTCCGACGAGGACCGGCGCTGGCGCTATCTCTGGGCGACGTCCCATTTCAGGCGTTTCCACGAGGCGCGCAGGGCCTCGGCGGTGTTCTCGAAGACCGAGCCGTCTTTTTCCTTCGCGTCGACGAAGAGCACGAAGTCGAGCTGGGGCGCCTCTGTGCGCTGCTGATCGAAGGCCTTGACGATCTCGTTGGCCGGCAGCGTTCGGCGACCCGCCACGTCGACCAGGGCCAGGTCGAGGCCCTTCATGTCCTTGTCCTGCTGGTAGGACTTGTAGACCAGCTCGGTACACACCAGCGTCGCGTCGCTGAAGAAGTCGAAGTCGAAGTCGTACGGGCGCCCCTGGTACCGGAAGGCGCGCTCGAGGGCCCGCACCTTGTCGAGCGGGGGCAGGCGAGGGCGCAGCACGCCGAGGTAGTCGACGCCGAACGCGTGATCGATGGCCGTGAAGCTGACCCCTTCGCTGATCGACTCGAGCACCCGAATCGGGCCGTGACCCTGAAAGTCATTCCCGCTGGCGTACACCTTCCACTTGTCGGGGTAGCGCTTCTGCAGCAGCTCGCTGAAGGTCGTCGCCTTCTCCGGCTGCGACTTCACGTAGGCCTGCACCTGCGGGTCGAGCTCGAGGGGCGCCCAGTCCTCGGGCCGGCCCACGTAGAGGAAGGCGTGGGGCCAGAAGCCCGGCAGCCCGATGTTCGAGAGGAACCAGTTCTGGCGCGTCACCGCCACGTCGCCGGGCTGCAGCTTCGGCAGCACCACCTGCTCGACGAAGGCCTTCGAGATGAGCGGCTTGCCGTTGCGGGCGACGCGGGTGTCTCCGGCCCACTCGGCGAAGGACTTCTGCACCGGAAAGACCGCGTGCAGCGAGGTGTCCTTCACGATGTCGGTGGCGTTGCCCGCGAACAGCTTCACGCCGCTCTTGAGCAGCGCGGCCCTGGCGAGCTTCGAGTCGGCCTTCATCTCGGCCAGCGCCCACTGAAGGTCGGCCTCGTCGGCGGCCCGCGCCCGCTTGAGCGCCGGGTTGACCGTGAGAGACCAGGCATCACCGGTCATCAGCTGGGTCGAGGTGGCCACGTGAATCGAGGTCAGCTTGAAGGCGGCGAACGCTTGAGCGGGCACGCCGAACTCGTCGTTGGCCTCGTCGAGCAGGGTCTCGAGCTGCGGGTTGCCCAGGGTCAGCTCGGCGAACGCCAGCCCGTAGGCCAGCAGCGAGGTGAGCGCGGTGTGGGTGATCACATAGCCCCAGGGGTGCCGGGGGTCGGTGGGCAGTAGCGTGACGAAGCCCCAGTAGCGCTGGCGCAGGCCTTCGATGGCCGAGAAGTAGCCGAACAGCGCGCCCCAGCTGCTCAACACCGTTCGCTTCTCGTCGGGCGACAGCACCACGTTCGTTCTCGAGGCGAACAGCGCGCGGTTCTTCAGCACCAGCGCCTGCACCGACTTGAGGCCGGCGACGAACATCTTCAGCGTCGAGAGATCGCCGCGGGCGGTGGCGACGAACGACGGGCCCTCGAGCGAGTACACGGAAGGCTGGTCAGACGGGCTGGCCGAGAGCAGCGCGCTGAGGATCAGGACCATGCAGCGCAGTGTACCCGGGTGTACCGTCAGCGGCATGGCGAGACTGGTCGAAGACGAGGCAGGCATCGAGGCGCTGGTGCTGGCGTCCAGGCGCGTGGCGGTGGTTGGGATCAAGACCGAGGCACAGCGGGGCCAGCCGGCCTTCGACGTTCCCGCATACCTGGCTGGGCAGGGGATCACGGTGGTGCCGGTGCCTGTGTACTACCCGCAGGTCACGCACATTCTCGGGCAGCCGGTGTACCGGACGGTGGCGTCAGTGCCCGGCCCCCTCGATCTCGTCGATGTCTTTCGCCGCCCGCAGGACCTGATGCCGCACCTCGAAGACCTGATCGCCGCGAAGCCGAAGGCGGTGTGGCTGCAGCTCGGCATTCGAGATGATGCGTTCGCGCAGAAGCTCGTCGGGGCCGGCATCGACGTCGTGCAAGACCGGTGTCTGCTGGTCGACCACGCGCGGCTCGTTCGCCCTCGGTAGGCGCGCGAAGTCGCCCTCGGCGCTCGAGCACCGGGGTCAGGGCCCTCGGCGCCGTCCCGTCGTCGCGCTTGCGGCGCTGAAAGGTGACGTGTAAGGACCGCGCCCGTTTTCCCCTACGGCCAGGTAGCTCAGCTGGTTAGAGCGGCGGTCTCATAATCCGCAGGTAGTCGGTTCGAGTCCGACCCTGGCCACTGCACCCCGGCTGGTCCTCGACGACACGAGGGCGAGCCGGGGTGGAGTTTTTTTTTGACCGACCCCTGATCGCGTCGTCTCATCCACAGTCGCACAGAGCTGTCGCACGCTGTGCCGAACGCAACAGCCACTTTGGAGAGAACATCGATGCATGACGCCCCCTTGAGCACGTCGGCGCCGAGCGAGCCCGCCACCGACGGCCCGCAGGCCAAAGAAGAGCGCGAAGTCGTCAGCACCCACGTGCTGGTCGAGCAGGACAAGGTCGAGAAGCTGCGCGAGCTGTCCAAGCGCACCCGCATCGCACAGAGCGAGTACCTGCGAGAGGCCGTCGATGATCTGCTCGTCAAGTACCACCGCACCACCGAGGAGCCCTGATGGCCCCCCGCATGGGCGCCTCGGCCCCGAAGCTCGAGCCGATTCAGGTGCCGGCCTTCGACTTCGCCGGGCGCCGCCTGAAGCTGGTGCCGGCCTTCGAGCCCGAGCCGAACGAGCCGTCGCCGTTGTTCGAGGCCATTCGCGCGTACCTCGAGTCGTTGCCGTAGCGCCGGCCTCGTGAAGAGCCTCGGGTTTCACCACCTCGCCGTGCAGGCCCGTGACGTCGAGCGCGTCGCTGGCTTCTACCGGGACGTGTTGGGCCTCGCCGAGGTGAAGCGCTGGCTGCGAGCTGATCAGAGCCTGCGCAGTGTCTGGCTCGCCGTGACGGGCGCCGACGCGTCGGCTGGGTTTCTCGCCATCGAACACCTGCCAGACGGTGCCCCCACCGAGGCCGGCACGACGCTCGGGCCCTCGATGATCGCGCTGAGGATCGACCCGGGTGCGGTTGGTGCGGTGCTCGATGAGCTGCGCGCGAGAGGGGTGCCGATCGTCAAGCAGACGGGGTGGACGGTGTACGTGAAGGATCCCGAAGGGACGCTGGTCGGCCTCAGCCACCACCCCTTCGACGCGACCCCGTGAGGCCTTCCGCCATCGGCACCGCGGAGTAGGCTCTGGGCTGTGCCGCGCCTTGGAAGCCTGCTGCTCGAAGAGAAGCTGTTGACCCAGGCCCAGCTCGAAGAAGGGCTCGAGACGCAGGTGGTCTACGGGGGCCGCCTCGGCACCAACCTGGTCGAGCTGGGCTTCCTCAAGGAGGCCGATCTGGCGCGGGTGCTGGGCCGCCAGCACAGCCTGCCGTTCGCCTCGGGCGAGATGGTGCCCGACCCGGCAGCCCTCGCGGTCGCCGACGTCGGCTTCTACGACGACCAGGACGTGCTGCCGATGCGCCTCGAGGCCACCCGGTTGACGGTGGCCATCACCCACCCCAGACAGATCCCCGCGCTCGACGCGCTGGGGTTCAAGGTGGGCAAGCGCGTGGTGCAGGTGTTGGTGCCCGAGTTCCGCATGACCCAGCTGCTGCGCAAACACGCCCGGGCGTTTCGGCCCATGCGGCCCATCGACATGAACACCCTGCGCCCGACGAAGGCGCAGAACCTCGACGAGCCGAAGCTGGCCGAGGTCTCCGAGCTGATCAACCAGGGCGACTTCGCGGCGCTGTACGCGAAGGCCGCACTGGGCGGCGGCGACGAGGTGATCCTCGAGGGCGCGGTGATCGACGACGAAGCGCCGGTGATCTCGGGCATCGTCGAAGAGCCGCCCGCGGTGACCTCAGCGGTGGCGCCCAGACTGCAGCCGCTGCCGGCGCTCACCTTCGTCGAAGCGCAGAAGCTGCTGCAGCAAAGCCAGGACCGCGAAGACATCGCCGCCACCGTGTTGAGGTTCGCCAGGGGCAAGTTCCGCCGCGCCTTGCTGCTCTCGGTGCAGGGCGACCTCGTCATGGGCTGGAAGGGCATGGGCAAGGGCGTGACGCCCCAGAACGTGCAGCGCATCGGCGTGTCGCTGCGCGAGGCGAACACCCTGAAGCTGGTGAGAGATCTGCGCTCGCACTTCATCGGGCCGCTCAAGAAGACCCCGGGCATGGAGGTGTTCTTCACGCTGCTGGGCGGCGGCGCGCCCACCACGGCGGTGCTCATGCCCCTGCTGGTGCGCGGCAAGCCGGTGCACCTGCTCTACGTCGACAACGGACCCGGCCAGCTCACGCCACCCGACATCGGTGAGCTGTTGATCGTGAGCCAGAGCGTGACCCGCAGCTACGAGGTTCTCATTCGGGCCCGGCAGGCCGCGAAGGCCAACGGGTAGGCCTGCTACTCGAGCTCGACGTCGAACGAGATGCGCTGCCCCTCGTAGACCGTGAATGTCTCGTTCCACTGGGCCTGCCCGACCTTCACCATGATGCGGTGGAAGCCCTCGTAGATGACGAGGTCAGCCGGCAGCGGCGCCACGCCCTGCTTCTTGCCATCGACGAAGATGATGGCGCCCGGCGGCGCCGTCACCGCCACCGTGCCCTTCTCGAAGATGAAGCGCTGGGTCAGGGGCTGGTCGCCCTGCACGGTGAAGGTGCGCGCGGCGTTGATCAGCAGATCCCTGTTCTCCAGCTTCAGCTTGTGTTGACCCACCGAGAGCGTGCCAGACCACGGCGTCTTTCCAACGGCCACGCCGTCGATCGAGAGCTCGACCGGCGGGCGGGCATCGAACTCGACCGCCAGCTCGGTCGGCGCGGCGCCAGCGTCGAACGGCGTGACGGCGGGGGGAACGACGACGCCCGCGTCGGGGGGCAGGCCGGCATCGGCAGGGTCTCCCGCGTCGGGCACCACGCCCGAGTCGACCACCGCGGCGACGGCCGGCACCGGGTCGGCGTCGACGATGGGCTGGGTGCTGATCGGGTCCACCGGTGCGTTGGCCTTGGTGTAGGCGAGGTACCCGCTCGCGGCGACCACGAGCCCCAGCAGAATCATCACCCACGGGGGGAACGACGAGGCGGGCGGTTCCTCTTCGTCCGTCGGCGCTGAGGGGGCGCTGGGGGGCGGCCGGGGCAGTGGCCGCTCGACCGTGGGCGTAGACGATGGCGGCGGCGGCGGTGGTTGCGGGGGCTCGACGACTGTGGGCGGTGGAGCAGGCAGCTGCACCGCGGGCATCGCCTGCTGGGTGTCGCGGCGGGCCCACTGCTTGCGCGCGAAGTCGGCGATGCCGGCGTCGATGGTGCGCTTGCGGTCAGCGCGGATCTCACTGGCCCCCGGGAAGAGCCGGTCGAGAAAGCTCGAGAGCTCTTCGACGGTGGCCAGCTCGCTGCCCATGGCCGCCTCGATGGCCTCTCGCATCGCCAGCGGGGTCGGGTAGCGCTCGCCCGCCTTCTTCATGCAGGCGCGGGCGATGATCGGCGCCAGGGCTTCGGGGATCAGCCCAGGGGTGGCCGGGGGCAGCGGGTAGGTGAGCACCGCCTGATCGAACCCTTCGCCCTGCTCGGCCCAGGGCACCACGCCGGTCAGCAGCTCGTAGAAGCTCAGGCCGATCAGGTACACGTCGCTGGGAATGGTGATGGCGCCGCGCCCTCCGATGATCTGCTCGGGCGTGGTGTGCACGCGGCGGCCCTTGACGCGCGCCCCGCCTGCTTCCCGCGGCGCGAAGGCCAGCGCGCCGTACCCGGTCACCTTGGTGATGCCCGCGAACGAGAGCAGCACGGTCTCGGGCCGCAGGTCCCCGTGCACCAGGGGCGAGCCATCGTCGTTGCCGGCCAGGTGCGCGTAGTGAACGCCGGTGCAGACGTCGATGATGATGCGGGCCGCCATGCGAGGGGGCAGCGTCTTGGTGAGGTCGAGGATGCGGCGCAGCGACTCTCCGTCTGCGAACTCGACCACGCGCGCGTGCCCCTGCTCGAGCTTCGCGAAGCCGAACACCGTCACGATGTTGGGGTGATCGAGCAGCGCGGCGTGCTCGGTCTCACGACGAATGCGCGAGAGCAGCGCCTCGTCGCGCTCGGCCTCTGGCGGAACCCACACCACCACGCAGGGGTCGGCCCGCTGATCTTCGAACATCGCCAAGCCGAGCAGCGCGCGCGAGCCTTCCCCGGCGTGCAACGGCCCAAGGGCCTGGTAGCGGACGGCGCGCATGTGAGCGACCGTAGAGGGCTGTCACCGCACGTCAACAAACCAATCGGACAATTCCACTGGCAGCGGTCAGAAGGGAACGGTCAGGGAAGCGCTGCCCTCGATCACCATCGCTGGGACGCCGCGGGTTCGAGGGTGGTTGACCCGCCACGCAGCCGCGAGGACGGAAAGGTCTGGCTGTGCGACGACAGGCCCATCTCAGAACGCATCAAGACTCGCCGCGTCGGTGTTCCGAAAGATGCGCTCGAGGTACGACTGGTGAAACCAGCGCACCCGTTCCTCGAGCTTGCCGAAAGTGGGGCTTCGCGAGAGCTGTCCGATGGTGCGCTGCAGCGCATCGGTCGCCGCGACGTCTTCAGAAACCACGGTGCAGTGACTGGCCCAGATGGAATCGAGATCTGCGGGGCCCTGCCCGTCGGCGGTGACGGGCAGCATCACGTCGTCGCAGCGAGTCAGCAGCGTCGACGCAGGGCGGAAGGTGCTGACGACCACCGAGGCCCGAGTGGAGGCCACCAGTGTATTGGGAAACAGCTGGAAGATTTTGTAGCCGGTGAAGTCATACCTGCCGGCCCTGGCGTCGTCCCAGAACGTAGCGAACGGCCAGTCGTCGTCGCGGCGCGTGAACATGAAGGAATGATCGCCCTCCCTGCCATAGAACAACTTCGACGGGTTGGGGTCCTGCGCGCCAAAGGTCGACGGATGAATCGTCTTGAGGTGGTAGTCGTCGAGCGTGATCTCGTAGGCGAGCTTCCAATTCGATGGTCGGTCGAAGCTGAGGGTGTGGGATGGCTTCCCCGTGCGGTTGGAGATTGCACGCAGTACGTCTGTTATTCGCCCGAGATACGCCTCGAGCGAGGGAGCGTCGGGCGACGTCGTCACAAAGACAAACTTCCCCGCGGTCTCGACCCGGTAGCGCGGGAGCGCCAGCTGCTCGACCTTTTCCCGCGAGAGCCCGAAGAGCTCCTCGTTGCGCGCGATGCCGGGCACGCCATCTCTGTTGTACACCCACCCATGGTACTGGCATTGCGCGTGACCCACCCCGCAGGCTTCCCGCCGCACCGGAAAGCCGCGATGCCGACACACATTGCTGAAGGCTCGCAGGTCTCCGCGGAAGTTCTGCACGAACAGGTCAACACCACAGACTTGCCGATGCACCCACTGGTTGTCTTCTGCGAGGTCGTCGGTCAGACAGACGAAATGCCACAGCCTTGACAGCGCGCGTTGTTCTTCTCGGAAGAAGCGCTCGGACACGTAGCATGCCGACGGAATCGTCTCGGGACGCTCACTCATGGTCTGGGAACCTGACCGAGTCCGAATGACATGACAACTGACTTCCTCTGTAGAGGCTGTCACCGCCCGTCAACACACCCCATCGAACAGGCCTGCCAGCGGTCAGAAGGGAAGGGTCAGGTAATAGCCGCGCTGCCCGCGCATCACGAGCAGCAGCACGCTGCGGGTGCCCCGCGCCTGAATCACCGCTTCCCGCAGATCGCCGGGGCTCAGCACCGGGCGGTTGTTGATCTTGCGAATGAGATCACCGGGCCGCAGCCCCACCTGCGCTGACGACGAGTTCGGTCGCACGGCGCTGATCGCCATGCCGGCGCCCGTCACGGGCTTGAGCCGCAGGCCCAGCCGTTCCCACACGGTGGCGTCGACCAGCTCGGCGGGGAACTCGACGGGAATGACCGAGGCCTCGACCAGCTGGCCCGAGCGGAACAGCTGCAACCGAATCGGCGACTTCGCGGTGAAGCCCTTGAGGCGGCTCTGAAAGTCGCTGGCGTCTTCGAGCTGGGTGGTGCCGGCCTGGGTGACGATGTCGCCGCGCTGAATGCCGGCCTTCTCGGCGGGGCTGTTCGGCTCGACCGCCGACACCACGGCGCCGAAGGTGCGGTCCCACCCCAGCTGTCGCCCAAGCTCTGGCGTGAGCGGCTGCACGTCGAGGCCGACCCACGCGGGCCGAACCTTTCCGTATTGGGTCAGCTCGGTGACGATGCGGCGCACCTTGTCCGCGGGGATCGCGAAGCCGATGTTCTGCGCGCTGGCGATGATCGCGCTGTTGATGCCGATGATCTCGCCGTCGATGTTCAGCAGCGGCCCGCCCGAGTTGCCCGGGTTGATCGACGCGTCGGTCTGAATGAAGTCGTTGAAGGTGTGGCCCTCGTTGCGAATGGTGCGGCCCAGCGCCGACACCACGCCCACGGTGACGGTCTTCTTGAGGCCCAGCGGGCTGCCAATGGCGATCACCGTCTCGCCGATCATCAGATCCGATGAGGTGCCGAGCCGCGCAGAGGGCAGCGGCCCCCTGGCCGTCACCTTGAGCACGGCCAGGTCGGCCTCTGCGTCGGCGCCCACCACCTCGGCGTCCAGCTGCCGCCCGTCGGCGAGCACCACGTGGATCTCGGACGCTCCGCGGATGACGTGATCGTTGGTGATGATCAGCCCCGTGGGGTCGACGATCACGCCGGTGCCGAGGCCCTCGACGGCGCGGCGCTCTTCGCTGGGGCCGTAGAACAGCTCGTCGAACACCGAGCGGCTGCGGAAGGTGCGTTCGACCACCGAGACGGTGCCGATGTACACCACTGCGGGAGACACCTGATCGACGACCTGCACCACCGGGCTGCGGCGGCTCTGCAGATCGCCAGCGACGAGCGAGAGGGTGACGAGCAGCGCGTGGATCATGGTGTCTTCCTTCGGCCGACGAGGAGCGCCAGACCTAGCAGCAGCAACGAGCCGCCGGCGTCAGACATTTCACAGCCGCACCCGGTCTTCGCGGCAGGCAGGGGCACCTCCGAGGGTGTGGCGAGGCTGATCCCCGCGTCCGGGGGCGCCTCGACGCCGGCGTCGACCGCGAAGATCGCGCTCCTGCACGTGGCCACCTCTGCGGGGCTGCCGATGCAGAGCCCTGGGCGGCGGCTGAGCACTCCGCTCTTGCCTTCACGCGCGGTGTTGATCACCGCGACCATCAGCTCATCGGCCTGCGCCGTGGAAATGGTGGTGTCTGGCGAGACGCGCTTCACCTCGACGTTTCGCCCGCTCTTTCGGGTGGCGAGCAGCACCACCAGGTCTCTCGTCTCGTCACCGGCCACGGCGGGGTCGTCGACCAGCGCCGCCGTCATCACGCCGCGACCCGACGGCGCCACCGTGAAGTACTGCGTCGACGCGTAGAACAGGCGCAGGGGTGAGGCCTGGAACGGCGCGACGACGGTGGTGCTCGCGACCGCCGGGTACCTGTCGCCGCCGGCGTAGCGTGTGGTGGGGTCTGCAGCCGTCGCGACGAACAGGTTCCAGGTGGCGAACTCGACGAACGCGTCGGCGAAGCTCGACCGGTAGTCGGCCTTGAGCAGCGCATCGAGCTGAATGAGCCAGGTGGGGTTGGCCTTGTTGGCAGGCTCACTGTCGAGCCCGTTGCCGTTCTCGAGGTGTTCCCAGAGCGAGCGGATGATCGCGGGCTCGAACCGCTCGGACAGGAAACGGAAGAAGAGGGCACTGCCGTACGCCGCCGCAGGCACCGGGCCGGTCCCGACCGCGTCGAGGGACCGATCGGGTCGTGAGAGATACGCGCCCACGAAGTTCTCGAAGTCGTCGCTGGCGGGGTCGTACTGCTCGGTCGCCCACACCGCGGTGCCCTCGGTGATCACCGCGTCCTGGTTCGAGTCGTACGACGACTGCACCGCGTGGAAGTACTCGTGGCTGCCGAGGATACGCACCGCCTCGCCGAGCGACGGGTAGTTGAAGCCCACGAAGTCGTTCTCTTGCACCATGAAGCCGATGCACCGCTCGGGTGACGGGCAGTCATCGCGGCGGAAGGCGCCGTCAGAGCCGTTGCCGGCGAAGTCGAGCAGGTAGACGTCGAACCGTCCGTCACCCCCGTTGTCCGCCAGGCCCGTGTCACGCAGCGGAGTGCGGAAGCCGAGGCGCTGGTGGTACGTGCGCTCGACGTCTTCGTAGACCGCGGCCACCGTCTCGACGAACACCGGCACGCCGCTGTCTGGTGAGACAGCCGAGGGCACTCGGTTGCGGCCGGCGCGGGTGAAGTGCACGGCGAACTGCCCGCCATCGACGCCGAAGCGCTCGACCACGTCGCCGGGCTCGAAGCGGAAGAGCTGGGCCACGCCAGTGTCGGTGGGGCGAACTTCCTGGCGGACCACTTCGTGGGTGCGCGGCGAGAGTGCACGCTGGTCACCGCAGCCGATGGCGAACGCCGCCATCACGACCAGGCTCAACGTCGAGAATCGCGCCATGGGTGCGCCCATACAGCCTGCGGCAACTGGGCTACAACCTTCGCCCATGTTCAGAACGGTGACCCTTTCCGTGGCGCTGTGTGCAGGGACAGCGGTCGCCCAGGACGACGCTGACGCGAAGAAGGTGGCCGTGACGTACCTCAACGCGCTCACCGGCTCGGGCGACGAGGCCGGGAAGGATCTGCTGCTGGGCGGCGTGACCATGAACGCGCAGCTGTTCACCCTCGAGAACTGGGAGCTCAAGGGCAAGGACCCGGTGAAGAGCGAGACCCGCGATCTGGCGAACGCGGTGCAGTTGATGAACGAGCTCGACAAGGCCGGGCGTTCGTCGCTCACCAGCTTGATGGGCCTGGATCAGACGGGCGACGGTCTGAAGATGACCCAGGTCTCTCAGGATGACGCCACGAAGCTGCTCGCTCCCACGCGCGAGAAGGCCGCCGCCTTCACCAGGGCGTACCCGACCCTGGCCTACGTGATGCGCGTTGGAAAAGAGGTGTACTGGCACCCGAAGAACCCGATGCGCGCCGTGGTGAGCAAGGCCGGCGCCCAGGGCACGTACACCCTCGAGATGCACCGGTGGACGGTGCTGAGCAAAGAGGGCCCCGCGAAGGTCCCCAGGGAGTGGCCGTTGCGAGTGGTGCGCTTCCGCGCGGGCAAGGTCGACACGGGGTGGAAGATTCTGCCCGCTTCCGACTGGAACGCCGAGTAGCCGCCCTCAGGGCTGCGACTTCAGGGTCCAGCCGATCATCTTGTAGAGCAGGCGGGCGGCGACGTTGCCGTCCCACTCGTCGCCCTGGCCCGAGGGCGCGACCTCGTTGAGATCGAAGCCGACGATGGTCTTCTTCGCGCGCACCACGCCCTCGAGCAGGCTGACCGCTTGATGAAACGACAACCCGCCCGGCACCGGAGTCCCCGTCGAGGGACACAGCACCGGATCGAGCCCGTCGATGTCCCACGAGAGGTAGACCTGCTGCGGAAGTTCCTGAACGATGCTGTCCACCTGTTCCCGCCAGGGCATGCCGTCGAGGCGGGCCCGCGCCAGGCTCGCGTCGAAGAAGGTGTGGATGCGGCCCCCTGAGGCTCTGATGAACTCGTACTCAGCCTCTCCGAAGTCACGAATGCCGACCTGCACGAGCTTCGCGACGCCAGGCAGCCGGGTGATCACGTTGTGCATGATCGACGCGTGGCTGAAAGTGAAGCCCTCGTAGGCGTCGCGAAGGTCGGCGTGCGCGTCGAGGTGCAGCACGCCCAGCCCGGGGAAGGCCTCGGCGTAGGCCTGAATCGCGCCGAAGGGAGTCGAGTGATCGCCGCCCACCACTCCGACGATCTTCTTCTTGCTCAGCCAGTGCCTGGTGGTGGCGTACACCCAGTCGTTCATCTTCTGGCTGAGGGCGTTGACGGTCGCGAGGGCCCCCGGCGTCGCGTCGAGCCCACCGGACTCGATGATGGGCCTGGCGGCGGCTTTGCCCTCGTCGTTCCAGGCGCGCACCTGCGCGGGCTCTTCCAACATCGCGATGCCGGCGGCGTACGGTCTGCCGGTGTCGAGATCGAACAGGTCGACCTGCTTCGAGGCCTCGAAGATGGCGTTGGGCCCGTCAGCGGTTCCTCCGCCGTACGAAGTCGTGGCCTCGAAGGGCACCGGCACCAGCACCACGCGCGCCTCGTCTGGCGTGGAGGTGAGGCCGAAGATGCCCGCGTCGGGCGAAGCAGGAGCGTTGGGATCGAAGGTCATGATGGTCACCAGGTGAGGACGGTCTTGCCGAAGGTGTCGTTGGCGGCGAGGCGCTCGAGGGCGTTGGCGGCATCGGCAAAGGCCACGGTGTTCTCGACCACCGGCTCGAGGCGGCCGGTCACGAAGTGCGGCACCACGAGGTGTTCGAACTGTCGGGCCACGGCGATCTTCTCTTCCAGCGCGCGGGCTCGCAGCGTGGTGCCGATCACCGTCAGACGCTTGCCCAGAATGGTCCGCAGCGGCACCTCGGCGCTCGCGCCCGCGACCAGGCCGACGAGGATCAGTCGACCCTGTGGCGCCATGGCGTCGAGCGTCTCGCTCAGCCAGTCACCGCCGACCAGATCGAGCACCAGGTCGACGCCGCGCCCCTGCGTGAGCCCCTTCACCTGCTCGGCGAAGGCCGGTGGTTGCGTCACCAGCACGGTGTCTTTCAGACCGAGGTTTGCGACGCGCGCGAGCTTGCCGGAGTTGCGTCCAGTGCCGATCAGCCGGGCCCCGTGAAGGGCGACGAGCTGCAGCGCGGCCGTTCCCACGCCCGAGGCGACGGCGTGCACCAGCACCTGATGGCCCGCGCGAAGGTTGCCCTGCAGCACCAACGCGTCCCAGGCGGTGATGAACGCCTCGGGGATCGCCGCGGCCGCCGAGAAGCCGAGCCCGGTGGGCATCGCGATGGCTTCGCGCTCGTGGGTGACCAGCTGCTCGGCCCACGCGCCGCCGCCGACCAGGCCCATCACCGTGTCGCCGGTCTTCCACCGGGTGACGCGGGCGCCGACCTCGAGGATCTCGCCCGCGTACTCGAGCCCGGGGATGTCAGCGGGGCACCCTCTGGGGGCAGGGTAGAGGCCCATCGTCTGCAGCAGGTCGGCGCGGTTGAGCGCGCTGGCCTTCACGCCGACGCGCACCTCATCGGGTCCGCACGTGGGCGCGGGCACCTCGGCGATGGTCAACCCTCGCGGCCCTTCCGAGCCCGTCATGCGCAGTGCCTTCATGGCGCAGCGCGATACCACAGGGGCCCCGAAGGCGAACCCTCACCGCGAGGCCTTCGCGGCGTCGACGGCCTGTGCAAGAGATCGACGTCATGACCTTCGTGCAACGTCGAGAGAAGCTCCTGGCAGCGCTCACCCGGCCCACGGTGCTGTTCTCTGGCGCGGCCTTGCCCCGCAACTACCCGGCGAACACCTTCCCCTTCCGCGCCGACTCGAACTTCCTCTACTTCTTCTCGAAGCCCGAGCCGGGCAGCGCCGCGCTCTTCGACCCGGCCGACAAGTCCGTCACCCTGTTCCTGCCCGAGCGCACGCTGGACGACGCGCTCTGGCACGGAGCTCTCGAGTCCTTCGATTACGCGAAGGGTCGGCACGGCGTCGACCGGGTGGCGGCGATCGAGCACCTCGAGGAGCACGTGGAGCGGCAAGCGAAGGGGCGGCAGGTCGACTCGTTGGCCGTGGCCGACTTCAGGGCGACGTCACGCGCGCGGGCGATCACCGGCGCCGATCTGGTGTTCGACGACCCCAAGCG
>VYLD01000317.1_pt1 | contig 15218 bp, 11 predicted proteins | sample 5114401 | NCBI WGS metagenome assembly VYLD01 (sample SAMN12291783, study PRJNA351875) | freshwater metagenome | isolation source: freshwater lake | place: USA: Michigan, Gull Lake | collected 2013-08-08 | reverse complement strand
GTTGGAGCGAGCGAGCCCAGGCCCCCGCCGAGGCCCAGCGCGCCCAGGCCAATGAAGAGGCCATCGAGCGCAAAGGCGCGGCCGATCGCTCGATTCGCGTCAACGTCGAGCTGCTCGACTCGGTGGGCCTGTTGGCTGGCGATCTGCTGGTCGAGACCGCCCGGGCCGAGCTGCGAGGCGAAGCGCTGCAGGCGCTCTTCGATCGCTTCTCGCGCCTCGGCGAGCACCTGCTCAAGGCCGCCGAGCTCACGGCGGTCTCGCCCGGGCACCGCGCGCAGGCGGCGCTGCTCGAGAACGACCTCTCGCTCCTGCGCGACGACACGTTCCGCTTCGTGCGCGCCAACAGCGACGGGCAGAACACCCTCAAGAGCAGCCTCATTCAGCTCGCCGACCACGTCGCCGAGGCGCGCCTGGTGCCCCTGTCGACGGTCTTCGAGGCCTTCCCCCGGGCGGTGCGCGAGCTGGCCAACTCCCAGGGCAAGCGCATCGAGCTGATGGTCGAGAACACCAGCGCGGGCGTCGATCGCTCGATGGTGGCCGACGTGCGCGACGCCCTGATTCACCTCATTCGCAACGCAGTCGATCACGGCGTCGAGTCGCCCGAGCTGCGGGAGACGCTGGGCAAGCCCGAGCTGGCGCGCGTGTCGCTCAAGGCCCGGGCCGACGGCGACATGCTGGCCGTCGAGGTGGAAGACGACGGCCGCGGCATCGACCCCAGCCGCCTCAAAGAGGCCGCCGTGGCCCGGGGGCTGCTCACCAGCACGCAGGCCGCCGCGCTGGGCGAGCGTGAGGCCATGGAGCTGGTCTTCAAGGCCGGGTTCTCGACCAAGGATCAGATCAGCGAGGTCTCAGGGCGCGGCGTCGGCATGGACGTGGTGAAGCGCAAGGTCGAGTCCCTGGGCGGCAGCGTCAAGCTGTCCAGCCGCACCGGGCGCAGCACCAACGTGTCGCTGCGGCTGCCCCAGTCGCTGGCCTTGATGCGGGTGCTGCTGGTGCGCCTGGGCGACGACGTCTACGGCATGCCCGCGGCCGACGTCGAAGCCGTGGCCCGCTTCTCGCCCGCCGATCGTCTCGAGGTGTTCGGCGCCCTGGCCGTGATGCACCGGGGCAAGCCGATCGCCTTCACCGCGCTGGGCCCGCTGCTGGGGCTCAACGGCGGCCCGCGCTTCGAGCGCCCGCCCTGCGTGGTGGTGCGGTTCGGCGAAGACCGCGCGGCCCTGGTGGTCGACGGCTTCGTGGACGAGCGCGAGGTGGCGGTGAAGCCCATCGGCGGCGACTTCCTCAAGGGGGCGCCCTTCGTCGCCGGCTCGGCGGCGCTGGAAGACGGGCGCATCGCGGTGCTGCTGCACGTGCCTGACGTGATGGCCGAGATCCGCAAGCTCTCGCGGCCGGTGGAATCGACGGCCGCCAGGCGCCTCAAGGTGCTGCTGGTCGACGACTCGCCCATCGCCCGCGCGACCGAGTCGGCCCTGGTGCGCGCCCTCGGCCACGACGTGGAAGAGGCGCAGGACGGCGAAGACGCGTGGAACAAGCTGCAGCTCGGCGGCGCGTACGACCTGGTGCTCACCGACGTGCAGATGCCCCGGCTCGACGGGTTCGCGCTGTCCCGTCGCATCAAGAACCACGGCGAGTACCAGCGGCTGCCGGTGGTGATCCTCTCGTCGCTGGCCTCCCCAGAGGACAAACGCCGCGGGCTCGACGCAGGGGCCGACGCGTACCTGGTGAAGGGGGAGCTGGGCGTCGAGAGCCTGGCGCTCACCATCGATCGGCTGACGTGAAAGGTGACAGGCCCCTCGTGACGAGTCCGCCGCGGGTGAAGGTGCTGGTGGTCGAACCCTCGCCCCTGCTGGGTCCCCGCCTCGAGCCCCTGTTCGTGAGGCGCCTCGAGCGGGTGAGCGGGCCGGTGACCGCCGCCGGCATGTTGTCGGCGGTGCGCAGCTTCGAGCCCAGGGTGGTGCTGGTGCGCGTCGACGGGCCTTCGTCAGAGCTGACGCGGGCGGTCGAGCACGTGATGGCCGAGCGCCCGGTGCCCATGCTGCTGCTCGCGACGGGCGCGGGCCCCCGGCAGGCGGCGATGGCCCTGCTCTCCTCGGGCGCGCTCGACGTGCTGCCCCTGCCCCCGGAATGGGACGTGGCCGAGCTCGCCGCCCTCGAGCGCACCATCACCCTCTTGTCGACGATCTCGGTGGTGAAGCACCCGCGCGGCAAGAAGCGGCCGTCGGGGCGCCTGCCCACCGCGCGGGCCGAGTTCCCCGTGGTGGCGATCGCCTCGTCGCTCGGAGGCCCCAAGGCCCTGGGGGTGCTGCTGGCCGGGCTGCCCCGCACCTTCCCTGCGCCGGTGTGCATCTGCCAGCACATCACGCGGGGGTTCGCCGACGATCTGGCGCGGTGGCTCACGTTCGAGACGGGTCAGACGGTGCGCGAGGCGAGCGACGGTGAGCGGCTCGAGCCTGGCCTGGTCTACGTGGCGCCCTCAGAGGTGCACTTCACGGTGACCGCGTCGGCGACGGTCAAGCTCGAGCCCGGCCCCGCGGTGGGCGGGTTCCTTCCGTCCTGTGACGTGCTGCTCAAGTCGGCGGCCGCGGCGTTCGGCTCGCGGGCCATCGGCGTGGTGCTCACCGGCATGGGCCGCGACGGCGCGCGAGGGCTGAAAGAGATTCGCGCGCGGGGCGGGCACACCATCGCCCAGGACGAGGCGTCGTGCGTGGTGTGGGGCATGCCCAAAGAGGCCATCGCGCTCGGCGGGGCCGAGAAGACCCTGCCCCTCGACGCCATCGCCCGGCAGCTGCTCGACTGGGTGCCGCGCCGATGACGGGCGAGACGCTGACCATCGATCGCACCGCGCTCGAGCAGCTGGCGGCGCTGTTGCTCGAGCGCGCGGGGCTCAAGGTGACGCCCGACGGCTACATGGGCCTGCGGCTCGCGCTGCAGGCGCGCATGCCTGCGCTGGGGCTGGCCGACGCGAGCGACTACGTGCGGCGGCTGCGGCAGCTGGCAGACGAACCCGAGCTGCGCGCCCTGTTGCCCCTGGTGACCGTCGGCAAGACCGAGTTCTTCCGCGATTCGCGCCAGTTCGCCGCCTTCGAGAGCGAGATCTTCCCCACGCTGCACGAACACGCTCGCCACGAGGCGCGGGCCATCAAGGCCTGGTCGGCGGGCTGCGCCACCGGTGAAGAGCCGTACAGCATCGCCATGGTGGCGCTCGATCGCGGGGCGCTGAAAGAAGAGCTCGACTGCTGGGCCACCGATCTGAACCCCGTGGCGGTCGAGAGCGCGGCGCGGGGCCGCTTCGCCATTCGCCGGTTGCTGGGCGTGAGCGAGCCACGCCTGGCCCGGTACTTCAGCCTCACCGACGGGTTCTATGAGGTGTCGCCGGCCCTGCGCGCGATGGTGCGCTTCGAAGGCCACAACCTGGCGGCGCCGATCTGGCACCAGGTGCAGCAGCAATCGCTGGACCTGATCTTCTGCCGCAACGTGATCATCTACTTCGATCAGCCCACCATTCTCGCGGTGATGGAGCGCTTCTACGATTCTCTGCGCCCGGGCGGCTGGCTGTTCCTGGGGTATTCCGAGAGCCTGTTCCGGGTGCCCACGCGGTTCGAGATGGTCGAGGTAGGCGGGGTGTTTCTGTACCGCCGGCCGGTTCTCAGGGTGGTGCCGCCACCACGCCCGTTCGAGAGTCGGCTGTCACTGCCGTCGATGAAGCCCGAGCCTGCGCCAGCGGGGTCATTGCCGCTGGTGGTTGGGCTTCAGGCGCCGAAGTCGGTGGTCTCGATGCCGTCGCCGATCACCACACCAAAGCCCACCCCAGGCACCGGTACGCCCGTCGAGCGGCTCGACGACATCATCGCCGACATCGAGAAGGGCGACTTCCCCCGCGCGCTGCGGCACGCGCACAGCCTGGTCGAAGACACGCCTGACGATCTCGCGGCGCGCATCACCCTGGGCAACGTGCACGCGTTGATGGGGAACATCGACGAGGCCCGCGACGCCTACCAGGCGGCGCTGCTGCGTGAGCCCTTGTCCGTCGAGACGCGGCTGTACCTGGGCATCGCGGGCCTGCAGGCTGGCGAGTTCGACGCCGCGAAGCAGGAGTTCACCCGCGCGCTGTTCCTCGAGCCGACCCTGGCCCTGGGGCACTACCTGCTGGGCCAGGTGAACGAGCGCCGCGGCGACCAGGAGGCTGCGCGCCGCTGCTACCGAAACGCGATGGCGCAGCGAATGGGGCCTCCGCACACCCTGCTGGGCCACTTCCCTGATCTGCCGAAGTCGAACGACGCCATCGCGCAGGCCGCTCAGTATCGGCTCGCGGCGTTGTCCGAGCGGTAGGCATTCGACGACCGCAGGCGCGACTCGCTTGACGAGCGGTTCTCGGTGCCATCGAAGCTTCCGGCGTCTTCGGAGCGCGCTTTCCCTTGAAGCCCTCAAGGCTGGCGGCGGTGGTGCGTGCGGCCGCGCCACGAAGTCTCGTTCGGCCACGAGCGTCAAGCCGGCAGTCCCAGCGACGAGCGAGATCGACCACCGGCCAGCGCGACGCGCGCGTGAGGCGGGCCTTCGCGCCGCAGTGGACGACTCGACGACCGTTCGGTTCGAGTGGTTTGGGCCCGGGCGTGCAGGGCTCAGAAGCGAAGATCGACGATCGGCAGGTTGAGGCCGACGGCCAGGCCAGCGCGGGTCTGCCCAAGGGTGGGCGACGGCGCCGGCAGACCGAACGAGAGCTCGCCGGTCCTGGCGTCACGGTTGGCGACGGCCCGCACCCGCGGCTGCTTGGTGAGGTTGAGCACCGCCATCTGAATCAGGGGCACAACCGCGACCGAGCCGACCAGCAGCAACACGTCGTTCCCGCACCCGCTGGGGGTCGCGCCATTCGCCCCGGTGCAGGTGTTGGTGTTCTTCACGATCGCTCCGCCGGTCGCGTAGGTGAGCGCCAGCACGGCGGCCTCGGCCGCCAACCCGGCGAGCGCCGTCGGCCACGTCTCGGACTGATACTGCCTGCTGCCGTTCGCGAGCCCCACCTGCGTCTGGGCGATGGCCAGCGGAGCCGCCCCGAACAACAGCGCCGCCACCACGGTGCCCGCGACCGGGTCGTTCGACAGAAACCCGCCGCCCCCACTGAAGCCAAAGAGAAAGAACGGCAGAATGATGATGCCGGCAGCGGTGAGCATGCCGAACAAGGACTCGCTGACCATCAGGCCGATCTCGGGGCCCGGCGGCGTCTTCGGAGCGGTTTGCCCGAACGGCAGGTAGGGCGTCGCCGGTGTCCCTTCGACCGGTGGAGCCTGCGGCGGCCCATCGGGGCTCACCTCTTCGGGGCCAGGGACGGGCACCAGCGGCGGCGGCGTGAAGCCCACCTGGCCCCTCGCCAGGGCAGGCACCAACAGCAGAACCAGCAGGGGGGTCATCGACTTCATGGGTGCTCCGAAGCGAGGGTCCGGCCGACGCCTCGTCCGTCAGGTAACGGCGATCGCATCGATTTCGACTCTGGCACCTCGAGGCAGGGCTGACACCTGCACGGTCGCCCGGGCCGGGGGCGCCGAGGGGAACCGCCTGCCGTACACCTCGTTGACCTTCGCGAAGTCATTCAAATCGACGAGGAAGATGGTGCAGCGCACCACATGCTCGAACGAAGCGCCGGCGCGCTCGAGCACCGCGGCCAGGTTCACCATCACCCGCTCGGTCTGCGCGGCGATGTCGCCTTCGACGAGCTGGCCAGTCGCCGGGTCCAGGGGAATCTGCCCAGAGAGGAACACCAGCCGGCCTGCGCTCACCGCCACCGCCTGCGAGTAGGGGCCGATGGCTGCGGGAGCAGCGGGGGTCGCGATCACTTCACGGCTCATGCGGGCTTCCTTTTTTCAGACACGCTCGACCGAGAAGACCCCGGTCAGCTTCTCGATGCTGCGCATCAGATCGCTCAGCTGCTTCAGATCGCTGATGGTACACTCGAAGGTGTTGACGGCGCGATCGTCTCCGGTGGCGCGGCAGTTGGCCTGCGAGATGTTGACGCCCTTCTTCGAGAAGATCTGGGACATGTCGGCGAGCAACCCCGGCCGATCGATGGTCATCACCCGCAGCGTCACGCGGCGCTTGAAGTCGCCCTTCACGTCCCACTGCACGTCGACGCGGCGCTCGGGGTCGGTGGCCTTGGCCTTCTCACACCCCGCGGTGTGCACCGTGACGCCGCGGCCGCGGGTGATGAAGCCGACGATGGGGTCCCCCGGCACCGGGTTGCAGCAGCGGCCGAAGCGCACCAGCACGTCGTCGATGCCGCCGATGGTGACGCCCCCGGTCGACTTGCGGCCCACCACCTTCTTGGCGAAGTCAGTGACCGTCGAGAACAGGCCTGACGGCGACGACTGTTCGGGCAGGGCCTTCGCTTCGGCGACCTTCTCGGGGGGGATCAAGAGACCCACCAGCTGGCCCGGTTGGATCTTCCCGTACCCCACCGCCACCAACACGTCTTCTTCGGTGCGCAGGCCGTAGCCGTCGAGGTGCGGCTTCAGGTCTCCGCTCTTGATCACCTTGTTGAGGTTGAGCCCGAAGCGCTTGAACTCGCGCTCGACCAGCTCACGGCCCAGGGCCATGCTCTTCTCGCGCTGCTGGTCCTTGATGAACGCGCGGATCTTCTGCTGCGCGCGGCTGGTCTTGACGAAGGTGAGCCAGTCCTTCGACGGGTGCGCCTGCGGGCTGGTGAGGATCTCGATCTGATCGCCGTTCTTCAGCTTGTAGCGAAGCGGCACGATCTTGCCGTTCACCTTGGCCCCCACGCACTTCTCGCCGACCGCCGAGTGCACCGCGTAGGCGAAGTCGACCGGGGTGGCGTCGCGCGGCAGGCTCTTCACGTCGCCGCGGGGCGTGAAGACGAACACCTCGTCGGTGAACAGGTCGACCTTGACGGTGTCGAGGAATTCCTTGGGGTCCTTCAGGTCCTGCTGCCACTCGAGCAGCTGCCGCAGCCAGGCGAACTTCTCGTCGTCGCGCGCCAGCGCCGAGCGGCCCTCTTTGTAGGCCCAGTGCGCCGCGATGCCTTCTTCGGCGACGCGGTTCATCTCTTCGGTGCGAATCTGAATCTCGATGCGCTCAGAGAGCGGGCCGATCACCGTGGTGTGCAGCGACTGGTACATGTTCGCCTTGGGAATGGCGATGAAGTCCTTGAAGCGCCCGGGCACCGGCTTCCACGCCTGGTGCATGAGGCCGAGCGCCGCGTAACAGGCGCCGACCTCTTTGGTGATCACCCGGAAGGCGATCACGTCGGGCACCTGATCGAAGTCGATGCCCTGCGAGCGCATCTTCTTGTGAATCGAATAGATGTGCTTGAAGCGCCCGGCGACCTCGCCCACCACGCCCGCGTCGTTCAGTTTGGCGGCGATGACCCCGCAGACGTCTTCGATGTACTTCTCGCGGTCCTTCTTCTTCTTGAGTACCCGCGCCTCGAGCTCGAAGAAGTCCTTCGGCCGGGTGTAGCGAAACGACAGATCTTCCAGCTCGGTCTTGATCCACGAGATGCCGAGGCGGTTGGCGAGGGGCGCGTAGATGTCGAGCGTCTCTTGCGCGATGCGCGCCTGCTTCTCTTCGCTCATGTGCTCGAGCGTGCGCATGTTGTGAGTGCGATCGGCGAGCTTGACGAGAATGACGCGAATGTCCTGCGCCATGGCCACCAGCATCTTGCGGAAGTTCTCGGCCTGCTTCTCTTCCTGCGACAGCTGCTGGGGCGCGCTGAACTTCGACAGCTTGGTGACGCCGTCGACGATCAGCGCGACCTCATTGCCGAACAGCTCGCGGATCTCTTCCACGGTGGCGAGGGTGTCTTCGACGGTGTCGTGCAGGAGCCCGGCGACGATCGACGCCTCGTCGAGGCGCAGCTGGGCGAGCAGCCCTGCCACCTCGAGCGGGTGAATGAGGTACGGCTCTCCGGACTTGCGAACCTGCCCCTGGTGCACCTTGGCCGAGTAGACGTAGGCCTTCTTGATCAGGTCGAGGTCTGGTGACGGGTGATAGGCCGAGACCCGCGTGAGAATGTCGTTCAGGCGAATCAATGAAGGGCACGTTAGCAGCCTGCCGAGGTGCGGCAACGCGGCTGCTCACCGGAGTTGTTGCGCAAGCGCCCGAAACAGCTGACTATCCGACATCTGCTATGGTGGCCCTCCTGACCAAATCGCTTGGGGTCGTTTGCCCGAGCTGCGATTTCCTGAACGTCGCCGCGGCTGTGCGGTGCATGGCCTGTGGCTCGGCGACCGATGGCCCGGTGGTGAAGACCGACGGCGCGGTCGCGAAGACCGAACAAACCCCGAAGCTGGTGGCCGCGACCGCGACGCCCGTCGGTCAGGATTCGAACGAGCGCACGGTGCAGATGCCCCGGCCGACTGAGCCGCCCACCCCGGTGCCGACCGCAGCGCCTCCAGGGCTGCGACGCACCGGCGTCACGCCGGCGCTCGAAGTGCCGATCGCCGCCCCGACGACCCCCACCTCGGGGAAGGGCCTGCCCGCGCGGCCCACCTTCCAGTCGTCGACCACGCCGTCTTCTGCAGCGTCGCCCGGGCCAAAGTTCGGGCTCACGGTGCTGGCGGGGCCCGCGCGGGGTCAGCGGTTCCGCCTGGGCTCGACGGGCGCGCAGATCGGTCGCTCGCGCGGCGTGATCCTGTTCCCTGAAGACCCCTTCGTCTCGCCGCTGCACGCGTCGCTCTCGGTGCGCGACGGCAAGCTCTTCGTGCGCGACGAAGGCAGCACCTCTGGGGTGTACGCGAGCATCGCGGGGCAAGAGACCATCGGGCCCGGAGGCACCTTCTGCACGGGGCTTCGGTTGTTCCGGTACGTGGGGCCGATCGAGCCTGCGCCCCCGTGGAACCGCAGCGACGTGCTCGTCTACGGCGCGCCCGTGCCCAACAACGTCGTGCACTACGCCATCGAAGAGGTGCTGCTGGGCGATCGCGCGGGCCGGTGCATCATCACGCCCGGCCCGGTGCTGACCATCGGCCAGGGTCGCTGCGACTTCAGCTTCAGCAACGATGAAGGGCTCGCGCCCAGGCACTGCGAGGTCGCGCCGTTACCGACTGGCGCGATGATTCGCGACCTTTCGGGCGGCCTCGGCACCTTCGTTCGAGTGCAGGGTGAGCGGGCGGTGAAGACCGGCGATCGCCTTCGGGTCGGTCAGCAGACGTTGCAGGTCGAGCTGTTGGCTTGAGCAGCTGGTGGCCTGAGCAGCTGGTGGCCTGCGCTGAACGCTCGAGCCGGAACACGACGAGCGTCGGGCGCGAGTGCCTGTCTCGCTTTCAGTCCGCGGTCGAGGACCCGAGGGCCCGGCATTCGGGCAACAGGCCAAGCTCTTCGCGCAGCAGCTCATCGAGGTCGCGCATGTTCACCCGATGATCTCCCGCTCGGTAGAACAGCTTTCCACCGCGGTAGCCGACGGCGCCGTGGCTGTTCCACCCGTAGAACGCCACGGCTGCCTTCGCCTCGCCCTCGAGGTGCTCGACGGTGCGGAAGCGCACGGTGCCCTGATATTCCCTGTCGAGCACGCGCACGGCGGCCCGCGTCGCGTCGCAGACGCGTCAATAATCGAGGTAGTAGTACGTGACGACCACGCCCGCATCGCCCTGGCCGGGTTGGCCTGGCGGCGGAGGTTGCGTCCTGGCGCAGCTCACGAGTCCCAGCAGCACTGACACCGACAGCACGCGCACGCAGATCATCGGCCCAGTGTGACGAGGGTCGGCCGCCCGGGCAACGCCGGTGACGTCATGCGAGGCGGCACGGTGGGGCTCTTCGGCGTGGCGAGAGATGGCCCGCGGCGCCGACCGCGACCGGCGGTCTATCGCTCGGTCCCAGACACCGGCCGCGCCACCGGGTGCGCCTGAACGCAGGGGTACTTGCCCACCGCCAGCCTGGCGCCATCGTCGGCGGTGAAGAGGCGGTGTTCATCGAGGCGGCGGGTGATCAGGCACCCGCACTGCAGCTCGAGCGAGGCCTGCACGCGCCCGTCAGGCAGCGCCAGCTCGTGCACGATGCGTCGTACGGCATGGAAGCTCACCGGGGTTTTCCTCTGGTCTTGAGCAGCACCACCACCATCGCCAGCCACGCGCCCGCGCTCAGCCACAGGCCGACGCGAAACGTGAGCGGATGGTAAGCCCAATCGATCTGGTGCGTGCCTGCTGACACCTCGACGCCACGAAGAAACCCGTAGGTCCTCAGCGGGTCGGCCCGCACCCCGTCGACCGAGACCTGCCACCCGGGGAACCAGGCGTCGGCGAGCACCACCACGCCCCGCGCGCAGCTGAAGGCCTGCTGCCTGACGTGCTCCGCTCGAAGCTCGGTGGTGTCGACCGTCGAGCGACACCCGACCGGGACGTCGTCGTCGAGCGTGGGGCCGCTGGCGATGGGGGCGCGCGACGACAGGCGCTCGCGACGACGCACCAGCCCGAACGCCTCGTCATCGGCGACCACCGTCGTCTGGTGAACCACCCACCCCCGGGGAAAGGCGTCGGCGCTGCGCCACAGCCACAGGTCGTCGATGGCCGTGCGCGACGGCGAAGGACCCTGAAACGAGAGCGGCTGGCCTGCAGGGCGAACCAGGTGGGTGACCCCGGCCAGCTGAAACGCGCCCTGCCCCTGCTGGAAGGCGCGCGCCAGCCGCCAGGGGTCGCGAAAGCCGTAGCCGCCGGTCGCCCGCAGGCCTTCCTCGAGGTACCGCAAGACCGACAGGCGCTGGCGACTGTCGAGCACCACCCGCTCGGCCTCGTCGTTCTCGTCCTCGGTGAAGCACCAGGGCGTGCCGGGATCATCGACGTCCACCCGCACCGAGACCCGGCCGTGCGGCTCTGAGCGAATGGTGGCGGCGATGGACGACGGCGTGAAGAACCGCCCGGCCGGCGCCGGCGGCCAATGACGCCTGGGCATCACCTGCGCCTCGAGCAACAGCCACCCCACCACCCACCCCTCGCGGCGCCGCAGCTGCCACAGCAGCACGAACACCACTGCGCTCAGCGCGACCCAGCCGGCGCCGCGGACGAACCCCTCGCGAACGTCGTCGAAGAGCTTCGACGCGAGCACCAGGCCCACCGCGACGCCCACCGTACCGCTCAGCCAGGGCCCGCTCGCTCCGCGTCGATGCAGCGCCGTCAACCGCTTGAGCCCAGGCCCCGCGAGCACACCCAGCGCGAAGAGCAACCCCACCCCGTACTTCACCGGGAACCGGAAGAACCGGAACGGCGGCAGCGAGAGCAACCACGTGGCGGGCAGCAGGTGGGCCCCCAGGGCGAGCACCCCGCACACCATTCCCAGCACCACCACGGGCCGCAGCCGTCGGCGTCGACAGCCAACGGCCGCGAGCAGCACCACCCCGGGCCCGAGCAGCAGCGTAAAGAAGAAGCGCTGATCGGCGCCGAAGAATGGCAGCGCGCGGGGAAAATCAGCGTCGGGCACCGCGATGGACACCAGCTGTTGCCATGACATCGACCACGCGGTGAGGCCCTCGGCCGGCGCGCGCGGGTCGGTCCACTCGAGCGCCAGCTCACCAGCCGGCAGCGCCACCACCGCGAAGCCGCACGCCGCCCACACCACAGCGACGACACACCAGGCGACGGCCCTTCGTGGGGCGCGAGCTGACGCCGCCACCAACGACACCATCACCGCCTGCCACACCCACATCTCGGGAGCGCCAGCATGAAAGGTGGCCGCCTGCACCGCCGCCAGCACCGCCACCCGCCGCCAGGTGGGCGAGCGCACCACCGCGTCGCAAGCCCACAGCGCCCACCCGGCCCACGACGCCGTCGCGGAGTACGCCAGGTTCTGGGACAGCTCGACGAAGAACGGAGAGAAGGCCCACCCAGCGGCGGACACCACCGCGCCCGCGCGTGAGGCCCCCAGCCGGCGGACCGCGAAGAACATTCCCGCGAAGGCCCACCCCACGTGCAGCACGTGCATCACGTTGGGCCCCACCACGTGGCCGAACAGCAGCCCCGTGAGCACCCGCGGCGGGTACAGCGCCTGCGTGTAGAGCAGCGCGAGGAAGGGCTGCCCGAGGCGTTCGTTCGGCAACCACAAGGGCACCTCGAGCGCCCGCCAGCGCTCGATCAGCACGTACGTCTCGGGGAAGAACTGCGCGTAGAGATCGCGCGCGGACTGCACCTGGCCCGTCAACAGCCAGAAAAAGCTCACCAGCGTGAGGAACGCTGCGGTTGCCCAGGGCCAGCCTCGTCGCAGCGTCACCGAAGGCGACTCAAGCAGGACAAACAACAATGCCGCCACGGTTTCCCGAGGCGGCACGGTCTCATGAAGACGGTCAGCGAAAACCCGATGCGAAAACTCAGTACTCGGAGTCGTTCGACTTGGTGAAGCTCGAGAGGGTCTTCTTCTTGTCGACGCTACCGCCCGTGAACTTCTTGGTGGCGGGGGTGACCGACTCTTCGCCGGCCAGCGCGTCGGCCGAAGCGCCGAACAGCTTGCGAATGTTGTCGCCGAACAGCGTGATCACGCCGATGGCCGCGATCGCGATCAACGCGACGATGATGATGTATTCCGTCATGCCCTGGCCGCGAGCCTTCTTCATCAGCTGCTTCTTCGAGAGCTTCTTCATGGTGTTCGTCCTTGGTTGGGCCCCTCGAGCGAAGGGCGTTGTGTTTGAGACATGAAGAGTATCGAAGAGCCCGCCTCATCCCTCCATACGTCATCGGGAGGATACGAGAGCCAAGGAAGATCAAGCTCTTGAGGCGCAGGCACCCAGAAGAGATCATTTTCCGGGCATTTTCGACGGTCAGCCTCGAAGCGCCGCTGCGTTTCGGCGTGCACGTCGGCGTTGGGCGCAGGCCAGCACCAGGAATGCACCGAGCTCGAGCCCGGGCATCGACGAACACCCGACCCGGGTTGCCACGAAGGGCGGTTCGACGTCGACCCGAAGAGTGCGCAGCGTGGCGAGCTGATCTCTGGAGCGGCCGAACCCCACGGTGAAGGTGTAGCTGCGGTAGGGCGCGTCTTCGGCCACGGTGCCGGTGATCGCTCCCGAGGTCGAGACGCTGACGCCCGGGGGCAGCTGCCCGTCGAGCAGGGTGAAGCTGCTGTCGGCGATGGGGGCGCTGGGGTTGAGCTGGGCGTTGAACACCGCGCCCCGATCGACGAGGCGGGGCACGTCGCCGATGATCGTCAGCCCTGAGGCGGCGATGAAGATCGAATACGAGACCGAGTCGGCGCGGCCCTGCGCGTCGGTGGCCTCGAGGCGAAACTGAAACAGGCCGAGGCTGGTCGGCGTGCCCGAGATGATCACCCGCTCGGTCACCGTGTCTTCGAGGGCCAGGCCGGCGGGGAGCGCGCCCTGCAACACGCGCCACTGCACCGGCCGCGACACCGGCGCGCCGCCAGCGTTCTGGGCCACGACGTCGACGAGGTAGTCCTTGCCGAAGACGCCGTTGGGCAAGGTGACGTTGGCCACCAGGAAGGGGGCGGCGTCGACCACCGTCAAGGTGTACGCGCGCGTGTCGCGGTTGCCGACGGCGTCGGTCACCGTCACGAAGAACGTCGAGCTGGTCCCCAACGCGCCCGTGGGTGTCCCCGACAGCAGGCCCCGCTCGCTCATCGACAGGCCCAGCGGCAGCGGCTCCCTCACGGTGAAGGTGTAGGGGGCCAGGCCGCCCTGCACGCCGAGCTGATAGCTGTAGGGCAGCAGTCGGGCCGGCGCCGGCAGCAGCGGGCTCGAGAGGAACAGGGAAGCTGTGGGCCGCGAGATCTTCAGGCCGCGGCGCACTTCGGTGGTCTGGCCCGTGCTGGTGCGCACGATCACCGTGAAGGCGTACGCGCCGGTGCGGGACGGAGTGCCCGAGAGGAACCCCGTCGCGCTTACCGTGATTCCGGGTGGCAGCTCGCCAGGAGCCTTCACCGAGAAGGTCGCCATGGCCTGGGTGCCACCGGCGGACAGCTCGACAGAGTACGGCTGACCAAACACCCCGTCAGGCAGGAACGGGGGATCGAGCCGCAGCGTCTGGCCGACCACTTCCAGCGGCCCGCCGGCGAAGCCGTTGTCGTCGGTGCTCACCTCGTCGATGGTGCGGTCGGGGTCGATGATCACGCCGAGCCTGTAGGTCGCGGGCGCGAGCAGCGCCGGCACCCGCACCAGCTCGGTCAAGGTGTCGAGTTGATCGACGTTGAGCTGCACGGTGCGCTCGTTGACCTCACCGGTCATCGTGATGATGGGCAGGATCTGATCGTCGCGGGTGATGATGTCGTTCGCCGAGACGACGTAGCGGTACCGCACCGGCGTCGACGGACGGTTGCCGTTGTTGGTGAAGGTGCGGGTGACCGCGAAGACCTCGCCGGCTCCGGCGCGCGAGGGGCCCTGCACGTTCACCGGCAGCAGGTTGGGAGCCGGGCTGCGCACCAGCAGCGGTGGACCCTTGACGAAGTTGTTGCCGGGGTTGGTCTCGGCGAGCCCGGGCGCGACCGCCGCCGCGAAGAAGAAGTAGCTGCCTCGGGCGAGCAGCTGGTTGGTCACCGACCGGCTGGGCACCGTGCAGGTCTGCGAGACGGCGCGCACTTCGCGGGGCGCCAGCGTGAAGGGGCCCACTTCGCAGATGAACGGGTCGGTGAGGCCGTTGAGGGTCTCGTTGTCCGAGAGGAAGAAGACGACGGACACGTTGGGAGCGGTCGCGCCGCCCTGATTGCGAACGGTGGCCTCGAGCCGAATGGGCTCTGAGAAGAAGGCCGCGACGGCGGTGTCGTACGGCAGCACGGGCCGGGCGACGCGCACGCTGTCCATCACCAGGTCGGCCTGGCGGACCTGCAGGCGATTGCGGCTGAAGACCTGGTTGTTGGCGTCCGAGACCTCGGCCACCACGCCCGCGGCGGGGCCGTCGTCGAGCTGCATCAACACGTAGTAGTCGTCGGCCGCGACGGTCGACGGCATGGTGAAGGTGTCCTGCGCGAGCACGTTCTCGCCGCCCAGCACGTTGCGGGTCGTCGAGAAGACCAGGCGATCGTCGCTGGAGAAGACCGTGTCGGGCGACAGGTAGAACTTGTAGGGCACCACGCCGGGCGGGTCGAAGCCCTGGTTGCTGAAAGTGAAGCTGATGGTCACCGGGTCTCCCGGGCCTGCCGACGCGGGGCCGCTGACGCCTTCAGCGACCAGATCGACGCCCGCGAAGATGGGGGTCGAGGTCGCCAGCACGTTGTTGTTCTCGTTGGTCTCGAAGATGACGTTGGCCTCGTCGACCACCGCCAGCACATAGAAGCTGCCCGCCGTG
>VYLD01000316.1_pt1 | contig 15223 bp, 11 predicted proteins | sample 5114401 | NCBI WGS metagenome assembly VYLD01 (sample SAMN12291783, study PRJNA351875) | freshwater metagenome | isolation source: freshwater lake | place: USA: Michigan, Gull Lake | collected 2013-08-08 | reverse complement strand
CGTCGCCGCGCCGGCGGTCGCCAGGGCTGCGCCTGCGCCTGTCTCGAAGCCGGCTGCGGTGCCGCCAGCCAAAGGTCGCGCGCCGCCGGTACCGGTCCCCGAGCCGGAACCCGAGCCCGATGAAGAACAGGGCAACCCCTTCGACGAGCCCGTCGACGACGAGCCTGTGGGGGACGAGGCGCCGCAAGACGAAGACCCCATCGACGACCCTCCGCCCGACGATGACCTGCCGCCGGAAGAAGAGCCCGAGCCCGAGCCCGAACCTGAGCCAGAGCCGGCGCCGCCGCCTCGTTCTGCTGCGGCCGCCCGGGTCAGCCTCACGCTGGTGATGGCCAACCGTGAGCCCCACAAGATGGTGACCGACGTGGTCACCATCGGCCGCGGCAAGACCTGCGAGTTCGTCATCGAGTCGAACCGCGTCAGCCGGGAACATGCGCGCATCACCAAAGAAGCCGGCGGCTTCGTCCTCGAAGACCTGGGCTCGTCGAACGGCACCTTCTTCGGGCCCAACAAAGAGAAGGTCACCCGCCGCCCGATTCGCGACGGGGACGAGTTCACCTTCGGCACCGAGAAGGTGAAGTTCCAGATTCGGAAGTGAGCTCGAACCGGCCGGGTCCGCCGACGCCGCTGACCTCACCGCCTCAGCCCGGCTGAACCTTCCTGAAAGGGTGCTGCGGGGTTCTTTGAGGCGCCGCCTCACGCTGACCGACGCGCCCTGATGCAGAGGGGCGCCTTCACGAAGACCGACGAGGCTCGGGTCGAGGCTCGCGGCGCTCGAGGCGCTCGGTGACCTCGAGGGCCTGCGCCAATTCGAGCTCGGTGACCAGCCCCAGGAATTCACCGCTGCGCACCACCGCCGCCGCGCGAACGGTGGCGCGCTGCATCGCTGAGCGCACCACGTCGAGGGTCTCCGCGGGCTCGACCACTGGCACCGCGCGAATCACCGCTGGCGCCAGGAAGCCCCAGCCTCCGCGGGCGTTGGCCGCCTGGAGAATGCCCTCGCGGGTGACGACGCCCACGAAGGCGCCCCGCTGCTCGACCGCGAACACCGGCAGCGCAGAGACCATCAACGTCTGCACCGCCTGCCCGAGCGTGGTGTCGAGCTCGAAGCGGGGCGCGTACAGCGTGACCACGTCGCCCGAGCGAATCTGCGACAGCACGCGGTGGAAGCGGGCCTCGCGCACCTCAGCGCTGGCCCCGAAAAAAACGACCACGGCGATGAAGGGCATCATCGGGTTCTCGGTGGACAGGCCCACCACCAGCAGCCCCACCGCCGTCACCTGGGCCACGGCGGCCGCGACCCGGGTCGCGGTCTCGGCCGACAGCCCGTACGACAGCACCGCGCGCAGCACTCGCCCGCCGTCCATGGGCAACGCGGGAATCAGGTTGAACAGCGCGAGCGCCGCGTTGCCCGAGATGAGCATCACCCAGATGTGCGGGGCCCTGGGCGCCTCGCGGGTCAAGGTGGCCCCGGCGTGCGCCATCACCTCCTCGCCCTCGACCAGCAGGCCCAGGCCCCAGAACCCCAGCGCGAGCACCACGTTGACCGCGGGGCCGGCGATGGCGATGAGCAACTCCTGGGTCGGCGTCCTGGGCCGGTCACCGAGCATCGCCACGCCCCCGATGGGCGTCAGCGTGATGTCGGTGACGGGAATGCCGTAGGCCTTCGCCACCAGCGAGTGCCCCAGCTCGTGCAGCGCGATGCAGGCGAAGAGGGCGAGTGAGAGGCCACCGCCGAAGAGGGCTCCCCGCGCGCCCCAGGCCAGCCATGGCCACGCGCCCATCACCACCACCAAGCCGAACGTCACGTGCAGGTTGAGGTTGATGCCGGCGACGGTGGCGATGCGAAACGAGCTGCGCATGGAGCGTCAAGCCTAGCGCCGGTCGCTCCACGGGGCTGCTGGCCCACCGCCCTTCCGGGGGGTCAGCGCGGGTCGATGACCAGGTCCATCAGGGGGAAGGTTCGCTCGCCGGCCAGCACCTGCCCGGTGAAGGCGCCGAACAGGGGCACCTTCGCGAGCAGCGGCCCGAAGGCGGTGCCGGCCAGGGCGCGGTGCAGCAGCTGCAACGACGCGCGCTCGGCGGCCTGCTCGCCCGGCATCGCCTCGCTGTCGTCGTCCTTCTCGAGCACCGCCTGCAGGAAGCTCTTCTTCTGGGTGAACAGCTCGAGCTTCACCTTCTCGTCGGCGCCCAGCTTCGCCTTCTCTCTGCCCACCTCGATGGCCGTCTCGATGCCGCCCAGCCGGTCGACCAGGCCCTTCTCGAACGCCTCGTCGCCCAGCCAGGTGCGCCCCTGCGCGAGCGGCTCGAGCTCGTCGTACGACTTGCCACGGCCCTTCGCCGCCAGCTCGACGAAGCGCTTGTACGAGGTGAAGAGGTTGTCTTCGAAGGCCTTCGCCTCACCTTCGGTCATGGCCCGCGCGCCGATGACGGCGTCGGCGTGGGTGCCGGCCTTGAACGTCTCGTTGTTGAGGCCCAGCTTCTCGTAGAGGGGCCCCAGGTTGGGCACGACCGAGAAGATGCCGATGCTGCCGGTGTACGTCGACGGGTGCGCCACGATGGCCGTCGCGTCCATCGAGACCCAGTAGCCGCCCGAGGCCGCCACGTCCGACATGCTGACGATGACCGGCTTCTTCGCCCGCGCCTTCTCGACCTCGCGCCGCACGTAGTCGCAGCCCAGCCCCGCGCCGCCGGGAGAGTCGACCCGGAAGATGATGGCCTTGATGTCGTCGTCCGCGGCGGCCTTGCGCAGCGCCTTGATGATGGGGTCGGCGCCCTGCGAGGCGCCCCCTGAGAACGGGTCGGTGCCGCCCTTGCCGGCCACGATGAGGCCCACCGAGTAGATGAGCGCGAAGGTGTGCTTCGCGTCCGGCAGCCCCGCCTTCGAGGCCGACACGCCGCGATACTTCCCCGCCGAGATGAACTTCACCTTCTCGTCGCTCTTCAGGCCCGTGCGGGCGCGCAGGTCATCTTCCAGCTCGTCCCAGTAGGCCACCTTGTCGATGAGCTTCTTCTCGAGCGCCCAGTCGCTCTTCTCGCCGGCCTCTTCGATGAGCGCGCGCACCGCGGTGGCGTCGAGCTTGCGGTACTTCGCCACCGCCTCGACGAAGTGGGTGAAGCCGCGCTCGAGGTTGCCGCTGATCATCTCCTTCACCGGCTCGGTGAAGGCCTTGCGCCCGAACTGCTCACCCGAGCCCGACTTGTACTTGCCGAAGCGGAAGTACTGCACCTCGATGCCCAGCTTCTCGAGCAGCCCCGGGTAGTGCGCGAGGTCGGTGGCGAAGCCGTTGAACTCGAAGCGCGAGTCCTTCGGCATGGCGATGACGTCTGCGGCCAGCGCGAGCGAGTATTCCCGCTCGGTGAGGAACTCGCTGTAGGCGATGACGAACTTGCCGCTCTGCTTGAAGGCCACCAGGGCGTCGCGCAGCTCTTCGACCTTGGCGGGGCCCAGCTGCAGGGGCTCGAGCTCGAGCAGCACGCCCTTGATGCGCTGGTCGGCGGCGGCCTTCTTCAGGTTCGACACGTGCTGCAACACCGTGACGGGCTTGACGCCGAAGAGCTCATCGAGGCCCTCGGTCGCCACGTACTCGGGCACGCTGCCGGCCAGCGTGATGCGCAGCACCGCGCCGTCATCGACCGAGGCCGAAGCGCCGGCGGTGCTGGCGATGACGGTGCCCACGATGGCGAGCAGCACGAAGGCGCCGCACCCGATGAGCAGCAGCGGCGCCTGGCTCTTCTTCTTGAGCGGGCTCGGCGGCAGCCCCACAGGGCGCGGCGGCTGGGAAGGGAACACCGGGCTCGGCACGCCCGGCTGCGGACCAGCGGACTCGGGGCTCGAAGGGTCGCTCATGGTGCCGCAGGACGTAGTGCTCTCGCACCCAGGCGGCAATCATCGTGCGTGGCGAAGGGGCGGGGCCCGGGACCGCCAGACACAAGACCGTGGCTCCACGCGAACCCAGCGCCCCCTCTTGAAGGCGTGTCACCCCGCCCCGCAAACGCAGGCGGGGTCAGCTCACCCGATGAACGGGTCCAGCACCGGTACGCCGAGGCCTTCGAAGTCGGACACGTTCCGGGTCACCACCACCGACCCGCTCACCAGCGCCGAGGCCGCGATGAAGAGGTCCAGGGCCGGGCGAGGTCGGCCCACCGGCTCTGCGCGCTGCTCGAGCTGACCTGCGGCGGCCCGCGCGGCGGCCTGGTCGAGGGGCAAGAACTCCCAGGCGGGTGAAGCCAGCATGGCTTCGAGCCAGGTGACGAGCTTCTTCCGTTTGTGAGGTGCAGCGCGAGCGATACCGAACTCCAGCTCGGTCAACCAGATGACGCTGACCTTCACCGACGCCTGGCTCGCAAACCAGGCCAGCGCTCCGGAGTTCGGCACAGGCTTCACCAGCTCGCTCAGCACCCTGGTGTCGACCAGGTACACCTCAGCCCTCGCTCAGGTCGACCAAGGTTCGGTCGCCGGCCAGGCGACGCTCGGAGAGCTCAGGCCGCCTGCTGCTCTCGTGGGTCGTACCCGAGGTTCGGGCCCAGCCAGCGCTCGGCAACCTCGAGGGTGAAACGCTTCCGCGCGGCGTAGTCCATCACCTGGTCCCGCCCCAGCTTGCCGATGCCGAAGTACTTCGCGTCAGGGTGGTTGAAGTACCAGCCCGACACGCTGCTGGCGGGCAGCATGGCCATCGACTCCGTGAGGCTGACGCCGGTGGCCCGGGTGGCGTCGAGCAGCCTGAACAGCTCGGGCTTCTCGGTGTGGTCCGGGCACGCTGGGTAGCCGGGCGCGGGCCGAATGCCCCGGTACTGCTCGCGAATCAGCTGCTCGGTGGTGAGCGCCTCGGTCTTGCCGAAGCCACAGGCCTGCCGCGCGCGCAGGTGCAGCAGCTCGGCCAGGCCCTCGGCGATGCGGTCCCCCAGCGCCTGCACCATGATGGCCTGGTAGTCATCGAGGCTGGCCTTGAAGGTGTTGGCGAAGACCTCGACGCCGGGCCCCGCGGTCACCACGAAGCCGCCCATGAAGTCGACGCGGCCTGAGGTCCTGGGAGCGACGAAGTCGGCGAGCGACAGGTTCTGCCCCTGCTGCTGCTGCTCGCCCTGCTGCCGCAGCATCGAGAACTGGCCGACCCTGGTGGAGCGCTGCTCATCGGCGTACAGCTCGACGTCATCGCCCACGCTGTTGCACGGCCAGAAGCCCATCACGGCCTTCGGTGCGAAGCGGCGCTCGGCGATGATGCGCACGAGCAGGGCCTTCGCGTCGGCGAACAGCTTCCGAGCCTCGGCGCCCACCAACGCGTCCTCGAGAATCCTCGGGAAGGCGCCGTGCAGCTCCCACGCGCTGAAGAAGGGGCCCCAGTCGATGAAGGGCACGATGTCTTCCACCGGCACCTCGAGGGTGCGCACGCCCAGGAACTCTGGCCGGGCGAGGTCGGCCTTCTCCCAGTCGCAGGTGAAGCGCCGTTGGCGGGCCTGCTCGAGCGTCAGCAGTCGGCGCGCGTTGCGCTTCTCGGCGAAGTCCACGCGCAGGGTCTCCTGCTTCTGCTTCACCTCGGCCACGAAGGCGCTCTTCTGGTCTTGCGAGAGCAACGCGCTCACCACGTTCACCACCCGCGAGGCGTCGAGCACGTGGGCCACTCCGGGCCCGTACTCGGGAGCAATCTTCACCGCAGTGTGTGCCGGCGAGGTGGTGGCGCCCCCGATGAGCAGCGGCACGTCGAACTGCAGGCGCGTCATCTCGCGCGCCACGTGCACCATCTCGTCGAGGGACGGGGTGATGAGCCCCGACAGCCCGATGATGTCGGCGCCCTTCTCTTTGGCCGTCGAGAGGATCTTGTCGGCGGACACCATCACGCCGAGGTCGGTGACCTCATAGTTGTTACAGGCCAACACCACCCCCACGATGTTCTTGCCGATGTCGTGAACGTCGCCCTTGACCGTGGCCAGCAGCACCTTGCCCTGGGCCCGTGCGACACCACCCGCGGCGACCGTCTGGCGCTTCTCTTCTTCCATGAAGGGGGTGAGGTACGCGACGGCGCGCTTCATCACCCGGGCCGACTTCACCACCTGCGGCAGGAACATCTTGCCGGCGCCGAAGAGGTCTCCCACCACGCGCATGCCGTCCATCAGCGGGCCTTCGATGACGTCGAGGGGGCGCTTGAGCTGCGCGCGGGCCTCTTCGGTGTCGACGTCGACGTACGCGTCGATGCCCTTCACCAGGGCGTGTTTGAGGCGCTCGTGCACCGACAGCTGCCGCCAGGCGAGGTCTTCTTTCACCTCGGTCTTCGAGGCGCCGCCGTGTTCGGCCTTGAGCGCCTCGGCCTTCTGCACCAGCCGCTCGGTCGCGTCCGGGCGCCGGTTGAGCAGCACGTCTTCGATGAGCACCAGCAGGTCGGCCGGAATCTGCTCGTACACCCCGAGCATGCCCGCGTTGACGATGCCCATGTCCATGCCAGCGCGCACGGCGTGAAACAGAAACGCGGTGTGCATGGCCTCGCGCACGGGGTTGTTGCCCCGAAACGAGAAGGACACGTTCGACACGCCGCCGGACACCCTGGCCCGCGGCAGCGTCTGCTTGATGAGTCGCGTGGCCTCGAAGAAGTCGACCGCGTACGAGTTGTGCTCCTCGATGCCCGTCGCCACGGTGAGGATGTTGGGGTCGAAGATGATGTCTTCTGGCGGGAAGCCCGAGTCCACCAGCAGGCGATAGGCGCGGGTGCAGATGCGCACCTTCTCGTCCCGGGTGGCGGCCTGGCCCTGCTCGTCGAAGGCCATCACCACCGCCGCCGCGCCGTAGCGGCGAATCAGCTTCGCGCGCCGCAGGAACTCGGCCTCGCCGTCCTTGAGCGAGATGGAGTTGACGATGCCCTTGCCCTGAATGCAGCGCAGGCCGGCCTCGAGCACCGTCCACTTCGAGGAGTCGATCATCACCGGCACGCGCGAAATCTCGGGCTCGGCGGCGATGAGGTTGAGGAACTTGGTCATCGTCGCTTCGCCGTCGATGAGCCCTTCGTCGACGTTGACGTCGATGATGTTGGCGCCGCTCTCGACCTGCTGGCGGGCGATGGCCACGCAGGTGTTCCAGTCACCCTCCTTGAGGGCCCGGGCAAACTTCGGAGAGCCGGTGATGTTGGTGCGCTCTCCGACGACGATGAACTGCGAAGCGGTGGTGGTCATGGGCTGGGTGCTTTTTTCAGACGAGGGCGAGGGGCTCGAGGCCCGAGAGGCGCGTCGAGAATGAAGGAGGCGCCACCCGGTGCGCGGCGAAGGGCTTCACGGCCCGGGCGATGGCGGCGATGTGGTCGGGCGTCGAGCCGCAGCAGCCGCCGACCAGGTTGAGCCAGCCCTGCTTGGCGAAGTCGCTCAACACGCGCGCCATGTCGTCCGGCGTCTCGTCGTAGCCGCCGAAGGCGTTGGGCAGCCCGGCGTTGGGGTAGCAGCTGACGTAGCCCTCGGCGATGCCCGCCAGCTCTTCGAGGTACGGGCGCATGTCCTTGCCGCCCAGCGCGCAGTTGATGCCCACCGAGAAGGGCTTCGCGTGGCGAATGGAGTTGTAGAAGGCGCTGATGGTCTGCCCCGAGAGCGTGCGCCCCGAGCGGTCGGTGATGGTGACCGACACCATCACGGGTACACGCCGGCCCCTCTCTTCGAAGACGCCCTCGATGGCGAACAGAGCGGCCTTGGCGTTGAGGGTGTCGAAGATGGTCTCGACCAGCAGCGCGTCGACGCCGCCCTCGAGCAGCGCGCGGGCCTGCTGCGCGTAGGCGGTCACCACCTGGTCCCACGAGACGGCGCGGTAGTCGGGGCGGTTGACGTCGGGCGACAACGACAGCGTGCGGTTGAGCGGGCCGATGGCGCCGGCCACGAAGCAGCGGCGGCCGGGCGTCTTCGCTTCAGCGCGGAGGGCAGCGTTCCGGGCGCACTTCACTGCGGCCAGGTTCAGCTCGGTGACGATGGCCTCGAGGTGGTAGTCGGCCTGGCCGATGGTGGTCGAGCTGAAGGTGTTGGTCTCGACCACGTCGGCGCCGGCGTCGAAGTAGCGGCCGTGAATCTCTTCGATGACGTCGGGCCGCGTGAGACAGAGCAGGTCGTTGTTCCCTTTGAGGTCGTGCGGGTGGGCCTTGAACTGCTGCCCGCGAAAGTCGGCCTCGGTGAGCGTGTAGGTCTGCACCATCGAGCCCATGGCGCCATCGAGCACCACGATGCGTTCGGTGAAGAGCTGCTCGAGGGGAGTGAGGGTGGTCATGGGGTTGGCGCTCCTTCTTCGTGAAAGTCAGGCCCGGGCGGCAGGGCGACGGGTGGTTCTGCGGCTCACCCGGGCGCGGGTGGCAGACAACAGGAACGCGCGGAAGGGCGAGGTGCCGTCTTTCGGCGTGGGGCTGAAGGTGAGGTCCGAGAAGCCTGCGCTGCGCAGCAGCTGCTCGAGGTGCGCGGGCTCGAAGCCCAGGTGCTGGTGGCCGAGGCGTGTGCGCACCCAGGCTTCCTGATGGGGCATCAGCTCGAGCACCACCAGCTTGCCCGAGCGCTTGAGCAGCGCCGCCGCCTGCCCCAGCACCGCGGCGGGGTCGCTGACGTGGTGCAGGCTCTGGGAGATGACGACCAGGTCGTGACGGGGAAGGCCTTCAGGCAGCCGCTCGAGGTCGGCCTCGACGAAGGTGACATTGGTGCGTCGCTCGCGGGTGAGCCTGGCCTTCGCCTGCTCGAGGGCCGCGGCGCTCTTGTCGATGGCGGTGACGGCCTTTGCCCAGCGCGCCAGCTCGACGGTCAGCTGGCCCGAGCCGCAGCCGAAGTCAGCCACCTCGAGCGGCGGCAGCATGGAGGAGAGCGCCGTCGCCCACAGGCGCCAGGACTGGCCGGGCTCGAGCAGCTTCTCGTTGAGGGTGTGGTGGTCTTCCCGTTGTCGCAGCAGCTCGGTGAGGCGGGCCTGGTCTCCGTGCGGGTCGCCGCTCTGCTGGGCGAGGCGCACCAGCGGCCAGCGCGGGTCGGCGGCTTCGAGGGCCAGCGAGTAGTAGGTGAACCCCGCCTGACGTTCTTCGCCGATGAGCTCGAGGGCCTTGAGCCTGGCCAGGTGATGCGAGACCGACGACTGGGCCACGCCGACCAGCGACACCACCTCGGTGACGTTCAGCTTCGCCGCAGCCACCAGCCGCAGAATGCGAAGGCGGGTCGGGTCGCCCAGGGCGTGGAAGGTATCCGACAACGAGTCCATATCGGCGTATCGATGTATGTCGATACTGAGCCCGAGGCAAGGTGCAGGTGCAGCGGAGTGATCAGCCGCCAACGGTCAGCGGGGGTCGAAAGCCTTCGAGGGCTCGTGAGTCGTGGTGAACCCGGGCACCGGTGCGCGTATTGACCCTGCAGACCGCGTGACCCTGGCGCGCCGTTCGAAAACGACGGGGCCACTGAACCTTTCGGCGGCTGGTGCACTGTGAGGCTGGATGTCTCTTCATGAGTGAGGACCAGGTCAGGCAGGGCCCCGATGACCTGAGCCAGCGCACCGACGATGAGCTGATGGTTCTTTCGCGGGAAGGCCGCAGGGAAGCGTTTCACGCCCTGGTGCGGCGTCACCAGACCCGCGCCGTCTCGTTCGGCGCTCGCTACCTCGGGTCGTCATCCCTCGCGCGCGACGCCGCCCAGGAGGCCTTCGTCGAACTCTACCTCTCGGTTGGCCGCTACCAGCCGCGGGGCCGGTTTCTGCCCTACTGGAATCGGATCCTCTTGAACCGCTGCCGAATGTTCACCCGAGCCGAGGCCCTTCGCCGCGCGGCGACCGATCGATTGCTGACCGCACCACTCGGCCCCACGCCCACCGCTGAAGACCTGCTGGGTTCGGTCCAACTGCACCAGCACGTCGAGCGCGCCCTCGAGGGCTTCAGCGAGAAGCTGCGGGTGGTCCTGGCGCTCAGGTTCGGCGTAGACCTGCCCCTCCAGGAAATCGCCGAGACGTTGTCGTTGCCGGTCGGCACGGTGAAGAGCCGCCTCTTCAACGGACTCAGCGAACTCCGCGCAGTGATGGAGAGGACGGAATCATGAGCGAGCCTGGCGACGATGAGCTCTTCGCGTTCGTGCTCGAGGGGCTGCCCCCGGCTCGGGCGGCCGAGCTCGAGGCCTGGTCCACGAGCAACGCGGAACGGGCGACCCGGCTGGCGAAGGTGCGCGCCCTGGTCGCCGCGCTCGAGACGAAGACGCCCACCGAAGACCTCGTCGCCGGCGTCGACACGCAGCTCGCGGCTCGTTCGCGCCGCCGCGCGCGGTCGTTCATCGCCGCGTCGGGGGTCACGCTCGCGGCGTTGGTGGCAATCGGCGTTGTCTGGTGGTCAGCCCCGCGTGAGCCCAGCGGCGACGGGCTGCGGGTCAAGGGCTCGTCGCCGCGCAGCTGGGCCGGAGTCCGCATCACCCGATTGGACTCCGACGGGGTCGCGCACCCGCTCGAGCAGCGGCTCGCCAGCACCGACCGATTGGCCTTCGCGTACACCAACGGAGGTCCCACCCCGTTTTCACACCTGCTCATCTTTGCGGTCGCCTCGACGGGGCAGGTGTTCTGGTACTTTCCTGCTTGGCTCGATGGTCGCGAGGACCCGAAAGCCATCGCCATCAAACCGTCAACGCAGCCCATCGACCTTGAAGAGCAGATTGGTCACGAGCTGCCCGTGGGTCCTCTGGAGATCGACGCCGTGTTTCTCGACCGCCCGCTAAGTGTCACCCAGCTCGAGCAGCTCGTCCTCGACGGTGGCCTCGGCAGGCCGCTGCCAGTGCCCTCCGCCCTTCAACAGCGCTTCACGGTGGAGGTCTTCTGATGGGCTGGTTGCTCCCTGCGCTGCTCGCGGCGGCCGGCTCGCCGGCCAGGCCCCAGGTGTACGCGCTCGTCGTCGGCAACAACCGCCCCGTCGACGAGGGCACGGTCGAGCTCCACTACGCTGATGACGACGCGCTCGCGCTTCAGGCGCTGCTGCTCGACGCGGGTGTTCGCAGTCTGTTGCTGACCCGCCTCGACCGTGAGACCGCGGCGCTGCACTCGGCCGACCGGGTGGACCCACCAACCGTGACCAACCTGAAGGCTGCGTGGCGCAGGCTTCGCGACGACATGCTCGCCGCCGCCGGTCGCGGAGAGGCGGTGGAGTTCCTCTTCTTCTTCAGCGGCCACGGAGAAGTCAGCTTCGGAGAGGGCTCCTTGTCGCTGGAGGAAGGGGCCCTGACCCGCGCTGGTTTGCAGGAGATGCTCGAATCGTCTCCTGCGAGGCGCAACCACGTCATCATCGACGCCTGCAAGGCGTACTTCGCGGTCCTCGGGAAGGGCCCGGGCGGGACGCGTGCCCCCTACCGTACAGTGCCGGGTGATGGAGTCTTCGCGCGAACCGGCTTCCTGCTCTCGACGTCGTCGGACGGCGACTCGCATGAGTGGGAGCGTTACCAGGCAGGCGTCTTCAGCTTCGAGGTCCGGGCCGCCCTGCGGGGCAGCGCTGACGCGAATGGAGATGGTGTGCTCACCTACGCCGAGCTCGGGGGCTTTCTCACGCTTGCCAACGCAGGGCTGAGTCCCCGCTTTCGCCCCGACTTTCTCGTTGCGCCACCGGGAGGCAGAGCGGCGGACCTCGACGAGCCGTTGCTGCGGTGGCCCGCCCAGACCGCGGCGCTCGAGGTCGACGGCTCAGCGCAGCACCTCTACGTCGAGAGCTCGAGCGGACAACGGTTGCTCGAACTTCACCGCGCAGCGTCCCAGCGACTCCTGCTGCACCTGCCGAAGGAACGCCCGCTCTTCGTGCGAAGCGCCGACGAGCGTGAGGAATGGCTGCTCGACGCTCCCGGGGACGCCCAGCTGTCGATGCTCGTCCTCAGCAGCCCGGCGGTCTCGAAGAAAGGCGCGCTGCAGATCGCCTTTCGAAACCTGTTCGCGAAGCCTTTCGACCTCGCCGCCGTCGAGGCGTTCTCGAAGGATTACTGGCAGCGCCACGATGACCCGCGGCACCTCGCACCCGGATGGAAGTCGACGGTTCGCGTGGCAGCGCCCATCGTCGCCGGTGCAGCGGTGGTGGTCGGCCTGGTCGGGCTTGGCATTGGCCTCGAGCGCGCGCAGATCGCGCCCGCGACGTCCCAGCTCGAGCGGGTGCAGCGCAACCTGGGCATTCAGACCGCGAACATCGTCATGGGCATCGCATCAGGGGTCGCGCTCAGCGCCCTCGCCACCTGGGCGGTGTTCTCCTTCTTCTCACCGTCGACTCAGGTCCAGGCTGTCCTGATGCCCACCGGGGTCGCGGTCGCCGGTTCCTGGTGAACCTTTCCCGTCCAGGCGCACTTTGACGTCATGAGAACGACCTGGCTGTGCCTCCTGATGATGAGTGAGCTCGCCTGTCTGCGGGCGGTCGAGACGGTCGACGCTCCCTGCCCTTGTACGGTTGGCTTCGAGTGCTGCAGCACGACGATGACCTGTCGACCAGCCAACCAGTGCCCGACTGGGGACCTCGACAGCGGTCCCGGTCCCCACAGCGACGCCGATGGCGGCATCGACGCTGGCGCGAACCCACTGGTCGAGGTGATTCCCCTCTCGTTGATGACTGACGGCCAGGCTCCGAGCGTTGTCCTGCTGCGCAACCTGACCAGGCCCGTCAAGCTCGAGGTGGTCGGTGACACGGCCTATGTGCTCGCCCGCTTCTCGAGGTCTTGCAACGTCACCTTCTCTACGGACTGGCCGTGGGCCCTCAGTCGGTTGGACTTGACGGGCGGTCAATGGCGTCTGGCGTGGACCTCGCTGCTGCCGCTCGGCTTGACCGCCAGAGCCATGGTCGCCGGGCCCGAAGGCGTGACCATCGCGGGCGAGGGCCAGCCTGCAGGGTTCCCGAACCGCGGCGGCGCTGACGCGTGGGTGTTTCGCTGGCGGCCCGACGGGACGCAGGCGTGGACCAGCCAGCTGGGCAGCCTGCTCGAAGAAGGCGCCAGATCCCTGCTCGTTCGTGACGATGGCAGGGTTCAGGTGGCGGGCTTCACCAGTGGCTCGTTGATGGGGCAACCGGGTGCTGGCGGCATCGATGTGTTCGCGGCTCAGCTCCGAAACGACGGCTCGGTCGAATGGATTCAGGTCTTCGGTTCAACCGACGGCGACGGGCTCGTCGACCTCACCCCGATGCCCAACGGCGACCTCATCGTGAGCGGGTCGACCCCTGGTGTCGTCGAGCCTGGTGCCAGTGCCCGGCCTGCCGACCTGTTTCTTCGTCGAATCAACGCGGTTGGTACCACCGTGTGGACACGGCAGTTTCCGCTCACCTGCACCCGCGGTGACCTTGAGCGATGGGGGGCCGACCTGGTGTTCGTGAACACGGTCCCCCGCTTCTCCGACCAGACCTCGTCGTTGGCCCGCATCACCGGTGACGGCGTGCTCGCGTGGTCGGCTGACGCGGGCTTGATGGACGAGTCGGTGGTCGAGGTCGTCGCCGTCGACGCAGACCGCGTCGCCTTGCGCGGGCTTCGCCGCACTGCAGACATCTCGGCGCGCGCCTTGCAGCATGCGCTCTTCGAGCAGGTCTGGTCTGCTGATGGCGGCTCGACGAACGTCTCGTCGACGAGCGGAGGGTGGCCACGCCAGTCGACCCTGTTGTTCGGGCCGCAGGTCGGGCATCGCTCGAACGGCCGATGGGTCGTCGCCGGCGCAGGCAACGTGCCGCGGGACATCGTCACCTTCGAGGAGACCGGGAGCACCGGCCGCGTCGCTGCCGCCGATTGGAAGTTCACGGGCCCTTCCTGGGCTCCATTGAACGACCCTGATGCCGTCGTCGCGCAACCGTTGGCCATGAAGGTGCGCGAGACCGTTGTCTTCAGCGCAGGCGTCGCAGTGGCGACAGGGTGCGAGGCCTATTCCGGCTGGGTGTGGTTGGCGCGAAGCGAGTAGGCCTCGGGTGAAGAGCGCACGCGCCCGAGTGAAGAAGCCAGTGATGGTCAGTTCTACAGACTGATGCCCGCCGTGGGCGAAACCCCCCGAAAAGGAGTGGGGGATCCTGGAGTCGAACCAGAAGGAGCGTGTGCGGCCTCGTCGGCCGGGCGCGTGCCCCGGCCCTGTCGGGAGCAGCGCGAGTTCCTGACGTGTTCCGGTCGACGTCAGCCCGCCGCGCGCCTCAGGGGCCTCCTGCCGGTTTGCGTCAGCACCTCGAGCAGCGCCCTCCCAGCGGCCGTCATGCGAGCGCGGCGCGGGTGAATCGCCACCACGGGCACGGACGGCAACGTCCACTGCACCAACCGTCGGGCCAGCAGACCTTCGGCTTCATCGTCCTCGATGAGGTACTCGGGCAGCGCGGCCACTCCGGCGCCTGCGACCACCAGCGCGCGCGCCATCTCGGCGTCATTCACCTCGATGGCCGGGTGAGCGCTCACCGACACCTGCTCGTTTTCGCGGCGGAATGGCCAGTGAACCCACCGCTTCTCGGTGCGCACGACGATGAGCGGGAAGTCTGCGAGCGCCTCGGGTCGTTCCAACGCGCGGGCAACCTTTGGCGCTGCCACCACCACGTGGCGAAGCTCGCCCAGCGCCGTGGCGATGCTCTCCGAGGCCAACGGAGGAGCGCCGGTGCGAACGGCGAGGTCGACGTTCTCGGTGGCGAGGTCGAGCCAGCGGTCTTCCAGCACCACGTCGACGGTGACGTGCGGGTGCGCCGCCGCGAAGCGCGCGATGGGCCCTGCCAGCCGCCTGCGACCGTACGCCGCACAGACGCTCGCCTTCACGGCGCCTCGCGGCTGCTCCCGAAGCGCCCCCACCTCGCGCACCACCTCGCCGGCCTGGTCGACCAGCCCCCGCAACCGCTCGGCCGCCGCGAGACCCGCGGGGGTGGGCTCGAGCCGCCGTGACGACCGGTGCAGCAGGGTGAGCGAGAACGCCGCCTCCAATCGGTCCACCGCGCGACCGAGGGTGGTGGGCGCCACGCCCCGTCGGCGGGCCACCATCGAGAAGCTGCGCGTGTCGAGCACGTCGAGGAAGACCTGCGCGTCGTCGAGATCAATCATGGCGCCAGACGCATAGCAGCAGTGCGTTCAACGCAGGACCTTTCGAAGCGCCTGGTGGCTACCTTCAGCGCCATGAATGAAGTGCCTCACGTGATGAGCTGGCCCGAGTGGGTTCGCGGCGGAGTCTTCACCGGCAGCGCAGGTGAGCGCGTGTTCTATCGGGTCGACGGTGCCGGACCGACGCTGCTGTTCGCCCACGGCTTTCCCACCAGCAGCGTCGGTCCGGCACCGTCGACCCGATAGAACACGCGCT
>VYLD01000315.1_pt1 | contig 15305 bp, 14 predicted proteins | sample 5114401 | NCBI WGS metagenome assembly VYLD01 (sample SAMN12291783, study PRJNA351875) | freshwater metagenome | isolation source: freshwater lake | place: USA: Michigan, Gull Lake | collected 2013-08-08 | reverse complement strand
CGCGCCGAGGCGCCCGCGCGACTGGCGCTGCTCAGGCCGAGCACGAGCAGGAACACCACCGCGGTCCGCGCCTCGAGCGCCGTACCCGACAGGCCCGGTGCTGCGCGTCGCAGCGCGCCCGCGAGGCCCCTGCGGAGGTCCTGCTGATAACGGCCGATGACCCGCGTGCTCGGCCCGTCGCGGCCCGGGTCCATCGACAGGTTGAGGAGCAGGCAGCCGCCCTCCCCGCGCGCGAGCCAGTCGGCGAGGCGGGCGAAGAACGCGTTCACCGCCGACCGCCCGTCGTGGTCGTCCAGCGCAGGCAGCACTTCGGCGCGAATCGCGGCATCGTAGGTCTCGATGGCCCGGGCCAGCAGCTCGGCCTTCGTCCCGAACGTGTTGGCGAAGCTCGAGGCGCCCACGCCCATGGCCTCGGCGAGGGCCCGGGTTCCGACGCCCGAAAAGCCTTCACGCCAGAACGACCGCATCGCCCGCGCGACGGCGTCGTCTTCGTCGAAGCGCCGCGGCCGGCCGGGAAAGCGTCGTGAGGTCGTCATGGAGTCGCAGTCTCGCCGGACTTGCCATTTTGTGTCAGTCGACACAGAAACGAGGCATGCGCCCACCCGGGGGGTCCTGGCGATCAAAGCGCTCCTCGACGTACCGGGGGTCGCGGCGCGGGTGGCGGGGCTCATCCTGTTCGCCACGTTCTCGGGCAGCGTGACCAAAGGCTCGCTGCAGAACCGACTCCAGATTCCGCTCATCCGCTCGGGGCTGCTGGAGTGGCTGGTGTCTTTCGACGCGAACGGGCGTGTCTTCGGGCGCTCAATCTATGGGGATACACCTTCTTCGGCGGCGATCCACGCATTCCTCAAGTCGTTCCGTGCGCAGAAGCATCAGGCCCTGCTGCCGATCCTCTCTGCCTTCGGGCAGGAAGACCGTGCTGAGCGCCTCGGCGAGATCACGATCCCCACGGTGGTGATCTGCGGGCGAAAGGACAAGACCACCCCGCCGTGGCAGTCAGGACGGCTCGCCGCCTCGATCCCCGGCGCGAAGATGGTCTGGGTCGAGGGCGCCGGGCACCTGGTCAACTGGGAAGCCCCGGACTCGCTGGTGCAGTCCGTGAAGGGCCTCGCCCCACTCAGCGCCAGCCCGTAGCGAGTGCAGGCCCGGCTGGCCACCCGGGCCTCTGGGGCCACGACACGCCGAGGATTCGATGGGGAGCAGCGCCTGATCCAGCGCCGCGGGTCACTCGACGCCGAAGCGCAGCTGCGACGCCTCGAGGCAGCTGCGCAGCTGGCCCCGGGCGCGGTGGAGAATCACCGCCACATTGCCGGCCGTGAGCCCCAGCGCCTGCGCAACCTCGCGCCCCGAGTCACCCTCGAAGACACGCGCCAGCACCACGGCGCGTTGCGTCTGACCCAGGGTGTTCATGCAGCCTGTCAGAGCGAGGTGCGCCTGCGCCTCGTCGAGCGCCTGCTCGAGCGCCAGCGCAGCGTCGTCGCGCTGCTGCTCCGGAGTCAGCGAGTCGAGCCCCTCGCCGTGCCGATGGTGGCGCTTGCGGAGGTTGCGCGCGTGGTTGCGCACCAGCGTGGCCAACAGCTTCGCCGCGGCGTCGGGGTCGTCCTCGAGGTGGTGCCAGCGGGAACGGTCGAGCAGCGAGAGCGCTCCGTCCTGAACCACGTCGAGGGCCTCGTGGGCCAGCAGCCCCTCGGCCATCGCCGCCTTCACCAGCGCTGCCCGCCGCGCTCGCACCAGCTCGCCGACCCAGCGGGTGCGGTCGAGCTCCTTTCGGGCTCTCGGGACGAGCAACGCTGAGACGGCTTTCATCAGCATGGTGGGCCCTGAGGTCACGAGAGCTGAGTTCATTACACGCGCCGGCGCCGTCATGCCCGCGGCCGCCGAGACCTCTGCAGCCATGGCCGCGCTGCCTTCGTCAAAGCACCCCGTCGTCGAAGGCCAGCGCCTCGGCGCGCTCGAGATGGCCACCCTGTCCCACGGGGCCCTGAAGCTGCCGACCGGCGGCCTCGTGCACCTGCAGTTCCGACGCTTCGCTGGCTGCCCGATCTGTCACCTGCACGTTCGCGCCTTCTCGCAGCAGCACGCCAGGCTGGTCGAAGCGAAGGTGCAGACGGTGGCCTTCTTCCACTCCAGCGCCGAGGTGATGCGGCCGTTGCAGGGCAACCTGCCGTTTCCCGTCGTCGCCGACCCTGAGAAGGCCTGGTACCGCCACTTCGGCGTGGAGCGGTCGATGCTGGGCGCCCTGCACCCCAGGGCGATGTGGGCGGGGGCTGGTGCTGACCGGCGCGAACCTCGAGGGTGAAGGGAGGCCGCAGCGGGCTGCCCGCCGACTTTCTCGTCGACGGCGAAGGCGTGGTGCTCGCGGCGCACTACGGCACCCACGCCGACGACTCGTGGTCGGTGGACGACGTGCTCGACCGCGCGATGCGCTGAGCCGGTTGGAAGCCCGAGCCATTTCCACCACGAGAACTGCTGGAGCGCGCCCGCGTCGAGTCGAAACCACCGAAGCACTTGTCATTTTGTTGCAGTCGATACAAAATAAGCGCGCATGATCAACCGACGCACCCTCGACGCTGGTTCGACGCAGTTCTCGGCGCTCTGCGCGGGTGACCAGAGCCACCCCTGGGTGCTGTGTCTCCATGGAATCCCCGCGTCGGCGGAGCTGTGGCGCGACGTGCTGCCGGGCCTGGCCTCGAAGGGGCTGTATGCCCTCGCTCCCGACCTCGCCGGCTACGGGCAGACGACGACCCGGCGCTCGTCCGACACCAGCCTCGAGGCGAACGCCGACGCGCTCTGTGCCTTCCTCGAGCGGGAACACCCCGCGCCGATCTGGTGGGTGGGGCACGACCTTGGCGGGGCCGTCACGCAGCTCGCGTTGGTGCGCCACCGGCAGCGCTTCGCCCGCCTCACGCTCTGCAACAGCCCCTGGCAGACGAGCTGGCCGGTGCCCGCGGTCAGACAGCTGCGTTCACTCGCGCGCCTGGGCCTGGTGCCGCTCCTGGCGAGGCTCGGGCTGATGACGCGGAAGGCGAACACGCGGGGCCTGGCGCGCGGCTTTGCAGACCGTTCGCGGCTGACGCCGGAGCTGACCCAGCGGGTGTTCTGGGACTCGAAGGTGGGCGCCGGCCGCAGGGCGTTTGGTCACTTCGTCGCGCACCTCGACGAGGTGGACTTCGCGCGGCAGACGGCGACGCTGCCTGTCGAAGGCCTCCCGACCCAGCTCGTCTGGGGGCTCGCCGACCCGTACCAGCCGTGGGCCACCGTCGGAGCTTCCCTCGCAACGGCGCTGGGGAGCCCTCGCGTCGACCGCCTCGAAGGGGTGGGCCACTTCGTCCCGGCCGAGGCCCCCGACGCCTTGGTGTCGGCGTTGCTGGCCTTCGCGTCCTGAGCGCGGGGCGAAAGAGCGAGCGCCACGCCGGCAGACGTGGGGTCGAGCGTCGCCTTTTCCTTCTGGCCCCCGGCGTGTCCCCTCGAGCGAGGAGACGCCATGACACGAGCGCTGGTGGTGTGGTCCCTGGTGGTCGTCGCCTGTGTGCCCCTGCCCGTCACTCAGGGCGAACCTGTCGACTCGGGAACGCTTGCCAGGTGGACGGTCTGCTCGGGAAGCGACGACCTGGCGCTGGTCAGCCTCGAGTCACCGCGTCTGCACACCGGCTACACTGCGGGCGTAGGCGCTGACCCCGCGAAGGGGCACGACCCGGCACCGGCAGACCCGTTCGGCATCACCAACGCGGCTGAAGGCCGCTTCCCGAACCACGACACCGACGTGGTGACGTTCGGCTGTGAGGGGCCCGAGCTCGGTCGCCTGGTGGCGATGGCCAGGCTCGAGCTGAAACGCCCGGTGCCCGTTCGCTTCTTCGACCCCGACGACGATCTGCTCACCTCGCTCGAGCGCGGCAGCCCGTCGATTCAGATCATCGCCAACCAGCGCTTCGAGGGGCGGGGCCGGCCGTTGTTGGTGACCTGGGTGCTCCCGCCGGGGTGGGACCCGTCGAAAGGCCACGCGATCATCTTCTTCTCACCGGGCATGCTGCAGACGCCGAACAGCAAGCTGATCGGTGACGACGTCGCCTTCCGGTCGTTCGCGCGCGCGCTGGCGCGCAGCAGCACCGATCGGGTGGTGCTGGCGATCAGCAACGTGGGCGGCCGCACGGCCTCGGGCCTGCAGCCCCTCGCAGAGGTCGCCGTGGTCGAGGCGCTCGAGTACGGCGCGGCGCACTACGGCGTCGACCGTCAGAAGGTGGTGCTCTCGGGTGCCTCGCGCGGTGGCTCCGCGACCGTCTCGCTCGGGCGACGACTGCAGGCCTTTCCCGAGATCCGGGTCCGCGGCATCTCGGCGGGCGTGTTCGGGCTGGGCCACGCCGAGCTGATGGGCCCGCTCGAGCTGGCGCCCAGCGACCTCGGTGATCGCGCGGCAATGTCGGTCACCGAGCGCTTCACCCGCATTCTGGGCTGGCCGACCGCTGCGCTGGCGGAGGAGCACGGCACCCTCTCGATTCCGGCCGCGGGCCGCGTGACGGTTCGCCTCACCGCGGACGCCGTGACCCTGCGCACCACCGTCGACTTGCGCGACGTGGTGTTGAGCGCCGCGAACATCAGGGCCGACCCGGACCCCGACGGCTGGAGCCCAGAGCGGCTGCCCGTCGATTTTCCAGCCACGCCGTAGGCAGTCACCCGTCGAGACGAATGTGTTGACAGCGTCAAGTTCTATCGGCAACACTGTTACCGAGATGACGCGCGCGAGGGCGGGTTTCAACTTCCAGACGGCCCGCCAGGAGGGCGACTCGGTGGTGCGCCGGGGCCTGCTCGAGGTCGCCAGGGGACTGCTCGAGGAGAAGGGGCCCCAGTGGCTGACCGTGCGGGAGCTCACCCAGCGGGCGCACTGCTCGACCAAGGTCGTGTACACGATCTTCGGGGGCAAAGACGGGGTGAGCGAGGCGCTGTACCTGGAAGGCTTCGACCTGCTGCGCTTCACGGTCGAGCGCGAGGCGCGCAGGCACCGAGAGCCGGTGGGCGCGCTCTTGCCAGTGGTGCTCTCGTACCGCACCTTCGCGCTCGAGCATCGCCCCCTCTTCGGAGTGATGTTCGGCACCTCGCTGTCCGATTACGTGCCGAGCATCAGCGCGAAGCAGCAGGCCAGCCTGGCCTTGAGCGCCCTGGTGGACGCGGTCACCCGTGCCGGCGAAGCGGGCGGAGCGGCTCACCTGAACCCCCAGGAAGGGGCGGTGCGCCTGTGGGCCGCGGTGCATGGTCCGGTGTGTCTCGAGCTGCTGGGCGTTCGCCCGTTCGACACCGACGGCGAACGGCTGGCGCGGGCCGCGGTGGTGGACGCGATCGCAGGGCTGAAGCTGGCCCAGGCAGGTCGCTGAGGAGCGCCTTTCGGGTGAGACGAGCTGAGGTCGAAGCGGTGAACCCATGACGTGCGTCGTTTTCTCCAAGGAGGTAACAGTGTTTCTACAAGATAACAGTGTTGTCGCAGGATCCCCCGCAGGGCTTCTGGGCGCTCGCCCACGCTGGCGAACGCACGGCCTGGCGGTGTGCTCGTCGGTGTTGCTGGTGGTGGCAGGGGTTGGCTGGCTCACCGGCGGAGCGAGCGTGGCGAGCGCCCGCACGGGCATCGCGCTGGACTCCGAGGCCGCGCGATCGCTGGCGGTGCTGGTGGGCTCCTTCAAGGGCCTGCTCGACCTCTGGCCGGTGCCGCTCGGCGCGTGGTTCGCGTTGCGCGGTGACCTTCGCGCTGCAGCCGTGACCTGGGCGGTGGCGACGGTGTTCATCCCGCTCGCTGACCTGCTGGGCGTTCTGTGGAGCGGTGGCGGCCTCAGCGGCGCGATCACTCACCTCGTCTACCTCGCGGCCATGGGCGGAGCAGCGCTGGCCTACCAGCGCGCCACGTCCGTGACCGGCGCCTCGATGAAGGAGCACACGTCATGATCATCTTCATCACTGGAACGTCCCGCGGGCTGGGGCTGCACCTCAAGCAGTGGCTGCTCGCGCGCGGCCACACGGTAATCGGGTGCAGCCGGGCGCCGGCGAGCGGCTCCAACGACCTCGCCGTCGATGTCACCGACCCCACCGCCTGCCGACGTGCCGTCGAGACCATCATCACCGCGCACGGCCGCCTCGACGCGGTGATCAACAATGCCGGCTATCACCTGCTGGGAGCCGCGACCGAGACGACCCCCGAAGAGCTGCGCGCCCAGCTCGAGCTCAACTTCTTCGGCTGCGTGAACGTGATGCAGGCCGTATTGCCCCCGATGCTCGCCCAGGCCCACGGGCGCATCATCAACGTCAGCAGCATTGGCGCGGTCCTGGCGACCCCGTTCGCCAGCGCCTACAACGCGAGCAAGTTTGCGCTGCAGGGCTACTCCGAATCACTTCGGGCTGAGCTGAGGCCGTTCGGCGTTCACGTCTCGAACCTGATCCCCGGGTTCATCAACACCGGCACCCATGAAGGCTCGGTGCTGCCCACTCGCGGGCAGCACCCCCAGTTCACGCCCTACCGCGCGCGGATCATGGATCACATGACCGCTGGTGGCGCGGCCGGCATCCCGATGGATCGGGTGGCAGCGACCGTCGACACCATCTTGACCGCCGCGCACCCCCGGTTCAGCTACTCGGTCGATGGCATGGCCTCACGCCTCGGGTGGCTGAAGGCGCTGATGCCGAGCAGGGTGTTCGAAGGCATCGTCTCCAAACAGACCGCGCCCGGGTTCGAAGAGGGTGCCCAGCGCGCCGCCTCGTCGGCCCAGCTGGCCCGCGTGCGCTGAAGCGGAAGTCAGCGGAAGAACATCAGGTCCTTCCAGTCCCAGAGGCGCTCGGGGTGCTGGTCGACATCGAGCGGCTGGGGATACCAGAGGTGAACGGCCATGTCGGTCGCGCCCCGGAAATGGACGACGGCGCTGAACGCCGTGCACACCACCATCGCTGCGAGCACCGCTGGGCGGGCCTTCGTCCGCTCGGCGGCGAGCCATTCCACGACCGGCACCAGCAGCCACACAAGGTACGGCGTCATGTCGGTGAAGGAGCGGGGACCGAACGAGTGCCCCGCCCACCAATGCGGGAAGCTCGAGATGACCACCAGGTTGCGTGACGGCCACGCACACCGTCGACCGGCGAGTGAGCCCGGCGGCGTGAACCCGCGCCGACTGGACGAGCGCCGCCTGGAGCAGCGAGCGCAGGTCGTCTCACGAGCTCGAGAGCGAAGCCTCGAGCCGACGCAGGCCCTCGGCGATCGACACCTTCGGCGCGTAGCCGAGATCACGCCGCGCGGCGCTGATGTCGAACCACTGCGCGTACGACAGCTCGCTGGCGGCGAAGCGGGTGATCAGCGGCTCCTTCGAGATGCCGAACGTCCAGTACACGGCCTCGAACATCGCCCCCACGGCGTACGCGAGCCCCGCTGGAATGGGCCGCCCGACCGGACCCGCCTTGGCGCAGGCGAGCATCTTGTTGGCCATCGTCCACACGCCGATCGGGTCACCGTCACTCACGAAGTACGCCTTGCCACCCAGGGGAGCACCGCTGAGCAGCTTGTCCGCCGCCAGCAGGTGCGCGTCGACGCAGTTGTCGATGTAGATGGTGTCGCTCTTCGGGTCTCGTGTACCGATCTGGCGCAGCCGCCCGGTCCTGGCGCGCGCGATCAACCGGGGCAGCAGGTGACGATCACCTGGCCCCCAGATGAAGTGCGGCCGCAAGGCGATCACCTTCAGCGCGTCGTCAGAGGCGGCCAGCGCGTGCTGCTCAGAGATGGCCTTGGTGCGCGGGTAGTCGGCGGTGAAGTGCGCCGCGTAGGGAATGGACTCGTTCGCCCCCTCGATGTCTGCATGGCCATGCACGATGCTGGGCGAGCTGGTGTGAACGAGGACCGGAACCTTCGCGGCCTTCGCGCCGGCGATCACGTGGTCGGTGCCGGTGATGTTGATGGCCTCGTATTCCTTCGGGTCACCCCACCCGCCCGCCTTCGCCGCGGTGTGGAACACCACCGTCATGCCCTCGCAGGCCTTCGCCGTCGCCGCGGCATCGACGATGTCTCCGCGCACCGTCTCGACGCCCAGCGCCCGCAGCTCGGGGTAATCGCCGCGCGCCAACACCCGCACCTCATCACCGCGTGCCCTGAGCGCCTTCACCAGGTTGCTGCCGAGAAACCCTCCGCCACCGGTCACCAGCGCCTTCATCGCCCCAGCCCCTGCTCGGTCGCCCAGACCGTCAACTTCTCGCGCTCGATCTTCGCGTTGTGCCGCGCGTCGACGGGAAACTCGTACGGGTACACGTGCACCGAGGTGATGGCCTTCGTCACCTGGTGACGAGCCGCCAGGGCCTGGATCTGCGCGACCAGTGCCACGTCCGAGATGCTCCGCACTGGCTCCCTCTCGAGCAGCAGCACCGGCACCTGCGCGCCACGCGGCCCCACTCCGACCAGGGCGGAGCGCTTCACCAGCTGGTGTTGGTTGATCACCTCTTCGACGGGCACGGTGAACATCGGCCCCTGGGCGGTCTCGAGCCGATGGCTCTTGCGCCCGCACATCCACAGCCGCCCCTTCTCATCCAGGAAGCCCACGTCACCCATGCGGTGCACGACGCGGTCACCGTCGCGAATCTTGGCCAGCTTCGTCTGCTCAGCGCGCGCGAAGTATTCCCGGGTCACCACGGTCCCTGCGACGGTGATCTCTCCGATGGTGCCCATGGGCACCTCGAGCGCCGACGACCACTCGGCGATCGGCTCATCGCTCACCCGAATGATGCGTACCGTCATGCCTGGCACCGGCTTTCCAACACACACGCCCCGCCCCTCGAGGGCCTGCTGGCCGGTGTCCTGCAACACCTCGTGACTGCCAATACTGGCGACCGGCAGTGACTCGGTCGCTCCGAACGGTGTGAAGATCTGTGCGTCACCCTCGAGCAGCTTCGACATGTTCTCGAGCACGTCGACCCGCACCGGAGCCCCCGCCGACAACACCCGCTTCAACCCCGGCAGCTTCACCCCGTTGGCGACGCCGTACCGGCCCAGGTTGTCGATGAGCGCGGGCGAGCCGAACATGGTGGTGCAGTGATGGGTCTTCATCGCCTCGATCAACTTCTGGGGTTCGGCTTTGCCGGGAAACCTGAAGTCCATCTCGGGCAGTACCGCGGTCATGCCCATCGCCGGGTCGAACAACGCAAACAGGGGAAAGGTCGGCAGATCGATCTCGCCCGGGGTGATGCCGTAGTGATCGCGAATCATTCGCACCTGCGAGTCGAAGATCTCATGCGTGTACACCACGCCTTTGGGAATACCCGTCGACCCCGAGGTGAAGAGGATCGCCGCGGTCTCGTTCGCAGCAGGCGCCGCCATGGGAAATGGCTGTTCAGACCCCAGCGCCTTCACCTCGTCGAGAGAATGCCCGCCGAAGGGAAAGCGCCTGCCGACGACGACCGTCGCCTTCACCTTGCGGAACGGCCCGGGGAACAACACCCGCGCCACGTGCGCCCGGGGCACGCCGATGAACGCCTCGGGTTCGACCTCGTCGAGGCACTTGAGCAACGCCTTGCGGCCAATGCCCGGGTCGATCAGCACCATCACCGCGCCGGTCTTGAACAGTGCAAATACCAGCGGAAAAAACTCGAGCGTGGGAGGCGCGAGCAGCACCGTTCGCATTCCGCGAGCAATCCCAATCTTCGTCAGTCCATGCGCGATGCGATCAGACTGTGCGTCGAGGTCTCCGAAGGACAGGGAACTCCAGCCACCGCGCCCATCAGGCGCGATCATGGCAGGCCGCTTCGGATCGAGCCTCGCCATGGCTGGCAGATGCGAGGCGATGTTGGCGTTCGGGCTCGTCATGACGGGGGCGTTCACGAGGCGGCGCTCGCCAATGGGTGACGCTGAAGGAAGTCCTTCATCAACCGCACGATGTCTTCATGCGCGTCTTCCATCACGTAATGCCCCGCGTCTTCGAACACGTGCGCCTCGACCTCGGGCAACCGCGCGCGCCACTCCGCCAGGAACGCGTCGTCGAACACGAAGTCCTTCCTTCCCCAGCACAGCAGAATGGGCACGGCACGAAACTGGGCGAGCTTGTCAGACACCTCCTGCACCAGAGGCCAGCTGCGATCGCCAGGCGCGAGCGGAATGTCTTCGACGAAGCGCTGCACCGCGATGCGGTTCTTCCAGGAGTCGTAGGGCGCCAGGTACGCCTGCTTCACCAGCGGCGTCATGCGGCCCGGCTTCGTCGAGCACAGCAGGTTCGCGCCGCGCGAGAACGCGTTGAAGGCCCGCACCGGCACCGGGAAGAACGGCGCATAGCGAACCACGCCGATCTGCCAGGGCAACCGTCGCCCTGGGGGCAGGCCAAAGCCCGCGGTGTTCAGCACCACCAGGCGCTTCACCAGGCCGGGGTTCCTGGTGGCCCACGCCAGACCAATCATTCCACCCCAGTCGTGCACCACCAGCGTGATGTCTTTTTTGAGCCCCAGCGACTTCACCAGCGCGTCGACGTCAGCCACCCGGCGCTCGAGCACATACTCGTAGGACTCGTCGCCAGGTTTGTCAGACAACCCGCAGCCCACGTGATCGGGAACGATCACCCGGTACTGGCTCGAGAAGGCAGACACCAGGTTGCGCCAATAGAAGCTCCAGGTGGGGTTGCCGTGGAGCATCACCATCGTCTCGCCCTTCCCCTCATCGAGGTAGTGCATGCGCACGCCCTTGCCGACCTCGAGGAAGTGGCTCTGCCAGGGGTACAGCGTTCTGTACGGCCCGAGATCGAAGGTCATGTTTGTCACCAGGTCAGCCCCAGCATCAGGCAGTTGAGCCCGCTGCCGATGCCGAGAAACGCGACGCGTTGGCCGCTGTGGAGGAAGCCCGCGTCGTGCGCCATCGCCGCGGTGAGGGGCACCGAGACGGTGCCGATGTTGCCGAGGGTGTGAAACGTCGAGAAGTCTTTCGCGAGGTCGACGCCGAGGGTGCTCAAGACCTCGGTGCGATGCGCCGCGCCGACTTGATGGCAGATGACGCGATCGACGTCTTCGCCGCGCCAGCCGGTCACCGAGAGCAGCCGGTCCCACGTGGCGCGACCCAGCTCGACGCCGTGCTCGAGCACCTGCGAGGCGTCGGTGTCCATCACGTTGGCCGACTCGCCCAGCAGCCCCGTCGTCGGCCCCCAGCGACAGATGCGGTGGTGCTTCGGAGCCGAGAGCGCAGCCCCGGAGATCAACCGGTGTTCCTGCCCTGAGTAGTCCTGCGCCGTGAGCAGCACGGCGACGGCTCCGGAGCCTCCGGTCATGGTGGCGAGGCCCAGACGGTACCGCTCGAGGGTGGGCTCGCCGTTCATTCGCGCGATGGTCTGATCGATGATCTCCCGCGAGCTCTCGGCGGACACCACCAGGCCCGCGCGCAGCTGACCCAGCTCGATGCGGTTGGCGAGCTCGACCATGCCGTTCATCACGCCCAGGCACGCGTTGGAGACGTCGAAGATGAGGGCCTCGGGCCCCGTACCCAGCTCGGCTGCCACCGCGCACGCCGTGGCGGGCTCGAGGTTGTCGCGACACACACCCGCGTAGAGCACCGCGCCCAGCTCATCGGCAGACACTCCGGACTGGGCGAGCGCCTTCTTCGCGGCACGGGCGGCCACCGAGGCCATCGAAGTTCCCCGCGGCCAACGCCTTCGCGTCTGAATTCCGGTGAGCGCTTCGAGCTGACCTGAGCCCAGGTGCAGCGCCTCGTGAATCGGCGCCAGGCGCGCTTCCAGCTCAGCCGAGGTGACGACCTCGTCCGGCAGCTCGTACGCGATGGCCTCGAGGTGTACCTTCGACCAGCGCATCAGGGGTGCTCCTTCACCAGGCGCAGGGCGAAGTCCTTCATCGCGTAGATCACCTTCCCGTCGCACAGCAGCTGCCCGTCAGCCACGATCAGCGGCTCGTCACCCTCGAGCACCTTGCTGATCTGCACCTGCACCTGGGTCACCGAGTTGGTGGGGATCACCTGGCCGCGGTACTGCCACACGTGTGGTTGCCCGAGGGCCATCGACTGCAGGCGATGCGAAGTGACCATCTGCGGGAACCGTTCACGCGCGTACACCGCCAGCAACTGCTGAAACGCCTCGAGCCCCAGGGAGCCCGGCATCACGGGATCCTGGAAGAAGTGCGCGCGGAAGAACCACTCCGCGGGGTCGACCCGCTTGTGGCCCGAGACGGCGCCGAAGCCCCGCGGGCTCCCGTCAAGGGAAAGCGAATCGACCGCGTCGATCATCGAGAAGGCGCCGGCGGGCAAGGACAGGCCTGTCCCTGAGAACGGCACCACCTCATCGGGCGTCAGCGGAGCGCCCTTCTCGAGGCGGAACGCGCGCGCGCCGTCAGGAATCGGAAACGCCGTCGCTCCACGGACGCCCACCTGCTGCGCCAGCGAGGCCGCGGGGAAGAACCCGAAGCCCGTCCTCCCGACGAAGACCTGTTCACCGTGGGCGAGCACCTCGAGGTCGAACTCCTCGAGCAGCATGCCACCGGCCTTCGACACCTTGGTCAGCCGCGCGCGCATGGTCAGCGTGCCGACGTCGGCGGTCACTTCCCGCAGCGCCGTGGCCGCGCCGTCGAGGTTGCGGAACGAGAGATCGTCAGCGCTGTGCAGCGCCGAGCCCACGTACGCCGCGAGGAACCCGCAGGGCTGCAGGGCGGCTTCGAGCAACACGGCGAAGGGCATCGCGCGTTGGCGATTGGCGGCGAAGTACCAGGCGTCCTTCGGCACGTCGTACTCGCAGGTGATCCACCCTCCCGGCTCGAGCACGAAGGGCTTTGGCTCACAGGCCACCACGCGATCCATGAAGAGGTATGGCGGTCTCGGCAGGCGCGCGAGCCGGCGCTTCTCATCGAACACCTGGTACTGCGGCCCGAAGCACCTCGACGGAGCCCCTTCGCAGTACTCGAGGATCTGCGCGCGGCTGAAGACCTCGGCGCGCGGGGCGGACCACAGCGCCTCGAGGCGCTCACGGGACATTCCGCGCAGGCGCACCGACATGCCGTCCATCTGCACCACGTGTTTGCCGTCGGCGAACATCGACGCGGTGGCGATCACGAATGGCTCGGGCCCGTAGCCCAGCTCGTCGATCTCGACCCGGTACTGCACCTTCTTCGTGGTGGGCAGCACCTGGCCGCGACACTTGAGCTGGCTGGCCTGGCCTTCGATGGGCGCGTAGGACAGCTCGACGTCGGCCGCGTCGTCGACCCAGCCCAGGCGCAGCAGCAGCACCCGCAGCGTGTGCAGGCAGCACTCGTACATCAGCGTGCCGGGCATCACCGGGTCATCGGTGAAGTGACAGGTGAGGTACCAGGCGTCGGGCGAGACGTCGTGCTCGCCGATCACCAGCCCCAGCTTCGCGTCGCCGCCGGTGGTGTCGAGCTCGAGGATGCGATCGACCAGGCGCATGCGGCCATCAGGCAGTCGCAGCGACGGCGCCAACGAAGTGATGGGAAACGGAGTACCAAACGCGGCGTCGACGTTTCCCGACCGCAGCGCGTCGACCTGGGCGTCGTTCAACGTGGCGCGACCCTCGGTGGTCAGGCGACGAAACGGCGTGGCGTTGGCGCGAGGCCGCCTCGGCTTCTTCGCCTCGCTGACGATGCCCTTCCCCTGCTCGAGCTGCTCGCTGCTGAAGAAGCCCGCGCAGCCATCGAACATGGTGATGAAGGGGGCGCCGTCGATGGTGCCGTCGAAGCGGAAGAAGAAGAGCCAGGTGTCGCCCTGCTTGATGAAGCGGTCGATGCGAATGTCGTAACGAATCGTCTCGCCAGGTACGGGGAGGTCGCGGTGGAACTCGACCTTCGCGTCGAGCAGCCGGTACACGCGCTCGCCCTTCGTCTGCAGGTCGATGCCCAGGTACGCCGACAAGAAGAGATCGGCCTGGCCGGCTTCGACGCTCACGCACACCGGCATGCGCCCGCCGTCGAGGTACCAGGCGCCGGGCAACACGTCGTGTTCGGTGACGACCCGACCGGGGCCCAGGCTGCCGGGCTCGCCCTCCACCTCGGTGATGCGATCGACCAGCATCAACGGCTCGGCCGGCAACCGCACGCGGGTCGGGTACGCGTCGACCGCCGCGAAGGCTGGCCCCAGCACGCGCGAGAGCTTGCCCACTGCGAACTCGAGGCACAGGACCCGATCGAAGCGAGGAGGCGGCGCGACCGGCGTCGGCGCTTCGATCACCGGTACAGCACCGTCGAGCCATGCCCGCTGCTGCTGGAGCAGCTGGGTCTGCAGCGTCACCGAGTGGTGCGACAGGCGCAGGAAGGCCTCATGGGCAGCCGCGGTCGCCTGCGCAGAGCGAAGCAGCAGATCGACCTGCGGCTCGACCGGGGTCGAAGGAGTCATCAACACGTCGTGGGCCATCGCCACCTCGGACCGCTGAACCTGCTGCTTCTGCACCGACGGCCGACGCGGCGCGGGTGCGTTCGCCTTCGGCGCCTGGACCTTCGAGCCTGGCAACGGTGGAACTTCGAGCGGAGCCCCGCCAACCGGGATCCGCACCGTGCGACGCTGGTCAATCTTCACGGGTGTGGCGCGCGGGTAGAGGGGGGCCAGGTTCACCGGGACTCCCGCCTCGGCCAACTTCGCGATGGCCTGCAGCAAAGCCAGGTACCCGTCCTTCTCGCCCTGACAGGCGCTGACCGCGACGTGCGGGCGGTCACCGAGGATTCGACGAATCATCCTCGTGCACGAGCTCTGGGGCCCGGGCTCGACGAAGATCCGCACGCCATCGGCCCAGGCCTGCTCGATCACCTTCGTGAAGTCGAACCCGTGCATCGCGTTGGCGACGAGCGAGTCGGCGCAGGCCTCGGGCGTCGGCTGGTAGGCCCTGGCCCACGCGGCGCTGTAGAAACGAACGCCCTCGGGAGGCGTGGTCGGCAGCAGGTGATGCGCCCGGTAGTCGTCCTTCACTGCCCCGAGCTCAGGCAGGTGCACGAAAGGCACGCCCTCGAGCATGAGGCCCGCCCCGCCGAGCTTCGCGATGACGGCGCGCACGTCATCCTCCAGGCCGCCGATCACCCATTCCCCGGGGGTGTTGACCAGCAACACCCTGGCCGTTCCAGTGAGCGCGCTCTCGAGCCTGGCGCGGCTGCGCCTGACCAGGGCCACGCTCCACCTGGCGTCCTGGCCGAACGCGGCGCGCATCACGCTGCCGTCACTCGTCAACTGAGAACGAAACAGCGGGCCGGTGCTGGTGCGGTGAAGCATCGCGTCGTGATCACGCCAGGTGCGAGACGCGAAGAGAGCCGTCGACTCGCCCAGGCTGTAGCCCAGATACGCCTGCGCCTTGACGCCGAGCAGCGTGAGCGCGTCGTGC
>VYLD01000312.1_pt1 | contig 15363 bp, 11 predicted proteins | sample 5114401 | NCBI WGS metagenome assembly VYLD01 (sample SAMN12291783, study PRJNA351875) | freshwater metagenome | isolation source: freshwater lake | place: USA: Michigan, Gull Lake | collected 2013-08-08 | reverse complement strand
GGAAGGCCATGCGGGGGCCTCTATCTCGTTCGTCCGGTGTGGACCATCAGTCGCGCCCCTCAACCGGCCTCGTCGTGCCCCGCAACCGGTCTCGTCGTGCCCCGAAACCGGCCTCGTCGTGCCCCGAAACCGGCCTCGTCGTGCCCCGCAACCGGTCTCGTCGTGCCCCGCGGGCGTAGAGCAAACACGGGAATGCCAGCGCTCGGACGGGGTCAGTCGATGCGCATGGAACCGCGAACGCGCATCGGCCCGAAAGCGAAGCGCCGTCCCACCGCGAAGGCATGCTGTGCGTGAGCGACAACGAGGGCGGGCTCACCGTCATCGACGTCGAGGGTGAGGTGCGCTGGAAGAAGCGCGCCGCCGGTGCCGGCGAAGGGTGGATGGTGCGCGCTGACGGGAGCGGCACCCTCCACGGTGGCGCGCTGGGCGTGCGCAAGTTCGACTGGAACGGGAAGAAAGCGTGGAGAGTCGACACCGGCGACGTGCGCTTCGGCTGGGCAGAGCCTCGCTCAGGAGGCGTGGGCTGCCGCGATGACCTGAAGGTCGCTCCCGTCGTGCAGGCCGGCTGACCTGGCAGACCGCCTCGACGTCGCGCGCCTTGGGGCCGGGCGGTTGGCTGCACCCACCTCGACCCGTTGGCGCTCATCGCGGTGCCTCGCTTCCCAGGCTCGACGCCCGGGCCCGAGGCTCCTCGCCCGGCGGGTTCTGCCGGGCCACAATCAGTGGAACCGCTGCCATCAGGCCCGCACTGTTGAGGGCATGGTCCGCGCGAAAGAGACGCTCGCCTCGGTCGACTCCGCGGCGCTGCCCGAGCTGATGCAGGCGTACCCGCAGGTCTGGGCGCAGGTCGGTGAAGGCCTGGTGCAGGCGACGAAGCGGGGCCCGCTGGCGATGGAGGCCTTCGTGCGGCAGGCGCGCGCGCAGGCCGCGCCGTGGCGAGCGCGGGTGAAGAAGAGCCACCAGAACCCCCAGGTGCTGGTGCAGGCGTTGCCGGTGCTCGCCGCCGAACGCATGGCGCGCCTCTCGATGGAGCAGACCCTGCTCGCCGCGGCCAGCGGGCAGCGGGACACGGTGTCCCTCGGCACCTGGAGTGGCCTTCTCATTCAACAGCTGCTGTTCGCGCGTGGCCTCGAGCGCGAGCCCGTGTCGCTGAAGGCGTTCAAGTTCTGGTGGCCGCTGGTCACCCGCAAGCGCGCCCTCATGCCGCTGGTGCAGCAGCGCGGCATCTACTGCTTCTACACGCGAGAGCTGGTCGTCGCGCTGAAGGCCCTGCTCGGCGCGCGGAGGACCGTCGAGCTCGCGGCCGGGGACGGAACGTTAAGCCGCTTCTTGTCTGCTGAAGGCGTCGCCATCACCGCCAGCGACGACCACAGCTGGAGCCACGCCGTCCGCTACCCGGCCGACGTGCAGAAGGCCGACGCCGTCACCGTGCTCACGCGTGACCGGCCCCAGGCCGTCGTCTGCAGCTTCCCGCCCCCGGGCAACCGCTTCGAGCAGCGGGTCTTCACCACGCCGTCGGTCGAGCGCTACGTGGTGGTGACCAGCAGGCACCGCTTCGCGGCGGGCGACTGGGACGCGTACGAGCGCCAGACCGACTTCGAGTGGCACGTCGACGAGGGGCTCTCGAAGCTGGTGCTGCCGCCTGAGCTCGACCCTGCGGTGCTGGTCTTCACCCGCAGCGCGAGCACCTGACGCGGGCCCAACGACGGGCTGGTGTCGCGACCGTCTTCGGTCGGGCGGAAGCCTGTCTCGCCTCGCGGGCCTTGATGAGTCGTCGCTGCGGTGACGCCTTCAGCGCTCAGGCGCGGGAGTCCTTCGAGTCGCGACCCTGCAGGGCCGCCCGAATGAAACCCGAGAACAGCGGGTGCGGCGCGAAGGGCTTCGACTGGAACTCGGGGTGGAACTGGCAGCCCACGAAGTGCGGGTGGTCGGTCAGCTCGATCATCTCGACCAGGTCGAGCTCGGTGTTGAGGCCCGAGAACACCAGGCCCGCTCCGGCCAGGCGCGCGCGGTAGGCGTTGTTCACCTCGAAGCGGTGGCGGTGGCGCTCGCGAATGGTGTCGGCGCCGTACAGCCGGTGGGCGACCGAGCCCGGCTTCAAGGTGCACGCGTAGCTGCCCAGCCGCATGGTGCCGCCCTTGTCCTTCACGTTCACCTGCGACTCCATCAGGGTCACCACCGGGTCGGGCGTCTTCTCGTCGAACTCCAGCGAGTTGGCCGCCGGCAACCCCAACACATGTCTGGAATACTCGATGACCGCCATCTGCAACCCCAGACAGATGCCGAAGAAGGGCTTGCGGCGCTCGCGCGCGTACTTGACCGCTTGAATCTTGCCCTCGGTGCCGCGCACCCCGAAGCCCCCGGGCACCAGCACCGCGTCGAAGCCCGCCAGCATGGTGTCGGCGCCCTTCACCTCGACGTCCTGCGAGTCGACGAAGTCGATCTTCACGTGACAGTCATTGGCAATGCCCCCGTGCATCAGGGCCTCGTTGAGCGACTTGTACGACTCTTTCAGCTCGACGTACTTGCCGACCAGGGCCACCTTCACCTCGCCGCGTGAGGGGCGGTAGACCTTCTCGATGATGGCTTCCCACTTGTCGAGGCGGGGGGCGCGGGACCAGATGTTGAGGTGCTCGGCGATGCGATCGTCGAGGCCCTGGCGGTGCAGCTCGAGCGGCAGCTCGTAGATCGAGCCCACGTCGGGTGAGGTGAAGACGTTGCCCTCGTCGACGTTGCAGAACATCGCGATCTTGTCTTTGAGTTCCTGGCTAATCTGTCGGTCGGTTCGACAGAGCAGAATGTCTGGTTGAATGCCGATCTCGCGCAGCTTCATCACCGAGTGCTGGGTGGGCTTGGTCTTCACCTCGCCGGCGGCGGCGATGTACGGCAGCAGGGTGAGGTGCACGTAGCAGACGTTCTCGCTGCCCACGTCGTAGCGCAGCTGCCGAATGGCCTCGAGGAACGGCAGGGACTCGATGTCGCCCACCGTGCCGCCCACCTCGACCAGCACCACCTCGTGGCCCTCGGCAGCCTGGTGGATCATCGACTTGATCTCGTCGGTGATGTGCGGAATCACCTGCACCGTCTTGCCCAGGTACTCGCCGCGGCGTTCCTTGCTGATGACCGAGTAGTAGACCCGGCCGGTGGTGAAGTTGTTGAGCCGGGTCATCTTGGCGCTGGTGAAGCGCTCGTAGTGGCCCAGGTCGAGGTCGGTCTCGGCGCCGTCGTCGGTGACGTACACCTCGCCGTGCTGAATGGGGCTCATCGTGCCCGGGTCGACGTTGATGTACGGGTCGAGCTTGATGAGGGTGATGTCGAGGCCCCGGTTCTCGAGCAGCGCCCCCATCGAGGCCGACGCCATGCCCTTGCCGAGTGAGCTCACCACGCCGCCGGTGGTGAAGATGAACTTCGTCTTTCGTGAACGCATGCACAGGGTAATTCTCCTTCGGCGCCGCCGCGTCAACGACCACGACGGGCTGCGCTTTTGAGCGGCCCTGGGCTAGACCTGATCCTCCCGGTGCGCTGCGGCGCTGAGCAACCCTTGCTCCTCGCGCCACAGGTCGTCATGAAGCCGCGCATGCGTCGATTCCTGCTGCTGCCGCTGTCGTTGCTGCTGGCCTGCCCCGTCGAGCCGACCCCGAAGCCCGTCGAGCGCTTCGGCTTCACCCCCCGGTGGGCCTACCGCCCGTGGATCTCGAAGGACATCAGCACCGGCCCCGACACCTTCGACTTCGTGGGGGGCTTCGAGGCCCGCGACATTCCCGTCGGCGCCGTGGTGCTCGATAGCCCCTGGGAGACCCAGTACAACACCTTCGTCCCCAACGAGGCCCGCTACCCCGACTTCGACGCGATGGTGGTCAACCTGCACGCGCGCGACGTCAAGACCGTGCTGTGGATCACCCAGATGGTGAACGAGACCTCGTTCGACCTCGAGGTCGGCGGAGACACGTACTCCGGGCCCGCCGACGGCTTCGCCGACGTGAAGCGGCTGGGCTACTCGGTCAACGACGCCCAGACCTACGACTGGTGGAAGGGCTTCGGTGTCGGCATCGACTTTTTCAACCCCGAGGCCATGACCTGGTGGCATCAGCGCCAGCAGCGGGTGCTGAACGTGGTCGACGGGTGGAAGCTGGACTTCGGCGAAGAGTACCTGCGCACCAGCCAGCAGAAGGGCACGCCGGCCACTGACGTTCGCCTCACCACCAAGCAGGGTGAGCAGACGCTGCAGGCGTATTCCGAGGCGTATTACCGCGACTTCCTCGAGTACGGCCGCAGCAAGCGCGGGCAGGACTTCGTCACCATGGTGCGGCCGTACGACCGCTCGTACGGGTTCCCCGGCCGCTTCTTCGCGCGCAAAGAGCACTGCCCCGTGGGCTGGGTGGGCGACAACCGCCGCGACTGGGTGGGCCTGGAAGACGCGCTCGACCACCTCTTCCGCTCGGCGCAGGCCGGCTACGTGATGATCGGCTCAGACCTCGGCGGCTACCTGGACTTCGACGACCTGCAGGTGGTGGGCGGGCCGCGCATTCCATTCTCTCAGAACAACTTCGCGCGGTGGACGGCGGTGGCCGCGCTGTGGCCCTTCATGCAGCTGCACGGGCGGGGCAACTTCGCCCCCTGGACGGTGCCCGAGCGCGTGGACGAGACCGTCGCGCTCTACCGCTACTGGTCGAAGCTGCACACCCAGCTGGTGCCGTACCTGTATTCCGTCGGCGAAGACGCCTACCGGGGCCTGGGCTCGCCGACCATTCGGCCCGTCGGTGAGCTCTCGAGCTGGCCTGGCGACTACCGCTACTTCCTGGGCGACGCGTTCCTGGTGGCGCCCATCTTGAACGACACCGGGCGGCGCGACGTGCCGCTGCCCGCCGGGGCCCGGTACTTCTCATGGTGGGACGAGCGCGGAGCGCCTGTGCAGGGCGGGCAGACCCTGAAGGACCTGGACTTCACCGACCGGTCTCGCATTCCGCTCTTCGTGAAAGAGGGCGCCATCGTTCCTGCAGACGTGGTCGACGGGTCGACGCGCCTGGGCTCGGCCGCGCAGCGCGGGCTGCTCACGGTGCTGGTGTGGCCGGGGCCCGACGAGCGCCGCTTCACGGTGCACGAAGAGACCTCGTCGTACGCCATCACCGCGCGCACCGGGCAGGTGCGCCTCGAATCGGCGAAGCAGGGCGCGATGCTGCAGGTGTGGACAGACGCGGCGCCCAGCTCGGTCTCGCTGGGCGGCCGGGCGTTGAGTGCGCGCGCGTCGAAGCTCGAGCTCGACGCCTCGGCCGATGGGTTCTTCGTCGTCCCCGACAGCCGCTTCACCTGGGTGCGGGTGCCCGCGCAGGCCACCGGCGCGGTGACCGTGACGTGGGAATGAACGAAGCAGGGCTTCAGGCGCGGCGGGGAAACAGCCCCGAGATCCACGCCGCCCACGCGATCAACACGAACTGAATCGGCAGTCGAATGAGCGCCGCGGTGTGGCTGCCGATCGCGGGGTGGTCACGAAACACGTCGACCACGTGAAGGGGCAGGAACACCAGCATCGCCACCAGAATGGCGCGCGCGCCCAGCAGCCGGGTCTTCGGAACCAGCGTCGCGAGGCCGATCGCGACCTCGACGACGCCGGACAGCGCGATGAGCAGCTCTGCGGGGACACCCTCGGGGAAGAACCCCAGATAGAACGAGGGCTGCACGAAGTGGCCGACGCCGCCGAGCAGCATGAAGACACCGAAGACGACCGTGGCGATGGTTCGAGGCATGGGCTTTCCTGACCGTCTCAGCGCGACGGCCCGAAGAGGTTCTGCAGCTGCCCATACCGCTCGTCGTAGTCCTCGAAGGACAACCGAATGGTGCGCAGCGCCTCTTCGCACCCGTACACCTCTGAGATCTCGACCTGCGGCGCAGGGCTGCCGGGCAGCTGCTTGTAGGTGAGGAAGTAGTGGCGCAGCCGATCGATCAACGCCGTCGGCACGTCGGACACGTCCTTCCACCCGCCGTACACGCTGTCTCCTTTGAGCACCGCGATGATCTTGTCGTCGGCCTGTTCGCCGTCGATCATGCGCAGCCCGCCGATGGGGATGGCCTCGACCAGAATGGCGCCGTGCTGAATCGGCTTCTCGGTGAGCACGCAGATGTCCATCGGGTCGCCGTCGCCGATGATGCCCGGGCGGTTGACGCGCTCGCTGCAGCGCTGCCCGACGCGCACGTTGCAGAACGTTCGGGGAATGAAGCCGTACAGCGACGGGGGCTGGCTCGAGAACCGCTGCGGGCGGTCGAGCTTCAAGATGCCGGTGGCCTTGTCGACCTCGTATTTGACCGCGTCGGTCGGCACCATCTCGATGTAGCTGGTGACGATGGCCGGCGACTTCTCACCGGGCGACACGCCGTGCCACGGGTGCGCCTGGAAGTAGAGGCCGAGGGCCTGGGTGAGTGACGGAGTCATGGCTGGCTGTCTACACGCCTTCACCAGGGCCCGCGCGGGTCACGAGCCCGGTGGCCGCCGCAGGGCCTCGAGCGCCGCGATGGCCAGCGGCACGTCTTCGGGGCGATCGACGGCGGCCGAGGCGAACCCCGTGCGCGCGCAGGTGATGGTGATGCCGTGGCCGAGCGCGCGCAGCTGCTCGAGCGCTTCGCACTGCTCGAGCGCCGTCGGGGGCAGGGTGGCCAGCCTCAGCAGCGTGGCGGCCCGGTACCCGTAGAGCCCCAGGTGCGCCCACCGGGCTGGCGCGGGTGAGCCGGGGTCGCGCTGAAAAGGAACGTCGGCGCGCGAGAAGTAGAGCGCGCGGTCGCTCTCGTCGAGCACCACCTTCACCACCGCGGCGTTGAGGCGCTCCTCGTCGCGCAGCGGCCGAATGAGCGTGCCCAGCTCGACGCGGCCGTCGGCGAACAGCTCGCACAGCGCCTGCAGCGCCTGGGGGTGCACGGCAGGCTCGTCACCTTGCACGTTCACCACCACCGCGTCGGCCCGCAGGGACAACCCGCGAACCACCTCGGCGACGCGATCGGTGCCGGTGGCGCAGAGCGACGAGGTCATCACCGCGGTGCCGCCGAAGCCCTCGACCACCGAGGCGATGCGCTGATCATCGGTCGCCACCAGGACCTGGCCGAAGCAGCCCGCCTCGATGCACCGCTCGACCACGTGTTGCACCAGGGGCTTGCCGCTGATCAGCGCCAGGGGCTTGCCGGGGAACCGCGTCGAGCCATAACGGGCGGGGATGATGGCGGTGGGGCCAGACATGGGCGCCTTCTGCGCTGCTCGACGCCATGCCGTCCACGACTGTCGCGTTCGGGCGTCGGGCCGTGGGCAGCCCGGGTAGGCGTCGCACCCTTTTCGGCGTACAGTCCAACGCCATGACGATGACGTCCAAGCTCTCGACGACCCCGCTCCCCACCGCCAGACAGGCCGCGGTCACCCGCCCCAGCACCCCTGCAGTCGCGACGCCTGCGGTCAGCCGACCGCTCGCCGCGCCGGCCGTGACCTTCTCGGGTTCGGCGCCGCCGTCTGCCGAAGCGCTGAACCCCCGCGGTGAGCACGTGGCCCGCTCGGCCTCTCCAGGCGCGCTGTGGGGCGAGGCTGGCGCCGAGCGTCCGCAGGGTGGAGCCCTTCGTCAGGCGATGACCGAGTTCCGCGCCCTGCCCCCCGATGCCCAGAAGGCCCGCATCGAAGAGCTCAAGGGCAAACAAGACGCGCTCTCGAAGCGAATGCTGGCCCGCATCGAGACCCTCGACGGCAAGTACAAGAACCTGCGCAACACCACCAAGACCGAGGTGCTGCGCACGTTCGAGGGAAAGACGGACGCCCTGACCCCCGGCGAGCGCACCGAGCTCGACGGGTTGCTCTCGAAGGCCGAAGGCATCGCCGGGCAGATCGAGACCCTGAAGGCGCAGGCCGCGACGCTTCCCGACTCGAAGACCGCCACGCCCGAGCAGCAGGCTGAACGCAAGGCGCTGGCTTCGCAGATCCGCAAGGCGCGTGATCAGCACTCCCAGGCCGTGAAGGCCGCCACCACCTTCGTCGACGCCTGTGGCCTTAAGGCCGAGCGCCTCGGGCAGGCCGAGCAGCGCATCGACCCGAAGGCGCCGAAGCCCGAGAGCGAAGGCTCGCTGCTGTCGATGATTGGGCAGTGGTTTCAGCTCGACAAGCTGATCAGCATGTTCACCGCGGTGTTCGACCTGGGCAGTGATTCGCTCACCGCGAGCCCGCAGCAGCGCGAGGCCGCGCGCGAGCGCCGCAAGGACGAAGCCGTGCGGGAGTTCGACCAGCGCATCGACCAGAAGCGCCAGTTCGAGAAGGCGCTCGAGAACGCCGAGGTCAACAGCCGCCGCGCGTCGCTGGGCTCGTTGAACGCCGCGCTGTCTGGCGTGTCGACCGAGTCGGTGGGCTCGGCGCTGTCTCGCCGCCGCTGAGGGCCCCACACGTCCAGCCTGCCAGGCGACCACCGGTGACGCGGCCACCTGGTGCGAGTGAAATCTTCGTTCTCCCTCAGTCCCGGGCGCAGGTGGCGTTCAAATTCTCGCAGCCAGCGTCGACACCCTGGAGTCAGCGTCTGAACGCTCCGCGGAGGACCCGCGTTCGTCTTCGAACCTGTCAGCGCATGGAGACGCTGACGCGGCGCAGGCTCGGCTCGCCTTGCCGCACCTCGAGGAACTGCCCCGCGGGCACGCGCTCGAAGCGCTGGGTGGTGCCGCTCGCGTCGGGCCACCGCACGGTCACCTCGTCGGCGCCCGTGCACCCGGCGAGCCCCACGTGCACCACCAGCTCGTGCTGCATGCCGAAGTGGCCGTAGCCCCCCGTCACTTCGCGAGTCATCGTCTTGCCGCCCGCCTTGACGGTCACCTTTGCGCCGATGGCCGCGCGGTTGGTGGTGGTGCCATTGCCGCGAAGCAGCAGGGACAGGGAAGCCCCCGCCGGCCCCTGGTTCTCATACAGCCGCACCTCGTTGCCCTTCTTCCAGCTGGCGCTGCAGTCTCGGGCGGTGCTCGCGCCCGCGATGACGTCGAGGTCGCCGTCGCGATCGAAGTCGGCGATGGCCAGCCCAGACATACACGCATGTTTGAGGTTGAAGAGGTCGGCCCTGTCCACGAAGCGCCCGTCGGGTTGCTGATGAAACACGGCGCCGAACTGGTCCGGGTAGTCGCTGGCCGCGACGATGAGGTCGAGCCGGCCGTCGTGGTCGAGGTCGCCGCCGGCGGCCATCAGCCCGCCCTCGTTCCACGACGGGCCCACCCTCGGCAGTCCCAGACCGGTCGCCTGGTTACCCGGGCGGGTGAAGCGCACGCCCTGGGCGCTCGAGGCGTTCTTCAGCAGCTCAGACGAGTCACTGCCATTCCCTGCCCACCAGTGATGAATCTCTGCGCTGTACAGGTCATTCTTTCCATCGCCGTCGAGGTCGCCGCACCAGGTGGTGAACGTGTTGCCATTGTTTCGCCAGGGCTGGTCATCGGTGCCTTCGCCCCACATCGCCGCAGGGTTGGCGCCACAGCTGATGCCGGGTCGACGAACGCCAGCACACCGCGCGTCGCCTGCGTTGGCGGTACACCAGCAGCGGTAGTTCTCGTTGTCTTTGAAGTCGCGGTTGTCGTCGCCCGCGAAGCCCGAGGTGGCGCTGATGTCCGTGAAGCGGCCGCGTCCGTCATTCTGGTACAGCAGGTTGGCTTGTCTTCCATAGGCGCTCACCAACAGCTCGGGGCTGCCGTCGTCGTCGAGGTCGCACGAGGTCACGCCGTACGCCGGGCGGTGGTTGGTGAAGGTCTCGAAGCCGCCCCGGGTGGTGGTGAGCCGCGCCGCGTCGGTGCCCCGCACGAAGCCGCCGGTGCCCTGGCCCAGCAGCAGCTGCGCCTGCAGGCCCTGATAGGTGCGCCCGTAGTACTCGTAGAAGTAGCCCACGAAGAGGTCGAGCTTTCCGTCGCGGTCAGCGTCGGTGAAGGTCGCCGAGGTGGTGGGCAGCCGCTCGGTGGCGCTGCCTCGCACCGGCGTGGGAGGCGCCAGCGTGAAGCGGCCCTGGCCGTCGTTGAGCAACAGCTCGCTGCGATCGCCGATGTCGGCCTTGCCAGGGTCGTCGTAGGTGCCCGAGAAGGCGTCGAGGTCGCCATCGTTGTCGACGTCGCCGAAGACCGCGAGGTGCGCGGCGCGGTACTGCGTGGCGCTGCCCTCGCGCACCTGAAACAGGCCGTTGCCCGTCTCGTCGACGAAGCGGCGATGGCCGTCGGGGCCTGGGCGGTTCATCAGCTGCCACACCAGCCGCGCGCCACCGTCTGGCTGCTGCAGCTGCCGGGTGTTGCTCGAGACCGCGTGCACCACCAGGTCGGGAAACTGATCGCCGTCGAGGTCGGCCACCGTCAGCCGGTTGCCGCGCAGCTTCAGGCCGTCGTCGCCCAGGTTCCAGGTGTCGGTGGTGTCGGCGAAGAAGGTGCCGGGCGCGACCTCTTTGCAGGTCACCGGCTCGGCGAGGGGGCCCACGGTGTCGTCGAGGGCGACCGACCCGGTGCCCTGCGCGTCCACCTGCTGTGACGGGCGAAGGCAGCTGGTGAACGCGACGACGATGACGAGGACGAAGGATCGCATGGGCGGGCCGATAGTGAGCTGGCGCGAGCGCGGCAATGGCGGGCCCTCAGAACATTGGGCTGCGCACGGGTTGAGGCTCAATGCACTGCGGCGCGCAGCGGCAGGGCTTGAAGCAACGCGGCCTCGGCCATCAGCAGCTGCTCGAGCCTGGCGTCCACCACGGCCTCGGCCTCGACGCCCTTCGCCAGCTTCACGAAGAGCCGCTGGTGGCCGTCTTCGCTCTGGGCCAGCTCGGCGTAGAGCCTGCGCAGGGCCGGGTCGGTGAGGCCCTCGGCGAGCAGGTGCAGGCGCTCATGGCTGCGCGACTCGATGACGCCGGCGATGAGCAGGCGGTCCAGGCGTCGCTCCTTCGCGCCGTGGCGCACCAGGGCCTGCAGGCCCTTCGCGTAGGGGTCGCCGCTGTCCCGGCCCAGGGTGAGCCCGCGCGCGTCCATCAGCTCGAGCACCTTCGCGAGGTGGGCTGACTCCTCACGCGCCAGGCGCGCCATCTGGGCTGGCAGGCCCGGCACCTCGGGGTGGGCCTGCAGCAGCGACAAGGCGTTGGCCGCGGCCTTCTTCTCGCAGTGCGCGTGGTCGATCAGCACCTCGTCGAACCGCGCGAGCGCGAGCGGCAGCCAGTCAGGGTGGGTGTGGCACTTGAGATCCATGGCTCACTTCGGCCCGCTGACCTTCTTGAAGTCACCGACCTTCACCACGGTGAAGGTTTTGGCGTCGATGTGTTTCTGGAAGGCGGCGCTCACCTCTTTCGACGACAAGGCGCCGAGCCGGTCATCGAGCTGCTGCTCGAACGCGAAGGTGCGGCCGGTCTCGAGCTGCTCGGCCAGCTCGGCGGCGACGGCCTCATCCGACGCGCGGCCCTGCTCGCGCTGCTGCAGCAGGCCCTTGCGCGCGAGGGTCAGCTCGGCGTCGGTGAAGCCCTTGGCGGCGGCCAGCTCGAGCTCTTCCCTGAAGCCCTGCTCGACCTTCGCGGTGTTCTCGGGCGCCGAGCTGGCGTACCCGAAGAAGGCGCCGTTGTCTTCGAAGGTGCCCGCGCGAAAGTACGTGCCCGCCCCGTAACAGAGGCCTTCCTTCTCGCGCAGCCGCTGCGGCACGCGCCCGTTGAGGAAGCCACCGCCCATCATGGCATCGGCGAGCACCAGGGCCGGGTAGTCGGGGTCGGTCTCGCGCATCGGCAGGGTGGCGCCGGCGGCGAACGAGGCCATCGCCTTGTCGGGGGTCTGTTGGGTGAGGTTCTTCGGCTCGACCTTCACGAAGGGCCGTGGGATTCGCTGATACGGCTCTTTCGCGGTGAAGCCTGCGAGCCGCTCGGTGAGCTGCGCGGTCACCTCGGCGCTGTCGAAGTCGCCCACGAAGGCGCCGAAGCCAGCCGTCGCGCCATAGAAGCGTGCGTGAAAGGCCTTCACCGCGTCGAGCTTCGCGGCGGTGAGCTCGGCGATCGATTCCTCGATGGTCAGCACGGCAAGGGGGTGGCCTTTGGGGAAGGGGCTGAGGGCGCGCTTGAGGGCGAGGGACCCCAGGTAGTTGGGGTCATCTTTGCTCTGCTCGAGGTCGGACAAGAGCTCGCGCTTGAGCGCTTCGAATTCCTTCCGGTCGAAGGCTGGCTCGCGCACCGCCTCGATGACCAGCGCCAGCGCCTTTGGCAGCTGCGGCCTTCGCACCTCGATGCTGACGGCGATGCCCTGCGGGTCGAGGCGAACGCTCACCTGGGCGCGCAGCGCATCGAGCGCGTCTTTGTACTGCTGGCGCGTCTTCGACTTCGTGCCTCGCTGGAGCAGCCGGGCCACCAGCTCGGCGGTGGTCTGCTGACCGGTCAGGCTGGTGGCGTCGCCGAAGGGGAAGCGCAGCACCGCCTGCACGGTCTCGCCCCGCGTCTTCTTGGGCAGCAGCGCCAGCTTGAAGCCAGACGGCAGCGTCGAGCGCGTGGTGCGAGCGTCGAGGTTCTTCGGTGAGGCCTCGAACACCTCGCCCTGCGCGAGCCCGGGCTGGCCCTGGTACGCCGCGAGCACCGGCGACAGGTCGACCATGGCCGGCACCTCGCTGCGGTCTGGCTTCTCGGTGGGCACGTACTCGCCCAGGGTGCGGTTGGAGGCCTTGAGGTACTTCTCCCGCACCCGCTGAACCTCGGCGGTGGTCACCGCCTTGATGCGGTCGCGGTGAATGAAGAGCAGGCGCCAGTCGCCCAGGGCGGCGAACTCCGAGAGCAGCAGGCCCACGCGCTCGGAGTCGTTGAGCACCAGGTCGAGCTGCTTGAGCCGCTGGGTCCTGGCGCGCTCGACCTCGGCGTCGGTGAGCGGGCTCTTGAGCGTGTTCTCGACGGTGGACACCAGGGCCACGCGGGCGCCCTCGATGGGGTCCTTCGGCCCCAGCTCGGCGAAGCAGAGCAACACGCCCGGTTCTTTCAGCTGGTAGGTGAAGCACCCCGCGCGGGCGGCCTTCTTCGGCTCGACCAGCGCCTTGTAGAGCCGCCCCGACGGAGAGTCGCCCACCACCTGGGTCAACACGTCGATGGCCGCGAAGTCCGGGTCTGCGCCGGCGGGCACGTGGTACGCGCTCGCCAGCAGGGGGGTGCCTCCCACCCGGCGCACGGTGACGCTGCGCTCGCCATCTTGAACGGGCTCGACGGTGTAGGTGGTGGGCAGGGTGCGGGTGGGGCGGGGCAGCTTCCCGAAGGCATCGCGAATCCATTCCAGGGCCTTCGTCTCGTCGAAGCGGCCGGCGACCACCAGCACCGCGTTGTCCGGCTGGTAGTAGCGCTCGTAGAAGCGCTGCAGCCGTTGCTGCGGCACGTTCTCGATGTCGCTGCGGGTGCCGATGGTCGAGTTGCCGTAGCTGTGCCAGTCGAACGCCGTCGACAACACCCGCTCGAAGAGCACGCTCTGCGGCGAGTTCTCACCAATCTCGAACTCGTTGCGCACCACGGTCATCTCGGGGGCCAGCGTCTGGGCGGTGATGATGGTGTTGACGAGGCGGTCGGCCTCGAGGGCCAGCGCCCACTTCAAGTTCGCGTCCGAGGCGGGAATGGTCTCGAAGTAGTTGGTGCGGTCGTTCCAGGTGGTGCCGTTGGCGTCGGCGCCCTTCTCGGTGAGCGCCTGCTTGATGTCTTTGATGGCCTTCGTCTCTTTGAAGAGCAGGTGCTCGAGCAGGTGCGCCATGCCCTTCTCGCCGTAGTCCTCCTGGCGGCTGCCGACGAGGACGGTCAGGTTGATGGTGATGGTCGGCTTCGAGGGGTCGGGCACCAGCACCACCTTCAGGCCGTTGGGCAGCTGGTACTCGGTGAGGCCCTCGACCGACGCGCCCTGGGTGAAGGGCTTCGGCGGAGCAGCAGCCAGGGACACGGCGACCAACGCAGGGAAGAGCATGGTGGGCAGACACTACGGGCGCACGGAGCAGTCAATGTCTTGTGGCCACCAGGTGGTGAGGCAACTTCCGTCGCGGGGGTTCCGTGGTCGCGGGAGCGGCGCGGGGGGGGTGGTGGAGCCGCCGGACTCGGGCGTTGGTTCTGGAGCCGCGGGAGGCTTCTTCGTTTCAAGTTCCGCTGGCAGCTTCGCCATGGCCGGCGGCGCTCGCCTCGGTGGCTGCGCAGAGACCTTGAGCGGCTGCCCGGGCTTCAGGGGGAAGTCGTCGTACCGGCCCGACTCATCGGCGTCGATGAGCACGGCGTTGGCCAGTGCGTAGGGCCTGTCGCCGTGCAGCGGGCGCATGGTCAGGCCGCCCGGTGCCGCGCACCATCACCTCGTACCAACTGTCCGTGGCGGGCCGCACCACCACCTCGGTCAGGTGCAGGCGTCTCAGCGGGGGAGCCCCGTCGCCCGAAGGCTGGGAAGGTCAGGCCCCTTGCGAGGTGGCGCGCGGGCTGGTGGCCGAGGCGAGGCGATGTGGCCGCCGACGGGCGAGCTAGTGGAGCTGCTACCAGCGCCGGACACCGCCTTTCGTCGGGGCAACTTGGTACCGGTACCGCTTTGGGGCGCAGAAGGACTTCGAGGACCTGGCGGCCCCATGCTCAGAAGATGAGTACGAGGCCGCTTGAGCGTCAGAGATGCACGGCCATTGGGGCTCGAGCTGCCACCGACACCACGTCGTCGGCGAGTCGCGGTGGGCTCTGGGTTTCTCTGAACGCGCACACTCCGCTCCACGGCTATGACCGACAAGGCCGAAGAGCGCCTGTGCCTGGATGGCGCCCGGACCACTTTCAAAAGTCTCGCCTGCGTCAGCTGGACGATGGGCAGACCAAGACACGCCAGAGAAGGGCGTCACCTTCACCCTGACGGCGGAAGCCCTAGGACGTCGCCTTATCATGCTTTGGTGCGGCCGACGAAGGCCCACCTCACGAGCTTCCATGGAGTCGACGCCCCGCATGCGGACTTGTACCCGTGGGTGACGATGCCGCCTCCGCCAGCTGCGCCCGCGCCGGCGTCATCACCGTCGAAGAAAAAGAAGAAGCCCCGCACGACGCGAAGGCTCGACTGGGCCGCCCTTCACCAGCACACCTCCGGCGTAACGTCTTGCGCCGCCCCAGCGGTATCCGCCCCGCAATCACGCCATTCACTCCATCCGCCAGACGGCCTTTGGAGCGACTCGTTCTCGGCCGTCAACTCTCCTCGCGACCCATCCTCTCGCCCAGCGCGGGCAGCGGATCGTTGGCGCGAGCGCGGACGAGCGCGTAGCATCCGAGCCCGAGGGTGGCGAGGCAGCCCCACTGCGCCGGGCGCGGCTCCACAGGATCGGGGCTACGCGGCGGTCTTGAGGAGTTGGCGCGACCGGGATTCCCAGCGGCCGTTGAACAGGTCGGCGCGCAGAGCAGCCATCTGGCCAGC